>Ga0265313_10003954_pt1 | contig 11661 bp, 9 predicted proteins | sample 4123metaG_FD_203122 | JGI IMG/M metagenome (GOLD analysis project Ga0265313, IMG submission 203122) | Rhizosphere microbial communities from Carex aquatilis grown in University of Washington, Seatle, WA, United States - 4-1-23 metaG | ecosystem: Host-associated > Plants > Roots > Rhizosphere >...
AGCGAGTTTCTAGCTGTGTTCTTCCCGTCGCTGACGGCGATGGTGGGCTACTGGGCGACGCTGGCGCTGAACATTCCCGACTTCACACGCTACTCGAAGTCGCAGAGTGCGCAGTCGTGGGGACAGTCTTTTGGTTTGCCGGTGGCGATGGTGTTGTACACGTTTCTTGGGATCGCGGTGACATCGGCTTCGGTGGTGCTGTTTGGCAAGCCGATCTGGGACCCAGTTCAACTTATCGGAATGTTCCACCAGCCGCTGATTGCGTTCGTGGCGCTGATTGCGGTGTTGGTGGCAACGCTGAACGTGAACATCGGAGCTAACGTAGTGTCGCCGTCGAACGACTTTTCAAATTTGTATCCGCGGCTGATCAGCTTTCGCACGGGCGGGTTGATCACCGGGTTTCTGGGACTGGCGATGTGCCCATGGAAGCTGCTGGCGACGCCGGATGCTTATATTTTCGGCTGGCTCGTGGGCTACTCGGGGCTGTTGGGGCCGGTGGCGGGGATCATGGTGTGCGATTACTTCTTTATCCGCGGAACGGAGCTGGACGTGAACTCGCTCTACCATCGCGAGGGGGCGTACCACTACACCAAGGGAGTGAATCCGCGGGCGTTGATTGCATTGGCACTCGGAGCGGGAATCGCACTGATCGGCGTGTTCGTGGGATCGTTGCACCTTCTTTACGACTACGCGTGGTTCGTTGGGTTCTTTACGGCGGGCGCGTCGTATGTGGCGATGATGAAGCTGGCGGCACCGGCTGGAATACCGGAGAGCGCGGAAGAAGTGGCCTAAAGCAGTTCACAGTTCGTAGTTCGCGGATCCCGGAGATTGTGCCACCCCACCCAAGCAAAGCTTGGATGGGGCACCCGATCAGTTCGTAGATTGCAATTCCAGGAGGCCCGGCTCCTACGCTTCGACGAGTGCGTCGGCGATGGCGAGGTGTTCGTCGAGGGCCGCGATACCCAAGTCCAACTCTTCCTTGGTGACGATGAGCGGCGGAGCGATGACGAAGTGGCTGACCCAGGCCTGAATCGAAACTCCCTGCGCCATCATTTTGGCTGCGACTTGATCGACGACGAGTGGCTTGCCTTCCACCTTGTCGCGCATCGTATTGAAGAGCTGCTTTGTCTTGCGATTCTTCACAATTTCTACAGCAAAGAAAAGACCGAGGCCACGGACGTCGCCAATGGAAACGTGTTTGGCCTTAAGGGCTTCGAGCTTCTGACGGACGTAAGGCTCGAGCTCGGCGGCGCGCTCGACGAGTTTAAGCCGCTGCATCTCTTCGATGGTGGCGACGGCAGGACCGAGGGTGAGGGGGTGTGCCTCATAAGTATGCCCATGAGAAAAGTAATGGTCTTCGAAGTAGTCGGCGATTTTCGCCGTGGTGGCGCAAAGGCCGAGGGGAACATAGGCCGAGGTGATGCCTTTGGCGGTGACGAGAATGTCGGGCTTGAGATTCCAATGGTTGACGGAGAACCACCTGCCGGTCCGGCCCCAGCCGGCCATAACTTCGTCGGCGATCATGAGCACGCCGTGACGATCACAGATTTCGCGGAGGCGGGGGAAGTATTCGGGCGGAGGAACGAGGACGCCGTTGGTGCCGACGACGGGCTCGAAGATGATGGCGGCGACATCGCTTTCGTTGCGGATCATGTGCTCAATGTAGTCGGCGCAAGCGATGTTGCACGTCGGGTAGGTGTGTTTAATCGGGCAGTCGTAGCAGTTGGTCTCGGGCGCGAAGGCGACGCCCGCGCCTTTTCCGGCCGGCTCCATGGCCCAGCGGCGAGGATCCCCAGTGGCGGCGATGGAGCCCATGGTTGAGCCGTGATACGAACGGTAGCGCGAGATGATTTTGGTTTTGCCCGTGTACATGCGGGCGATTTTGAAGGCCGCTTCATTGGCCTCGGTGCCGCTGGTGGCAAAGAAGAATTTGGTCAGTCCTTCCGGAAGGACTTCGAGGAGCTTGGCACTGAGGCGGGCGCGCGAGTCGGTAGCGTATCCCGGAGCAACGTAGCAAAGTTCGCGGGCCTGTTCGGCAATCGCTTCGACCACGCGGGGATTCTTGTGGCCGAGGTTGACGCACATGAGCTGCGAACTGAAGTCGAGGTAGCGTTTGCCCGCGCCATCAATGAACCAGCAGCCTTCAGCGTCAGCGATGTACAGTGGCTTCCAGGTTTTCTGAAAGCGCCAAGTGCCGTAGTTGTTCTGGCGCGTGAGCGAGGAAATCTGTTCATCTGTGAGCGTTGCCGAGGCAGAGTTTTCGTTCATGGATGGTGACCTCCGGTGCGGATGCAACTAAATCGTACCATCCGGAATGCGCGATGGAGGCCCGGAAGATGCGTGGTTGGAATTGAATGGTTGAGCAGCGATCCAGTCGTCGCGACGTTCACCGATGGAACATTGTGTGTCAGAGAATCGGACGAAGTACGCGAGAAGATTAAAGACCTTCCCCTCTTCGCCGATATAGAGCGACAGAAATCGGAAGGTGATGATGGAGATCGCCCCCATTCCGGGAGTTCGCGCGTTGGCTGCTGTAAGGGCACGACAGGGCGAAATGCGTGCGCCCGCAATCTTCGATGTCGACCCATCGTCGAGGCCGGGAGACGACGCGGGGCAGCGGGGCCGGAGAAAAGCAAGCGGCGCGGAGGAGAACGAAGAAGACGATTTCGCATTAGAGGGCGAGACCTTGAGCAGTGGGGTGGATCTGGAAGGGAAGCCCGCGCGGCAAGTCGATTATCTCGCGTGAATCAAGGCCACTGGAGAGGAATACCTGCGGACGAAGCGCAGGCTACCAAGTTTCTTGAAGTTTGCGGACGGAATCGGAACGTCAGGCGGTGACGGTCTCGCGCAGTTTGTGGTCCGCGAAGAGAGGATCGGAAGCGGACAAAGTGTCGTCTTCGGCGAGACGCAGGAGGCGATGAAGGTAGGCGCGGGAGATCGAGAGGCTGCGCGCGGCCATGGTCTTGTTCCCGTTGTTCTCGCGGACGGCAGCGATAGCAAGCCTGATTTTGTAGTCACGAAGCTGGCGCTCGAACGAGCCGGATGGCTGGTAATCGGCTATGTCGACGATCTGATCGAAGGCGGCCGCATCCTCTTCCGGTTCGTGATTCTTGAGGTTCAGGTCCTCGGCCCGGACGACGCGGCCGGGTGCCAGGATGATGGAGCGCTGCATCACGTTTTCAAGCTCTCGGACGTTTCCAGGCCACTGGTAGCTCTGGAGCATCTCCATTGCCGCCGGCTCGATCGAGTCCATTGGTTTTTGAAAGACGTTCGAGTAATGGCGCAGGAAATGTCCCGCGATGAGGGGAATGTCCTCCGGGCGTTCCTGGAGCTGAGGCGAATCGATGCACATCACGTTGATGCGATAAAAGAGATCCTGACGGAATTTGCCTTCAGCCACCAACTTGCCAAGGTCCTGATGCGTCGCGAAGATGAGCCGCGCGCGCAAGGGGATGAGCTTGTTCGAGCCGAGGCGGCTGAATTCCATCTGCTGCAGGACGCGGAGCAGCTTGACCTGGGTGAAGACGCTGAGGTCGCCAATTTCATCGAGAAAGATTGTGCCATCGGCGGCCTGCTCAAAGTAGCCCTCGCGGGAGCCAACGGTGCCGGTGAAGGCGCCTTTTTCATGGCCGAACAACTCAGCTTCAATCAATGTCTCTGGGATGGCGCCGCAGGAGACGGCCACAAAGGGCTTGTTGGCGCGACTGCCGAGATTGTGGATGGCGCGAGCGATGAGTTCCTTGCCGGTTCCACTGTCACCGGTTACCAGAACAGCGGCATTCAGATTGGTTACGCTACGCACTAATTGATAGACACGCTGCATGCTGGGGCTCGATCCGATAATCCGGTCGCAATTGCCCGGTTCCTCGATACGCTGCTGAACGCTGTGCAACTGCTGCTTCAGCGATGAGGTTTCGCAGGCCCGGACCAGCATAGTTTTGAGATCGCGAATCGATGGCGGGCGTCGAAGGTAGCCAAAGGCTCCCGAACGAACGAGTTCGAAGGCGGTGGAGCGCAGGCTGTCGTCGGCCATGAGGATGGCCGGGATGCTGGAGTCGATCATGCGCCTGGCGAATTCCAGGCGAGCTTGAAGTGTGTCCTGCGCGGAATAGAGGTCGAGGATCATGACATCGCAGGCTGCCCGGGACGCGAAGGCGTCCGCTCCATCTCCATCCGGCTGGAGCAGGACCTCGAAGTCCTTACCAAGGGCAGAAGAAAGAAGAGGGTGCAAAGAACGGTCTTCCGAGTACAGTCCAATTCTGGTCATTGACGGGCGATCTACCATCTCGCTGGTTTCTAGAAGCTAGGGCGATGTAAGTTCATCATCGGCAAACGGCGGCGTAGGGAACATTCCTCTTTCGTGCTACAGGGAGGGGACCTTGGTAATGGCGGCTAGGCAAGATTCGGTAGCGGATGGTCAAAAAAGGGCAGCTTATTCCTGATGGCCCCACCAAAATCGAACTCGAGGCGTTAAATTCTTCTCACTGCTGCTCCCTGAAGAAAATCGCATTTTCCATACATTGGAGCTGGGCTTACGTTAGTAACTGACCTCGTAATCTTCTGATTTAACAATAAGTTACATGAGTGATGAAGCTCGCTTGGCGGAGAGGCGCAGATGTAAACGGGCCGATTCGCGGCGGAGGCCAAGCGTAAACAACTGTGCACACCTAGGGTGGCGAATTGGACCCATCTATTTGAATCGAAACGCCTTCATGGCCTTCAAAGTTTGGCGCGGGAATTGCTTTGAGGAGGGTGGTTCGGAATGCCTTCGGGCAAGGAGCAGACGCAATGCACTCGTTCGCGTGGTGGCCCACCGTGGTGGTTCTGGGTGTGGCGACCTTCACAGATCTTCGCAGCCGTCGAATTCCGAATTGGTTGGTGTTTCCTTTTTTTGGATGCGGAGTCGTGGTTTCTGTTTTGCTGCACGGCTGGCACGGCGTGGAGCAAAGTTTGAGCGGAGCGGGTCTTGGGCTGCTGATTTACGGAGTTCTCTTCTGGATGGGCGGGATGGGCGCAGGGGACGTGAAGTTGTGCGCGGCCATTGGAGCCTGGATTGGCCCATACCAACTGATTTTGGCGTTGGTGATGACCGGCTTAGTGGGCGGAGTGATGGCGCTGGCAATCGCTGCCTGGGGCGGATTCCTGAAGGAGTTATTTCAACATACCGGTGATTTGGTCTTCAGCACGCAGGCTCGCGGAGAAGCGGTTCTGAGCAATCCGCTGCGGCGCAAGATGCCGTATGCACCGGCAATCGCGATTGGAACATTAATTTCGTTTTTCGCACGCTGAAGACGGAGTCAGGCAGTGTCGAGCACGACGCACGACAAATATGAACTTCCAACGGATTGGGAGTCTGTGCCACCCAATCTGCGTACGCATCGCACAGCAAGGAGCGAAAGAGACGTGGTCACGAATTCAACCCCGTATTCCGCCAACCAGTTTCCGGATCCTATCGGTGTCGAGGATCTCTCCATCGCGGTGATCAGTCCCCACGAAGAGAGCCGGCTGGAGGCGACGCGGGCAATGAGCGGATGCACGGGCGCCTACGTCAGCGAGTTTTCCAGCTATTCATTGGGAACGGGCGATCTTCCGGCGACGCTGGAAGAAGACCACGATGTCATTCTCATCGATCTGGACGGCGATGCGGAGTTTGCACTTGAACTGGTAGAAAGCATATGCGCCAACGGTGTGGCGACGGTGATGGTGTATTCGGAGAGCTCAGATCCGGAGTTGCTGGTGCGCTGCATGCGCGCCGGAGCCCGCGAGTTCCTGACGCTTCCGTTTTCACCCGATGTGGTGGCAGATGCGCTGGTGCGAGCCGCGGCGCGGCGGCCGACAACACGGCCGGGAAAGAAACCGGCTGGCAAGCTCTTAGCATTCATGGGATCCAAGGGCGGCGCTGGAACGACCATGCTGGCCTGCAATTTTGCTGTAGCGCTCGCCATGGACTCGGGCGAGAGAACCCTGCTGATCGATCTCGATCTGCCGCTGGGCGATGCTGCATTGAATCTTGGGATCACGGCGGAGTTTTCGGCTATTGACGCTTTGCAGCAGGTGGAGAGGCTGGATACGAAGTTCCTTGAGCAGCTTCTGGTAAAGCACAGTTCCGGTCTGTGGGTCCTGGCGGCGCCAGGACGGTTTATTCAATTCCAGGCCGACAGTGAAGGCATTAACCGGCTTTTGCAGGTGGCTCGCCGCGAGTTCGACAACGTAGTTGTGGATCTTGGGTCAAGGCTGGAACTGATGGCAACGACTGCGTACAAGGAAGCGACCACGGTCTATCTGGTCACGCAGGCGAGCATTCCAGAACTACGCAACTCCAACCGGCTGATCACGCAATTCTTTTCCGCGCCCCAGCCAAAGCTGGAGGTGGTGATCAACCGATTCGAGTCGCGCGTTCTGGGAGTGTCGGAGGAGCACATCACCAAGGCTCTGACCCGGGCGGCACATTGGAAGATCCCCAACGACTATGAGTCGGTGCGAAATATGCAAATCAGCGCCAAGCCCCTGGTGCTTTCAGATTCGGCAATCTCGCGGAAGATCCGGCAGATGGTGAGTGCGGTGACGGGGAAGAGCGAAACCGCGGTTAAAAAGAAGAAGGGCTTCATCAACCTATTCGGATGATGTTTCAAAGATCGGAATTCTCCAACTGGAGCGAAGGTACAAAGTGGAAATACTGAACCTGGAATCGTACAAAGCAGAGATTCATCGTACGCTGATCTCGAAACTGGACCTGGAGAAGCTGTCGCGTGTGAACTCAAGCCAGGCGCGCCAAGCGGTCTCAGGCCTGGTGAAAGAGATCATGTCGGACCAGCGCGTGCCGTTGAACTTCGACGAGCAAGAGAAAATCCACGCCGAGCTGCTGGATGAGGTGTTTGGACTTGGGCCGCTCGAGCCGCTGCTGAGAGACCCGAAGATTTCCGACATCCTTGTGAACGACAAGGACCACGTGTTCGTGGAAAAGGGCGGACTGCTGCAGCGGGTGGATACGACGTTTCGCGACGACCGGCACCTGATGCAGATCATCGACCGCATTGTTTCGCGGGTCGGCCGCAGAGTGGATGAGTCGTCGCCGATGGTGGATGCGCGCCTGCCAGACGGATCGCGCGTTAACGCGATTATTCCGCCGCTTGCGCTCGACGGGCCATCGATGTCGATCCGGCGCTTTGGAACAGGCCCTCTGGCCGCAAACCAACTGGTGCAGTTGAAGAGTATTTCTGCGGAGATGATGGAAGTACTGTCGTCAGCGGTCCGGGCGCGCATCAGCCTCCTGGTTTCAGGCGGAACTGGTGCCGGCAAGACGACGTTCATGAACATCCTGTCGCAATACATTCCGAACAACGAGCGGCTGGTAACGATCGAGGACGCCGCCGAATTGAGGCTGGCGCAGGAGAACATCGTGCGCCTGGAGACGCGGCCGCCGAACATCGAAGGACAAGGAGCGATCCGGCAGAGGCAATTGCTGATCAACGCCCTGCGTATGCGGCCCGACCGCATCATCATCGGCGAGGTGCGCGGCGAGGAAGCGTTCGACATGCTTCAGGCGATGAATACCGGCCACGAGGGCTCGATGACTACGATTCACGCGAACACGCCGCGCGACGCGCTGTCGAGAATGGAGTCAATGGTGGCGATGACCAACATGAACCTGCCGGAGAAATCGGTTCGGCAGCAGATGGCATCGGCGATCTCGATCGTAGTGCAGGCCACCCGCATGAGCGACGGAACGCGCAAGATCACCAACATCTCCGAGATTACGGGAATGGAAGAGAACGTGATCAGCATGCAGGAGATCTTCACATTTGAACGGAAAGGCATCGGCCAGGATGGCCGCGTGATTGGAGTTTTCAAGCCCACGCGGATTCGCCCCCGGTTCCTGGAGAGGCTGCGCGTGTCGGGGATCATTCTGCCGCCCAGCCTGTTTGAGCGGGAAACACAGGTTAACTGAGAGGGAAGGAGGGAACCCAAATGGGATTGATCATCGGATTGGTTTTTGTTGGCGTGTTCGCTCTGATTGCCCTGCCGCTGGCCGCGATGGGACCCTCCAGCAGCGCCAAACAGGCTTTGGCCACGCTGGACTCCGCTATCAAGGTCGACCGGCGGGATTTGCTGCCGCAGAAGCTGAACGTACGCAAGAACGAACTGCTCAGCAGCATTCCGTGGCTGAACGAGAAGTTGCTGAAGTTCGAATTGACGCCTTATCTGCGCAAGATCCTGAGCCAAGCCGACCTGGATTGGAGCGCAGGCCGGTTGCTGCTGTTTTGCGCGGCCGGCTTTGTCGTTCCTACCTACGCTCTTCTGGAGACGACCAACAGCACCTTATTGGCGTTCGTGGCGGGCGGAGTGCTGGGCATCCTGCCGTTCGCCTTTGTTCTGTTCAAGCGCCAGAGGCGTTTCAGCGCATTCGAAAAGCATCTGCCCGAGGCGCTGGACCTGATGGTCAGCGGCCTGCGCGCCGGACATAGCTTGCTTGCGGCGATGGCACTGGTAGCCCGCGAATGCGCGCCGCCTGTAAACAGCGAGTTCAAAATCTGCTTCGAGGAACAGAACTACGGCCTGGAGATGAAAGAGGCCTTGGGAAACCTGATTACGCGGATTCCGGTGCAGGATCTGAAGATTGCGACCACGGCGATCCTGATTCAAAAGGAGAGCGGAGGCAATCTGGCCGAGGTGCTGGATAAGACTTCGTATGTGATCCGGGAGCGTTTCCGGCTCAAGCGCCAGATCATGGTGCACACGGCGCAAGGCCGCATGACGGGGTTGATTCTAACGCTCTTGCCAGTGGTGTTGGGCATCGGCATCTATTTTGTAGACCCTGGAATGATCAGCATTCTCTGGCATCGCGACATCGGCATTGAGCTGATGTGGGCCGCCGCCGGGCTGATCGCAATTGGCGGATTTGTGATTTGGAGAATCGTCGATATCGACGTGTGAGGAAGAGTCATGATTTTTGCAATTCTGGCGTTCGTAGCTGTCTTCGTGCTGATCGGGAGCATCGGAGTGCTGATGTTCTATCGCGAGGCGGCGTTGGACCGCATCAGCCAAGTGATCAATCCGCGGCGCGCCAAGCAGAAGACGCTGGTCGAGACTTTTCAAGATACGGGGTCGTCGATCGGCAACGTGGTGAAGAAGTTCGATAACTTGATGCCGAAGAGCGAGAAGGAAGTCTCGGTCATCAAGATTCGGATGCAGCGGGCGGGATTCCGCGGCGAGAACGCGATCAAGATTTTCTACGGCTGCAAGGTGCTGTTACCGCTGACGCTGGCAGCAATTGCCGCAGTGAGCGGATTAGCAAACCTGGGACCGTTCTTCGTTTACCTGATTGCGCTGGGCGGAGGATTTCTGGCGCCGGACTTCTGGCTGGGCAAGCGCATCGCAAAGCGGCAAAAAAAGCTCACGCGAGGCTTGCCCGACGTTCTTGACCTTCTGGTGATCTGCATGGAGGCGGGCCTGAGCCTCGACCAGGCGACGGCGCGAAGCGCGGAAGAGTTGAGGTCATCGCAGCCCGAGATTTGCGATGAGCTCGCAGTGGTGGTGCTGGAACAGCGCGCCGGACGGGCTCGCTCAGAGTCATGGAAAAACATGTCGGAGCGCACCGGTGTGGAATGTCTGCGGAACCTGGTTTCGATGCTGGTGCAGACAGAACAGTTTGGAACAAGTATTGCCAAGATGCTCCGAGTCCATTCGGACACACTGCGCGTGCAGCGTGTGCAATTGGTCGAGGAGATGGCGGGGAAAACCTCAGTCAAGCTAGTGTTTCCGCTGGTGCTGTTTATTTTTCCTGCGCTATTTCTGGTTACACTGGGACCAGCCGCGATCATGATGGCTGATTCGTTCAAGTCACTGACCAAGTAATTGAGGCAGGAAGGGGAAAACACATGGATAACACCATGATTATCAGGGTTGTTGCCGCGGCATTGGCCGTCGTCATTCTGGTGATTTTGATTCAGCGCCGCCGGACTCGAGTGAAGTAAGAGCTGGAGGGCAAGAAGCCGTGGCGTGAAGAAACATCCGTTCAAGCCACGGCTGGAGTACGAAGCTTCCGTTGCCGGGTTGGCATGCCGCGCACGCAGCAGATGCCTGAGTGTGTGGCCTGGGCAGGGGGAACAGGTGAAGTGTTCCCTTCGCAGGCCTGACTGCAGGCGAAGAGAAAGGGCAGAGCCGCAGATGGAATTGATGGAACGAGCTGAACCGGTGAAAGGAACTCCGGGGAACGAAGGAGCAGCGGCACTGCCGCCAGGGGCCCATATAAAGATGGAACCGCAAACGTATTGTGCCTACAACCAAACGCGGGAATGTTTCTTGGGTTTGAAGGTAACGGCTGGCGATCTTCCTTCGAATCACGTCGCGGAAATGATGTTGGAGAAACCGCTGAAGTCGGGCGAGGGCCTGTGGATGAAGCCATTCCGGGGCATCGCGGCGACCGCGATGCCGGCGCCGCTTGATCTAATTTATCTGGACGAGGATTGCCGAGTGATCGAGATGGCGGAGTCGTTTCCGACTTTTCAGGTGAGCTCCTCATGCCCGAAGCCGGAGAGCGTGCTGGCGGTGCCTGCGCACTCGATTTACTCATCGCAAACGCAGTCGGGCGATCAGCTCGTGCTTTGCGTGGCCGAAGAGATGGAGCGGCAATTGGAGAGGTTGACCAACAAACGCGATCCAGCTGAGCCCGGTCCGGAGATTGCGGGCGCTGCGCTGCTGCGCGAAAAGCCATTGTGGAGCGGAGGTCCGGGATTGCTGGAGCTTGAAGACCGCAATGGACACGACAAGCCCGAAGCACGGAAGACCCACAGTATGGACCTGACTCCACCGAGCGCCAAAACCAAGAGCCAATTGCGTTCCTGGTTTGACCGTTGGTGGTCGCCAGATCCGCGCAAGGCTCCGCGCGTGAAGGAGCCGGGTCTGGCTGCATATTACTGGAACGGCGCGGCGCCAGTGGCGCATGGAGTCCGCGATATCAGTTCGTCAGGACTGTATGTTGTAACCGAGGAGCGGTGGTATCCGGGCACTCTGGTTCTGATGACTTTGCAGAAGACCGATCATGGCGAGGAAATGGCAGAGCGGTCAATTGCAGTGCAATCGCGAGCTGTGCGCTGGGGTCCGGATGGTGTGGGATTGCAGTTCATTCTGGCCGAGGAAAAGGACATGCGGAGCGGGAAGACCGCGATACTGGACGCGGCGACCAAAGAAGAATTCAATTTATTCCTGGCGCAACTGAAATTTGAAGTTTAACAGGCGCACTTGTGCGCCAAACAAGTCCCTGGGCGGGCACGGTTGAAATGAGATGGCGAAACCGGCTTAGCCGTGAGGTGGATCGATGACGATTGAGAGAGGCCTGCGAAAGATCGGTAATCTGTTTGGCAAGCGTGGCGAAGAAGGTTCGGCCCTGGTCGAATTCGCGTTGACGCTGCCGATGCTATTTGGGCTCATATACCTGTCGGCTAGTTTGACGCTGGGCATGTACAACCTGCAACAGCTGGGGAACGCGACCTCTGCCACAGCAATGGCGGTGGGAAGCGATGCCGGCCTGTTCCCGAGCAACGACCCGTGCGCTTATGCCAAGTCCACAATGCTCGCGTCTCTTCCCACCTGGACGGCGGCGAATTTCACCTTCAAGCTCACTATCACGGACGCCAGTGACGCTACGCATGCCTACACGGG
>Ga0265313_10003955_pt1 | contig 11650 bp, 10 predicted proteins | sample 4123metaG_FD_203122 | JGI IMG/M metagenome (GOLD analysis project Ga0265313, IMG submission 203122) | Rhizosphere microbial communities from Carex aquatilis grown in University of Washington, Seatle, WA, United States - 4-1-23 metaG | ecosystem: Host-associated > Plants > Roots > Rhizosphere >...
GTCGGACGGACAGGCCGAGGCGATCCAGCTGGCCGAACATCTGTCGGCCCCGGTGGTGGCGAGCTATCTCCACAACGACGCCTTTCCCGCCCGCCATCCCCTGATGTGCGGACCGCTGGGCTATCAGGGCTCCAAGGTGGCGATGAAGATCATCGCCCAGGCCGACGTGGTGCTGGCGCTGGGCACGCGGCTCGGCCCCTTCGGCACGCTGCCGCAGCATGACATCGACTATTGGCCCAAGGGTGCAAAGATCATCCAGGTGGACAGCGACCACCGAATGCTCGGGCTGGTGAAGCAGATCAGCGTCGGGGTCTGCGGCGACGCCAAGGCCGCGGCGGCGGAAATCTTCAGCCGCCTGCAGACCATGAACGAGGCCATCGTCAGCCGCGCCAACAAGGACGTGCGCATGGCCGAGCTGAAAAAGCAGAAGGACGCCTGGGAAAGCGAGCTCGACCTCTGGGGTCAGGCCGATGGCACGCCGGTGGCGCCGCGGCGCGCACTACGCGAGCTCGAGAAGGCGATGCCGCGCAACGCCATGGTGACGACGGACATCGGCAATATCTGCTCGGTCTCCAATAGCTATCTGCGCTTCGACAAGCCGAGGAGCTTCTTCGCCGCCATGAGCTTCGGCAATTGCGGCTATGCCTTCCCGACGGCGATCGGCGCCAAAGTCGGGGCGCCCGACCGGCCGGCGGTCGCCTATGTCGGCGACGGCGCCTGGGGCATGAGCCTGCAAGAGACGCTGACCTGCGTGCGCGAGAACATCCCGGTAACGGCCGTCGTCTTCAACAACGGCCAGTGGGGGGCAGAGAAGAAGAACCAGATCGACTTCTATGCCGACCGCTATGTCGGCACCAACCTGGTCAACCCGAGCTTCGCCGCCATCGCGCGCGCCATGGGGGCCGAGGGGATCACGGTGGATCAGCCGGACCAGGTGGGCGATGCCCTCAGGCAGGCGACCTTGTCCGACAAGCCCACGGTGCTGGAAATTATGGTCACCCAGGAGCTGGGCGACCCGTTCCGGCGCGATGCGCTCAAGAGGCCAAAGCGCTTGCTGGACAAGTACAAGGCCTACAGCGTGGCGTGAGCGACGAAGCCGCATAGCACCCGGCGAGCAATTGGCGGAGGGGGGAATCTTTTGCTGGTGCTCAACGCCGGCCCCTTCAGTCTTAAGTTCGCCCTTTGCTAACTGTGCGGGGGCCCGGCGAAACCAGGCCGAAGTCCAGGAGTGGGGGTCAGATCGCGAGCGTAGGACGCTCGGGCATTTTTTTCAGGCAGCTGGCCTGGCGGCGCCCGCCGCGCGCTGAATTACTGATCATGTGAAAGCGGTTGGACTCCTCCTAGATGGCTCCTGGCCGAGTCCGACGTATGACGGTTATCGTGCCCCGGGATTGGCGGCTCTGGGTATGTCTCAAATCAGTCCCCTCCACCCGAACAAGCCCATGGATGCCAGCACCGGAATCCCGCATGCTGCCGCTCGTTGAGCCGCGAATGGGAGCGAAACGGATGTTGTCGTTCGAAAAATCGGCAGCCTTGCATGAGGAGGCTGCACGGAGCGTGGCTGGTGGCGTCAACAGCAACGTCCGGTATGGCGAATCGCCGCCGCTCTTCTTCGAGCGCGCCGAAGGGCCACGGCTTTACGATGTCGATGGCAATGTCCTGATCGACTATGTCCTGGGCAACGGCCCGGCAATCCTGGGGCACGCGGCGCCGGCGGTGATCGGGCCGGTCGCGGCGTCCCTGGGCACTGGCCAATCCATTGCCGGGCAGCATGGCGGCGAGATCGCCCTTGCCCGGCGCCTGAAGGAGATCATCCCGAGCGCGGACCTGGTGCGCTTTTCAGTCTCCGGCTCCGAGGCGGTGCATGCGGCATTGCGCGTCGCCCGCGGCTACACAGGCCGAAGCAGATTCATAAAGTTCGAGGGCCAGTACCACGGTTGGCTCGACAACGTCCTCATCAGTACCAAGCCTGGCCTGAACGAGGCAGGCCCGCGCGACGCGCCAACGCCGGTGCTCATGAGCCGCGGCCAGCCGGAGCGGGTGAAGGAAGAGGTCGTCGTGCTGCCCTGGAACGACGAAGAGGCGCTGAAAGGCGCGCTTCGCGCGCTTGAGTCCGAGATCGCGGCGGTGTTGACCGAGCCGGTCATGTGCAATTGCGGCGTGATCCCGCCGAAGCCCGGCTACCTCGCGGCCATGCGCCGGCTCGCCTCCGAAGCCGGCGCCTTGCTGATTTTCGATGAGGTCATCACCGGCTTCCGCCTTGGCCTCGGCGGGGCGCAAGCACGGTTCGGAATCGCACCCGATCTCTCAGTCTTCGCCAAGGCGGTCGCCAATGGTTTCCCGCTCAGCGTCCTGGCTGGCAAACGCGCGGTCATGGCGCTGATCGAACCGAAGGGTCAGGTGGTTCATTCCGGGACTTACAACAGCAACATGACCTCCGTCGCCGCAGCGCTCGCCACCCTGAATGCACTGGGCGCCGATCCCGCGGCCTATGCCCGCATGGAGGCACGTGGCGAGCGGCTGATGGAGGGCCTGCGCCACGCAGCCAAGCGCCATGGCGAGACCCTGCTGGTCCAGGGGTACGGCGCGGTGTTCTGTACTCTCTTCACCGACGCGAGGGAGGTGGTCGATTTCCGCAGCGCCGCGACCGCGGACGTCACGCGCATGACCGCTTTCGCTGCAGCGCTGGCTCGCAATGGCGTGCGCACCACGCCGCGCGGCGTCTGGTTCCTCTCGATGGCCCACGGCGACGCCGAGATCGACGCCACGCTGGCGGCCGCGGACCGTGCCATGGCCGAACTGTAAGCGGGAGCGTGGAGGGGATGCTTCAGGGCAAGGCAGCGATCGTGACCGGTGCGGCCTCGGGTTTTGGGGCGGAGATGGCGCGCAGCTTCGCCGGCGCCGGCGCCGCTGTCCTGCTTGCCGATCGCGACGAGGCCGGGGTCAAAGCGCTCGCCGAGACGCTGAAGGCATCGGGCGCGAATGCAGCGGGCTGCCGGGTCGACGTGACCGTAAAGACGGAGGTGGAGTCGATGGCGGCAGGCTGCCTCGCGGCTTTCGGCGGGCTCGACATCCTCGTCAGCAATGCCGGCACACTCGGCCCCCGCGCCAGCTTCGAGGAGACGGATGAGGCCGCCTTCGATGCGATGTTCGCAGTCAACGTGAAGGGCGTATACCTGGGGGCGCTCGCCGTGCTGCCGCATTTCCGTCGGCAGAAGAGTGGCGTCATCATCAACATCGCCTCGGGAAGCGCGTTGCGGCCGCGGGCGGGCGCGGTGATCTATTCGGCATCCAAGGGGGCCGTGGTTACCTTGACGCGCGCGCTCGCCCTCGAGGTTGCGTCTTACGGCGTGCGGGTCAACGCCATTTGCCCAGCGATCGCCCGGACGCCCATGGCTGAGACCTTCCTCGGCGCAGGCGCCGAGGAAGAGGTGTGGGACCGGCTCGGCCAGGAGCTTCCGCTCGGCCGCCTGGTCACGCCTGCGGATGTCGCCGCGGCGGCGCTGTGGCTTGCCTCCGATGCCGCGGCGATGGTGACCGGGACCTGCCTCGCTGTCGACGGCGGGCGTTGTGCCTGAGACTGGTTTTCCCGGCTAAGCCGGCACGCCCATCGGTTGCTGGTGCAAAGCAGCGGCATTAATCGCACCGAGGTCGCCGAATTCCTTCTGCAATATGGGCAGGACCTCGGTGCCGAAGAGCTCCATCGAGGTCATGGCCTGGCGCTGGCTGAGGCCGCCATATTGAAACATGAGGCTGAGGTGGCTCGGCTGGAGGACGCGAATGTCGTCGGCCAGCGCCTTGGCCACGCGCTCGGGCGACCCCATGGGCGCGTACTCCAGGATCTGCTCCAGCGTCGGCTCGTTGGCGACAGGTATTTCGCGCAGTACCGACCTGTCCAGCTCGGCGGTGTTGAAGCGAAGCCCAAGGGCGAGGCGTAGCGTGTAGCGCATATGCTCGGCCGCTTCCACCTCCTCGCCCTTTTTCCGGGTGACAAAAATCGTGCGTTGGGTCGCAAACGGCATGGCGGTTCGACCAACCGTTTTCCACAGCGCCGAGAGCTTCCCCTTAGCCTCCACCAAGGCCGAGGCCGGGCGCTGGTGCTGCGGCAGGAAGGGCACATAGCCGCTGCGCGCGATCCGCGCCTGCACGGCCATGTCCTGTGCCAGGCCCGCGACATAGATTGTGGGCAGCGGCTTCTGCTTTGGCCGCAGACCAATGGCCGTGGTCGGTACCTTGTAGAACTTGCCGTCGTAGGCGATCTCTCCCTTGAGGCAAGCCATCTCGATCAGGTCCAGCATTTCCAGCGTCTGGGCGTGGCAATCGGAAAGGTTCCGCCCAAAATGCCTGAATTCGTAGTCCTGATAGCCGCTGCCGATCCCGAGCTGGAGTCGGCCATCGCTCACCTGATCGACGAAGGCGATCTCCTCCACCAGCCGCACCGGCTCGTAGAGCGGCATGACGACGACGCCGGTACCGAGCTTAATGGTTTTGGTGACGCCGGCAGCATGGGCACACATCATCAGCGGCGAGGGAATCATGCAGTAGTTGGAGAAGTGATGTTCGGCGAACCATACCGTCTCGAAGTCGAGCGCCTCCGCCAACTTCGCCTGATCGATTGCCTCGCGGGCGATCTGCCCCGGGTTCTTGCTGGTATCTCGCTGAGGAGTCAGGCAAAACAGTCCGAACTTCATACACGCCTCCCTTTACGCCGGTCGTTTGCCTAGAGCCTAATTCACGGGTCAGCTTGAGTAGAAGCCGACCTGATCTTGCTCTCGCGGGATCAAATGCCCACGATCGTATCGCCCCCGTTCGGGCTCAGCACCTGGCCGGTGATGAAGTTCGACTCGCCTGAGGCCAGAAAGAGCACGGCGTAGGACATCTCTTCCGGTTCGGCGTAGCGGCCGAGCGGAATCTGCGCCATGTAGCGCTTCATTTCCTCGCTGCTGTCGACCTCCGCCTGCATCTTGGTCTTGACCGCGCCGGGCGCGACGGCATTGACGCAGATGTTCCACGGCGCGAGTTCCTTGGCCCAGGACTTGGTGAAACCGAGGATCGCCGCTTTGGCTGCGCAATAGGTGGCGCCGAACCGGTAGCCGGTCATGCCCCAAATGGAGGAGATATTGACGATCTTGCCGGACTTGCGACGCTTCATCCCCGGCACCACTGCCTGGGTCGTGAACAGCGTCCCTTTGACGTGGATGCCGAACATCCGCTCGTACCACTCCTCGGTGATCTCTTCGATCCCGAAGCGCTCGGCGGCGACGCCGGCGTTGTTGATCAGGATATCGACATGGCCGAACTCGGCGTCGGCCCGCCGCACCACCTCCGCCATGGCCGCCGGTTTGACAATATCTGCGCAGGCGACGAGGGCGCGCCCACCCTTGGCCCTGACCAGCCGGCCAGTCTCCTCGGCCCATTCCTCGTTGATGTCGTGGACGACGACAGCGGCGCCTCGCTCGGCGAGCAATTCGGCGTGGGAACGGCCCATGCCGCGGCCGGAGCCGGTGATGAGGGCGACCTTGCCGGTGAACTGGCCCATGTGGGGATAGTCTCCTTGGCTTGAGCGGGCGGCGGGAAGGCGATCTTAGCAACGCCTTCCGACCGATTGAAGTGAAATTGAACACCCTTTGTCGACGGCGCACACCCGGGAATACCAGCGTCCACAACTGGACCAACGATGCGCCGGGTCCCGTTCGCCGGCTGCGAACGCCTGCCGCTCGCGGCTCAGAGCCCTCGCACTACCCCGCCGTCAACCAGGATGTCCTGCCCGGTCACGTACCCGCTGTCCGGCCCGACGAGAAACGCGGCCGCCTTCGCTACCTCGATGAGCGTGCCCGGCCGCGCCATGGGAATGTTGGCCTGCAACGCCGGGGTCCATTCGTTGTTGTCGAGAAAGCCCGGCAGGATGTTGTTCATCCGGATGCCTTCGCGCCCGTAACGCGCGGCATAGAGCTTGGTGAAGCCGGTGAGCGCGCGTCGGATCGTTGCCCCGAAGGGATAGGCAACGCACGGCAGGGCCGCGCCCATGCCGGAAACATTGAGGATCGCGCCTGTGCCTTGTCGCTGCATGGCCGGAGTGACCAGCCTCGCCATGCGCACGGCCGACAGAAGCAGGCCGTCCAGCATCCTGTGCCACTCCTCGTCGGGAATGTCGAGAAGGTGACCCTCAGGCGCGAGTTCATAGGGGCTCTGCTGGGGCGTGGTCGACCAGCTGGGGCTGACCGTGCTGTTGATGACGGCGTCGATCCGGCCGTGTCGGGAGAGCGTGGCCTCGACCAGGGCAGCTAGATCTTCAGGCTTCAGAACCGAGCCAGTGAGCCCCTGGCAGCCAAGCTCCTCCGCCAGCTTCACCGCCCCGCCGGAGACGGACATCAGCACCAGCCGGTAGCCATGGCTGGCCAGTTCCCGCGCGCAGGCGGCGCCGATGCCCTTACCGGCCGCCGTTACAATTGCTACGGGTCCCTCGGCCAATGAGAGTCCTTTTCACTGTGGTCGAAAGTCCGTAGCATGGGCCCGCGCGGGCAGGCAACCCTCAATCGACCCCGGCCAAGCTTCGGCCAATCCTTGACCAGCATGAGAGCGCGGCGATGAAGAGCGGTGCAACGACCATGAGGCGGCCGGCCCGGGTGACGGAGCCGGCGAAGGTCTCTGACGACGAACCGGCGCTCGAAGCGAGTGCGCTCGGCGGCACGATCCGAAGGCTACGCCAGCAGCGCAAACTTTCGCTCCACAACCTGGCCGGCCGGGCGGACATGTCGGTCAGCATGTTGAGCCAGATCGAGCGAGGTATTTCCAGCCCCTCCCTGAAGAGCCTGACCAAGATCCGCCTGGCATTGGGCGTGCCGATCAGCTCTCTGTTCGAAAGCGCAGGCGCCAAGACCAACCCAGGCGCCAAATACGTGAGAAACCTTGCCGACCGACCGAACCTCGATTTGGGGCCGGCGTATCTCGTGAAGCAGCTCCTGTCGCCCAGCGTCGCCAAGGACCTCCAGTTCATGATTCTGACCATCCCGCCAGGCGGCGGTTCGGGTGACACGCCCTACAGTTCGCCGGGCGAGAAAGGCGGCCTGATGCTGGAGGGCTCGCTGCGGCTCTTCATCGGGGACGACGTCGTTGACGTTCGCGAGACGGAGAGCTTCCAGTTCGACAGCTCGATCCCGCACCACTTCAAGAACATCGGCGACAAGACGACCCGGGTGCTCTGGATCATCTGCCAGTGGCCGCGCGAGCGGCATATCTGAAGCCGCCTCGCTGCCCCGTTCCCAACCGTCGTGCGGCGCAGTCTCGCGGTTGAGCGGAAGTCAATCGCGGCGGCGATTTTAATGTCGCCAAAACCGGCTTGACGCGCTCGCGCGCGCTGTGGTGGGATACAGTGAGATTGAAACTTGGCATGGGGGACAAACAAGGCCAAGGCCAGTCGCAACAGGGTTCAAGGACAATCCGGCGGATCTGTTTCGGCCTGCGCGATCTGCCGGCGGCCCATCTGGCGTCGGCACGTTCCCCCACACAGCTTAACCCCGGAACGCTCCTGGAAGGAGGCTAGACAATGTCCTCTCGTGGCGCACGGTTCGCCTTCGCCGCCCTCGCAGTCGCCTCGCTCGCTCTCGGGAGATCGACGCCGGCCCCGGCCGCGGACAGCGCCCCGACCGAACTCGATATCGGCTGGGTCAATGTCGGCGCCGGCTCCAACGAGGCGCTGCTGTTCGCCGACCAGATGGTGGAGAAGAATCTCCCCAACACCAAGGTAAAGTGGGTCGAGTTCACGGCCGGCGCAGCGGCCATCGCCGCGCTCAACGCCGGCGACATCCAGATCATGACCGAGGTCGGGCTGCCGCCGACGGTTTCAGGCATTTCAAAGGGGCTCGACTTCAAGATCGTCTGGGTGAACGACATCTACCTTACGGCCGAGGGTCTGGTCGTGCACAACGGCTCCAACATCCACAGCGTCGCCGATCTTGCCGGCAAGAGGGTGGCGACGATGGTCGGCACCAGTTCCGGATACATGCTGCATGAGGCACTGGCGAGCGTTGGTCTCGACGAGACCAAGGTCCAGGTCATCAACATGGATCCGCCCTCGATGCAGGCGGCCTGGAAACAGGGCGAACTGGATGCCGCCTATATCTGGATCCCAGCGCTGAGCAACATGGCCGCCGACGGCGGCACGATCCTCGCCACCAACAAGGACTTTCAGGACCATGGCTCCAGCATCGACATGATGCTGGTGCGCAATGAGTTCGCAACCCAGTACCCTGACGCGCTGGTCTCGGTGCTGAAGGCCGAGAATGATTCTATCAACGAGCTCAAGACCGGCGGCGACGCGGCCCTGCAGAAAATGGCCGACTACCTGAAGATCTCGCTCGACGAGGCGAAAAAGGAGTTCGGCGGCATCCAGCTCATGAACGCCGAGGAGCAGCTGAGCGAGAATGGCCTCGGCAAGGGAGACGGGGTCGCAAACTCGCGGATCACCAAAGCGCTCATCGCGGCCGGGCAGTACTTGGTTGGTGTTGGCTCGATCAAGGCCGCGCCCGACAATATCCCGCAATACATCGATACGTCCTATATCGAGCGGCTTGGACACTAGGGCTGGTTGCGGGGTCCGGGAGCCGGCGCGTCGCCGCCGGCGGCTCCGAAGAGCAGGACGGGCGCGATGAGTGGAGAGCCGCGCCCGCCTTCGCCGGCGATGGGTGCCAAAATTCAGCCGCCCCTGGGCCGCGAGGCGTGTTTGGACGAAATTTCATCCGCCGTGGTCTGCCGGTAGACGATGATCGCCATCGAAGCGGTGTCCAAGACCTTCCGCGGCTCGCGGCGCAAGGCAGCGACCCATGCGCTGGGGCCCGTCACATTCAACCTGCCTGACGGCGAGGTGCTTTCACTAGTCGGGCCCAGCGGTTGTGGCAAGAGCACCCTTCTCCATCTTGTCGCGGGACTGGACCGGCCGACGCAGGGCCGTATCACCCTTGACGGCCGGGAAGTGACTGCGCCTGGCAAGGAGCGCGTGATCGCCTTCCAGCAGCCGGTGCTCTATCCCTGGCTCGATGTCTCCGACAACGTCGCCTTCGGCCTCAAGATCGGCGGCCGGCTGGACAAGGCGGAGCGCAAACAGCGCGTAGACCGGGCGCTCGCTATCACCGGACTCGGGGGATTCGAGAAGCACCGGCCCTACGAACTCTCCGGCGGCATGCAGCAGCGCGTCGCGATGGCCCGCGCCCTGGTAGTCGAGCCGCGCATCCTGCTGCTTGACGAGCCGTTCGGCGCACTGGACGCGCTGACGCGAAGCCAGATGCAGGCCTTCCTGCTGGAAGTGCTGATGCGGGTGCGCACCACGGCCATGCTGGTTACCCATGACATTGACGAAGCGATCCTGCTCTCCGATCAAGTGCTGGTGATGACGGCGCGCCCGGGGCGCATCGCCGCCACCATTACCATCCCCTTCACGCGACCGCGGGCCTGGGACTTGCTGTTGACGGAAGAGGCGCTGCATCTACGCAAGATGATCCTCGAGATCATGCGCCCGGACCTGGCGGACAGCGCCGGGACCCATTGAGGGACCTGCCATGAAATCCGATCTCCCGGAACTGCAAATCGAATCGATCGAGGAGCTTTACGAGCAGTCGCCGGACGCCGACAATCGTCGACTCGGGCGCGGGACGCGGCGTGTGATCCGCACTGTCGTGGTCATCGGCAGCGTGCTTATCGTGTGGGAGCTTCTGGCCCGGTTCAATCTGGTCTCACAGGTCTTCTTCCCGCCGCCATCGGCGATTTGGGACGCGCTGCTCGATATCCTGCGTACCGGCTTCTACGGCTCGACCCTACTCGAGAACCTGCTGGCGAGCGTCGGCCGCGTCGCCGTCGGGTTCCTTGCCGCGGTGGCGATCGGCATTCCCCTCGGCCTCGCCATGGCGCGCAACGACACGATCTACGATATCGTCGATCCGGTGCTGGAGTTCATCCGCCCGGTGCCTCCGCTGGCCTACATCCCGCTGCTCGTCGTCTGGTTCGGCATCGGCGAGCTGCCGAAGGTCATCTTGATCGCGGTCGGCACCCTACCGATGGTCGTCTTCAGCGCCGTCGCTGGCGTGCGCTCCACGCCCACACAGCGGGTCAGCGTCGCGCGCTGTTTCGGCGCCTCGGAATGGCAGGTGTTCTGGCATGTCTATCTGCAATCCTCGTTGCCGGAAATCTTCACCGGGCTCAGGGTCGGCGTCGGCATCGCCTGGTCGAGCCTCGTCGCCGCTGAGCTGATCGCCGCCCAAGCCGGGCTCGGCTGGATGATCGAGATCTCCGGCCGCGAACTACAGGTCACCTACATCTTCATCGGCATCGTGCTGATCGGCGCACTGGGCTACCTGATGGATCTTATTGTACGCATCGTCGAGCATTTCGCGGTGCCCTGGCGCGCTCATTCCGGGCTTTGATACTTGCAGCTCCCAAGTAGACCGGAGCTTGCGACCGAGGCTACACCCGGCCTCAGTCAAGAATTCGCGTTCTATTCGAGGGTCTCCGGTTGACCTAGAATAAAGCCCTGGGACGGGCATCGTTCTGGTGAAGGCGGCTGGACGTGATAACCCCTCCTCACCTGCCAGCCAGGTAGTCGCCGCGGCGGGTACCATACGTAGGCCGGGAATTTGTTGTTTCCCTGTTCCGCAACGCAATTGCACGTGAAAAGGTCCGCTTTGGGTCAATCGCGTCGATTTCGCGATGTCCGCCATAGGTCCGCTCACCCTCCAAAAGCGGACATGCTGTTTGGCCATTGATCTTCTGGTCCTGAGCATGATTCAAGCTCCCAAAGTGGAGCATCGATTCATGCGCTATGAACTGAGCGACTGCGAATGGAGCGTCATCAAACCGATGCTCCCGAACAAGCCGCGTGGCATTCCCCGCGTGGACGACCGACGCGTCCTCAATGGCATCTTCTGGGTGTTGCGGTCGGGCGCACCATGGCGCGATCTGCCGGAAATCTACGGACCTCGCACGACCTGCTACAATCGGTTCGTCCGCTGGCGGCGGGCTCGCGTCTGGGACCAGATCATGGAGGCGTTGGCCGCTGCTCATGAGGCGGCCGTGCAGATGATCGATACGTCTGTCGTGCGCGTGCACCAACATGGGGCCTGCATCGCGGGCAACAGAGAGCAGCACGTGGGTCGTTCGCGTGGAGGATTGACCAGCAAGGTTCACGCCGTAGTTGACGCGAATGGACTACCCGTTCGCCTCGGTCTGACCCCCGGCGAGGCTCACGACAATCGGCTCTGTCCGGTGCTTCTTGCAGGACTGCGGCCGCGAACAATGGTGCTGGCGGATCGTGGCTACGATGCCGACTGGATCAGAGCATTCATCAACCAGCAGGGTGCTTGGGCCAACATACCCCCAAAGGTGAACCGCAAGGACCCCATCTGCTTCAGTCCCCATCTCTACCGGGCGCGTAACCTGGTGGAGCGGTTCTTCAACAAGATCAAGCAATGCCGGCGTATCGCCACCCGCTATGACAAGCTCGCCGCCAATTACCTCGCTTTCATCAAGCTTGCTTCGATCCGCCTTTGGCTGCGCACTTATGAGTCCACGCCCTAGTCATCTGGAACTGAAGTTCGTTTCATTATAGAATGCGGTCTCCGTTTGAAGGGGAGCGCATCGATGACGAATGCGACCGGCCGGC
>Ga0265313_10003958_pt1 | contig 11638 bp, 10 predicted proteins | sample 4123metaG_FD_203122 | JGI IMG/M metagenome (GOLD analysis project Ga0265313, IMG submission 203122) | Rhizosphere microbial communities from Carex aquatilis grown in University of Washington, Seatle, WA, United States - 4-1-23 metaG | ecosystem: Host-associated > Plants > Roots > Rhizosphere >...
TCACCGGTGACAAGAAATGCCGGTAGAACGCAACGAGCGTGTCGGGCGGCCGCGCCACAGGCGCGTCCTTCATCGGCGCGATCAGTCTTTCGAACCAGCTTGTCATACCGCCAACAACGAGCCTTTCATGCCAACCCTCGCCCTCTACCAGCCGGACATTCCGCAGAACGCCGGGACGATGCTGCGCCTGGCGGCATGTCTCGGCATCGCGGCGCACGTGATCGAGCCGGCCGGCTTCGACCTTTCCGACCGGGCGCTGAAACGGGCCGGAATGGACTATCTGGAAAAGGCCCGGCTGCGGCGGCACCCCTCCTGGGAGCGATTCCTGGCCGAACGGGAGCCGGGGCGCCTCATCCTGCTGACCACCAAGGCCGCCCAACCCTATGCCGGCTTCGCCTTCGCTCCCGGCGACACGCTGCTGCTGGGGCGGGAAAGCGCCGGGGTGCCGCAGGCCGTGCACGCTCGCGCGGATGCGCGCCTGCTGATCCCGATGGCGGCGGGCGCGCGCAGCTTGAATGTGGCGTTGGCCGCGGCAATGGTGCTGGGCGAAGCTTTGCGTCAGTGCAACCTGTTACCGGAGGCCTCTTGCAGCTGACCCTGTTCACCGAAGGCGGCCTGATCGCCCTGATCCAGGTGCTGATGATCGACATCGTGCTGGCGGGCGACAATGCCGTGGTGATCGGCATGGCGGCGGCGCGGGTGCCGCCGGAGCTGCGCGGCAAGGTGATCCTGTGGGGCCTGGTGGCGGCGGTGGTGCTGCGCCTGGTGCTGGCGGTGATCGCGGTGAAGCTGCTGGCGGTGATTGGCCTCACCTTGGCGGGCGGCATCCTGCTGCTCTGGGTCTGCTGGCGGATGTGGCGCGACATTCGCGGCGCCGGGCACGGTCATGGCGAGATCAGGCTGGACCGCAATGCCGGCCTGAAGAAGGCCATCCTGCAGATCGTGGTCGCCGACGTCTCGATGTCGCTGGACAATGTGCTGGGCGTGGCCGGGGCGGCGCGCGGCCATCTCGACGTGCTGATGATCGGCCTGCTGCTGTCGGTGGCGCTGATGGGCGCCGCCGCCAATGTCATCGCCCGCGTCCTCGAGAAAGTGCGCTGGATCAGCTATGTCGGCCTGGTGATCGTGCTGTATGTCGCCGGCAAGATGATCTGGGAAGGCGGCCATCAGGTGGTGGACGCGGTCAGCTAGTCACTTCCAAAAGCAGCGCCGTAGCATCATCGCTTTTCTTGAACCGCGCGAACTTGTCGCCCACGGCATCGCCGTCCTCGATGGCGCGCAGTTCCGCACCCATCGCCGCGAGGCCCTTTTCCTTCGCCGCCGCGACCAGCCCCGCCGCGTCATAGGCGCCATAATCGCTCGCCAGCGCCAGGAAGCCGTCGGAGGCCAGCAGCAGCAAGGCGCCGCTCTCGACTTTCACGATCTTGCGCCGGGCATGGGCGGCGGCGCGCTTGTTGGGCGTGAACAGCCAGTACGCGCCGCTGTTGACCCGGGCACGGGCGGCGCGCAGATGGTCCATGAACTGGGCGCGCACCCCCGGCGCCGCCGAGGAGACGTTCTTTTCCCGCGCGATCCTGCGGGCGCGGCCGCTTTCCTCGGCGCGCCTGGCGATGGTTTCGCCGATCACGGTGACGCCGCTGTCATCAGAGATAATGGCGCCACAGTCGCCCAACCATAGAAACTCGATGCGAGCGCCCGGCCCGCCTCCCCCGCGCGCGTCAGCGCTGGCGGGGGAGGTGCCCGTAGCAACCTTTCGAGGTTGCGAAGGGCGGAGGGGGCAGGAAAAAGCCAGCATCACGGAAGCACAGGGCATCTGCCATGGGTGCGCCATCGGCGCGCGGGCCAGCGCCGCGAAGCTTTTCTCCGCGTCCGCCATCGCCGCGCGCAGCGCCTTTTTCGGCTCCTGGTCCTGCAGATGCGCCATCAGCCGGCGCGCCCCGAACTGGGCGATCCAGGCGGCGTCGGATGGCCCGGGCATCAAGGGATCGCCCAGCATGGTGGCGCCATCCATCACCAGCGCCGCCGCATCGGCATGGGCGAAGGAATCCTCGTTGGGCTTGGCGGGATCGCCCGGCAGCGACAGGCTGTCCAGAAGCCGCAGCATCAGCGCGCCGCGGCCAGCGCCGCCAGCTTTTCCCGCAACGCCGCTTCCTCCAGCAGGAAGTCGCTCTCGATCCATTCGCTTTCCAGCGCCGCCAGCACCTCGCCGACCGCCGCCCCTTCCGGAACGCCCGCCGCCATCACGTCGCGGCCGGTGAGAGGAAAGCGCGGCCGCTCCCAGGTTTCGGCCATCGCCTGCAGCAGGCGCCAGGCCAGCGCCGGCTGGGAACGCGGCGCCGCCGCCCAGGCCAGCTGCACCCGGTCGCGGAACGGCCCCGTGCCCAGGCGATAGAGCAGCCGGCGCACATCCGCCGCCTTCAGATGCGAGGCGATGCGCTCGCCGCCCGCCAGCGCCGCCTCCAGGCGGGTGCGGTCGGCGTTGGAGAGTTTCCAGCGGCCGGCCACGCCGGCGCCTTCGCCTTCCTTCAGCAGCGCCGCCAGCCGCAGCAGCGCGTCGGGTTCCTGGAAGCTTTCGGAACCCAGTTCGCAGAGCCGTTCCAGCCGCGCCATGTCCAGTTCGCCCGGCAGCACCTGGGAGAGAATCCCGGTCGCCGCCATCACCCGCAGCACCGGCCCCGGCCGCGGCGCTTCCAGCAGCCGCAGCATCTCCTTGGCGACGCGCTCGGCCGACAGGGTGACCAGCCTGTCCCTGGCCGCGGCGCCGGCGCGCAGGGCCGCCTCGTCAATCTCGCCCTTGCCGTACCAGGCATGGAAGCGGAACAGGCGCAGGATGCGCAGATAATCCTCGGCGATGCGGGTGGCGGGATCGCCCATGAAGCGGACGCGCCCGGCGATCAGATCCTCGACCCCGGTGGCGTAATCGAAGATTTCGCCATCGGCCCGGGCGTAAAGCGCGTTGATGGTGAAGTCGCGGCGCATGGCGTCCTCGGCCCAGTCGTCGGTGAAGGCGATGGTGGCGCGGCGGCCGTCGGTCTCGACATCGCGGCGCAGGGACGTCACTTCGAAGGCGCGATGGCCGGTGACGGCGGTAACGGTGCCGTGTTCGATGCCGGTGGGCACGGTCCTGATCCCCGCCGCCGACAGCCGCGTCACCGCTTCGGCGGGCGGCATCGGCACGGCGATATCGACATCCGCGACGGCCACGCCCAGCAAGGCATTGCGCACGGCCCCGCCCACGAACCGAGCGTCCACCAGGGCATTCATGACTGCCACGGTCTCCGGAGCAGTCATCCAACTGTGCTGTTTCGGATCAATCCGCATCAGAGACTTATACCATCGAGCCGCGTCACCAGATCGACAATGATGGCGGCGGTGGCGCCCCAGATTTCATGCCCCTCATAGGTAAAGGTGTAGAAGCTGCGGACATGGCCGTTCCATTCCCGGCTGGCCCGCGTCCGGTTGGCGGGGTCGGCGAAGAAGGAAAGCGGCGCCTCGAACACCGACGCCACCTCCGCCGGATCGGGCCTGAGGGTGAATCCGGGATTGACCACGCCCACCACCGGCTGGATATCGAAGCCCGTGCCGGTGCGATAGCACGCCAGATAGCCCGCCAGCGTCACCTCCTCCGCCGCGATGCCGGTTTCCTCCGCCGTCTCGCGCAGGGCGGCGGCGAGCGGCGAGGCGTCGCCCGGTTCGATGCGGCCGCCGGGAAAACTCACCTGGCCGGCATGACGGACCAGATCCTCCTTGCGGCGGGTGAAAAGCAGGACAGGTTCATTGCGCCCTACCAGGGGGATCAGCACCGCCGCCGGCGTGCCGCCCAGGGCAGGCGGCGCCCTCAAATCCTTTCCATAATCGATGTGATAATCGTCATGGCCGCCGCCTTCCGGCGGCGCCTGCGGCAGGCGCGCGGCCAGCTTGGCCGCCAGCGCGGCGGAAGGGAACTGCGGCGGGGACGGTGAAGCGGCCATATTGACGCCCTTTTCGGCGTTCTGCCTTGCAGGAAACAAGAGAAAGGCGGGGTTGCGCCGCCTTCCGGCGACGGTGCAACATACCTCCCTCATCAGCAAGACAGGCCCCAAAGCAGCGCATATGAGCCAAGCCGAAACCCTGACTGCGGCGGCAGACGCCCCCGCCCGCCTCGCCGCCGCCGCCGAGACCTTCGCCCGCGTGAAAGCGGGGCTTGGCGCCGTGATCTTCGGCCAGGAGGCGGTGATCGAACAGACGCTGGTCACCCTGCTGGCGGGCGGCCATGGCCTGCTGATCGGCGTGCCCGGACTGGCCAAGACCAAGCTGGTGGAAAGCATGGGGCTGGTGCTGGGGCTGGACAGCGCCCGCGTCCAGTTCACCCCCGATTTGATGCCCGCCGACATCACCGGCTCGGAAGTGATGGAGGAAAGCGCCTCCGGCGCGCGCGCCTTCCGCTTTATCCGCGGGCCGGTCTTCACCGAACTGCTGATGGCCGACGAGATCAACCGCGCCAGCCCCCGCACCCAGTCCGCGCTGCTGCAGGCGATGCAGGAAAAGCATGTCACGGTGGCCGGCGCGCGCCATGACCTGCCCAAGCCCTTTCATGTCCTGGCGACGCAGAATCCCCTGGAGCAGGAAGGCACCTATCCCCTGCCGGAAGCGCAGCTCGACCGTTTCCTGCTGCAGATCGACGTGGATTATCCCGGCCTGGAGGCGGAGCGGCAGATGCTGCTCGCCACCACCATGGGCGAGGAAGCCAGGGCGAGCCGCGTCTGCGGCCCCGAGCAGCTTGTCGAAGCGCAGGCCCTGGTCCGCCGCATCCCCGTCGGCGAGAAAGTGATGAACTCCATCCTCCGCCTGGTGCGCGCGGCGCGGCCGGGAAGCGAGGAGAGCGGCATCGAAGCCGGCGTCATCGCCTGGGGGCCGGGTCCGCGCGCCAGCCAGGCGCTGATGCTGGCGGTGCGGGCGCGGGCGCTGCTGGATGGGCGCTTTGCGCCGTCCAGCGACGATGTCGCGGCCTTGGCGGCGCCGGTGCTGCGCCATCGCATGGCGCTGTCCTTCACGGCGCGGGCGGAGGGGCTTTCCACGGCGGGGGTGATTGACGATCTCTGCCGGAAACTTTTGTGACTGTTTTGAACCACGCGCTTCAGCATGAAGCCGAGGCGCTTGGCGCCACCCTGCCGCCGCTGCTGGTGGAGGCCGATCATCTCGCCGCCTCGGTGAGCCTGGGCGTGCATGGCCGCCGGCGCACCGGCACCGGCGAAAGCTTCTGGCAGTTCCGCCGCTATCGCGCCCCCGACGCCGTCACCGCCATTGACTGGCGGCAGTCGGCCAAGTCGCAGCATCTCTTCGTGCGCGAGCGCGAATGGGAAGCGGCGCAGACCGTCTGGCTGTGGCGCGACGGCGGCGCCAACATGGAGTTCGCCTCGCGCAAAAACATCGCCTCCAAGAAGGCGCGCGCCGATCTTCTGCTGCTGGCGCTGGCCTCGCTGCTGGTGCGCGGCGGCGAGCGCACCGGCTATTGGGGCAGCGGCGATCCGGCGGCGGCCTCGAAAATCTCCCTCAGCCGCATCGCGCGGCGGCTGATGGACGCCAGGAATGCCGGCGCCGAGCCGCCGCCCGCGCCGGTGCTGCGCGGGGCGCAACTGGTCTGGTTCGGCGATTTCCTCGATCCCGGCACCGAAGCCGCGATGAGCCGCATCGCCCGGGCCGGCGTCGAAGGCCATCTGGTCCGCATCATCGATCCGGCGGAAGAGGAGTTTCCCTATCACGGCCGCACGCGCTTTGAGATGGCGCGCCAGGAGAGTGAAATCTTCGGCCGCGCCGAAAAGCTGCAGGCCGCCTATCGCGCCCGCTTCACCGCCCATGGCGAGATGATCGCGGCGGCGGCTTCGCGGCTGGGCTGGACAGCGACCGTGCACCGCACCGACCATGCGCCGCAGGCCGCCCTGATCGCGCTTTACGCCGCCATCGGCGGGATGTGAATCCGTGGAACTCCTGCCGCAACTGAGTTTCGGCGCCCCCTGGCTGCTGCTGGGGCTTTTGGCGCTGCCGCTGATCTGGCTGCTCCTGCGGGTGACCCCGCCCAGCCCCCGCCCCCAAGTCTTTCCGCCATTGCGGCTGCTGGCGGGCCTGATCAACGAAGAAGAGACCCCGGCCAAGACGCCCTGGTGGCTGCTGCTGCTGCGCCTCACCGCCGCCGCGCTGATGATCATCGCCCTGGCCGATCCCATATTGGGGCGCGGGGTGGCGCCGCCGACGCCCGGACCGCTGGTGCTGGTGGTGGACAATGGCTGGACGGCGGCGGATGGCTGGAGCGAACGGGCCCGCGCCATCACCGAATTGCTGCATGGCGCGGGGACACGGCCGGTGCTGTTGCTGCCGACCGCCTCGACCCCGCCCACAAGCCTGCTCAATGCCGGCGAGGCCGAGCGGCTGGCCCGCGGGCTCAGCCCCATGCCCTGGCCCGGCGACCGCGCTGCTGCGGCGGCGGCGCTGGCGCGCTGGAAGCTGAACGCGCCTTCCATCGTCTGGCTCAGCGACGGCATCGATGACGGCAATGCGCGGAAACTTCTGACGGCGCTGAAAGGCGCGGGCCCGGTGACGCTGCTGACGCCGCCGCGCGGCGCCTATGGCCTGTTGCCGCCGGGACGCGACGGCAGCGGCTTCACCGTGACCGCCATCCGCCCCGCCGCCGGACGCGCGGCGGATGTGGAAGTGGCGGCGCTGGGCGGCGGCGGCGAAACCCTTTCGGCCGCGACGCTGCATTTCCGCGGCAACGAAGGCCGCGCCGAAGGCCATCTCACCCTGCCGCTGGAAGTGCGCAACCGCGCCCAGCGCCTCAGTGTGCGGGGCGAGGAAAGCGCCGGCGCGGTGCAGCTGCTGGATACCGGCAATGTCCGCCGCCGCGCCGGCATTGTCGGGTCAAGCGGCGGCGAACAGTCGCTGCTGGCGGATTCCTATTATCTCGACCGCGCCCTCGGTCCCTATGCCGAAACCAGCCAGGGCACCGTCACCACGCTTCTGGGCGGCCATGTTTCGGTGCTGGTGCTGGCCGATATCGGGCGCATCGCCGGCGACGACGAACCCAAGATCACCAGCTTCGTCAAGAATGGCGGGGTGCTGGTGCGCTTCGCCGGCGAGCATATGGCGCAGGGCGCCGACGCGCTGGTGCCGGTGCCGCTGCGCGTGGGCGAGCGCTATCTCAATGGCGCCATGGCCTGGGGCCAGCCGCAGCATCTCGCCGCCTTCGGCCCCGACAGTCCCTTCAACGGCCTTTCCATCGCCGAGGATGTGACGGTGTCGCGGCAGATCCTGGCCGAACCGTCCGCCGAACTGAACGGCCATGTCTGGGCGCGGCTCACCGACGGCACGCCGCTGGTGACGGCGCGGCAGGAAGGCCAGGGCTGGATCGTGCTGTTCCACACCGCCGCCAGTCCCGGCTGGTCCACCCTGCCGCTGTCGGGACTTTATGTGGACATGCTGCGCCGGCTGCTGGCGCTGTCGGGCGGCGCCCCGGCGGAGAGCCTGGCGGGCCTCACCAGCCTGCCGCCGGTGTCGGTGCTGGACGGTTTCGGCCATCAGACCGCGCCCGGCGGCGACGTCATGCCGATTGCCGCGAAGGACTTCGCCAGGACGCCGGTCAGCCGCCTGCATCCGCCGGGACTTTATGGCGCCAAAGGGGTGGAAAGCGCCCTCAACACGCTGAAAGCCGATGACACGCTGCTGCCGCTGCCCGACCTGGGCGTTGAGCGCCGCGCCTATGGCGGCATTGACGCCAAGGCGCTGCAGCCCTGGCTGCTGCTGGCGGCGGCGCTGCTGCTGCTGCTCGACGCCCTGGCCTCGCTGCTGCTGCGCGGGCATTTCCCCCGCCGCTTTTTTGCGGGCGCGCTGAGCGGCGGTCTGGTGCTGCTGCTTTTCATTCCCCATGTGCGCGCCGACGACGCCATGAACCAGAAGGCGGCCCTGGACACGCGCCTGGCCTATGTGAAGACCGGCCTTTCCGACCTGGACAATACCAGCCAGGCGGGCCTCACCGGGCTTGGCCTGTGGCTGAAGCTGCGCACCGCCTATGAGCCGCAGGAGCCGATGGGCGTCGATCTGGAGCGCGACGATCTTTCCTTCTATCCCCTGCTCTACTGGCCGATGGACCCGCGCGAACATACGCTATCGCCCAAGGCGCTGGCGCGCGTCGCCGATTACATGCGCCAGGGCGGCACCATCCTGTTCGACACCCGCGACCTTTCCATCGGCACGCCCGGCGCCGGGCAGGAGGTTCTCAAACGCCTGACCAGGGGCCTGGATTTTCCGCCGCTGGAAAAAGTCCCCGCCGATCATGTGCTGACCAAGGCGTTCTATCTCTTGAAGGACTTTCCCGGCCGCTGGCAGGGCGCGCCGGTCTGGGTCGAGGCGCTGCCGCCGCAGAAGCCGGGTGAACACGCCCCGGCGCGCGGCGGCGACGGCGTCTCGCCCGTCATCATCGGCGGCAACGATTATGCCGCCGCCTGGGCGATTGATGCGGGCCGCCATTTCCTTTCCGAGCCGGTGCCGGGCGGCGAGAGCCAGCGCGAAACCGCTTTCCGCTTCGGCGTCAATGTCGTGATGTATGCCCTGACCGGCAATTACAAGACCGACCAGGTGCATGCCCCGGCGCTGCTGGAACGGCTGGGGCGCGAGAAATGACCCGCCTGGCTTTCGCGCCGCTGATCCCGCTGGAATGGCTGATCGCGCTGGGCCTGGCCATGCTGGTGCTGGCGGCCTGGAGCTTCCTGGCCCGGGCCGGCGGCGCCTGGGCGCGCACACTGGTCTTCGCGGCGCTGCTGGCGGCGCTGGCCGGGCCGATCACGGTCCATGAGACACGCGAGCCGTTGAACGATGTGGCGGTGATCGTCACCGACCGCTCGCAAAGCATGGGCGCGGGCGAGCGCGTCCGGCAGGCCGATGCGGCGCATGATGCGGTGCGCCGGGCGCTGGCCGCCATGCCGGGCCTTACCGTGCGCGAGACCAGCGTGACGACCACGCCGGGCGGCGACAATAACGGCACCCAGGCCTTCGCGGCGCTGAACGCGGCCATCGCCGACGTGCCGCCGGGACGGATGGCCGGCGCCATCCTGATCACCGACGGCGAGGTGCATGACGCGCCCGCGGACGCCGGCCATCTGCCGCTGAAGGCGCCGCTGCAGGTGCTGGTGGCGGGCGCGCATGGCGAAAAGGACCGCAAGCTCACCATCACCGCGGCGGCGCGCTTCGCCATTGTCGGCAAGAACGCCGACATCGAACTGCGGGTGGACGATCTGGGCGGCGGCGAAGGCGGCACTTCGGAAATGACCGTCTCGGTGGACGGCAAGCCCATCGGCAACCGCAGCGTCGCCGTCGGCAAGCCGGGCAGGATCAGCGTTCCCATCGCCCATGAAGGCGAGAATGTGGTGGAGATCGCCGCCGCCCCCGGCGACCATGAACTGACGCTCGCCAACAACCGCGCCGTGGTGACAGTGACCGGGGTGCGCGACCGCTTGCGGGTGGTGCTGGTTTCCGGCGAACCGCATGCCGGCGAGCGGGTATGGCGCAACCTGCTCAAGGCCGATCCGTCGGTGGATCTGATCCATTTCACCATCCTGCGCCCGCCCTACAAGCAGGACAGCACGCCGATCGACGAACTCTCGCTGATCGCCTTTCCCTATCGCCAGCTTTTCCTGGAAAAGCTGGATTCCTTCGACCTGGTGATCCTGGACCGCTATGCCGAGCAGGGCATCCTGCCGCCGCTCTATTTCCAGAACATCGCCCGCTATGTCGAGGCGGGCGGGGCGCTGCTGGTCGCGTCGGGGCCGGAGTTCGCCGGCCCCACCGGCGTGGCGCGCACGCCGCTGGCCCAGGTGCTGCCGGTGCAGCCCACGGGCGAGGTCGTGGCCGGTCCCTTCAAGCCGGTGCTGACGGCGGAAGGCCAGGCCCATCCGGTTACCGCCGGACTGCCGGGCGCGGGCGACGGCACCGCACCGCCAAGCTGGGGCCGCTGGTTCCGCGCCATCGGCGCGACCAAGCTTACCGGCACTACGGTGATGAACGGACCGGGCAACCGCCCCCTGCTGGTGCTGGACCAGGTCGGCAAGGGAAGGGTGGCGGCGTTGCTGTCCGACCAGGCCTGGCTGTGGGCGCGCGGCTTTGAAGGCGGCGGGCCGGACGCCGAATTGCTGCGGCGGCTGGCGCACTGGCTGATGAAGCAGCCGGAACTGGAAGCCGAAAGCCTTTCGGCTTCGGTGGTGAATGGCGAGGTGCAGATCGCGCGGCGCACCATGGCGCCGGCGGCGCGGCCGGTGACGGTGACGACGCCGTCGGGCAAGACGCTGACCGCCGATCTGACCAAAAGCGCGCCGGGGATGTGGAACGGCCGCGTGCCGGCGACGGAGCTGGGGCTTTACCGCCTGACCGATGGCGCCCTGGCGGCGGTGGCGGCGGCGGGGCCGCTCAATCCGCGCGAAGTCTCCGACATGCGCGCCACCGATGCGATCCTCAAGCCGCTGGCCGACGCCACCGGCGGCAGCGTGCACTGGCTGGTGGATGGCATGCCGCAGGTGCGGCAGGTCGGTGCGGATTCCTCCGCCTACGGCTCCAACTGGATCGGCATGGTGCGCAACAACGCCTATCGCGTGACCTCGCTGACCCAGAAGCCGCTCTTGCCGCAATGGGCGACGCTGCTGATCCTGGCCGGATTGCTGCTGCTGGCGTGGCGGGTTGAAGGACGTTAGCCCAGCGCGGCGCCATCGGCGCAGACCGGCTCGTCAATCGCGGCGCGGCGCACCTGGCCGGTGAGCGACAGCATCTCGCCGCCTTTCAGCGACAGGCCGAGAATGCGGTCCTGGTCCACCGGTCCGGGAAAGCGCACCCGTCCGGGCGGCAGGCGCGAGAAGCCAACCTTTGCGTAGTACGGCTCGTCGCCCACCAGCAGGACGCCGCGCCATGGCCCCAGCCTGGCGGCGTCGATGCCGGCCTGCATCAGACCGATGCCGATGCCGCGGCCGCGCAGGTCTGCGCGCACCGCCAGCGGCCCCAGCAGCAATTCCACATGCCCGCCGACCGAGATCGGCCAGAAGCGCACCGAGCCGAGCAAGGCATCGCCTTCCGCCGCGACAAAGCCCAGCCCCGCCACCGGGGCCACGCCTTCGCGCAGCCGGTAGGCGGATTTGGCGAAACGGCCGGGACCGAAGCCGTCCTCGTTCAGCGCCGCGACGGCGGCGGCGTCGGAGGGGGTCTCGGGCCGGATCTGCCAGCTGGGGTCGGACATGACGCCCCGCTAAACAAGGAAGGGGGGAAAGGCAAGCGTGCCCGCGCCGAAAGGGCCGATTCCGGCCCTGGAGGCGTTAAGCGGCGTTAACCTCTGCGACCCCCGTGTTGCGGCCCTCTTCACCCGTCCTTAAGCGCCGCTCTTAATAATGAACGCTCCAATTCAGGGCGTCCGGCTTCATGCTTCAAATCGGCGGCATCGTCTTTCTTGTCATCTGCGTCTTCGTGCCGTTCGTGCTGACCGGCGGCAAGATGGGCGTGATGATGGAAGCCGCGCCGCATGAGCTGGCCACCATTTTCGGCGCCGCGGTCGCCGCCATGCTGATCGCCGGCTCGATGAGCGGCACCAAGAAGATCATGGGCTCGCTCAGCCAGGTGATTTCCGGCCCGC
>Ga0265313_10003960_pt1 | contig 11637 bp, 8 predicted proteins | sample 4123metaG_FD_203122 | JGI IMG/M metagenome (GOLD analysis project Ga0265313, IMG submission 203122) | Rhizosphere microbial communities from Carex aquatilis grown in University of Washington, Seatle, WA, United States - 4-1-23 metaG | ecosystem: Host-associated > Plants > Roots > Rhizosphere >...
ACCGGTCCGGTGACGACGCCGTCGAACGAGCCGGCGCGGCATCCCTCAGCCGCCCTCTCCAGGGCGGCCCAGGCGACTAGGGCGCCCTCCCCGTCCGGACGGCCCGGCGCCGATTCGTATTCGGGAAGTCCGACGGCGATCTTCTCAGCCGCCCCCGGCAGGCCGTCCAGCCACAGCGCGGGGCCGATGACGGCGACTTCCCGCGCTTCGGCTTGATTTGCGGCAAGCCAGGCCGCGACGATTTCAGGCCCCACCCCGGCCGGATCGCCGCACGTGATTGCGAGTCGGTTCTTCATTCCCCCCGCTCTTCCGAGGCCGCCTCCTGGCGGCACCGGACGAAGCCCCGGGTGCCGCTGCTGAAGAATTCGAGGAAACGCCGCGCAGCCGCCGTTTCAAAGCCGCCGCTGGAAAGCGCGGCGGCCGCCGCCTCGCGCCGGTTCGCCAGGCGGCCGTACACGGCGCGATACGCCTTCTTGATTTCGCGGATCGCGTCCCTTGAAAACCCGCTTCGCTTCAGGCCGACGAGGTTCAGCCCGATCATCTCGCTTCGCTCGGCCGCCATCGTGAAGGGCGGGATGTCCATGCTCATGCGGCTTCCGCCGCTGACGATCGTCCTCTCCCCCACGCGGATGAACTGGTGGAATCCCGCGCCGCCCCCGAGGACGGCGTGATCGCCCACGGTCACGTGGCCCGCGAGAAGGACATCGTTTGCGATGACGACACCGTTGCCGACCGTGCAGTCGTGGGCGACGTGGCTTCCCGCCATCAGAAGGCAGTCCTCGCCGACCGCCGTCACGGACCCGCGGTGCGTCCCCCGGTTGATGGTCACGTTTTCCCGGATCCGCGTGCGGGCCCCGACGCGCACGTAGGAGGGCGAGACGCCGTCAAACTTGAGGTCCTGCGGGTCGCCGCCCAGGACGGCGAAGGGGTGAACGACGACCTCGTCTCCGAGCGTCGCCCAGCGCCGCACGATGGCATAGGCGTGAATCTGGCAGCCGGCCCCGAGGCGGGCTCCCTCTTCGACGATGGCAGTGGGATGGATGGAGGTCGGCATTGAGGAATCCTCAAAATGGAGAGGGAAAGGCCGGTCGGATCGCGGCCTGGATCGGGACTCCGTGCGAAAGCTGGAATCGATCCATGTCAGACTGCGGGCGCGTCCGCGGGCCGCACCGCCTCGGCGCGCGGCCGCCCGGAGCGGCTTCCCGTCGGCAGGTCGAGCTGGGTGTCCTTGAGCAGGTCGTAGTTCTTCAGGATGCGAATCACCTGGAGGGCGTCGCTCTTGCCATAACTGCGGTTGGTTTCCACCTTGTCGACCAGGTCGAGGAGCATCGCCCGGAAGGAGATGATCGCATCCACGCCCCGGGCCTTCAGAAGCTCGACGCTCTGGGAACGGAATGGCTCAGCCGTCGGCAGGGCAGGCAGGACGAGCACCTTCATCGGCGCGTCCTCGCCCGCCTCGCCAGCCTCCGCCGCAAACAGCCGGCTCACTTCCCGAAGCACATTCTCCTCGAGAAAACTGAATATCTTCTCGGGTGATCCCCGCAGAAGGGCCGGCGTGAAAACGTCCGTGTGCCACGGCTTGACCGCGACGATCGCCCGGTGGACGAAGGGCATCTCGTTGGCGAAAAGGAAAAAGTCCGGCCGGCGTCCGCCGGGCCTCCACGCGGGGTTGTGGACAAGCAGGTCGATCTCCTCGTCGCTCGTCTTCTTGCGGGCCTGCACCTGGTACTTGCGCACCTGCCGCACGAAGAAGCCGTTCTGCTCGAAATATTCGCGGACTATGCCTTCGTCGACTGCTGACATGGAATTTGGCGGGTTGGAAGCGGGGGTTGCGTGCGAGGGATGATGCTGAAGGAAAAATCCGCCTTACACAACTGATTCTGCCTTCAAAGGGCCCCGATCTCCCCCAGGACGGCCTCCACAAGCGCGCGGTCGATCCCGCCCCGGGCCTCCGCACGGCCGAGCGAGGTCATGACGATGAATCGCTGCGCTCCGGCGCGCGCCTTCTTGTCCTTGCCCATGGCCTCCAGCAGGGCGCCGACCGGCAGGGGGCTCCGCAGCCGGATCGGGAGCGCATGCCGGGCCAGGAGCGCCTCGACGAGGGCAGCGTCCTCCGCCTTCAAAAGGCCCAGTTTTTGCGAAAGCCGGGCCGCCGCGCAGAGGCCGATCGCGACCGCCTCGCCATGCAGGTAGGCGCCGTACCCCGCGGCGTTCTCGACGGCGTGGGCAAAGGTGTGTCCGAGATTGAGGAGCGCCCGCCCTCCCTCGGGAGCGAGCTCCCGCTCGTCCGCCTCGACGATTCGCGCCTTTGCCGCGCAGCAGCGGCGGATCACGGAGGCCAGGTTTGCGCTGGCGGGCGTCAGCGTCGCGGACTCGAGCTCGGACAAAAGCGCCGGATCGCCGAGAAGACCGTACTTGATCACCTCGGCCATCCCCGCCGCAAATTCCCGCGGGGGAAGCGTGGCTAGGAAACCGGTCGAGACAAAGACGCCCCTTGGCTGATGGAAGGCCCCCGCGAGGTTTTTCCCCGCCCGAAGATTGATTCCGGTCTTTCCCCCGACCGAACTGTCAACCATGGCCAGAAGCGTCGTCGGCACCTGAAAATAGTCGATGCCGCGCAGGTAGCTCGCGGCCGCAAATCCGGCCAGGTCCCCGACAACCCCTCCGCCGACGGCGAAAACGGCGCCCCCGCGGTCCAGCCGAAGTCCGGCCAGAAAATCGAGGATTCGGCCAAGCTCCGCGAGCGACTTCGACTCCTCGCCCGGCGCGACCGCCCAGGTCGGCGCGCCGCCAAAGAGGGAGTCGAGAACGGCTCCGTGACCGCCCTGGACGTTTCTGTCGGTCACTATGGCAAACCGCCGCCCCGCCGAGCCCAATTCGGCAATCTTCACCCGGATTGTCGCGCCCAGGTCCGACCCGAAGAGAATCGGATACGCGCGCTCAGCAAGGCTGACGGTCAGGACGTCGGGCATGAAGGGTGATCCAATCCGGCCGCCGGGTGAGTTCAAGCCGCAACGTCGGCCGGCTTCTTTCGCGCAGCCCTCGCCCGCCAGGCGCGGCAGACCGGCCCGCGGACACCGTAATGATACACCGCGAGAAACACGAGTACTCCGGCGAGCGCGTAGAAGAGCCCTTCAAGGGTTGTCGGCAGGGCCGGCTTGAAAATTGACCATGTTGCGCGGGCTATCTCCGGATCGAGGCGTCGCATGAATACAAAAGGCCGCGTCAGAATCGAGGCGTGCCGGATGGCGCTCTCGGCCGCCGCCAGCGCATCGACCCGGGCGGCTGTGTCCGCGAGGACTGCGCCGAGGCGCGCCACCGCCGGATCGCTAGCGGCCGCGGTGTGCGCGGTCAGCTGCTCAAGCGTGAGCCCGGACCTGGCCGCCGCAGCCTCAATCTGGTCCAGCTGCCGCCGGGCCTCGTCGAGGTGCCCGCCAAGCCTCTGCAGGTACTGCTGCATGAACTCGGGAACCTGCGAAAAAACCACCGCCCCGAGGACGCACAGAAGGCGGTCGACGAGCCCCTCGCCCCAGGCAATGGCGGATCGGATGGGGCCTGTTGGGGACATGCAGGGCCATACTGACAGCCATTCTCCCGTGCGGGCAAGCACGGCGTCGGGCTTGCGCCTGGGGGAACCGATTGCCTTGATCGTGCGTCCAGCCGTACCTTCATCAAAACGTAATGTTGGTCCGTATAGGATGACCCAATTCAGCCCCATGCTCCCGGCGACCACCAGGCGACCAAATACGCTCATTTCATACGCGGGGGCAATTCTGCTCGCCTGCGGCATTGCCGGCGGATGCGCCCATTTTCAGCCCGAACCCCTCGCACCCAGGAAAACCGCGGACGCCTTTGAATCCCGCGGCCTCGATGATCCCGGCCTCCAGGCATTCCTGCGGCAGAACGGCGTGCCCGGAACGGAGGTTCCGCGCCGATGGGATCTCAATTCGCTCACTTGGGCGGCCTTCTATTATCAGCCCGATCTGGCCGTGGCCCGCGCGCAATGGTCGTCGGCCAGCGCGGGCGAGATCACCGCCGGCCAGCGTCCCAACCCGTCGGTGTCGCTGACCCCGGCCTACGACCGGGGAATCCCGGACAATCCCAGCCCCTGGTCGGTGCTCGTGCCGCTGGATGTGCCGATCGAGACCGCCGGCAAGCGCGACTACCGCATGGCCCAGGCCCGCGCCCTGTCGGATGCGGCCCACTGGACCCTCGTCGAGGCGATCTGGAAGGCAAGGGGACGCGTGCGCGACGCTCTTCTCGCGCTTCAAGGGACCGGGCGCACGCAGGGCCTTCTGGACGGCCAGGAGCAGGCCCAGGCGCGCCTCGTCGGCTTGATGGAGGGGCAGCTCAAGGCCGGCAATGTGTCCGCCTACGAAGTCGCGCAGGCGCGGATCGTCCTCGAGACGGACCAACTCGCGCTTCAGGATGCGCAGCGCCAGTCGACGGAGGCGGGGACGCAGCTTGCCGAGGCGCTCGGTGTGCCCAGGAAGGCGCTGGAAGGCGTGCAATTCCGATTCGAACCCCTCGAGGTATCTCCCACCGAGTTGACCCAGCCCGAAGCGAGGCGGGCCGCCCTGCTCGACCGGGCCGACGTCCGCGAAGCCCTGGCCCAGTACGCCGCCAAACAGGCGGCCCTTCAGCTGGAGATTGCCAACCAGTATCCGGATGTCCACCTCGGCCCCGGTTATGGCTGGAATCCGGGGAGCGCCGGCGACAGCCAATGGCAATTGGGGCTGACGCTGACCCTGCCCGTGCTGAACAGGAACGAGGGACCGATCGCGGAGGCCCTTGCGGGCCGCAAAGAGGCCGCCGCCCGATTCCTGGCGGTTCAGGCGCAGGCCATGGGCGATGTGGACGGCGCCCTCGCCTCCTACGAGGAGGCACGCAGCCAATCTGCCACGTCGTCCGCCCTGGCGGAAGACCTGAGGCGGAACCTCGATTCGGTTCGCGCCATGCAGAAAGCCGGCGAAGCCGACCCGCTGGCTGTCGCAGGAGAGGAGGCGCAGTACTACGGCAGCGCGGTGGCGCTGGTGGGAACGCTTGTGCGGGCCCGGCAGGCCCTCGGTGCGCTGGAGGACGCCACCGAAAGCCCCCTCGTCCTGCAGGACTCCGCCGTGAAGAGCGCCGAGCAAGTTCCAACCCCCACCGCTTCCACAAAATGAGCCGAACCAAAATCATTGCAGGAGCCGCCGTTCTGTTCTGCGGCGCAGCCCTGTTTGCCTTTTTCAAATTCAGGGGCGGCTCCGCCCCCGGCGGCGACAGTGCAGACGAGGCCGTGCCGACCGTCGTGAGCGTGCAGACCGCGCAGCTCAAGCGCGCCACATTGCATGACTATTTGGACGGTTTCGGTACCGTGATGCCCGCCCCAGCCGGCGAGGGCCAGCCGGCCGCGTCGGCTCGCGTCGCCGCGCCGGTCTCCGGCACGCTCGCGGCCTCCCATGTGGCGGAAGGGCAGCGCGTGAAACGCGGCGACCTGCTCTTCGAGCTGGACGCCCGGTCGGCCGCGGTCGCCGTCGACGCCGCGAAACTGGCCGCGAACCGCCAGGAAACCCTCTACTCCCAGAACAACACGTCGCTTCGCAGCCTTGAGGAGGCCCGCTCCCAGCTCGCCACAGCCGAGGCCCAGCTCTCGCTGCTTCGAATCGCCGCCCCGATTTCGGGGACTGTGACCCGCGTCGGCGTGAGGCCGGGCGAAGCCGTCGACCTGCCAACCGTCCTCGCTGAGATCGCCGATTTGGATCACCTCGTGGTGGCGTCGGACATCCCCTCCCCCCAGGTCAAGGCCCTGGCCTTGGATGCGCCCGTCGAATTGGTGGGGGAGCAACCCGTGCGGGCCACCCTGTCCTTCATCGGAAAGGCGGTCGATCCGGCCGCGGGCACGGTGTCCGTTCGGGCCGCAATTCCGGCGGGCAGCGGACTCCTGCCGGGACAGTTCGTGCGCTTCAGAATCGTTGTCGCCGAACACGCCGACGTCCTGGCGGCGCCGGCGGCGAGTGTCATCACGGACGACGACGGACACAGCGTCGTGTCCGTCGTGAACGGCGACGATGCGGCACAGGTTCCGGTCATGGTCGGCCTGGCCGACGACGGGTGGGTGGAAGTCTCCGGCGCCGGCCTGAAGGCCGGCGCGGCCGTGGTGACGGTGGGTGCCTACGGGTTGCCTGCCAAGACCAAGGTGCGGGTTGCGAGTCCTTGAAAGCCACACCGCGACCCGCATGAATCCAGGCCCGGACTCCTTTTTCGGCCGCTTCGCCACCCGGCACGCGCTGGCCACGATCTTTGTCACGGTGGCGCTGTGCCTGGCCGGAATTTATGCGGCGCTGCACACGTCCTCCTCGGTTTTTCCAACAACGGATTTCCCCCGGGTCGTCATCCTGGTGGACAATGGCATCGTGCCCGCCGACCAGATGATGGCGACGGTCACCCGCCCGATCGAGGAGGCGGTCAAGGAGATCCCAGGCAGCCTCACCGTGCGTTCGGCGACCACCCGCGGCTCGGCCCAGATCAACGTCTTCTTCAACTGGCACGTGGACATGGTGCAGGCCGAACTCTACGTCCTCGGGCGCCTCGCCGAGGTCAAGGGCAGCCTCCCCCCCGGAGTCACCACAAGCGTGACCCGGGTGACCTTTTCGGCCTTCCCCATCATTGGGGTGAGCCTGACCAGCCCGACCCGCGACCTCATGTCCCTTTGGGAGACCGGCGAATACAACCTGAAGCCCCGTTTCCTGCAGATTCCGGGCATCGCCAGCGTGGACATCGTGGGCGGACACACGCCCGAATACGACGTGACCGTGGACCCGGAGCGCCTGCAGGCGGCAGGGCTGGGCCTGGCCGACGTGACCGATTCGCTCACCAAGAACAACCTGCTCTCGCCGGCCGGCATGATCGAGGAGAACTATCACCTTTACCTGGCGACGGTCGACGGCCGGGCCAGGTCGCCCGAGGACATCGGGCAGAGCGTCATCGCCGTTCGGGGCGCCCATCCCATCCGGGTTTCGGATGTGGCCCGGGTCCAGAGGGCCCCGGAACCCTCCTACACCGTCGTCACGGCCGAGGGGCGAAACGCCGTCCTGCTGAACATCAACAGCCAGCCCGACGGAAGCACGCTCGACATCGCCGCGGCGGTCAAGGAACAGCTCGCCCAGCTGCGCAGGGAGCTTCCGCCGGACATGAAGCTGGCGTTCTTCTACGACCAGTCCTCGTTCGTGAAGGAGTCGGTCGGGAGCGTTTGGGAGGCGATCGTTTTCGGCCTGATCCTTTCGGTCGCGATCCTCTTCTTCTTCCTCAAGAACTGGGGCACGGTTCTCACCGCGATTGTGACGATTCCGGTCACGGTCCTGGTCACCTTCATTTCGATCCATGCCTCGGGCATGAGCTTCAACATGATGACCCTGGGCGGCATTGCCGCGGCCATCGGCCTGGTCATCGATGACGCGATCGTGGTCGTGGAGGCCATGTATACAAAGATCGCCTCCGGCCGGCCCCGCCTGGAAGGCATCCAGGAGGGCATATCCGAAATCCTCCGCCCGCTGGTGGCCTCGACGCTGACGCCGGTGGTCGTGTTCCTTCCGCTGGCCTTTCTGGTCGGAATCACCGGGGTCTTCTTCCGGGCGCTCGCGCTCACGATGGTGGTGTCGCTGCTCACCTCCCTTGTCCTCGCCGTCACCCTGACTCCCTCGCTCGCCTCCTGGTTCGTCCGCGACCGGAAACATGGGGAGGCTGCGGCGCCGGAGAACCATGACGGCGGGTTTCTCCTGCGGCGGCTGGTCCGGGTATATGAGAGCTCGGTCCGCGCCGCCCTGCGCCACTCGTGGCTCACCATGGGGGCGTGCGCCATCGTCGCGGTCGCCGGGATTCTCATCTACCAGCATCTCGACTCGGACTTTCTGCCGACCTTCGACGAGGGAGGGTTCGTGATCGACTACAACGCCCCTGCGGGAACGAGCCTCACCGAGACCTCCCGCATGCTGGACCAGGCGGAGAAGCTGATCCGCGCCGATCCGGACGTGGAGAGCTACTCGCGGCGGCTCGGCACGCAGCTGGGACTCTTCATCACCGAGCCGTACAGCGGCGATTTTCTGGTCAAACTGAAGGCCGGCCGGGAAAGATCGACCGACGACGTCATCGCGGACTTCCGGCATTCCTTCAACGAGCAGCTTCCAGCCGTGCGCTGGGACTTTCACGGGATCCTCGGGGACCTGGTCGGCGACCTGGAACTCGCGCCGGACCCGATCGGGATCAAGCTCTTCTCGCCGGACCTCGGCTGGCTCAAGAAGACCGCCCCCCGCGTCGAGGAGATGATCAAGGCGGTCCCCGGGGTGGTGGACACCTTCGACGGGCTTACCGAGACCGGACCGTCCATCGTCGTGCGGGTGCGGCCTGTCGACGCAGCGCGCTTCGGCCTTTCGACCGATGCAATCGGCACGGCGGTCAACACGGCCATGCTCGGCCAGGTGGCCTCCACGGTGCAGGAGGCCGACAGGATCCTGGATGTGCGCGTGCGCCTGAACCGGAGGGATGTGAACTCGGTCGCGACGCTTCGCGACCTGCCGATGCGCACGCCGGCCGGGACGACGGTCCGCCTGAGCCAGGTCGCCGACGTGGTCCAGGAGCCGAGCCAGGTTGAACTGGACCGCGAGGACCTGCGCCAGAATGTGGTCGTCTCCGGCCGCCTGGAGGGCCGCGACCTGGGCAGCGCAATGAAGCAGATCCAGGCCCTGGTCGCCGCCGATCCCTCCCTCCCGAAAGCCTCCATCGAGTATGGGGGCCTTTTTCAGGAGCAGCAGGAGTCCTTCAAGAATCTGCTGATCGTCCTGCTGATGGCGCTCTTCCTAGTGTTCACCGTTCTCCTGATCGAGTTCCGCTCGTTCCTCGAGCCGATCTCCATTGTTTTCGGGGCCGTGCTCGCGCTTTTTGGCACGGTGACCGGCCTGTGGCTGACCGGGACGACGCTCAATGTCGTTTCGTTCCTGGGCGCAATCATCGGCGTCGGACTGGTGGCCAAGAACGGGATCCTGATGCTTGATTTTGTGGACCACCTGCGGGCCGATGGATGCAGCCTCGAGGAGGCCCTGATCCGCTCCGGCCATCGCCGGCTGAGGCCCGTGCTGATGACAACCCTAGCCGCCGCGCTGGGCATGCTCCCCCTGGCATGGGGGATCGGAAGCGGGGCGGACATGCTGCGTCCCCTGGCCATCGCAGTGATCGGCGCCCTGTGCATTTCCGTCCTTCTGTCGCTTGTGGCCACGCCAACCCTGTACTACCTGCTTCAGAGGCTCTTCAATCCGGCTTCGTCCAAGTCGCCGAACGCGCCGGCGGCCTGAGGAATGGGAGCGGGCCGACACAGCGCCGAGCAAGCCCCTTTTGAGCGCAGCTTGCGGCCAGCCATTGATTTCAACTACCGTATTCGCCCTTCATGAGCGACCAGCCCATCCTCAAGGCCGAGCGCCTGACCAAGACCTACCCCACGGCGGCGGGGCCCCTCACCGTCCTTCACGAGGTGAGCTTTGGGCTCGACTCAGGCTCTAGCCTTGCAGTCGTCGGGCCGAGCGGCAGCGGCAAGACGACGCTTCTCGGCCTTTGCGCGGGGCTCGATCGCGCGACGAGCGGCTCGGTCGTCCTCGCAGGCGAGGTGCTTGACCGGCTCGACGAGGATGGGCGCGCCCGGGTGCGCAACGCCCATGTGGGTTTCGTCTTCCAGAACTTCCAGCTCATCCCCACCCTGACCGCCCTCGAAAACGTCCTCGTGCCGATGGAGCTTCGGCCGGCTTCCAGCCGGGACCCCTCGCGTGTTCTTGAGAGGGAGGGGCTCGACCTGCTCGCCCGCGTCGGGCTCGGCGAGCGATCCGGCCACTACCCGGTCCAGCTTTCCGGAGGCGAGCAGCAGCGGGTTGCCCTCGCCCGGGCCTTCATCAACCGGCCGAAGATCCTCTTCTGCGACGAGCCCACCGGCAACCTCGACGGCGACACGGCGCACGCGATGGTCGACCTGATCTTCGGGCTGAACCGCGAACGGGGGACTACGCTCGTTCTTGTTACCCACGATATCGAAATCGCGCAGCGCTGCGGCCGGGTCATTCGCTTCCGAAACGGCAAGATCGCGCACGACAGCGCCCAGGGCGAAAGACTTTGACCGTGCCCATGGCCCTTGAACTGTCCTCCGTCGGACGCCTGCCGGCCCCGGCCGACAACGCGGCGATCGCGATTCGCCGGATTGAAGCCGGCGCCGTGGTCGCGATCGGGGGCGCTCCGCGGACATTCCGCCACACCATTCTCGAAGGGCACAGGTTTGCCGTGAGCCGGATCCCGCGCGGGTCCGATCTTCTTTCGTGGGGCCTGCCGTTCGGGGTCGCGCTTCAGGACATCGAGCCCGGGGACGCCGTCTGCAATCCTCTGACCCTCGAAATTCTTTCCCATCGAGATCTCGGGGGGGCCGTGCTGCCGCCGCAGGCCAATTTCGAGAGCAAGGTCGCCCCGTTTTCCTTTTCCGAAGCCTCGTTCAGGCCCGGCCGGCAGGTGGACCCGGCGCCGGACGCCGCTGGGCGGACGTTCGCCGGCTACCGCCGGCCGGGAGGGCGGGGGTTCGGCACGCGCAATTACATCGTGATCTTGGGCACGACTTCGCGCACAGCGAGTTTCGCCCGCCGGCTTGCCGATCACCTGGCGCCGCTTTCAAAGGCGCATCCGGGCTTCGACGGGATTGTCGCCGTGGCCCACACCGAAGGCGACGGAACCGGGTCCCCGAACAACCGTGCCGAGCTTTTGCGCGCGCTGGCCGGGTTCATGGTCCACCCCAACGTCGGTGCGGTGCTCGCCGTCGACTGCGGCACCGAGCCCGTCAACAATTCCGTCCTCGGCGAGTTCATGCGGGAGGCGGGATATCCCCTCGATTCCCTCCTCCACCGGTTTTTCACCGTGAAGGGTGGGATCGGCCATGCGCTCTCCGAATGCGAGGCGATCGTCCGGGCATGGGTGCCCGCTGTTTCAAGTCAGCGGCGGGAGCCGGCGCCCCTTTCCGGGATTCGCATGGGCCTGCAGTGCGGCGGCTCCGATGCGTTCTCGGGCCTGTCGGCAAATCCGCTCGTCGGAGCGGTGGGCCGCGAGGTCATCCGATACGGCGGCTGCGTGAACCTTGCGGAGACCGACGAACTCGTCGGCGCGGAAAACTACGTTCTGGCAAACGTCCGGGACGCCGCGACGGTCCGCCGTTTTCTTGAAAAGCAGGCCCGCTTCAAGGAGCGGCTGGGCTGGCACGGGGCCTCGGTCGAGGGAAATCCCTCGAGCGGCAACCGCCTTCGCGGCCTGTACAACATCTTTCTCAAGTCGCTCGGGGCGGCGATGAAGAAGGACCCGTCGCTGAGGATCGACCATGTGATCGACTACGCCGAGCGAATGGATCCGCCGGGGTTCTACTTCATGAACAGCCCCGGCAACGACCTCGAGAGCGTGGCGGGGCAGGTGGCGGCCGGCTGCACGGTCATCTGCTTTACGACCGGCAGCGGATCGATCACCAACTTCCCCTTCGTCCCGACGATCAAGGTCACGTCCACGACCCGCAGGCATGAGCTTCTCATAAATGAGATGGATGTGAACGCGGGGGCCTATCTCGACGGGACGCCCCTGGCGGATCTCTGC
>Ga0265313_10003961_pt1 | contig 11632 bp, 13 predicted proteins | sample 4123metaG_FD_203122 | JGI IMG/M metagenome (GOLD analysis project Ga0265313, IMG submission 203122) | Rhizosphere microbial communities from Carex aquatilis grown in University of Washington, Seatle, WA, United States - 4-1-23 metaG | ecosystem: Host-associated > Plants > Roots > Rhizosphere >...
GGCGACCGACCTCAATCCGACGGTCGCATCGCCTCGGTAACCTGCTGCGACAGCCGCTCGGCGGCGTTTTCCATCTGGTCCACAATCATCTGGGCGCGTTCGTTCAGCGGCGTCTTGGCCAGCAGCTGCGTTCCCGCCGCGATGCCCATCAGCGTGTTCTTCATGTCGTGGCCCAGGCCGGCGCGGAAGGCCTGTTTCAGGCTGCGGTTTTCCTGCTCCATCGCCCTGAAGCGGCCATGGCTTTCAAGCTCATGGGCAATCAGCTTGGTGAAGAGGCTGAACATGCCCAGCACGCTGGGATTGTTGAGTATGTTGGGATGCGGATCGATGGCGCAGAGCGTGCCGAAGAAGCCGCCATCGGCCATCACGATGGGCACGGAAATGTAGCTCTGGAAGCCATAACGGATGGGGGTGGGATGGCGGCAGAAATCGGGGCTTTCCGCGACATGGTCGATGGCGACGGCGCGGCCGTGATCGTGAATCTCGTTGCAGATGGTACTGCCGACTTCCAGTTCGCCGCCCGAGGCGAGGCCGATGGCGATATCGTCCTTGCTGGCCAGGCAGACCCAGCGCGTATCGGTGACGCGGGCGACGGCGGCGAAGCGCAGGCCGGTGGTGCGGCAGATCACTTCCATGATGGTGGGGATGGCCGGAATGGCGGCGATGGTGTCGAGATCGTCCTGGAAATCGCGGCTCAAAACATCGCTTTCAGGAAAAAGGCCCGGCCAAGCTAAGCCCGGCCGGGCCCTTTGTCATGGTTTCCGTATGGAACCGGATCAGAACGGCCCGGCGCCCTGGGTGTTGGTGCGGATGAGATAAACCGACTGGCTGGCGGTCATGAACAGCCAGTCGCGCTTGGGGCCGCAGAAGGTGAGATTGGCGCAAGTCTCGGGCAGGCGGATGCGGCCGATGGCCTTGCCCGCCGGATTCCAGATGGTGACGCCGCAATAGCCCAGCGGCGCGGTCGAGCCCGACCAGACATTGCCCTGGACATCGACGCGATGGCCGTCAAAGCCGCATTTGACGCCGTCGATCATGCCGTCGGTGAAGGTGCGGATGTTCTGCAGGCCCTTGCCCACGACATCGGCCACCGCCAGGTTGGCGCCCCAGACGAAATAGAGCTTCTTGTAGTCGGGCGAGAAAGCCAGGCCGTTGGGCACCTGGCCGGTGGCGACGATTTCCAGGCTGCCCGACGGGTCCCAGCGATAGATCTGGGTCGGCAGCACCTGGTGCAGCGAGCCGATGATGCCGCTGCCCGGATTGCCGATCATGGGATTGAGCAGCCCGCCGGCATTGAACGGCCCGTTGCCCTGGTCGACATGGCCTTCCGACAACTGGCCGCCATAAAGCGGATCGGTGAACCAGATGCTGCCATCGGGATGGACGGCGAAATCGTTGGGCGAGTTGAGCGCCTTGCCCTGATAATTGTCGGCGATGATGGTCATCGAGCCGTCATGCTCCCAGCGCACCACGCGACGGGGAAAGTCCTGGCCGGAAATCTGGCGGCCCTGAAAGTCAAAGGCGTTGCCGTTGCTGTTGAAGGAGGGGCGGCGGAACGGCGTCACAATCCCGGTGTCCCAGATGTAGCGGTACTGGACATCGCCCATCACGTCGCTGAAGACGACATACTGGCCTTCGCCGCACCAGGCCGGGCCTTCCGCCCACTGATAGTTGGTGCCGACGCGCTTGATGGCGCCATGGCCTTCATTGACCGCGCCGAAGGACGGGTCGAGCACGATCACGTCCGGATCGGGATAGGTGTTGATCGCATCGGGGCCCCAGCTCCGCGGCGGATTGCTGATCACCGTGACCGGGGCCGCCAGCTGGGCGCGCTGCGCCAATGCGGCGGTGGGCAGGGCGGCGGCGGCGCCCGCCAGCAGGGTGCGGCGTGAAAGGTCGGTCATGTTTCCCCCAAGGTTTTGAGTCTTGCGGGGAGCATTGAAGGGCGCGGCGCGGGTGTCAACTCAGCCTGGTGCAGCCCCCTGAATGTTCAGGCGCAGCATGTAGATCGAGGAATTGGCACACATGAAAAGATGGTCGCGCTTGGGCCCGACAAAGGCGAGATTGGCGCAGGTCTCCGGCAATCGGATGCGGCCGATCAGCTTGCCGGCCGGGTTCCAGCAGGTGACGCCGGCATAGCCCAGCGGGCCCGCCGAACTCGACCAGATATTGCCGGCCTTGTCGGCGCGCATGCCGTCAGGGCCGCAGCGCACGCCATCAACGCGGCAGTCAGTGAAGACCCGCAGGTTGGCGAGCTTGGCGCCCTGAACATCGGCGACGAAAATGCCGCCGCCGCGAATGACATAGAGCTTGGTGTAATCAGGCGAGAAGCAAAGGCCGTTTGGCGCGCCGCCATTTTCCGGCGCCAACGCCACTTCCAGTCTGCCGCTGGGATCCCAGCGATAAACGTTGGTCGGCAGTTGCTGCTTCATCCCGCCCGCCAACTGAATGCCGACACCGCTATTGCCGATGGCGGGATCGCGCAGCGTTCCTTCATCGGGATGGCCTTCGGCCATCGCCCCGCCGAAGGTGGGATCGGTGAACCAGATGCTGCCATCCTTGTGCGGAGCGACGTCGTTGGGGGAGTTGAGCGGCTTGCCGTCAAACTTGTCGGCGATGATGGTCATCGCGCCGTCGGCTTCCCAGCGCACCACGCGGCGGAAGAAATCCTGGGTCGAAATCTGGCGGCCCTGATGGTCGAACGTGTTGCCGTTGGTGTTGAAAGAGGGCTTGCGATAGGCAGTGAATTGGCCGGTTTCCCAGATGTAGCGATAGAGCGTGTCGTTCTTGACGTCGCTGAAGATGACGAAATTGCCAATGCCCGACCAGGCCGGGCCTTCCGCCAGATGATAGCCGGTGGAAAGCCGCCTTATGGTCTCCTGCCCGATCAGCAACCCGCCAAAGCTGTTGTCGGCGCGGATGATGTCGGGATCGGGATTGAAGGGCGGCGGCGCGCCCGGTCCCCATTGCCGCGGCGGGTTGGTCACCACGGAAGGCGGGATGCCGAACACCGGCTCGGCTGGCGGGGTTGCGGGCGCCTGGGCGAAAGCGCGGGTGGGGGGCAGGGCGGCGGCCCCGGCTAATACGGTGCGGCGGCTGAGATCGGGCATGGCGGTTCCCCCAGTTTTTGGCTGTTTTCCGCAGCATTGGCCCTTCCCGGGCGTTTGACAATGGCTGTGGCGGGAGCCTAAAACCCGCGACTTTCCGAAGAGCCAGAAGGCCCTTCGGTCCCCCGCCCGGCGCGGGGGATCGCCCCCAGGCAGCGCGTTGCGCCCCCTGGGGCAAAGACGTTTGGCCCGTCCGGTTTGCCACTTCGGCAAAACGGACAAATGAAAAGAGTTTGGTTTGTTCGAGTCCTTGCAATCCCGCCTTGGCGGCGTCTTTGACCGGCTTCGCGGCCGTGGCGCCCTCACGGAAGCCGATGTCGATGCCGCGCTGACCGAAGTGCGCGCCGCCCTGATCGAGGCGGACGTGGCGCTGCCGGTGGTGAAGGACTTCATCGAAAAGGTGCGCCCGCGCGCCATCGGCGAGAATGTCATCCGCTCGGTCTCGCCCGGCCAGCAGGTTATCAAGATCGTCCATGACGCGCTGGTCGAGACCCTGGGCGAGAAGAGCGAGGCGCTGTCCCTTGGCTCGCCGCCCGCGCCAATCCTGATGGTCGGCCTGCAGGGTTCGGGCAAGACCACGACCTCCGCGAAATTGGGGCTGCTGCTGACGGTCAGGGAGAAGAAGCGGGTGCTGATGGCCTCGCTCGACACCACCCGTCCGGCGGCGATGGAACAGTTGCGCGTTCTGGGCGAGCAGGCCGGCGTGGCGACGCTGCCGATCGTCGCCGGCCAGGGACCGCTGGACATCGCCCGGCGCGCGATGGCGTCGGCGAAAGTCGGCGGCTATGACGCGGTGATCCTCGACACCGCCGGCCGCCAGCATGTCGATGAGCAACTGATGGCCGAAGTCGCCGCGGTGAAGGCGCTGGTCCATCCGCATGAGACCTTGCTGGTGGCCGATGCCTTGACCGGCCAGGACGCGGTCAACATCGCCAAGTCCTTCAATGAGCGGGTTGGCATCTCCGGCATCATCCTGACCCGCGTCGATGGCGATGGCCGTGGCGGCGCGGCGCTTTCCATGCGCTCGGTCACCGGCGCGCCGATCAAGTTCCTCGGCGCCGGCGAAAAGCTGGAAGCACTGGAGCCTTTCTTCCCCGACCGCGTCGCCGGCCGCATCCTCGGCATGGGCGACGTGGTCTCGCTGGTCGAAAAAGCGGCGGAGACCATCGACAAGGAAGAGGCGGAAAAGCTCGCCGCCAAGATGAAGAAGGGCACGTTCGACATGAACGACCTTCAATCGCAACTTAACCAGATGAAGAAGCTGGGCGGCATGAAAGGCGTGCTTTCGATGCTGCCCGGCGTCGGCAAGATCCAGAGCCAGCTTGATGCCGCCGGCATCGACGACAAGGTGATCACCCGCCAGGACGCCATCATCAAGTCGATGACCAGGGCGGAGCGCGGCGATCCCGACCTTATCAACGGCTCGCGGCGCAAGCGCATCGCGGCAGGCGCCGGCGTCGAGGTCAGCGAAGTCAACAAGCTGCTGAAAATGCACCGGCAGATGTCGGACATGATGAAGAAAATGGGCAAGGGCGGCCGCATGCCGCAAATGCCCGGTGGCATGGGCGGAATGTTCGGTGGCGGCATGCCCCCGGGAGTTCCGCGCCGATAGTTCAACGGTTCTAATGAAGGAAGAAAACAATGGCTCTGCGTATTCGTCTTGCCCGCGGCGGCACCAAGAAGCGTCCGCACTACAATATCGTGATCTCCGACTCGCGTAATCCGCGCGATGGCCGCTTCATCGAGAAGATCGGCTTCTACAATCCGCTGCTGCCCTCGGATCATGCCGACCGCATCAAGCTGGATCTGGAAAAGGCCAAGGCCTGGGTCGCCAAGGGCGCCGTCGCCTCGGACCGCGTCAACAAGTGGCTGGCCGATGCCGGCGTCACCAAGAAGCGCGTCCACAACAATCCCAACAAGGCCCAGCCCAAGAAGAAGGCGCAGGAGCGCGCGGCAGCAGCCGCCAAGGCCGCGGAATCTGCTGAAGCCCCGGCGGCCTAGTGCCGAGCGACGTCCTGCTGGCCGCCGTAATCGGCGCGCAGGGGCTGAAGGGCGAAGTGAAGGTCAAGACCTTCACCCAAGCTCCGGAAGCGCTGCGCGCCTATGGCGTGCTGCATGACTCCAAAGGCAGGACCTACGAGATCGCCGTCTTTCGCTCAGGGAAACCGGGCGAGGCGGTGATTGCGTTCAAGGGCATCAGCGACCGCAACAGTGCCGAGGCGCTGAAAGGCACCGAGCTGTTCGTCACCCGCGCCGCGCTACCCGCGCCGGCGGCGGACGAGTTCTATCACGCCGACCTGATCGGGCTGGAAGCCTTCGACAGCGAAGGCCGGCTGGTGGGCAAGGTGTCTGCGATCCACAATTTCGGCGCCAGTGACGTCATCGCTATTGCGCGCAGCGATGGCGACGAAGTGCTGCTGGCTTTCACCGCTGAGACGGTGCCAGAAATTGACATTGCGGGCGGGCGTGTCCGCATCGCCGTGCCGGAGAGCGACGAAGACGAAGGCCCGCATCCCAATGTCGAATAACTGGTCCGCCACCGTCCTGACGCTCTTTCCGGAAATGTTTCCCGGTCCCCTGGGCGTTTCGCTGCCGGGCAAGGCGCTGCAGAAGGGCCTGTGGTCGCTGGAGGTGCGCGATATCCGCGACCATGGCCTGGGCAAGCACCGCACCGTGGACGACAGTCCGGCCGGCGGTGGGCCGGGCATGGTGATGCGGGCCGATGTGGCGGCGGCGGCGATTGACGCCGTGCCAAGTGGCGACCGCCCGCTGATCTATCTGTCCCCGCGTGGCGCTCCGTTAAGCCAAGCCCGTGTTCGCGCCCTGGCCGGCGGGCCCGGCGCCATCCTGCTCTGTGGCCGGTTCGAGGGGCTGGACCAGCGGGTGGTTGAGGCGCGCCAGATCGAGGAAGTCAGCCTGGGCGACTTCGTCCTGGCCGGGGGCGAGATCGCCGCCATGGCTCTGATCGAGGCCGCTGTCCGCCTGATCCCCGGCGTTCTGGGCGACCATGCTTCCACCACCGAGGAAAGCTTCAGTTCGGGCTTGCTGGAATACCCCCATTTTACCCGCCCGCAGGATTTCGAGGGCCGCCCCATTCCCGAGGTGCTAAATAACGGAAATCACAAGGAAATATCCCGCTGGCGGCAGGGCGAGGCGGAACGGTTGACCCGGGAACGCCGCCCCGACCTTTGGGCGGCTGCTCCAAAGGGCCAAAAGCCCTAGGAATAGCGGCGGTTATCCGCTATACGCCGCCCCTCAATTTCCGCCGAAAGATCAAGACAATGAACCTGCTGCAGACGCTCGAAGCCGAGCAGATGGCCGCCCTCAAGACCCAGAAGAAGGCGATGCCCGACTTCCGCCCCGGCGACACCCTCAAGGTCAACGTCAAGGTGGTGGACGTCACGTTCGACGAGAAGACCAAGCAGAACAAGACCCGCGAGCGCATCCAGGCCTTTGAAGGCGTCTGCATCGCCCGCCAGGGCGCCGGCCTGAACGAGGCCTTCACGGTGCGCAAGCTTTCCTATGGCGAAGGCGTCGAGCGCGTCTTCCCGATCTATTCGCCGCTGGTCGATTCGGTGGTGGTGGTGCGCAAGGGCAAGGTGCGCCGCGCCAAGCTCTATTATCTGCGCGGCCGCACCGGCAAGTCCGCCCGCATCAGCGAGCGCGTCGAGAACGCCGGTCCCGAGGCCGCTTAAAAACTCTCCGAAAAGCCCTGAAAAACGGGCATTTTGTGCATATCTGCAAAAAAGCCCCGATTTTCGGGGCTTTTTTCGTTTGAGATGCTTGCAAGGGCCGGAAATGCAGTAAAATCCGGATCATCGTTTGATTCGTTTCTAAGAGAGGGAAGCACCCCATGGCCACTGCCGCCAAAGCCAAAGTCGAAACCGTTTCCACCCGCCAACTCGCCAGCGCCCTGGCCGAGAAGCATGAGATTTCGCAGAAGAGCGCCAATGCAATCATTGAAGACACGATTGGCCTCATCACCAAGCACCTGAAGAAGGGCGCCCGCATCCGTCTCAACGGCCTGGGCATTCTGGTCGTGCGCAAGCGCGCCGCCCGCATGGGCCGCAACCCCGCCACCGGCGAGGCGATCAAGATCAAGGCCTCCAAGAAGGTGGCGTTCCGCGCCGCCAAGGATCTGAAGGAAGCGATCTAAGCTTCTTTCTGCCGCGAAGAAAGAAAGGCCGGGACGGCGTCACGCCGCTCCGGCCTTTTCTTTTGCGCGCCGCTTTGTGTCTCAGCCCGGCGGCAGGCCAAGCTCGCTATAAACGATGGCGATATTGGCATTGATCTGTTGGGCATGGGCAATATCGGCCTTACCGTCATCCGCGCGGCCCAGCCCGATCTCGGCCAGGCCCTTGCCATACCAGGCGCGCGCCACCCGTGGCTGGCTGGTGCTGAGGCTGGTGAAGTCGGTCAGCGCCGCTGGATAGCGTTTCTGCTTGAGGGCGATGATGCCGCGCGCCTCGGTCACTGCCAGCTGTTCCGGTTGCGCCCATAGCGCTTCGTCACAGGCCTGGCGCCCCTTGTCGAGTTCAAAGCCGCCATAGGCGCGGGCGCGGCAGCGCAGGATGAGAAAGGTCGTGCCCATGCCCATGGGATAGCGGTCGAGATCGGCATCGGCGGCGGCTTCGGTATAGCGATGCTGGCTGAGATAGAATTGCGCGCGGGCGAGATGCAGTGCCGGCGCCTTGGGCTCGAGTTTCTCGGCGGCGGCGAAATCGGCCAGCGCCTGATCGGGATGCTCGGCGACGATGGCGGCCTGCGCCCGCCCCAGATAGGCGGCGGCGTTCTGTCCGTCCAGGATGATGGCAGCGTCGAAATCCTCCCGCGCCCCCGTTATGTCATTGCCTGTCAACCGCAGAGCGCCGCGGCGGACATGGGCTGTGGCCAGGACGCTGTCGCGGTTGCTCTTGTCGGCGATGATATCGCTGCAGGCGGAAATAACCCGGTCGCGGTCGGCGCCGCCCTCGCACACTGTGCGCGTATCCTGGGCCTCGGCCCGGGCGCAAAACGCCAGCAGCAACGCCCCCACTACCAGATGCCGAACCATCAGAGCCCCCAGCTTTACGGTCTGTAGCAGACGAAGGAAAAAATCGCCGCGCCGTCTTTGTCAATCGCGGCACCATTACATTGGCGATGGGAGCATCGGCCCCGCGAAGTGCGAAGGTTCGCGCCTGATTTCAAATAAGGGCCGCGCGACCCAAAAATAAGAGCCATTTTTCGCCTTGCCCGGCGCTGCTTCCGGGTCTAGTTAGCAACTGCACAATTTCCGTTCCTGGAAGGACACTCCATGCCTCGCAAGAAAATTGCCCTGATTGGCGGCGGTCAGATCGGCGGCACCCTGGCTCATCTGGCGGCGCTCAAGGAACTGGGCGATGTGGTGATCTTCGACATCGCCGAGGGCCTGCCCCAGGGCAAGGCGCTGGACCTCGCCCAGTCCGGTCCGGTGGACGGCTTCAATGCGAAGCTGGCGGGCACCAACTCCTATGCCGACATCGCCGGCGCCGATGTGGTGATCGTCACCGCGGGCGTGCCGCGCAAGCCCGGCATGAGCCGCGACGACCTGATCGGCATCAACCTCAAGGTGATGGCCTCGGTCGGCGAGGGCATCAAGGCCAACGCGCCGGGCGCCTTCGTCATCTGCATCACCAATCCGCTCGACGCCATGGTCTGGGCGCTGCAGAAATTCAGCGGCATCCCGCACAACAAGATCGTCGGCATGGCGGGCGTGCTGGACTCGGCGCGTTTCCGCCATTTCCTGGCCGCGGAGATGAATGTCTCGGTGGAAGACGTTTCCGCCTTTGTGCTGGGCGGCCATGGCGACACCATGGTGCCGATGCCGCGCTTCTCCACCGTGGCGGGCATCGCCCTGTCGGAACTGGTGAAGATGGGCTGGATCACCCAGGAGCGGCTGGACGCCATCATCACCCGCACCGCCAATGGCGGCGCCGAGATTGTCGGCCTGCTCAAGACCGGCTCGGCCTATTACGCCCCCGCCACCAGCGCCATCCAGATGGCGGAAAGCTATCTCAAGGACCAGAAGCGGGTGCTGCCCTGCGCCGTTCATGTCAATGGCGCCTATGGCATCACGGACCTTTATGTCGGCCTGCCCTGCGTCATTGGCGAGAAGGGCGTGGAGCGGATCGTCGAGCTGGAACTCACCGACGCGGAAAAGGCGGCGCTGAACAAATCCGCCGACGCGGTGCGCGGCTTGATCGCCGCCTGCAAGACGCTTGAGCCGAAACTGGCCTAGGCTCAGTTCAGGTTGTAGGACACCAGCAGTCCCGCGCCGATGGCGGGGCTGCCGGAACTGAGGCCGACCGTGCCATAGCCGGTCAGGGTCATGCCGTTATCGCGGATCCAGCTCAGTGAGCCGAACACTTCATGCGAGGCGGTGACCAGCGGCGTGCTGGCGCTGTCGAAATCATAGGACGCCACGACCACCAGATTGTCGTTGATGGTGTAGCTGGTGCCGGCCGAGACCGAGGCAGTGTCGAACAGCTTGAAGCTCGCGGGCACACCCGGAATCAGATAGCCGACCTTGACGAACGGCCCCCAATCGCCGAGCTGGCGGGTGACATCCATGCTCATGGTAAAATCGGTCTCGCCGGTGCTGAGCCGCCGGCGCGTCGAGGCGGTCGGGATCTTGATGCCGGCGCTCACTTTCACCTCGAAATCGTCGAGGAAGGAGGAGGGCACATCGTAGGTGGCGCCGAGATTGAGGTCGCCGAAGCCGGTGCGGGTGATCGGCGGCAGCGCCGTGCGCCGGTTGACCACGATGGGGTTGCCCGTGGCGTCGAACACCACCAGGCCGCGGCCTGAAACCCGCATATAGGGCATGCTGACATTGAATTTGAAGTCGCCTGTCGTCGCACTCAGGACCGGCAGTCCGATCTCCACATTGGTGTTGCGCGGTGTGCCGTAATCGCCGTTGGAATATTCCATCCCGAAAGTGCCGGCGAACTGGATATCCTGGAGCCAGCCGTCCTGTTCCTGGGCGAAGGCGCCGGAAGACGGGAGGGCAAGAAGCAGCAGCGCCAGCAGGCCGCCTTTCCATGTCCAAGGTCTTGTGGGTGCAGGATGCATCTTCGGCCTCTTTAGCGCTGTCGCGCGCGAATGCTGTCGCGCGCTTTCTCGGCGGGGGAGTTCTTCACGGAGTTCTGCAGATGGACGGTCTGGCTGTTCTCGCCCGCCGTCACGGTGAATTTCACGTCGTTGAAGACGGGCTTGCTGAGAAAGGGCTTGATGTCCAGCGAGAAGCCGAAGGGCTCCATCGGCAGGCCGATCCAGGAGGTATCCATCTTGTCGTTGCTGTTGACGTCCTGATAGGTCTGGATGGCATAGACGCCGGGCGGGATGTTGCGCAGGATGATGACGGTTTCGCCGGCGACGGCCGGAACGTCCGTGCCGGCGATGGGCTTGGCGTTGTCGTCGGGATAGCGGGCTTCGTCATACAGGCCGAGCCGCAGGATGCCGCCGGCCGGCAGGACATTCTCCACCCGGATGGTCAGGTTGGCCGCCAGCGCCGGCACGGCCATCAGCGCCTGCGTCACTGGCAGGATGGCTGCAATGGAAAGTAGAATCCGGAGTCCCAGCCGGGGCATTCGTGCGCTCTTTTCGGCAATTTGCGCCATTATGGCAGAGGCGCGGCAAGAGAGCCACCGGGGGCAGCGGCTGTTGTTTTCATGTCGCGCATGTTAAGCGCAAAGTGCTCATGGCCGACGCTTCTCCCGTTCTTTACCGCGCCCGCGACACCCATCTCTTCGTGGCCTCGCGCTTTCTTTCCACCGCCGCCATGCAGGTCCAGTCGGTGGCGATCGGCTGGCAGATCTATGACATGGAGCGCACGCCGCTGGCGCTGGGGCTGGTGGGGCTGTGTCAGTTTTTGCCCATGTTCCTGCTCGTCCTGCCAGCGGGCGATATCACCGACCGCCATGACCAGCGCAGGGTCTATAGCATCGCGGCGCGGCTGCTCTCGCTTTGCAGCCTGACCTTTGTCGGGCTGACGCTGCTGCATGTGCGCCAGGCTTGGCTCTATTACGGCGTGTTGGTGCTATTCGGGGCGGGGCGCGGCTTCTCCGGCCCTTCCGGCTCCTCCTTGCTGCCCTTCCTGGTGCCGCCGGAAAAGCTGCCTAGGGCGATGGCCTATGCGGCCTCGGCCTTCACCGCAGCGGTGATCGCCGGCCCCGCGCTGGGCGGCTTTCTCTATGCCCTGGGCCATCCCGCCATCGTCTACAGCCTCTGCTTCCTGCTCTTCCAGGCGGCGGCGTTCATTGTCCGCCATCTCGGCGGCCGGCGCTTCACCCCGGAAGCGTCGCTGGCCAGCCGCTATGAGCGCGTCGCCGAAGGCGTGCGCTTCGTCAGGCGCCGGCCGGTGATCCTGGGCGCCGCCAGCCTGGACCTGTTCGCCGTGCTGCTGGGCGGGGCGACGGCGCTGCTGCCGGTCTATGCCCGTGACATATTGCAGGTGGGGCCGATGGGGCTTGGTTTCCTGCGCGCCGCGCCGGCGGCGGGCGCCTTCA
>Ga0265313_10003963_pt1 | contig 11630 bp, 22 predicted proteins | sample 4123metaG_FD_203122 | JGI IMG/M metagenome (GOLD analysis project Ga0265313, IMG submission 203122) | Rhizosphere microbial communities from Carex aquatilis grown in University of Washington, Seatle, WA, United States - 4-1-23 metaG | ecosystem: Host-associated > Plants > Roots > Rhizosphere >...
AGCGTCTCGGCGACGACCTTGCCGGCGCGGGCCATCGTGTCGATCTCCTGCGCGGACTTGCGGATGATCATGCAGCCTCCCCCAGCTGCTCCAGCGCGCTCGAGATCTCGGCCCAGACCTCGTCGACGGAGCGGTCGGCGTGCAACGGCACGAGCTTGCCGGTAACGCGGTAGTGCTCGACGATCGGCTCGGTCTCGGAGTGGTAGATCTCGAGGCGCTTCGCGATCACGTCGGGCGTGTCGTCCGCGCGGCCCTCGAGCTCTGCGCGCTTGAGCGCGCGTTCCTTGCCGACTTCGTCGGGAACGTCGAAGAAGAGGATCGCGTCCAGGCCGCGGCCGATCTCGCCGAGCATCTCATCGAGCGCCTCCGCCTGCGCGAGGTTCCGCGGGAAGCCGTCGAGCACGAAACCCTCCTGCGCATCTGGTTGCGCGAGGCGGTCGCGGATCATCGCGATCGTCACGTCGTCCGGCACGAGCACGCCGTCGTCCATGATCGCCTTCACCTTCCGCCCGAGCTCCGTGCTCTCATCGAGCGCGCGGAACATGTCGCCGGTCGAGACGTGCGGGACGCCGTAGTCGGACGCGATGTGCTTGGCCTGCGTCCCCTTCCCCGAGCCCTGCGGGCCAAGGACGAGCAGGTTCATCGCAGGAAGCCTTCGTAGGAGCGCATCATCATCTGCGACTCCATCTGGCGCATCGTGTCGAGCGCGACGCCGACGACGATCAGCACCGAGGTGCCGCCGAGGGCGCGCGAGGTGGCCTGCGAGAAACCGAAGTGCTTGATGAAGATCGACGGCAGGACGGCCACGACGGCGAGAAACAGCGAGCCGGGCAGCGTCAGCCGGGTGAGCACGCGGTCGAGGTACTGCGCGGTCGGCGGGCCCGGACGGATGCCGGGGATGTAACCGCCGTACTTACGCAGGTTGTCGGCCTGGTCGACCGGGTTGAACTGCACCGCCGTGTAGAAGTAGGTGAAGACGATGATCAGCGCCGCCTCGACGCCGAGGTACGTCCACGAGTTCGGCGCGAAGTGCGTGTTGATCCACGTCTGCGAGGACGGCGCGAACGACGAGACGGTCTGCGGAAGCGCGAGCAGCGCCGCCGCGAAGATGACCGGGATCACGCCCGCCATGTTCACGCGCAGCGGCATGTACGTGGCGCCGCCCTGCGTCTGGCGGCGGCCGACCATGCGCTTCGCGTACTGGATCGGGATGCGCCGCTGGCCTTCCTGCACGAAGACGACCGCGACGATGACGCCGATCGCGATCAGCGGGAAGAAGAGCTTCTCGACCGCACCGCCGTTGATCCACGCGTTGATGCCCTGCGGCGCCGACGTAAGGATCGAGGCGAAGATCAGCAGCGAGATGCCGTTACCGATGCCGCGCTTGGTGATCAGCTCGCCGAGCCACATCAGGAGGATCGTGCCGGCGGTCAGCGTGACCACGATCAGCACGAGGCGGCCCGGGTTCGCCGGCAGCGCGCCCTGCGTGTGGAAGAGGTACGCGTAGCCGGTCGCCTGCGCCGCCGCGAGGAAGACGGTCAGGTAGCGCGTGTACTGGTTGATCTTGGCGTAGCCCGACTCGCCTTCTTTCTGCAGCTGCTCGAGCTGCGGGATGACGACGGTCAGGAGCTGCAGGATGATCGACGCCGTGACGTACGGCATGATCCCGAGCGCGAAGATCGAGAACCTCGAGAGCGCGGAGCCCGAGAAGAGGTTCAGCAGGCCGAGCAGCGAGCCGCCGCGGCCGTTGAAGAAGTTCTGGATCTGCGCCGAGTCGACTCCCGGTGCGGGCATCCACGAGCCCATGCGGTAGAGGCCGAGGATCAGCGCGGTGAACAGGAGCCGGCGCCGAAGCTCCGGGACCCGCCACGCGTTCGCGAGCCAAGACAGCAAGCTCTAGGACTCCTCGCCCTCGGCGGTCTCTGTGGGAGCGGTCTCGGCCTCGTCGCTTGTGTCCTTCGTCCGGCCCTCGGGACGGCGCTTCAGGTTCTTCGGCTTGCGCACCTTGGGCTCCTTGAGCACGGTCAGCGAGCCGCCGGCCGCCTCGACCTTCTCGCGCGCGGTCGCCGAGGCGCCGTGCACGGTGATGGTCAGCTTCTTCGTCAGCTCGCCGACGCCGAGGAGCTTCACGTCCTTGCGGATCGAGCGGATCAGGCCCTTGGCCTTCAGCGACTCGGGTGTGACCTCTTCGCCGGCCTCGAAACGAGCCTCGAGGTCGCGCAGGTTGACGGGCTGGGAGTACGTCCGGAACGGGCCGATCGGCATCGCGTCCGCGGAGGTGTTGCCGCGGAGCTTGGCCGTGCGCATCTGCAGCGGCATCTGGCCGCCCTCGAAGCCGGCGCGCATGGCATGCGAGCCCGCGCGCGACTTCTGGCCCTTGATCCCGCGGCCGGAGTAGCGCCCCTTGCCCGAGCCCATGCCGCGGCCGATCCGCTTGCGATCGGTGCGCGCCTGGGCAGGCTGCAGGTTCGACAGGTTCAGATCGCCGGCCATGGTCTAGGCCTCCTCCACTTTCACCAGATGGCGGACCTTGCGCAGCATGCCAGCGAGGACCGGGCCGTCGTCGATCTCGTTCGTCTTGCCGATCCGGCCGAGGCCCAGCGCCCGCAGGGTGCCGCGGTGGCGCTCGGTCTGGCCGATCTGGCTACGCACCTGCGTCAGCTTCAACTTCGCCACCGGTGCTCACCTCCTCGGCTTCGGGCTCCACGACGGGCCGCTTGTACGGCAGGACTTCGCTGATCTGCTTGCCGCGCGCCTTGGCGACTTCCTCGGGGCGGCGCAGCTGGCGAAGCGCCTGCTCCGCGGCCTTCAGCATGTTGATCGGGTTCGTGGTGCCGAGCGACTTCGCGAGCACGTCCTTGATGCCGCCGAGCTCGAGCACCGCGCGCACGCCGCCGCCGGCGATGACGCCGGTACCGGGCGAGGCCGGCCGCAGGAGCACGCGGGCTGCGTCGAAGCGGCCGAGCGACTCGTGCGTGATCGTCTGCCCGTGCTTCGGCACGGTGAACATGTTCTTCTTCGCGTCGTCAACCGCCTTCGAGATCGCCAGCGGCACCTCGCGCGCCTTGCCGTAGCCGACGCCGACGCGATCGACCTCGTCGCCGATCACGACCAGGGCCGTGAACGAGAAGCGCCGGCCGCCCTTGACGACCTTTGCGACGCGGTTGATCTCGACCACGCGCTCCTTGAGCTCGCGGGTCTCTTGCACGTCGATTGACACTAGAAGCTCAGTCCTCCTTCGCGTGCGCCTTCGGCGAGCGCCTTGACGCGACCGTGATACAGGTAGCCGCCACGATCGAAGACGACGCTTTCGACGCCGTTCTTCTTCGCTGCCGCGGCGAGCCGCTTGCCGACTTCGGCAGCCTGCTCCGTCTTGTCACCCTTGAACGACTTCGGCAGCTCGAGCCACGACGCCGCGGCCAGCGTGCGGCCCGTGTCGTCGTCGATCAGCTGCGCAAACACTCCGCGATTCGAGCGGAACACGAGCAGGCGCGGACGCTCGGCCGAGCCGCGGATCTTCCCGCGCACACGGCGATGCCGGCGCAGGCGCGCTTCGCGAACTGTCGGAGCGCTCATGCTCTCTTCCCGACCTTCCGGCGAACGTACTCGCCCTCGTAGCGGATGCCCTTGCCCTTGTACGGCTCGGGCGGGCGCACCTTGCGGATCTCCGCAGCGGTCTGCCCGACGGCCTGCTTGTCGATGCCGCGCACGACGACCTGCGTCGGGATCGGCACTTCGAACTCGATCCCCTGGCGCGGCTTGATCTTGACGGAGTGCGAGTAGCCGACCTGCAGCTCGAGATCGGTGCCCGAGAGCGTGGCGCGGTAGCCGACGCCCTGGATCTCCAGGCGCTTCTCGAAGCCCTGCGTGACGCCCTCGACCATGTTCGCGATCAGCGTCCGCGTCAGGCCGTGCAGCGCGCGATCCTCGCCGCGCTCGGTCGGGCGGGTGACGGTGATCGTCGACTCCTCCTGCGCGATCTGCATGCGCTGGGGAACCTCCTGGCGCAGCTCGCCCTTCGGCCCGGACACGGTGACGCGACCAGGGTCGATCGAGACGATTACGCCTGCGGGAACTTCGATGGGCCTTTTACCAATGCGGGACATTTGATTTCCTAGCGCTCAGCTGGTTACCAGACGTAGCAGATGACTTCGCCGCCGATGCCTTCGGCCTCGGCGGTGCGGCTCGTGACGACGCCGCGAGAGGTGGACATGATCGCGATGCCCATGCCGCCGAGCACGCGCTGGCGGCGGTCCTTGCCGGCGTAGATGCGCCGGCCCGGCTTGGACACGCGCTTGAGGCCGGAGAGAACACGCTCGCGGCCGCGGCCGTACTTGAGCTCGACGACGAGCGTCGGATGCGTGCCCGCGTCCGAGACGTGGAAGTCGCGGATGTAGCCCTCCTCTTTGAGGATGCGGGCGATCTCGACCTTCAGCTTGGAGGTCGGCATCTCGGCCTGGTCGTGCAGCGCCTTGTTGGCGTTGCGGATGCGCGTGAGCATGTCGGCTACGGGGTCAGTGAGCACAGTTCCTCCTACCAGGAGCTCTTGGTCATGCCGGGGATGACGCCCTGATGGGCGAGCTCCCGCAGGCAGATGCGACAGAGCCCGAACTTCTTGAAGACGGCACGCGGACGACCGCAGCGGTTGCAGCGCGTGTAGTTCCGGACCTTGAACTTCGCGGGCCTTGCGGCCTTGACTCTCAGCGACTTCTTCGCCATTTACCTGCTGCCTCCGTCGGCGGCGAACGGAAGGCCAAGCGCTGTGAGCAGCGCGCGCGCCTCGTTGTCGTTCGTCGCGGTCGTGGTGATCGCGACATCGAGGCCGCGGATCTGATTGATGCTGTCGTAGTCGATCTCGGGAAAGATGATCTGCTCGCGAATGCCGAGCGAGTAGTTGCCGCGACCGTCGAACGAGTCGGGGTTGAGGCCGCGGAAGTCGCGGATGCGCGGGAGCGCGATCGACACGAGCCGGTCGAGGAACTCCCACATGCGATCGCCGCGCAGCGTCACCTTGACGCCGATAGGCATGCCTTCGCGGATCTTGAACTGGGCGATCGACTTGCGCGCCTTGCGCACCTGCGCGCGCTGGCCGGCGATGATCGTCAGCTCCTCGAGCGCGGCATCGATCTGCTTCGCGTCGGTCTTGCCCTCGCCGACCCCCATGTTGAGGGTGATCTTGTCGATCGTCGGCGACTGCATGATCGAGGCCAGCTCGAGCTCGGCGCGCAGCTGGCCGCGGAGCTCGTCGTTGTAGCGCTGCTTGAGGCGCGGGGTGTAGGTCTCGGTCGCTGCCATTACTTGTCGATCTCCTGGCCGCAGCCGTCGCGCTTGCAGATGCGAACCTTGATCGGATCGCCGCCCTTCGTCTGCTTGAAGCGGTAGCCGACACGGGTCGGGAGCTTGCACGTCGGGCAGACGAGCATCACGTTCGACACGGCGACCGCAGCAGCGCGCTCGACACGGCCGCCCGGGGCGATCTGGGTGCCGCCCATGCGGCTGCCGTCACGAATCGGGCGCGGCTTCTGGTGCTTGGTCATCTGGTTGAGGTTCTCGATGATCACCTTGCCGTCGCGCGGGCGCGCTTCGAGGATCCGTCCCTGCTTCCCGCGGTCCTTGCCGGTCAGCATCTGGACGGTGTCGCCCTTTTTCAGTTTGAGTGCAGTCGCCATCTCTTAGAGCACCTCTGGAGCCAAGCTCACGATCTTCATGAAGTTCTTCTCGCGCAACTCGCGGGCAACCGGCCCGAAGATGCGCGTCCCACGGGGATTGCGCTGTGCGTCGATGATCACTGCCGCGTTCTCGTCGAACGAGATCAGTGTTCCGTCGTCACGGCCGAACGGCTTCTTCGTCCGCACGACGACGGCCTTCACCACGTCACCCTTCTTGACCGTCCCCTGCGGGGCAGCAGCCTTGACGGTGGCCGTGATGATGTCGCCGACACGCGCGTAGCGGCGCTTCGAGCCACCCGCAACGCGGATGCAGAGTAGCTCACGTGCACCCGTGTTGTCGGCGACCTTGAGGCGTGTTTCCTGCTGAATCATCTACTTCGCCTTCTCCACGATCTCGGCGAGCCGCCAGCGCTTCTGCTTCGAGAGCGGACGCGTCTCGATGATGCGAACCGTGTCGCCGACGCCGGCGGTGTTCGCCTCGTCGTGAGCATGGAACTTGGACGTCGAACGAATGACCTTCTTGTACTTGGGATGGCTCTTGACCACGTCGACCTTGACGATGATCGTCTTGTCGCCCTTGTCGGAGACGACGACGCCGCGGCGCTCCTGGCGCCGGCCGAGCTCGGACTCCGGCTTCTCGGTGCGCGTGATCGGCTTGCGGGTCTTCGGCTTCTCGCGCACGAGCTTCGTGCGCGTGCGGCGGGCCGAGCGCGGGACGTGCTTCTGCGAACGCTGCTTCTTGGCAGGCGCTTCCGGCGCAGCCTCGGCCTCGGGCTCGGGCTCGGCGGCAGGCGTCTCCACCTCGGGCTCGGGCTCGGCGGCAGGCGTCTCCGCCTCGGCCTCGGGCTCGGGCTCGGGGGTGGTCTCCTCGACCACTGCCTCGGGCTCCGGGGTCTCTTCGGTTGTCTCGATGTTCTCTTCGTCCGCCATCGCTTAGCTCTCGACCTTCTGCTTGTTGGAATTCCTCTGGTGCTGCGTCGTCAGGATCCGCGCGATCTCGCGCTTCGCCAGCTTCAGACGCGTGGTGTTCTCGAGCGCGCCGGTCGCGGCCTGGAACCGCAGGTTGAACAGCTCCTGGCGCGTGTCGGCCAGCCGGTGCTCGAGCTCTTCGTCGTTCAGGTCACGCAAGTCTCTAGCCCGCAAAGAGATCAGCCCCCTCGTCGCGCCGGACGAACTTCGACTTGATCGGCAGCTTCTGGGCCGCCAGGCGGAGCGCTTCCTTCGCAAGCGGCTCCGGCACGCCCGACAGCTCGAACATCACGCGTCCCGGCTTGACGACGGCCACCCAGCCTTCGGGCGAGCCTTTGCCCTTGCCCATGCGCGTCTCGGCCGGCTTCTTCGTGAACGGCTTGTCGGGGAAGATGTTGATCCAGACCTTGCCGCCGCGCTTGATCTTGCGCGTCATCGCGATGCGGGCTGCCTCGATCTGGCGGTTGGTGATCCAACCGGCCTCGAGGGCCTTGATCCCGAAGTCGCCGAAGTGCACGGTGGTCTGCCCGGTCGACAGTCCGCGGCGCCGGCCGCGGTGCTGCTTGCGGAACTTGGTCTTCTTGGGGAGGAGCATCAGCTATCTGCCTTCTTCTTGCGGGGAGCGGCCTTCGGCTTTGCCTTCGGCTTCTCGGCGGCCGGAGCAGCCTTGGGAGCCTGAGCCTCGGGAGCCGGAGTCTCGGCAGCGGGAGCCTCGACGGCCGGCGTGGCCGGCGGCGTCTCGACGACCGCGTCGACGACCGGCGAGTCCGTCGGCGTCGGCGGCTGCTCGAGCGGCGGGGCCTCCTGGACGCGGGGACGGCTCGACGAGCCGCCACGCGTGCGCGGTGCGCCCGGGCGGGTGCCCGCGCCGCCGCCACCGGGGCGGTTCTGGCCGCCGCGCTGGCCGGGACGGCCGCGGCGCACGGGGCCGAGGCCCTCGCGATCCTGGCTGCGGTTGCGGCCCGACTCGCGCGAGGCGCCGAGGCCTTCGGTGACGCCGCCGCGGCGGCGTGCCGTGTCCTGGTCGCCGAGGCGCGTCTCCTTGCCGCCACCGGGGATGCCGCCGTAGCCCGCGGGCATGATCTCGCCCTTGTTGATCCAGACCTTGACGCCGATGCGGCCGGTCGGGGTCTTCGCCTCGACGAAGCCGTAATCGATGTCCGCGCGAATCGTGTGCAGCGGCACGCGGCCTTCGGAGTACTGCTCCGAGCGGCTCATCTCCGAGCCGCCGAGGCGGCCCGAGCACTGCACCTTGACGCCGGCGGCGCCACTACGGATCGCCGAAGCGAGGGAACGCTTCATCGCCCTGCGAAATGAAACCCTGTTTTGCAACTGTTCTGCGATCGACTGCGCAACGAGCTTCGCGTCCAACTCGGGGCGCTTGATCTCGTTGATGTTGATGTGCACGTTCTTCTGCGTCATCGCATGCACTTCTTTGCGCAGCGCGTCGACCTCGACACCGGACTTGCCGATGACGATGCCGGGGCGCGCGGTGTAGATGTCGATCGTGATCCGCTGCTTGTCCTTGCGGATCAAGATGTCCGACAGTCCCGCGTGCGACAGCTTCTTGAGGATGTGCTCGCGAATCTTGATGTCCTCGATGAGCGCGCCTGCGAATTCCTTCTTGCCGACCATCCAGTTCGACTTCCAGTCGTGGATGACGCCGACACGCAGACCGCCGGGATGAACCTTCTGTCCCATTAGCTACCCGTCTCCTCGGTCTTCTTCCTGCGCGGCGCCCGCTTGGGCTTCTCGGCGACGGCGGGAGCCGGCGCGGAAACGCCCTGCGCGACCTGAATGGTGATGTGGCACGTCCGCTTGCGAATGCGCGCGACGCGGCCGCGGGCGCGTGCGCGCCAGCGCTTCAGCGTCGGGCCTTCGTCGACGAAGACGGCCGCGACGACGAGGTCGTCGCCGTTCCAGTGCAACTGGGGATTCGACTCGGCGTTCGCAACGGCCGACCGCAGCACCTTTTCGACCTCGATGGCCGCCGCGCGCTCGGTGAACGCGAGGATGGTGCGCGCCTCGGGCACGCTGCGCCCGCGGATGTTGTCCGTGACAAGCCGCGCCTTGCGCGGCGAGATGCGGACGAACTTCGCGGTCGCCTGCACGGTGCGCTCCGTTGTCTCGACGGCAGCCATCAGCGCTTCTTCACCTGTGTCTTCTGGTCGCCCGCGTGACCGCGGAAGTGGCGCGTCGGAGCGAACTCGCCGAGCTTGTGCCCGACCATCTGCTCCGAGATGAACACCGGCACGTGCTTGCGCCCGTCGTGGACCGCGATCGTGTGCCCGACCATGTCGGGGAACACCGTCGACGTCCGCGACCAGGTGCGGATCATGTTCTTGGAGCCCGAGTCGTTCATCTTCTGGATGCGCGCGAGCAGCCGCTCCTCGACGAAAGGCCCCTTCTTCGAAGATCTACTCATAAGGAGTTACCGCTTGTCCTTCCCACGGCGACGGCCGCGAACGATCAACTTGTCAGAGGTCTTGTGCTTCGAGCGGGTGCGCTTGCCGAGCGTCGGCACGCCCCACGGGGTGACCGGGTGCCGGCCGCCCTTCGACTTGCCCTCACCACCACCGTGCGGGTGGTCGACCGGGTTCATCGCCGAGCCGCGGACCGACGGGCGCTTGCCGAGCCAGCGGCTGCGGCCTGCCTTGCCGATCGTCACGTTCTGATGCTCGACGTTGCCGACCTGGCCGACGGTCGCGCGGCAGGTGAGCAGCACGCGCCGCATCTCGCCCGAGGGGAGACGCAGGGTCGCGTAGCCGCCGTCCTTCGCGACGAGCTGGACGCCGGAGCCTGCCGAGCGCGCCATCTGGCCGCCCTTGGCCGGCTGAAGCTCGACGTTGTGCACGAGCGTGCCGGTGGGGATGTTCTCGAGCGGCAGCGCGTTGCCGGGCTTGATGTCGGCGTCGGCGCCGGACTGCACGATCGCGCCGACGCGCACGCCGGCGGGCGCGAGGATGTAGCTCTTGAAGCCGTCGGCGTAGTGGAGCAGCGCGATGCGCGCCGAGCGGTTCGGGTCGTATTCGATCGCAGCGACCTTCGCCGGCACGCCGTCCTTCGTGCGCTTGAAGTCGATGATCCGGTAACGGCGCTTGTGACCGCCGCCCTGATGGCGCGTCGTGATGCGGCCCATGTTGTTACGGCCGCCCTTCTTCGTCAGCTTCTCGGTGAGCGCCTTCTCGGGCTTCGACTTCGTGACCTCCGCGAAGTCGGAGACCGACATGTGGCGGCGGCCCGGAGACGTCGGCTTGAACCTTCTGACCGGCATTACAGCTGGGCCCCCTCGAAGATCTCGATGGTGTCACCGGCGCGCAGCTGCACGACGGCCTTCTTCCAGGCGGGACGCGTGCCCTTGAAGACGCCACGCCGCTTCGGCTTCGCCTGAACCTTGATCACGTTGACGCGCACGACCTTGACCTCGAAGAGCTCCTCGACGGCCTGGCGAATCTGCGTCTTGTGCGCGTGCGAGTGCACCTTGAACGTGTAGCTCCCGCGCGTCGTCCCGGCGTACGACTTCTCGCTGAGGATCGGCGCGAGGATCACCTGTGAGGCATGCATTACTGCGCCTTCCCCTGGACGAGCGGCAGCGCGGCCTCGGTGACGAGCAGCGAGCGCGCCCAGACGATCGCGCTGACCTCGATCTCGCTCGGCCCGATGATCGCGACCTTCTGAAGATTGCGGAAGCTCTTGCGGAGGTTCTCTTCTTCATGCAGCGCGATCACGACGAGCGGAGCCTGCTTGCCCCAGGTCTCGACGAGCGCCTTCGCCTGCTTCGTCGACGGCTCCGTAAACGAATCCGCGGAGACGATCGCAATCGTTCCCTCGCTCGCATGACTGGCCAAAGCCGACCGCAGGGCGGTCTTGGCCGCCTTCCTGTTCACCTTCTGGATGAACTGGCGCGGGACCTTCGCGAACGTGTGACCGCCGCCCGTGAACTGCGGGGCGCGGATCGTGCCCTGGCGTGCGCGGCCGGTGCCCTTCTGGCGCCACGGCTTCGCGCGGCCGCCGGAGACGAGCCCGCGGCTCTTCGTCGCGACGGTGCCGGCGCGGCGGGCGTTCAGCTCGGCGCGCACGGTCTCGTGCACGAGGTGCGGCTTCACTTCGGCCGCGAACACGGCCTCGTCGAGCGTCACGGTGCCCGTGCCGCCCAGCTTGGGTGCCTTCGGCGCCTTTCCCGCTCCGGCGCCGGCCAAGCCGGCACCTGCGCTCTTGCGCGACTCCGTCGAGCCTACGTCGCCCATTACCCGCGCACCTCCACGATGCCGTTCTTCGGGCCGGGAACGGCGCCCTTGACGAGCAGGAGGTTCCGCTCGACGTCGACGTCGTGCACGGTCAGGCCGAGCTGCGTGACGCGCTTGCCGCCCATGCGGCCGGGCAGCTTGATGCCCTTGAAGACGCGCGACGGGGTCGCCGACGCGCCGATCGAGCCCGGCTTGCGGATGTTGTGCGAGCCGTGCGAGCGCGGGCCCGAGCTGAAGTTGTGGCGCTTGATCGTGCCCTGGAAGCCCTTACCGATGCCGATGCCGGCGACCTTGATCTTGTCGCCCGGCGCAAAGATCTCGACCGTGACCGACTCGCCCTCCGTCGCGCCGTCGATGCCGCCGCGGAACTCGACGAGCTTGCGGTAGGCGCCAACCTTGAACTTCGCGAGGTGACCGAGCTGACCCTTCGTGAGCTTGCGGTCGGCGACGGGGTCGAACGCGAGCTGCACGGCGTCGTAGCCGTCCTCGCTCGCGAACTTCACCTGCACGACGGGGCACGGCCCGGCCTCGATCACGGTGACAGAGGTGACTCCCCCGGTCTCCGGGTCGAAGATCTGGGTCATGCCGAGCTTTCTGCCGAGGATTCCTTTGGGCATGGCTACAGCTTGATCTCGATGTCGACGCCCGCCGGGAGATCGAGCCGCATCAGCTGGTCGATCGTCTTCGGTGTCGGGCTGAGGATGTCGATGAGGCGCTTGTGCGTGCGGATCTCGAAGTGCTCGCG
>Ga0265313_10003964_pt1 | contig 11628 bp, 12 predicted proteins | sample 4123metaG_FD_203122 | JGI IMG/M metagenome (GOLD analysis project Ga0265313, IMG submission 203122) | Rhizosphere microbial communities from Carex aquatilis grown in University of Washington, Seatle, WA, United States - 4-1-23 metaG | ecosystem: Host-associated > Plants > Roots > Rhizosphere >...
TGGCGCCGCCATGGCCGGGATTGCCGGCGATCACCTGGCTGTAGAGCGCCAGCGCGTCATCCAGCCGTTCCTGCTGGTGCAGGCGGCGCGCTTCCGTGTAAAGGCGGTCCCATTCGGACGCCATCCGGTTCCCTTTCTCAGCCGCGCTTTTGGACCCAGAACTGGATCATGGCGGCGAAGCTTTGCGGGTTCTCTTGCTCGAACGCGGACCAATTGTCGAGATCGGTTGCCGCCCCATCATTGGGGAAGCGGGCGCGATAGGCCGCCAGCAGGGATAGAGGTGCGTCGAAGCCAATCAGGACAAGGCCGTTCCGGCGCAGGAAGGCGCCGATCTGCGCCAGGGTGAGGGGGTGCTCCGGGCCGGGAAGCAGCAGGTGGCGGCAGCCGCCCATGCTGAAGAATTCCGGCGCCGCCAGGATCGGCTTCACCGCGTCATCATGCTGCGTCCTGAGCCAAGCTCGGGCGGCGCGAATGCCCGCTTGCGTGGCGTCGAAGCGCGCCAGCCTGTCCTGAATTCCTTTCAGCGCCGCCCGCGCCAAAGCGCTGTGCACGGCGATGCGCATCAACCCGTTCGGCTCAAGTTGCGCCAGCAGTACCGACCAGCCCGCCAGCGGGTCGGGCAATTGATGCAGCACACCGCCGCACTCGATCAGGCCAAACTTTTGACCGAGCGCGGCGGCCTGCAAAATGTCGCCCTGACCGAAGCGGATGGCGATGCCCGCTTCCGCCGCCTTGCGCGCGGCATAGGCGAGGGCGGCGCGGGAAAGATCGATGGCGGTGACGCTGTCCAGCGCCAGTATGCGCGCCAGGTGCAGGGCATATTCCCCGGTGCCGCAGCCGGCCGCCAGCAGCGCGGGCCGTTCCGGTAAGTCGGCGAGATCGGCCTGCGGAAAACGGTTTTGGAGATATTCGCGCAGCGTCACTGGCGTTTCCGGCGCGGGCGTTCCGTTCCAGCGCGGCCAGGGTTCGCTATCATCCGCATCACGGGCAATCGGCGTCAGCGTGGGCAGGGCGGCGGCCAGGCGTTTTTCTTCCGCCGGTTCGTCGCGCTGCTGCTGCAACACCGCCGCCAACGCCGCGCCGCCCGTGAAATTTTCCGCTCCCGCCACTTCGCCCAGCGGCAGATAACAGGCCAGTGCCGGCAGCCCTGCCGTCTCTCCCGCTTCGGCGCGGGCGCGCAACGCCGCCGCCTGTGCCGTTTCATCATCGCTCTCAGCGAAGACATAGCCATTGAGGAAGCATTGCCGCGCCAGGGCGGCGGCGAGATCTTCCGGGACGGTGGCGCCTGCCAGCAATTCCCGCCGCTTGCGCGTCAGTGCCTCTTCCAACGCGCGGTCGGTAATCGGCGCGGCGGTCAGCGCGGCGCGCAGCAATGCATCGTCTTCCAGGCGCCAGCCCGCTTTCACCAATCCCGCCGCGGCGGCGGCCAGCGGCGCCACCGGCCCCCAACCTTCGCTGATGGCGCGGGTCAGCAGCGGCCGCACCACCGGATCGTCCTTGCTGAAGCGCAGCGTTCCGGCGATGTCCGCGAAAAGGCGGCGCGTTTGCGGCGTTTCGTCCGCCGTCAGCGCCTCCACCGCACATTGCAGCGCCGTGTCTGCGTCGCCGCGCGCCAGCGCCAGCGCCGCCGCTTCGGAAAAGCGGCGTGCCGCTTCCCCGCGCTCGCCGCTCTGAAACGCGATCAGCCCCAGCAGATGCAGCGCGCCGCCATGATGCGGCTCGACGGCCAGCAGCCGTTCACCGCGCTCCCTGGCTTCGGCCAGGTGGCCGGCCCGAAAATGCGCCTTGGCGGCGGCGAAAAGAGCCGAAGGATCGCTCATCAGGGCGACGGCATCGGCGCTGCGCCACGCGGCGCGGCGCTCAGCGCCTTGATGATCGCCACCTCGTGCTCGCGATAGGGCGTGCCGTCATCGCGCAGGATTTCGTGGAACCAGATGGTGGGCTGCGACTGGACATAAGGCTTCTGCCAGCTGTCCCAGGGATAGCGGGTCTGGGTTTTGCCATCGACGAAACCCCAATTGATCATGCCGACATCCAGCGCCTTGCCCAGCGGCAGCACGGTGTCGATGGTCGAGCCGTTGCCCCTCGCCATGTATTCGGTGCAGAGCAGCGGCCGGCCATAACCCTGCAATTCCTTCACCCGCGCCACGAAACGCTCAGGCCAGTTGTAGTCGTGGAAGCTGATAATGTCGGACTGGGTGAGCTGGGTCTTCTCGATGGCGTTGAGGTGATCCAGGTCATTCCAGTTGGCGTCATGCCAGACGCCGCTGGTCAGCGGCTGTGAAGGATTGCCGCTTCGCGCCCAGTCGAACACTTTCGGCAGCAGCTCCGTCACATGGGCGATCTTGGCGCGCGTATCGTCGGGATACTGGCCGGCGAAATTGTCCGGTTCGTTCCAGACGTCCCAGGCCAGGATGCGGTTGTCCTGGGCGAAGCTGCCGACAATATCCTTCACATAGGCTTCCAGCCGCGCATATTGCTTCGGATCGTTGAGCGCGTCGGCGCCCGGCCCCTGCACCCAGCCGGAATTGTGCACCCCGGGAATCGGCGGATGCTGCACGCCCAGCTTGGGGTGCGGGTCCCAGCAGGAATCGAACAGCACGAAGACAGGCTTGATGCCGTGGCGGGCGGCGATGGTGAGGAATTGGCCGATGCGGCGCTTGAAGCCCGCCGCGTCCTGCTGCCACAGCATGTCGTGCAGGAAGACGCGCATGGTGGTCATGCCCATGCCCTGCGCCCAGGTGAACTCTTGCTCGATGCGCGGGGCGTCGAAAGTGCCCTCCTGCCACATCTCCAGCTGGTTGATGGCGGTCGAGGGAATATAGTTGCCGCCAACTGGCCATTTCTGACCTGCCCACCAGGCCTTGGCTTTCTCCGGCGTCCAGCGTTCTGCGGCATTCGCCCCGACCGCCGGAAGCAGCAGAGCAAAGGCCAGCAAAAGAGCTTTTTTCATGGGCGTTTCCCTGTTTTGCCGCGATAATGGCGATGGCGGAGCCGGTGGACAAGCGCTCCCCTGTATGGAATCGATCCGGCATGACCGCACCGCACGAAGCCGCCCTGGCGGCGCTGGCCCGCAAAGGGCGTTTGCGGGTGCTGGCGCCCCGCACCGGGCGCAATTTCACCTCCAATGACTATCTCGGGCTGGCCGAAAGCGATGCGCTGCGCACCGCCGCCGCCGCCGCACTGGCGCGGGGCGTGCCGGTGGGGGCGGGCGGCTCGCGCCTGCTGCGCGGCAACCATCCCGAGCATGAAGCGCTGGAAGCGGAGGCCGCCGCCTTTTTCCACAGCGAGACGGCGCTTTATTTTCCCACTGGCTTCGCCGCCAACGCCGCGCTGCTGGAAACGCTGCCCCGCCGCGAGGACCTGATCGTCCATGACGCGCTGATCCATGCCTCGGTGCGCGCGGGCCTCGACCCGGCGCGTGTCGCCTTGGCGGAGACGCCGCACAACGACGTGACCGCCATCGAAGACGCGATCAGGCGCTGGCGCGCGGGCGGCGGAAAGGGCCGCGCCTGGATCGCGGCCGAGACGCTCTACAGCATGGATGGCGACCGCGCGCCTTTGGGCGATCTGGCGACGCTGGCGGATCGCGAAGACGCCATGCTGCTGCTGGACGAGGCGCACGCCACCGGCGTCTATGGCGAACAGGGCAGGGGCCTGGCCACTGCCCTGGAAGGGCGCGAGAACATCATTCTGCTGCACACATGCGGCAAGGCGCTGGGCGCGGCGGGGGCGCTGGTTTGCCTGCCTGCGCTCTATCGCGACTTTCTGATCAACCGCGCCGCCGGATTCATCTATTCCACCGCGCCTTCGCCGCTGATGGCGGCGGTAATGCGCGCCGTTTTGCCGATCGTGGCGCAGGCGGATGCCGAACGCGCAAGGTTGGCGGCGCTGGTGGCGCATGCCGGAAAATTGCTGGCGGGCATTCAAGGCTTGAAGGCCAGTGGTTCGCAGATCCAGCCCATAATCCTGGGCGCGGATGCGCGCGCCACCAGAATGGCGCAGGTGATGCAGGCCCTGGGCTATGACGTGCGCGCCATCCGTCCGCCGACAGTGCCCGAAGGCACGGCGCGGCTGCGGCTCACCATCACCGTGCATGCCGATGAAGCGGCGCTGGACGATGTCTTCGCCCATCTCTCCGCCGAACTGGAAAAGGCATGAGACTGGTCGCCCCTCGATTCGTTATAAGTGGCACCGACACCGATATCGGCAAGACCGTATTCGCCGCTGCCCTGGCCGGAGCGATTGGTGCGCGCTACTGGAAGCCGGTGCAGGCGGGCACCGAACCGGAAACAGACTCGCAAACCGTGGCGCGGCTGGCGGGAGTCGAAACCCTGCCTGAAGCCAATTGCTTCAAAATGGCCGCCTCGCCGCACCAGGCCGCCGCTGCCGAGGGCGTCACCATCGACACCGATGCGCTGACGCCACCGTCCGGCCCGCTGGTGATCGAAGGCGCCGGCGGACTGATGGTGCCGCTGACCCGGACCACACTTAATATAGATGTCTTCGCCCGCTGGGGGCTGCCGCTGATTCTCTGCGCCCGTACCGCCCTGGGCACCATCAACCACACGCTACTATCGGTGGAGGCGATCCGCGCCCGGGCCATTCCGCTGCTCGGCATTGCCTTCATCGGCGATGAGAACAAGGAAAGCGAAAGTATCATCATCGAGAAAAGCGGGGCGAAGCGGCTGGGCCGGTTGCCGCGCCTTGATCGGCTCAATCGCGAAACCTTGGCCGCAGCCTACGCCGCCAATTTCCGCACGGAAGACTTTCAATGAGCGGCATCTGGCATCCCTTCACCCAGCATGCCCTGGCGCCGGAGCCGCCGCTGATCGCGCGCGGCGAGGACGCATGGCTCATCACCGAGGATGGCCGCCGGATTCTCGATGGCATTTCCTCCTGGTGGGTGACGACGCATGGTCACAACCATCCCCGCATCATGGCGGCGATCCGAGAGCAGACGGAAAAGCTGGACCAGGTGATTTTCGCCGGCTTCACCCACCAGCCCGCCGAAGACCTCGCCGACGGGCTGCTGGAAATCGCGCCGCGCGGTCTCAGCCACGTCTTCTATTCCGACAGCGGCTCGACCGCGGTGGAAGTGGCGCTGAAGATGGCGCTTGGCTTCTGGCACAACAGCGGCAAGCCGCGCTCGAAAATCATCGCGCTGGAGCACGCCTATCATGGCGACACCATCGGCACGATGGCGGCGGGCGCGCGCGGCGTTTTCAATGCGCCTTACGAAACGCTGCTGTTCGAAGTGGCGCGGCTGGCTTTCCCCTCAGACCCGGCGGTGACGCTGGCGGCGCTGGAGCGCGAGGCCCCGAATGCCGCCGCCCTGATTGTCGAACCCTTATTGCAGGGCGCGGGCGGCATGAAGATGTACGGGCCCGATGTGCTGCGCCAGATGAAGGCGATCTGCGAAAAGCACGGCACGCTGTTCATCGCCGATGAATGCCTGACCGGTTTCGGCCGCACCGGCACCCTGTTCGCCTGCGAGCAGGCAGGAATCGCGCCCGACCTGCTCTGCCTCGCCAAGGGCCTTACCGGCGGGGCGCTGCCGCTGGCGGCGACGCTGGCGACATCCGCGATTTTCGAGGCGCATTATTCCACCGACCGGCGCAAGACCTTCTTTCATTCCAGTTCCTACACCGCCAATCCTATCGCCTGCGCCGCGGCGGCGGCCAACCTCGCCGTCTGGCGCGAAGAACCGGTGCGCGAACGCGTCGCCGCGCTGGCCGCGCTGCAGGAGGAACGCCTTGCCCCCTTCCGCGCCGATCCGCGCTTCGGGAATGTCCGCCGCGCCGGCACGGTGGCGGCGCTGGACCTCAAGGTCTCCGATCCCGGCTATCTGGCCGATATCGGGCCCCGCCTGGCGGCGCATTTCCTGGCCCGCAATGTCTTGCTGCGCCCGCTGGGCAACACCATCTATGTCCTGCCGCCCTATTGCATCACACCGGCGGAACTCGACATCATCTACGCCGCCATCGCGGATTGCCCCCAAGGAGCCTTCCCATGAAGTTCCGTACCGCCCTGCTGATCGCCGTGCTCACCGCTCCCCTGACGGCGGGCCTGATCGCCTATTGCGCCGCCGCCGATCTCGACAAGCCGATTCCCGCCGCCGCCAACGATCCGGCCAACGTCGCGCCTTCCGAAGTCGCGGTGCTGGCGGGCGGCTGCTTCTGGGGCCAGCAGGGCGTCTTCGAGCATGTCAAAGGCGTCACGAAAGTCGTCGCGGGCTATTCCGGCGGCGCGGCCAAGACAGCCATTTATGAGATGGTCGGCACCGAGACCACAGGCCATGCCGAATCCATTCAGGTCACCTTCAATCCGAAAGTGATCTCCTATGGCAGGCTGCTGCAGATCTTCTTCTCGGTCAGCCACGATCCCACCGAGGTCAACCGCCAGGGCCCGGACGAGGGCACCAGCTACCGCACCGCCATTTTCCCGCAATCGCCAGGCCAGGCCGCGACGGCCAAGGCCTATATCGCCCAGCTCGACGCGGCGCATGCCTTTGCGCGCCCCATCGCCACCAAGGTCGAGCCCTTCAAGGGCTTCTTCCCCGCCGAGGGCTATCACCAGGACTTCCTGGTCCATAACCCGGACTATCCCTACATCGTCTTCAACGACCTGCCGAAGGTGGCGGCGCTGAAGCGGGTCTGGCCGCAATATTGGGCCGATAAACCCGTACTTCTTAAGTAACCCTCTGAAATCCTGACAATTCCGTAAGCCCGGGGATTCACCAAGCCCCGGTTTTGCTTCAAGAAAACCCGTTTCCTTTGCCGGGCCTTTCTGCTAACTCGTGCCCCGCTTGAGAGACCGGCCGGCGCCCCTGCGGGCGGGCCAGCGCAACGGAAAACGGAAACCGATGAACACAAATACGGAACGCCTGGTCATAGGCGGTGGCGCGCTCGTGCTGGGCCTGCTGCTGGGCTGGATGGTGCGCGGCATCGCGACCTACAACACCAATCAGGAATTCTCCACGCTCTATGACGATTGGCGCGTGGTCTGCCCGCCCTCCGCCACCAAGGACAGCTCCTGCCAGATGGTGCTCAACATCACCGACGCCAAGAGCAAGCAGATCGCGGCCCAGATGTCGGTCACACGCGACCCCAAGCTGGGCCAGGTAATCGCCTTCATGCTGCCGCCCAACGTCAATCTGGAGCAGGGCCTGGCGCTGAAGCTCGGCAACACCGATCCCAAGCTCTACAAATACCGCACCTGCACCGCAACGGGTTGCATCTCGGTGACCCCGATTGACGACAAGACCGTGGATTCCATCGGCGGCGCCGACAAGGTGACGCTGATGTCGATGAGCGCGATGCAAGGCGCCAACCGCCAGGACCTTGACGTTTCGCGCAAGGGCTTCAGCGCCGCGCGCAGCGCCTATCTCGGCGGCAACCGCAAGCGCTCCAGCTTCTTCTGGAGGCTGTTCTGATGCGGTGCGCCGTTCTCCTGGCGCTGCTGGCGCTGGCGCCCATCAGCGCCTTCGCGGCGCCCGCCAAGCCCGCCGCCAAGCCCGGCGCCGCCGCCGCGCCTGCCACGGCCGGCCCCCGGCATTTCGGCGAGTTCTATGTCCGCTGCTCCTCGGCCAAGAGCGTGGCGCCCTGCGACCTGTATGAAGAGCGCGCCAACAAGGACACCAACCAGCGGGTGATCGGCTTCTCCATCGGCTACATGCCTTCGGCCGGCCGCTATATCATCCAGGTCGCGGTGCCGCTGGGCATCGACATCGACAAGGGCGTCGTCATCACCGACGACAAGCTCGCCACCCCGGTGCTGCCCTATCGCCGCTGCGACGCCTCGGGCTGCTATGTCGAGGCCGCCATCGACAAGTCGCTGCTCGACATGTTCGGCAAGATGGGCCGCGACGCCAAGGTCAAGGTCGTCGCCTTTAACGGGGCCGACACCGGCAAGCCCTACTCCTTCACCTTCTCCTTCGACGGCTTCAGCGAGGCCCTGAACGACATGGTGGTGGAGAACAAGGCCAAGGCGTCGTCACCCGACACCGCCACCGACGCCCGCTAGACCGGTTCCGGAGCAACACGATGAAGACTTTTCTTTCCGCCGCCTTGGTCCTTGGCCTTCTGACCGGCGCCGCCGCCGCCCAGCAGGCCGCGCCCGAGAGCAAGCGGATCGGCGACTTCGCCGTGCGCTGCTTTCCGGTGAAGAGCGTCGCGCCCTGCGACGTGTTCGAAGAGCAGGTCAACCGTGACAACGGCCAGCGCGTGGTGTCCTTCTCCCTCGCCTACATGCCTTCCGGCAACCGCTACATCCTGCAGCTGACGGTGCCGCTGGGCATTTCGATCGAAAAGGGCGTGGTGGTGGCGGCCGGCAGCTATGCCTCGCCGGCGTTGCCCTATCGCCGCTGCGACGCCAGCGCCTGCTATGTCGAGGCCGCGCTTCCCAAGGACATGGTGGACAATTTTGCCCGGCTGGGCGGCAAGGCCGAAATCCGCGTGGTACCCGACGGCGCCGACAAGGCGGTGGGCCTGCCTTTCTCCTTTGACGGCTTTTCCGCCGCCCATGACGAGATGGTGGCCTCGAACAAGGCCAAGGCGACCGCCCCGGACCAGATGCCGAAGTAACGGCGTTATCAAATACGAAAAAGCCCGCGCAGCCATGCGCGGGCTTTTTTCTTTTGTGGCGTCAGGCCGTCCTGAATTTCAGGGCGACGCCATTCATGCAGTAGCGCAGCCCCGTCGGTTTCGGTCCATCGTCAAAAACATGGCCGAGATGCCCACCGCAACGGCGGCACAGCACTTCGGTGCGCTCCATCCCCAGGGTGCGGTCGGTATTGGTGATGACGGCGTTCTTCAGCGGTTCCCAGAAGCTGGGCCAGCCGGTGCCGCTCTCGAACTTGGTGGCGGAAGAATAATTGTCGAGGTTGCAGCCGGCGCAGGAAAAGACGCCCTTGCGGTGCTCATTGAGCAGCGGGCTGCTGCCGGGAATTTCGGTGTCGGCATGGCGCAGCACGCCATAGGCTTCGGGGGAGAGAATTTTCTTCCACTCCGCGTCACTCTTGTTCACTTCATAACCGAAGGCGGGCAGGCCCAGGCCCAAGGTGGCGGCGGCGCTTGTGGCCAGAAGGCCCTGGAGCAGATGGCGGCGATGCATGGTTGGTCTCCTTGCTCACAATATAGGGCAGATGGGGCGGGGTTTTAAGCCCCGGAACCCGGGCCGCGCCCGCCCGTTATCCAGTTCCCATCCCCCGAAGGAGATATTCATGGACAAGGACCGTATCGAAGGCTCGGCCAAGCAGGCCAAGGGCGCCCTCAAGGAGGCCGCCGGCACGGTGACTGGCGACGCCAAGCTGAAGGCCGAGGGCGCCACCGACAAGCTGACCGGCAAGGTGCAGAACGCGGCGGGTGGCATCAAGGATGCCCTGCGCGAAAGCGACCGCTAGTTCGGTCATTAAACTGGTGTAAACCGGAAATCCCGGCGGCCCCGTGCCGCCGGGCTTTTCGTGTATATAGAGCGCCGCCGTGGGCCAAGAGGTAGCAATGATTTCCGTCCTGAACTGGTTCCGCTCGATTTTCCTGTCCGTCCTCAATGGCTTCGCCCGCCTTGTCATGGTGGTGGTGCTGCTGCTGGTGGTGGTGCTGGTGATATCGCTGGCGCATGGCGACGGGGTTCCCGCCAATGCGGTGCTGGCGCTGGACCTGCGCGATGCCATCGCCGATTCCAGCAATGGCGAGCCGGGTCTCCTGGTGCCCCAGCCGGTGACGGTGATGGACCTGGTGCTGGCGCTGGACGCCGCCCGCCGCGACGGGCGGGTCAAGGGCGTGACGGTGCGGCTGGGCGATGGTTCGGTGTCGCTGGCCCAGGCCGAGGAGATCGCCCCCGCCCTCAGCGCCCTGCGCCGCGCCGGCAAGTTCGTGCTGGTGCATGCCGCGGGCTTCAACAGCGGCGGGCTGGGCGATTACGTCACCGCCGCCGCCGCCGACGCCATCTGGATGCCGCCCAAAGCGCATTTCGCGCCTGCCGGCACCGGGCTGGGCGAAATCTTCCTGCGCGGGCTGTTCGACAAGGTCCAGGCCCAGCCGCAGATCGCCAAGCGCGCCGAGTATAAAAGCGCCGCCGACATGTACATGGAAAAGGGCATGACCGCGCCAGACCGCGAGCAGCTGACGCGGGTGGCGCAGTCCACATATGACTCCGGCGTCGCCGCCATCGCCGCCGCCCGCCATCTCGATCCCGCCACCGTGCGCACCGCGCTCGACGCCAGCCCGCAAATGTCGGAGGACGCGCTGGCCGCGCATCTGATCGACCATATCGGCTATGATGACGAGCTCGGCGCCGAGGCGCTGGCCAAGGCCGGTCCCGGCGCCCGCACCTTCAAGATGAAGGATTATGTCCGCAGCCGCGATGCCGCCATCAACGCCCCCATCGCCATTGTCGAGGCCGAAGGCGAAATCCGCGACGGCACCGCCGGCGATTCCCTGTTCAGCAGCAATGACGGCATCGCCAGCGACGATCTTTCCGCCGCCATCAACCAGGCGACAAGGGACAAGGCGATCAAGGCCATTGTGCTGCGGGTGGATTCCCCCGGCGGCTCGGTTTCGGCCTCCGACCAGATTCTCCATGCGGTGAGGAAGGCGCAGGCCGCGGGCAAGAAAGTGGTGGTGAGCATGGGCGGCGTGGCGGCTTCGGGCGGCTATTACATTTCCCTCAGCGCCGACAGGATCGTCGCCCAGCCCGCCACGCTGACCGGCTCGATCGGCGTGCTCACCGGCAAGGTCTCGGTGGACAAGAGCCTGGGCCTGGTGGGCGTCAGCGCCGAGGAAGTCTCGGCCGGCAAGAACACGCTGATGGACTCCTCGCTGCGGCCCTATACGCCGGACCAGTGGGCGGCATTGAACCGCGAGGCCGACGCCATCTATGGCGACTTCACCCAGAAAGTGGCGGCGGGACGCAAGCTTCCCCTGACCCAGGTGCAGGACGTCGCCCGGGGCCGGGTCTGGACCGGGGCCGACGCCAAGACCAAGGGCCTGGTGGACGAGATAGGCGGCTTCTGGACGGCGGCGGACCTGGCCGCCCGGCTGGCCGGGGTCAGTGCGACCAACACCAGCTTCAAGGTCTATCCCCGCAATACCCATGTCCTTGGCGGCCTGCGTGCCCTTCTGGGCGGGGCCGATGCCACCCTGACCACCTTTGGAGCAACCCTGGGGCAGGTCCGTGCCCTGCTGGGGCTGCCGGGGGTGCAGGAGGCGGTCCGCGCCGCCGCCGAAGCTCCCCGCGGCAAGGTGGAATTGCTCGCTCCGGGCCTTAACCACCGGCCAGAACTGTAAAATTTCAGAGGGCGCCCATCAGGTGTCACTTTGATGATGCAGCGCACCCGAAACTGTGCGATGGGCTGGCGGTAAAGCTTTGCGCCAGAAGGGTGCGGGCCCAGTATCGCCCCAGAGTCTTTCTGGGATCAGGAGCCGTCCCATCGCCACCAAACCCACTCCCGCCGACGTCACCGGCCTCAGCTTTGAGGCGGCGCTGCGCGAACTTGAGACCATTGTCGCCCGGCTGGAGCAGGGCGAGGTGGACCTAGAGGATTCCATCGCCCTTTATGAGCGCGGCCAGGCGCTGAAGGCGCATTGCGAGGCCAAGCTGAAGGCGGCGGAAGGCCGGCTGGAGAAG
>Ga0265313_10003965_pt1 | contig 11627 bp, 12 predicted proteins | sample 4123metaG_FD_203122 | JGI IMG/M metagenome (GOLD analysis project Ga0265313, IMG submission 203122) | Rhizosphere microbial communities from Carex aquatilis grown in University of Washington, Seatle, WA, United States - 4-1-23 metaG | ecosystem: Host-associated > Plants > Roots > Rhizosphere >...
TTGAAAGCGGGGACGTGGCATTTGGTGATTCTACCACCCGCCAGCTTCACCGGACCAGCAGCAGGAGGCCAACCCTTTGCCCTTCTCCCGCCGGCGAGGCGTGCTGACGGCATGGCCAAGCCGCTGATCGGATGCGTCCCTGCCGTCGCGCCCGCCAGGAAGAACTCGGACAAGTCCGAATCTTCATCGTCTCGATCGGCATCTCTCCGGCGCGGCCCAAGTTGAGTTGGTGAGCCCGTCGGGGCGCGCTGCGCAAGCGGCAAGCGGAGCCCGAGCCGGGCTAGGCCGCGGGCGAGCTGGGGCGGCAGTCGGAGACAATATATAGCGGCTGCACGACGCCTCTGGGCCGCACGCTGTGATTCAGAATTCCTGACCGCGCGTCGTGCCTGCCTGGGGGTGGGCGGCAAAAGTCGATGCCGGGAGGCCCTATCGCGTGCGAGCTCTTGATGCCATGTTGGCACAGCTCCGCACTGCCGGGGCACAAGTGGATGATCGCGTAGACGTGTACGACTATGGCCGATTTGGCTGGGCAAGCGACCTGGATGGCGATCGATTTGAATTGTGGGAGCCGCGCTGATTGAGCGAAAGGAGTCAACGAAAGCTTGACGCACGTCGGCCACTGCCACGCCCGGCAATGTTGCGAGCTTGGGCCGCGTCATCATTCCCCATGTCCGGCCCCAGCGACCGAAAGAACGGGCTTGTGGTGCTCGCCGCCCTTGCTCATCGCTCGCCGTCGAGGAAGACTACTAGGCGAAGTCGGGGTCTTACTTGGTCAGAGTGACCGGTTCTGGCCAACTGCGTCAGCGTCATGAAAGGTCGGTCCCAAAACAAAAAGGAGACAGCACGCCGTGTTGTACGAACATCGAACGAATCAACTCCTCAGCCGTGCTGATTTTGCGATACGTATTGCCCGCCACCTCGTGGTAGCGTTTATTGTCGTCGCCTTGGCACTGGGCGTTGGGGTTGTCGGCTATCACTACCTGGGAGAATTGCCGTGGGTGGATGCATTATTGAACGCGTCGATGATTCTGGGAGGGATGGGTCCCGTTGACCCTCTCACCTCCCCGGCCGCAAAAATCTTCGCTTCGTGTTATGCATTGTTTTCAGGGCTCGCTTTCATCGGCGTGGCGTCCGTTATGTTGGCGCCTTTTGTACACCGGCTCGTACATGAGCTCCATCTTGAGCGTCGATGAAAGAGGCCTTTCTACGGCCCTCTTGCAGAGCCCGGCCCACAGGCAAACTGGATACTCCTGGGTTGCTCGTCATCACCCCTCCGCGTGGTGTTCTCCCGACTGGTCGGCGCGCGACTCATTGCCACGCACGACGGTCACCTCGACACCGTCGTCCCCAGGCAGACACAACCGTTTGCGGCGGTCTTCGTCGCTCCAGGACGCGCGAATCTCGGCAGCTGCGGCTTCGATCGCGGCGGCCGTCGGTATGTACGCTCCGACATCGTCTCGCGGGTCGTCAGAAAGGCGATCTGGCATGGTGCTGGCGATTCCTCGGGGTTCAAGTTCCTCGGAGCCACTATAGGCACGCGAGCGCGCCCTGACTAGAACGTCGCCCCTTGTCCAGCGCCGCTCGGCCCAAGCTGCACTTGCCCAGCCCGTCGGCGCGAGGACCTAGCGGCAAGGGGAGCCCGAGCCGAGCATGGCCGCGAGAGAGCTGCGCGAACCGGCGTGCGTCCTCCATGGATTGTGCGAGCGCGTTTCGTTGGTTCAGAAGGCGGCGTTCCAGGCGATGTATCCGGTTAGACTAACGAGGCTCGCCGCCGCGAGCAGGTCGAACAGTAAGGTGCGAACCGCCCGCATCAGACCAAGTTCCCGGCCGACACCGTTGGGCAGTCGCGCAATCGTCAGCGATGCGGCGCGCCCTCGTTCGCCGCAATGCCACGCGCGAAACGCAATGACGAGTTGCGTTGCATCCCTAGCCAAGAGTTTCACCATCGCCGTGGTCACGCCAAACATCACAACGCTTCCCACGACGATCAAGAACAGGGACTGGGCGAAGCAAACCAGCGTGATAGGTTCCATTTCGCAGAACCTCCTATTGGGCCCCTACAGCACTCATACCGCCATCCGGCGGAAGTGTGACAGCTGGGCGGCGAGATTTTCCCACCGGTGACGGGTCGCTGCTGAGCCCCTGTTCCACGGCAGTTGGGTTGGGTGAGCCGTGTTGGTAGGCGAAACCAGTTACTTTCTACCGTCTCACCCGTCGAGGCCCTCAGGAACCTTGTAGACGCTTCGGTAGATCCTGACCAGAAACGAAGCCGCTTTCGCCAGCCTGACCTGGGTGGATTTCCTGCTGTTGCTGAGGTTGGTTTCTCCGACCTGGACGGCCTGCGCCACACTCTGGCAAAAGGTCGCCAAATTCATCAGCACGCACGGCGATCTTGTGGCCTGTGCGCTCATTCGTGCAAATCCATAACGACGGCACGTAGCGCGATTCGGAAAGAATCCGGACAATCAAGCCTGGGTGTAGAGGACTCGCCGACCGCCGCTGCCCAGGTGTGACCGAAACGCACGGAATTTGATCGCTGTCTTTCATAGCCGAGTCTCGTTTCTGGCAAGGAATCTTCCGCTATTTGTGGACTACTACACCCACCGCGACGCCTCGCCGTGGAGCTGCCCGGTGGCCACCACCATAGGCGTAGCCGCCGCCTTGGCCGCACGCCGAATAGCCCCCGCCCCCGCCACCACCTGCGACGCCTGCGCCGACTCCCACAGCGGCCCCAACACCAACGCCGACCGCAACTCGTGTGCCAACGCGCCTTGTCACCCGGCGTGCCGGACCGAAGGCCCAGGACGGTGATGCAGAAAAAGCCAATCCAGCCAACACTAAAGCGACGATCAGATACCTTCTCATGCGAAACTCCTTCACATTGCGTTTGAATAACAGTGGTTTTAGGGGGGCGATCCACTTTAGGTTTCTTGCTCGCCCACTACATCCTTCACTCCTCTTACTCGCCCGCTGGCGGATTGTGACATGTAATTTGGCAGAAAACGGAAGCAAAGGTGAGAAGCAGCGGCCGTCCAGTTTGGGTTCGAGGCGCGGCGCGAGCTCGCCCACGGGCCGATAACTGACGAGCAACATGGCTTGGGCCCTCCGAGCGACTGCTGAGCCCGACAAGTGCCGCCGGCCAAATCGGTGCCCCTCGCTCAGGACCGACCTTCGCTTGGCCTGGCAATCGACGAGTTGGAGCATGCTGCAAGCCTATCCCGATCCAGGCCCCAGCCGCGGGCAGGCTCGGGCCGTCGGAGACAATATATAGCGGCTTCCTGGCTTGCCGCTGGCCCGAGAGCCGCCTCTCCGAATTCTCTGCGCGTTCCGCCCCCGCCTGGGCTGGCGGCGTTTCCCGCCCGGCTCCAGATAGTTTGGGGGGTGGAGTGCAAACTTGCGCTGGCTGTCACGGGTTGATCAGGCTCGTTTTGCTCGGTCTGGCACCGCAGCTTTTGCCTCCATCTCTACTCCTTTTGGCTTCCCACCCACGTGTCACAAACCGTGTGCAGGGCCGTATGAGGAGTAGACCCCTGAAAAAACACCGCTAACAAGGATAACTCCCATGCGGCTACCGTTGCTCGATCCTCCCAGTTTGCTCGGCTTGGCCGCCGTCATCATCCTGTGCAGCTTGGTGTTATCGCTGACCTAGTTACCAGCGATGCGAGGCACCCCGTAATGCACGGCCAATTGGTTGTTCCTTTTTCCAACCCGACCGGCCACTGCGGTCAATCCGTAATCGATCTCTCGGCCGCGATATGAATCGGAGGATTCCCTTGGTCGCTCGCCGACCTGTGCGGATTCGGCTAGAACACTGGCCGAGCCAAGCGTTCGACGCCGATCCCCACAATCGACGATTATGATTTCTCGTGGAGATGGTGACCGTGGCATTTTCGCCAATCAAAGCAGGGCAACGACGAGCGGCTCTCGTCCATGGGCGACATGAGACTGTCCGCGTCCTCGATGTAAATAGCGCCTCGCTTTGTCCTGTGGCTCAACGGCTATGTAAGGTCGAATCCACTGGCAGTCTCGTCGTCGTTCCCGAGACCGACTTTGGCGAAGTCCTTCCTGAATCAGAAGTCAACGATCCTCAACTTCGTCCAGCACCGGGTTCTCCCACCGGTCGAGCCCCTGGCCGACCTCGGCCCTAAGTTTGGTGCTGCCGCGGAGATCCAAGTCAGCACCTCTCTACCGGCCCAAGTGAACCAGCTCCTCGTGTTTGGCCGGCAAGTGCCATTCGCCAAGTTGTCGCCTCCGCAACCTTCGCCGAGCCCTGGCCGCGGGCTGTGGGCGGCACTCACGCCTCTCGCCGGCGACACCTGGAACTGCTTGGGCGAAAGGGGAAGTGTTCCAGAGCTTGGCTTTGGGTGGTAGAAAGTGGAGGTCATGAAGGTCGGCAGGTGACGAACGTTAAGTGGTCTGTTGCCCTCGTGGCGTGTACCATTGCCGTTGACCATTACCTACGTGCGTCTGGCGGCTAGGATTGGTCGTGCCTCGACTTCCCTCTCACCCTCAGCCTGCCGCCCCACCAATGAACATCTTGATGCGATCTGTCGCGCACGCCGCCGAGGGCGTCATTTATGGGCCGACGTACGGTTACCTGAACTACCTGATCCGGTCGCCCACGCCGCTGGATGCCGACTGGCTCTGGCAACGAATTGTTTCGCGGCAGTCCGCGGTGGTCGAATGGCTCTGCGCCAACTACCCGCCGCAGTTTCTGCGAGGGCCGCTGTTGGCGGCCAAGCAGCGTCAGGACCACCTGCTGGGCATTTCGGCCCACTATGATGTGTCCAACGAATTCTACAAGCTGTTCCTCGACCGTCGCTACATGTTCTATTCCTGCGCCGACTTCCGTACCGGCCGTGAAACGATCGAAGAGGCGCAGCAGAACAAGGCCGATTTCATCTTGAAGCTCCTCGACCCCAAGCCGGGCGAGCGGATCTTGGAGTTGGGGTGCGGCTGGGGTGCCATGCTCAAGCGTATCTACGAGGCCACCGGCGACAAGGAACATTTGACCGGGTATACGCTCTCGAAGGAGCAGGTGGCCTACAATGACCAAAACCACGGTTTTCGAGTTGAGTTCAAGGACTTCATCACCGCCGAATATCCAGATCAAGGCTTTGACAAAATCTATTCGATCGGCGCATGGGAGCACGTTCGGCCGCACGAAGTACCTGTCCTTTTGGGCAAGCTGTACCGGGCACTGCCGCCCGGCGGACGATTGGTGCAACACTTTTTTTGTCGTTTGCAGGAGGGGTTGCCCGCGCCAGCGATCGTCAGCCAGATCTTTTTTCCCGGCTCGATCAACTCATCGTTCCGCTACCATACGCGGGCTTGCGAGGCGGCCGGCTTTCGCGTGATGCAGACTTCCGTGCATGATTATCGCCCCACGCTTCGCGCTTGGTTCAACAACCTAGTTTTCCACCGCGAGCGCGCCATCGACCTCGTCGGCGTCCGCACCTACAACCGCTATCTCGTCTTTTTCCCTACCTCCTACCGGTACTTCGATCGGATGATTGGCTTCGTCGTCAGGCTGGTGCTGGAGAAGCCCACCTGATCCACGTTCTTCGGTAGGGCGGCGCAGGCCATGCCGTGGAACGACGTGTGTAACCAACCCAATCCACTCCAACGACTTGATGATGTAATAGTTGAGATCGAACTCCCACCATCGGTGTTGCACCGTGGCGCTGGTCGGATCTTGGTGGTGATTGTTGTGCCAGCCTTCACCACCGGTGATAAAAGCCACGAACCAGTTGTTGCGGCTGTCGTCGCCCGTTTTGTAATTGCGATAGCCGAACAAGTGCCCCAGCGAGTTGACCGCCCACGTGATGTGCCAGACGTACACCGTCCGCAGGACGACCCCCCAGACCAGCAGACTCAGGCCGAATTGCACGCCAGAGGCCCACTCGCCGGTCAACGCCCCGCCGGTCAACAACCCGACAACGAAAAAAAGGAGTGCGTGGGCCAGGTAAATGCAGGCCGATGCCATGCGGTGCTTTTCGAGATACATGTAAAACGGATCATCCAGCACGTCGCGGGCATACTTGTAATACGAAGCCACGCCGTGTGTGGAGTGGTTGTCGAAGACGAGCCAGCCGACATGAGACCAGAAGAAGGTCACCAACGGGCTATGCGGGTCATCGTCCCCATCGGAGTGTTGGTGGTGCATGCGGTGCCAGGCGACCCAGCGGGCCGGCGTGTTTTGCCCGCAGCAGAGGGCCATGGTCACGAACGATCGCTCCAGCCACTTGGGTGCGCGAAAACTGCGGTGCGTCAACAAGCGGTGGTAGCAAATCGGTACGCCCAACTGGCCGAACACGTTCACGCCGACGATGAGTGCCACGAGTCCGGTCCAACTGAACAACCAGGGCACCAAGGCCAGCAAGGCAAGCAGGTGCAACGTGAAAATCGGTACGGCGTAATCCCATCGGACCTTGCCACGAGCGACTTTGGATAGCGGCTGGGAACCGTCCATGTTGCGAGTAATCCTCGTGGCCGTTGCGCGCAACACCGTCGTCGCTTCGGTCTGTGCGGATGAGTTCAAGAAGTGCCATCCAGGGCTTGCGGCGACGGTTGAGCCCGGCAAAGCCGCGGTTTCCCACGACGCGAATCGGGAACGACCATCAATGTAACGGCGGCAACGCATAAAGCGAAGTGCCTTCCGCAACAAAGGAGATCGAATTGGCAAATCTGTTAGGTCCCAGGTCATTCTATAGGAGACGGGCAGGCAGCGACGGCTCCCAGTCAAGCATTTGCGTCCTGGCCCAAGCGAGCCAGCTCCTCCTGTCCCTGGCGACGTCTGCTGACCAGGTTGCCGCCCCTCGCCGAGTAGTGAGGAGCACGGTCACAAGATCCCCCCGCCCCTCGCCGGTAGTGTCCTAGCAGGTGCGCTGCTGGGACTGGGGGCCGGTTTTCAGGGCAAGGTGCCAAGAGAGCGGGCGCTTACTCCGCGTCCTCTTCCGTATCGTCGGCATCATCTTCGACGGCGTAAAGGTACTCGCAGGTCCGGCAATGGTAAATGATGTGCTCGCGATCGAGGAGGCGGCCCACGCGACGCTGTTGCCCGTCGTCGCCGCATGAGGGACATTTCATGGCGAAGAGCCCATTTCGAGAGGGAAAAAACACCGGCGCCGCCAACGCCGGCTACTAGGCGTCGTCCCGAAGCAGAGGCGACTGATGCTTGGGGCCGAACCGGGTTGTTCAACAGACCGCTGGCGCTGGCGGCACCAGCGATCTGGTGACGACGCCATCCGCCACTGGCGGTCGAACACGATACGATTCTTGCCGAATGGGATGCCGATGGCAAGCGTGGTATCGAGTGTTGGGGACGGTTCGATTGACAGCCTCTCCGCCCTGACTCACGCTGGCGCGGGTTTTCTTTCAAGTCTCGGCTCCAATGCGACGATATTAAGCCCGCGAACCTGTCGCCGGGTTCGCTCCGCTTGACCACGTGGGTTGCTCCAATTCCCGCGCGGTACTTAGCCCGGTATGGTTCACCCAGCCGGGCTTTTTTACGCGCAAACCGGCTACAATCGCGACATGGATGAAACTCCGTACAAGCCGAGACGGAGCGATGTCGTCTTGACACTGGTCTTTCTCTTGGTCTGCATCGCGATTGCCGCGATCATTTGGTAAAACGGCGATGCCAAATTGACGTTGCCGTAAGACTAGACAGACTCATTTCGCTGGCCAAGGTGCCAGCGAGCTCGCGGGGTCAATGCGAGTATTCCGCGTTTTCGTTTCCGTCAGCCTGGCCGTGCAGGTAACGAAGATATGCGCGCGAGATTTCGGAACGTCGTACAATACCGATGACTCGTGGCACCTTGCCGTCATCAATAAGCGGCAATTCCGGTTGATCGTTTTCCACGAACAGCTCCAGGGCATGGTCAAGCGAATCTCGCGACTTCAGCGGCGTCACATCCGTACGCATTATGTCGGCTGCGACGATGAGCGAGCCGATATTCGGCGACTGTGAAGCCAGATGCACTTCTTCCATGCTGACGATGCCTAGAAAGTGTCCCTCGACGTCAGTCACCGGCAGCACATGGAAGCTGGAGTTTCGAAACTGTTCGAGGATTCGCGGTAGTCCGTCGCCGGGAGCGAGAGTCGGAACGTGCTGCGGCAGCGAAACGAATTGCCCCACACTCACACCGGCGAGCACTTCGCGTACGTAGTTTCCCTGATGGGCGGGTGAACGGGCGCGACTGATCACCTGCGAGCTATAGATCGACAGCTCGTCGGAAAACAGGAACGCTAGGCTGCAGACCCACAGCGTGGGCAACAAGAGGTTGTAGTTACCGGTCATCTCGCTGACCATCACCAGCGTCGAAAACGGGGTTTTGGCGGCGGCGGCGAAGAAGCCCGCCATGCCAACGATCACGAAGCTAGCTGGATGGGGCGCCAACTCCGGCCAGATACGGTGCAGCAAGATGCCCAACGCGCCTCCTCCGCAGCCGCCGATGACCATCGAGGGACCGAACACGCCGCCGGAGCCACCGCTGCCGATCGTCAGGGCCGTGGTCAAGATCTTGCCGATTGCGATCGCCAACAGCACCGAAGCCAACCCGAGGCTTGCCTCACCGCTCGGTGGAATCCGCATCGCGTCTTGGAGGGCGCCGTAACCAAACGAGAGCACAGCCAAGACTTCCGATTGGCCACCGCAGACTGCGTACAGACCGAGCGCCACCGCTCCGCTGAGCCCGGCGCCAATCGCCGGCTTGAGCTTCCGCGGCACGCGTAGCCGCCGGAACAAGTATGTCATCCAATAGAATGTCCGCGTGTAGCACATCGCCAACATGATCATGAACAGGGCCAAGACCAGGTACGGCACCAGGGACAGAGGGTTGTCGAAGGTCAACACTTCGAGCAGTTCCGACGGCAACGAGAAAAGCGGCGACCAACCGAAGACCGCGCCAAACGTCGAGTATGCGGTCACACTCGCGAGCCCGGCGGGAATGATCACTTCCGACTCGAAGTCGGGCGAGCTGTAGAGTACCTCGGCGGCGAACAAAGCCCCCGCCAAGGGTGCGCGGAAGATCGCGGCCACACCCGCCCCCATGCCCGCAGCCATCAAAACGCGACGATCCGCGGCGCGAAGCCTTAGCAAGGAACCAAGGTATGAGCCGAACCCAGCCCCGATCTGGGCAATGGGTCCTTCGCGCCCGCCGGAACCCCCGGTGCCCAACGTGACGGCACTGGCGACGATCTTGACCAGTGGAACCCGAGGCCGGATGAGGCCCTGGCGATGATGGTACGCCTCGATGGCGGCATCCGTCCCGTGCCCTTCGGCCTCCGGTGCGAAGGTGTAAACGATCCAACCGCTGACCAGACCACCCAACGTTGGAACCAGCAGCAACAGCCAAAGCCGTAGCGGCGTTTGAGTGTCGGGCAGAAGAGGAGGCTCGCCGCCAGGGGTATGCGGTCGGTAGCCGGCGATGCTGTCGAGCGCGATATGCGATACGACCTGACAGGCCGAGAAGAACACGACCGCTCCCAATCCGGCGATCACACCGACCAACATCGCCAACCCCATCAGGCGCGCCTGCGATCGGACTCGCCTACGTCCGAGTTGCCACATCTCCGGAATCCATCGCAACGGGTGTGACGGGACTTGTGCCGCAGTTGAAGGCTCTGACATGTTGCGCAAGATCTCCGGGGTTTCTGCCGGCGGCGGCGCTGGGCGGCTTCCCTGTTTATAGCATATCTGGATGGAGGACCAGCCGAGTCCCAGCCGCTGACTGACGTGCAATCGACCTCGATGACAGGCCAACGAATGGAGCACTGGTCCAAGGTCGTGGAGTTGCAGCTAGGTGGCTTCGACGACCAAAATGACCTGCACCGGCTAAGCGCAGATTTCACTGGGAATGTTGATTGAAGTCTATTCGTTAGGAGATGCTTCGATGCACGATGACCCCGCGGGAAAACTGAGGTGCTTGGAGGTATGGGGAGGTAACCAGCGTGTCGAGCGATTGCTTTTCGTGCCGGGGCTGCAAATCAGCGTATCAAGCCGGCCGTTGGGAAGCGACGATGCGGGGGGCGACGTGTATTATGCCTCCAACTGCGCGGCCGGGCGGTTGACTCGGCTGTTACTGGCGGACGTCGCTGGACATGGCCTTGTCGTGGCGGACGTCGCGGCGGCCCTTCGCGACCTTATGCGAAAGAACATCGAAACGCCCGACCACGGGCGGTTCGTCGCTGACATGAATCGGCAATTTAGCGAATCGGATAACGACGGTCGCTTCGCCACTGCCTTGGTCGCGTCGTTTTTTGCGCCCACGAGGCGACTCACGCTCTCCAACGCCGGGCATCCGCAGCCGCTAATCTATCGTGCGGTCACAGGCCAGTGGTCGTATCTCAATCCACAAACGCCCACCGTAAAGGTCACAACAATCAGTCCGTCGGACCTGCCGCTTGGAATCCTGGCTGACGTTGATTATGACGAATTCTCGCTACGGCTCGACCGCGGCGATGCCGTGCTGTGCTACACGGACGGTCTGATTGAAGCCCGAAAATCCGACGGCGAGATGCTAGGTAACGACGGGCTCCGGACAATCGTTAGCGAAGTGGCCCCGCGGCCGGCAGAATCCCATGCAGCGTCACGAATCGTGGCTTCAGTTCAGGCTTTGCACCCGGACAATGTTAAGCACGATGATTGCACGGTGGTGATCTATCAGGCCACCGGGGTGCGCCTGCACCTGGCCGATCAATTCGCCGCGCCGTTTCGCCTACTTTTCAAGAGCGCGATCGACTCTGTCCGCATCAAGGCTCCGCAGAATCGCCCACCGTGGTCGGCCTGAGATGAGGCTTGAGGGTACTCAACTCTCCTCGTGCAGACCGAGCCGCGCTTGCTCAGCTCGTCGGCACTCCGGAGCAAGCGGCAAGCGTAGCCCGAGCCGAGCTGGGCCGCGGGCGATGGGGCGAACCATTACAAATGGGCAAGGTTTGGCATGTTTTCCGCGTCCCAGGGTATGATGGTTTCCAGGCTACGCCGCGCGCTCCGGCAGATGCAAGAGTAGGGTGGACGTTCAATGCACAGGAGACGGCAGAGACCAGCCAGCGATGGTGTGCGCGAAGAAGCATGGCATGCGATTAGCGCGTCATTTGGCTATCCACGGCTTCGGCAGTATCCATCACCTGAGGTGTGAGATGGTAGGTAAGATTCGAGTCTGGCCGCGCAAGCTGGGGAGAGGTTTTTTCCTGACTCGCATCGCATCGTTCGCCGACGCCACCTGGCTATGTGGAACACTGCGCGCGGCCGGCTACGATGCCCACGATCCGGTGCGACACGATCGGCTTGACGTTCCTAACGCGTGGCGCCTATACGTCTCCGACTTGACCAGTGTTGATGTCTTGAAGGCGTGTAGCGAAGTCGAGGTGGTTGGCGACCCTCAAGGGACCATGGCAAATGTCACGACCGAAAAAGCGATCGGTGGGTGAAGGTGCCCTCCACTCGCCGGCGCGGCATGCTGGTGGCATGGCCAAGCCTCTCGCCAAGCTCGTTGCCCTGATCACTCCCAAACGCCGCTGGGCACAGTTCAGCGTCGCGACGATGTTCGTAGTGGTGACAGTGCTCTGCATCTGGCTGGAGGTCGTCGTGAATCGGGTTCATCGGCAGCGGGATGCGGTGGCCG
>Ga0265313_10003967_pt1 | contig 11626 bp, 13 predicted proteins | sample 4123metaG_FD_203122 | JGI IMG/M metagenome (GOLD analysis project Ga0265313, IMG submission 203122) | Rhizosphere microbial communities from Carex aquatilis grown in University of Washington, Seatle, WA, United States - 4-1-23 metaG | ecosystem: Host-associated > Plants > Roots > Rhizosphere >...
GCTTTCCGCGCACCGTACCGCAGGCCGAGGCGCTCGACCGCCTGCTGGCCGAGCGCGGCCTCAAGCTCGACGGCGTCATCCAGCTCAAGGTCGACGAGGGCATCCTGGTCAAGCGCATCGAGAAGCGGGTCGCCCAGATGATGGCGAGCGGCGAGAAGGTGCGCTCCGACGACAAACCGGATGTGCTGCGCGGCCGCCTCGAGGCCTACCGGGCGCAGACCGCCCCGCTGGCCGACTATTACGGCGGCAGAGGCATGCTCAAGGCCGTGGACGGCATGGCGCCCATCGACGAGGTCACCGCGGCCATTGACCGCATCCTGGTGCCTGCCAAGGCCGCCAAGCCGGCCCGCCGTAAGGTCGCCGCCAACAAGCGGTCGCGGGCCAAGCCCGCCGCCCGCCGCAAGGCCGCCGCCAAAGGCCGCAAAACCCGTCAGAAAGCTGGTTCCGGACGCCGCAAAAACAGGGCGGGACAAGCCAAAAGCCGTAGCCGGCGGAGGTTGACGAAGGCGCGATGAATCCCCTAATAAGCTGCACATTCAGAAGCTTGGCACGATGCCGGGCCCCGGTAGAGCGGGGCGGGGCGTCGTGTTACGCTTTGCGTTATCCCCTTCTAGGGACTACAGAAATCGGCGCGATCCACGCGGCCGGACGGTAACAGGAGAGAGCATTGGCTCGTATCGCTGGCGTCAATCTGCCGACCAACAAGCGCGTCATCATCGCGCTGCAGTACATCCATGGCATCGGGCCCAAGATCGCCAAGGACATTATGACCAAGGTTAACCTGCCGCAGGAGCGGCGGGTGTCGCAGTTGACCGACGCCGAGGTGCTGCAGATTCGCGAGCTTATCGACCACGACTACATGGTCGAGGGCGATCTGCGCCGCGAAGTGCAACTCAACATCAAGCGCCTGATGGATCTCGGCTGCTACCGCGGCCTGCGTCACCGCAAGGGCCTGCCGGTCCGCGGCCAGCGCACGCACACCAACGCGCGCACCCGCAAGGGCCCGGCCAAGACCATCGCCGGCAAGAAGAAGGTCGAAGGCAAGTAACAGGAATTGCCCGCTTAGCTTTAGCTCGCGGGCCGCGAAAGGATTTGGAATGGGTAAGGAAGCTACCGCCCGCGTCCGTCGGCGCGAACGCAAGAACATCGCGTCGGGCGTCGCGCACGTGAACGCGTCGTTCAACAACACGATGATCACCATCACCGACGCGCAGGGCAACACGATTGCCTGGTCGTCGTCGGGCACGATGGGGTTCAAGGGTTCGCGCAAGTCGACGCCCTATGCGGCGCAGGTCGCCGCCGAGGACGCCGCCAAGAAGGCGCAGGAGCACGGCATGCGCACCCTCGAGGTCGAGGTGTCGGGCCCGGGCTCGGGCCGTGAGTCGGCGCTGCGCTCGCTGCAGGCCGCCGGCTTCACCATCACGTCGATCCGCGACGTGACCACGATCCCGCACAACGGGTGCCGGCCGCGTAAGCGTCGTCGCGTATGAATTTTAATACCAGCGGGCTTGAGCCCGCGACCGCCGAGATTTCCCCCACAACGGCGGGTGGGGTGCGCCGGGTAAGCCCGCGCTCAAAAGGTGAAGACGTGACCATTCAAAAGAATTGGCAGGAACTGATCAGGCCGAACAAGCTCCAGGTCGCCGGCGGCAACGAGCCGGCGCGCAATGCCACCGTTGTTGCCGAGCCGCTCGAACGCGGCTTCGGCGTGACGCTCGGCAATGCGCTGCGCCGCATTCTGCTCTCCTCGCTGCAGGGTGCGGCGGTGCAGTCGGTGCACATCGACGGCGTGCTGCACGAGTTCTCGTCCATCGCGGGCGTCCGCGAGGACGTCACCGACATGGTGCTCAACATCAAGGACATCGCCATCAAGATGCAGGGCGAAGGCCCCAAGCGCATGGTGGTGAAGAAGCAGGGGCCCGGCACCGTGACCGCCGGCGACATCCAGACCGTCGGCGACGTCGTCGTGCTCAACCCCGATCTCGTGCTCTGCACCCTCGACGAGGGCGCCGAGATCCGCATGGAATTCACCGTCAACACCGGCAAGGGCTATGTCGCCGCCGAGCGCAACCGTCCCGAGGACGCGCCGATCGGTCTGATTCCGGTCGACAGCCTGTACTCGCCGGTGCGCAAGGTCTCCTACAAGGTCGAGAATACCCGCGAGGGCCAGATCCTCGATTACGACAAGCTCACGATGAGCATCGAGACCAACGGCGCGCTCAGCCCCGAGGACGCGCTCGCTTATGCCGCGCGCATCCTTCAGGACCAGCTCAACGTGTTCGTGAATTTCGAGGAGCCGCGCAAGGCGGAAGCCGCCGAGACCATTCCCGATCTCGCCTTCAACCCGGCCTTCCTCAAGAAGGTCGACGAGCTCGAGCTCAGCGTACGTTCGGCCAATTGTCTCAAGAACGACAACATCGTCTACATCGGCGATCTCGTGCAGAAGAGCGAAGCCGAAATGCTGCGCACGCCGAACTTCGGCCGCAAGTCGCTCAATGAGATCAAGGAAGTGCTGGCGCAGATGGGCCTGCATCTCGGCATGGAAGTGCCGGGCTGGCCGCCGGAAAACATCGAAGAGCTCGCCAAGCGCTTCGAAGACCACTACTGAGTTCGTGTACCAGGTTAGCCAAGGACAATAAGCGATGCGCCACGGAAAAGTTCACCGCAAGCTCAACCGCACGGCGGAGCATCGCAAGGCCATGTTCGCCAACATGTGCGCCGCGCTGATCAAGCACGAGCAGATCGTCACCACGCTGCCGAAGGCGAAGGAACTTCGTCCGATCGTCGAGAAGCTGGTGACGCTGGCGAAGAAGGGCGGGCTTGCCGCCCGCCGCCAGGCCGTCGCCGAGATGCGCGACGTTGCTATGGCCAAGAAGCTGTTCGACGTCCTCGGTCCCCGCTACAAGGAGCGCGCCGGCGGTTACACCCGCATCATGAAGGCGGGCTTCCGCCACGGCGACAACGCCGCGCGCGCCGTGATCGAGTTCGTCGATCGCGACGAGGCGGCCAAGGGTCTCGACTCCGGTCCGGTGCAGGAGAAGAAGGCGGAAGCGCAGGAAGCCGTTCCGGCCTGACGCTTCGCTCGGTTCCAATCCACAAGGGCGGCGCTTGCGCCGCCCTTTTTTGTTGGCGCGGACTTGCCCGCCTGTCGTGGCTGTATCATCCTCGCGCGTCATTGTGGCTCGGGGAGAAACCATGATCCGGCTCATCGTTGCATTGCTGGCGCTCGCAGGCGCGACCGTCGCTGCCAACGCGCAATCCGCACTCGTCAAGCGCGGCGATTATCTCGTCAACGGCATCCTCACCTGCGGCAACTGCCACACGCCGAAGGGCCCGACCGGGGACATCAAGGATAAGGCGTTCTCCGGCGGGCTGTCCTGGGACGAGCCACCGTTCAAGGTGACGGCGCCGAACATCACGCAGGACAAGGAGACCGGCATCGGCAACTGGAGCGACGCCGACATCAAGAAGCTGATGCGCACGGGCCTCATGCCGAATGGCGTGCACATCGCCATGGTGATGCCGACCGGCTTTTATCACATCATGACGGAGGGCGATCTCGACGCGGTGGTCGCCTATCTGCGCACCATCAAGCCGATCAGCAACCGCGTGGCCGATCCGGTCTACAAGATGCCGCAGGTCGAAGCCGTGCTGCCCGGCGGCGAGACGCCCTATACCGAAGCGATGATGAGCGACAAGGTGAAGAAGGGCTTCTACCTCGCCACCATCGCCCACTGCATGGAATGTCACACGCCGATGGGGCCGCAGGGGCGCCTATGGACCACCAAGCTCGGTACCGGCGGTTTCGACTTCCCGGGACCATGGGGGGTCTCGACCTCGCGCAACATCACGCAGAGCAAGGACAGGGGCATCGGCGGCTGGAGCGACGACGAGATCAAGCGCGCCATCACCACCGGTGTCAGCCGCGACGGCAGCCATCTCAAGCCGCCGATGGGCTTTTCCTATTACGCCACGTTAACCCCCGGCGACCTCGACGCTATCGTCGCCTACCTGCGCACGGTGCCGGCCAACCAGTAAAACCGGCCTTCATTTAGCCAGGCGGGGGGCCTATATCTCGGCATTATTGTCGGGATTCGAACGCATGCGCCCCCGTTTTTTCGCCCTTGCCGTGATTGCCGCTTTTGCCGCGACCGTTGGATCGGCCGCGGCGCAGGAGCGGCGTGTGCCGAACGCGGAGGAGCTTCGGCTGTCCTACGCGCCCGTGGTGCACCGGGTGTCGCCGGCGGTGGTCAACGTCTACGCCGCCAAGGTGGTGCAGAACCGTAATCCGCTGTTCGAGGACCCGATCTTCCGCCGCTTCTTCGGCGTACCGGGTAACGGCGGCCAGCAGGTGCAGCGCTCGCTCGGCTCCGGCGTCATCATCGATGCGACCGGCCTCGTCGTCACCAACGTCCACGTCATCGAGGGCGCCGACGACATCAAGGTGTCGCTCGCCGACAAGCGCGAGTTCGAGGCGAGCGTCGTGCTCAAGGACCCGCGCAGCGATCTCGCTGTGCTCAAGCTCAAGGACGCGCACGAGCGCTTCCCGACGCTCGACTTCGCCAACTCCGACACGCTCGAGGTCGGCGACGTCGTGCTGGCGGTCGGCAATCCGTTCGGGGTCGGACAGACGGTGACGCACGGCATCGTCTCGGCGCTGGCGCGCACCCAGGTCGGCGTCACCGACTACCAGTTCTTCATCCAGACCGACGCCGCCATCAACCCGGGCAATTCCGGCGGCGCGCTGGTCGATCTCACCGGCCGCCTGGTCGGCATCAATACCGCGATCTTTTCGCGCTCCGGCGGCTCGCAGGGCGTCGGCTTCGCGATTCCCGCCAACATGGTGCAGGTGGTGGTCGCATCCGCCAAGAGCGGCGGCGCCGCGGTCAAGCGGCCCTGGCTCGGCGCCAAACTGCAGGTCGTTACTCCGGAGCTTGCCGACAGCATGGGGCTCAAGCGCCCGGCCGGCGCGCTCATCGCCAACGTGACGCCGGTCAGCCCGGCGGCGAGCGCCGGGCTCAAAGCCGGCGACGTTATCGTCTCGGTCGACGGCCAGGACGTCGACGATCCCAACGCCTTCGACTACCGCTTCGCCACCAAACCGCTCGGCGGCACCGCCAGTCTCGGCGTGCTGCGCGGCGGGCACGACCTGACCGTGCCGGTCGCGCTGCAGGTTGCGCCTGAGACGCCGCGCGACGAGCTCGTCATCCGCTCACGCTCGCCGTTCTCGGGCGCCAAGGTCGCCAATTTGTCGCCGGCGCTGGCCGATGAATTGCAGCTCGACAGCGCGGCGCAAGGCGTCGTCATCATCGACATCGACAACGGGTCCTACGCCAGCAATCTCGGCTTCCAGCGCGGCGACGTCATCGTGTCGGTGAACGGCGAGGCGGTCGCGCGCACCGGCGAGCTCGAGCGGCTGACCAGCCAGCCGAGCCGCTCCTGGAAGATCGTCATCCGCCGCGGTCAGCAGCAGATCACCGCGGTGTTCAACGGCTGATGGCACCCCGCGCCAAAACATCGGGGCCGACGCTGTTCGCCGCCGCCGGACTCGACAAGGATGCGCCGCGCCCGCTCGCCGACCGGCTGCGCCCCACAAAGCTTGAAGAAGTGGTCGGCCAGGATCATCTGCTCGGGCCCGACGGTGCGCTCACGCGCATGCTGTCGACGCGCTCGCTCGGCAGCCTGGTGTTCTGGGGCCCGCCCGGCACCGGCAAGACCACGGTGGCGCGGCTGCTGGCGCAGGCGACCGACCTGCATTTCGAGCAGATTTCGGCGATCTTCACCGGCGTCGCCGACCTCAAGAAGGGTTTCGAGGCCGCGCGGGCCAGACGAGAAAGCGGGCAGGGCACGCTGCTGTTCGTCGACGAGATCCACCGCTTCAACCGCGCCCAGCAGGACTCGTTTCTCCCCGTGATGGAGGACGGCACCATCATTCTGGTCGGCGCCACCACGGAAAATCCGTCGTTCGAGCTCAACGCGCCGCTGCTGTCGCGCGCGCGCGTGCTGGTGTTCCGCTCGCTCGACGCCGAGGCGATCGGCAAGCTGCTCACGCGCGCCGAAGAGATCGAGGCGCGCCCCCTGCCGCTTGAGTCCGCCGCGCGCGAGCAACTCATCAGCATGGCGGACGGCGACGGCCGCGCCGCGCTGACGCTGGTCGAGGAGGTTTGGCGCGCCGCCCGCAAGGGCGAGACCTTCAACGCCGCCGAATTGCAGGACATCGTGCAGCGGCGCGCGCCGATCTACGACAAGTCGCAGGACGGCCACTACAACCTCATCAGCGCGCTGCACAAGTCGGTGCGCGGCTCCGACCCCGACGCCGCGCTCTATTATCTGGCGCGCATGCTCGATGCCGGCGAGCCGCCGCTCTACATCGCCCGCCGCGTGGTGCGCATGGCGATCGAGGACATCGGCATGGCCGATCCGCAGGCCCTCGTCATCGCCAACGCCGCCAAGGACGCCTACGATTTCCTCGGCAGCCCCGAAGGCGAGCTTGCCATCGCCCAGGCCGTGCTCTACGTCGCCACCGCGCCAAAATCGAACGCCGGCTACGCCGCCTTCGGCGCTGCCATGCGCGCGGCCAAGGAAGCCGGCTCGCTGGTGCCGCCCAAGCACATCCTCAACGCGCCGACCAACCTCATGAAGGAGGAGGGCTATGGCCGCGGCTACGCCTACGACCACGACGAGGAAGAAGCCTTCTCCGGCCAGAATTATTTTCCCGATGCGCTGCCGCGCCAGCAGTTCTACAATCCGCCGGAGCGCGGCTTCGAGCGCGAAATCCGCAAGCGCCTGGACTACTGGGCCAAGCTGCGCCGGGAGCGGGGGACAGAATGAACGTCGATCTCGACGCCTATTTCAAGCGCATCGGCTATGGCGGTGCGCGCGACGCCTCGCTCGGCGCGCTGAAAGAGCTGCACTATCTGCATCCACAGGCGATCCCGTTCGAGAACCTCGATCCGCTGCTCGGCCGGCCGGTCAGGCTTGATCCCGCGTCGCTGCAGGAGAAGCTCGTCGAAGGCGGCCGCGGCGGCTACTGCTTCGAGCACAACACGCTGTTCGCCAACGTCCTGCGCCAGCTTGGCTTCACGGTGCAGGAGGCGACCGCGCGCGTGCGCTGGTCGGTGCCGCCCGGCGTCAAGACGCCGCGCACCCATTGCCTGCTGTTCGTCGACGCCGAGGGCGAGAAATACCTCGTCGACGTCGGCTTCGGCGGCAATGTGTTAACCGCTCCGCTGAAGCTTAACTCCCGCGACGAGCAGGCGACGCCGCACGAGACCTTCCGCCTCAAGCAGGAAGGCGACCGCGTCGTCGAGGAGGCAAAGATCAACGGCGCATGGGCGCAGCTCTACGCCTTCGATTTCGCCGACACGCATCCGATCGACTACGAGATGGGAAACTGGTTCACCTCGGCGCACCCGAATTCGATCTTCGTCAACGGCCTGCTTGGCGCCCGCGCTGAGCCGGACAAGCGCTACGCGCTGATGAACAACCAGCTTTCGACCCATACGCTCAACGGCGGGACCAAGAAGGCGACGCTGGGCAGTGCATCCGAGATGCGCGACGCGCTCACCGATTTGTTCAAGCTGCGTCTCGACCAGCTCGAAGGCCTCGATCCGGCGCTGACCAAGCTCGCCGCGGGCACGGCATGAGCCGGGGTAAACGCGGTCCGCGCCAGCCGGGTGGTGGCAAGCAAACGGCGGGGCCGCGCGGGCGCGGCCACGGCCGTGATCGCGATGAGCGGATCAAGGAGCGATCCAGAGAGCGCGTCAATCCACGCCAGTCCGATCGCCGTGGCAATCATTCTCCGAAGCACAACGATGGCCGAGGCCGGGCCTTTCCCGCTCGGCCGCCGCGCGAGCAGCCGGTGGCTTTTCAGCCTGCGCCGCCGCCCGTGGCCGCGCCAAAGCCGTCGCAATTCTCCGCCGGCGTCCAGACCGTCGCCGTGACTGCCGACGAGAACGGCATGCGCGTCGACCGGTTCTTCGAGGCGCGGTTTCCGGGCCTGTCGTTCAGCCACATCCAGCGCATCATCCGCAAAGGCGAAGTGCGCCTCGACGGCAAGCGCACCCAGCCGAAGGCGCGGCTGGAGACCGGCCAGCGCCTGCGCATTCCGCCGCTCAAGCTCGAAGCGCCGGCGCCGCGCGACGACGCGCCGCAGTCGCAGAAGGACCGCGCCTTCCTGAAATCCATCACGCTCTACGAGGATGCCGACGTGCTGGTGCTCAACAAGCCGATGGGCCTTGCGGTGCAGGGCGGCTCCGGCACCGTGCGCCACCTCGACGGCATGCTGGGCTCTTTACGCGGCTCGCACCCCGACGCGCAGCGGCCGCGTCTGGTGCATCGCCTCGACAAGGACACCGCCGGCTGCCTGCTGGTTGCCAAGACGCGCTTTGCCGCGGCGGCGCTCGCCAAGACCTTCCGCACGCGCGCGGCGCGCAAGATCTATTGGGCGCTGGTGGTCGGCGTGCCGAGGCCGCACCAGGGCCGCATCTCGACGTATCTCGCCAAACAGGAGGTCGAGGAGGACTCGTTCATGCGCATCGCCAAGCACGGCGAGAAGGATGCCGTGCACGCGGTGACCTATTACGCGGTGGTGGAGACGGCGGCGCAGCAACTGGCCTGGCTGTCGCTCAAGCCGGTGACCGGCCGCACCCATCAGCTCCGCGCCCACATGTCGCACATCGGCCACCCGATCATCGGCGACCCGAAATACTTCAACATCGAGAACTGGCATTTGCCCGGCGGCATGCAGGACAAATTGCACTTGCTGGCGCGCCGCATCGCCGTACCGCACCCGCGCGGCGGCGTGATCGACGTCTCGGCGCCGCTGCCGCCGCACATGCAGCAGTCGTGGAACCTGCTCGGCTTCGACGCCAAGCGCTACGACCCCATCGAGGACGCGCCGGAGGAGGAGTAGCGCCGGCGCCTGCGGACCATTATCTCCTTCTGATGATGCCCAACACCGCCATAGCCTGCCTGCTGGCCGCCGCCCTTGCGTTCGCCGCGGCGCCGGTGCGGGCGCAGTGGGACAACGATTACAACATCATGACGCCGGAGAAGGGCGCGCCGGCGAAGAAAAAGTCCGCCGAGGAGCCGCAGCCGCGCAAGCATCCGCGCGGGTCCTCGACGCTGGTGACGCCGACGCCGTTACCGCCACCATTGCATTACAATCCGCCGCCGGTGCCGACCGTCACACCGACGGCGCGGGTCGTGCCGCCGTCGCTGTATGTGCCGCAGACGGGCCAGACGCTGCCGAACCTGCCTGGGCCGGTCGGCAATGGGCCCGGCGGCAGTGAGACCTCGCAGGACCGCGCCGTTCGTTGCGCGCACCAGGCCGGCGTTTACGGTCCGGCGCAGACCGGCAACCCCAACGCCTATATCGGCAGCTGCATCACCCAGTAGCCGATCCGGCGCCTGCCCGGCGCATTCATGCGTCTTGACAGGCAACCAAAAGGTTGCCTATTATTTTCCCCATGGATGCAGTGTTCAGGGCACTGGCCGATGCGAGCCGCAGGGAATTGCTCGACCGGCTTTACGCCGACAACGGCCAGACCTTGGGCGAGCTTTGCGCGCGCCTTGCCAAATCTGGCGCTCACATGACGCGGCAGGCGGTCAGCAAGCACCTCGGCATCCTGGAAGAGGCCAATCTCGTCGCCACTGTGAAGCGGGGCAGGGAGAAGCTGCACTACCTCAATCCGGTGCCGATCCACGAGATCGGCGAACGCTGGATCGGGAAATTCGAACGCCACCGCCTTCAGGCGTTGAGCGACATGAAGAAGGCACTGGAACAGAGTACGGAGAAAAAAGATGAGTAAGCCTGTTTTCGTCTACGTGAGCTATATCGCCGCGACGCCGGACAAGGTGTTCAAGGCGCTGACCTCGGCCGAAGCCACCGGCAAGTTCTGGTTCGGCAATGTCGCGGCCTCCGACTGGAAGGTCGGCTCGCCGATCGAGTTTCATCGCGAAGGCAGACTGATCCTGCAGGGCAAGATTCTCGAGAACGACCCGCCGCGGCGCCTGTCCTATACGTTCCATTCGATGCACGAGCCGCACAACGGCAAGGAGCCGCCCTCGCGGGTCGTGTTCGATCTCGAAAAGCAGAAGGATCAGGTCAAGCTCGTCGTCACCCACGACGACTTCATCGAAGGGAGCAAGGTGTTCGAGTCGATCAGCAACGGCTGGCCGCTGGTGCTGTCCAACCTCAAGAGCTTCGTCGAGACCGAAGCCGCGCCGCTGCACGCGCCGTGGTACGACAAGGAAAAGGCTGGCGCGAATTGACGCTTCTGCGTGCGTAAGGGAAGGGCGCCGCCGTGTGCCGCGCGGGGGGCGCCCTTCCTGATTTCAGCCGCCGGCTTTATCGAGCGCCGCCACGTCCTCGGCCGTCAGCTTGAGCTGCGGCGCTTTCAGGATGTCGGCGAGCTGATCGAGGCTGGTGACGGACACGATCGGCGCGGTGATGCGGCCCATCAGCCAGGCGAGCGCCACCTGCGCGGAGGTGGCGTTATGCCCCGCCGCCACTTTGCCGACGGCGTCGAGAATGCGGGTGCCGCGCGGATTGATGTACTTTTTCAGCCGGCCGCCGCGCGCCGGATTCCTGTCGGCATCGGCCGCGGTCTTGTATTTGCCGGTGAGAAAGCCGGCGGCGAGCCCGTAATAGGGGATGACGCCGATGCTCTCGCGCTTGCAGATGTCGGCATAGCCGCTCTCGAATTCGTTGCGGTCGGAGAGATTGTAGAGCGGCTGCAGGCTCTCGTAGCGCGGCAGGCCGAGCTTGCGGCTCGCCTCCAGCGACGCCTTGAAGCGCTCCGGGCTGAGATTCGAGGCGCCGGCGGCGCGCACCATGCCGCCCTGGATCAGTTGCGCGAAGCCCGCCATGGTCTCCTCGACCGGCGTCACTTCGGTATCGAAATGCGTCTGGTAGAGGTCGATGCGGTCGGTCTGCAGCCGGCGCAGCGAGGCTGCCGCGGCGCGCTGCATGTAATCCTTGCGGATGCTGCGGCCTTCGCCCATGTCCTCGCCGAACTTGGTGGCGATCACGACCTTGTCGCGCTTGCCGCTCTGTTTCAGCCACTTGCCGATGATGGTCTCGGACTCCCCGCCCACATGCCCCGGCGCCCAGCGCGAATAGCTGTCGGCGGTGTCGATGGCGTTGAAGCCGGCGTCGACGAAGGCGTCGAGGATGGCGAACGAGGTCTTGGCGTCGACGTTCCAGCCGAACACGTTGGTGCCGAGCACCAAAGGCGCGATGCGCAGGTCCGAGCGGCCGAGCTGGCGGTATTCCAAACGAACTTACCGCAGGCTGGCGTTGAACTTGTCGAGCGCCGCCTGGCCGGGGCACAGCTCGGTCTCGCCGAGCGCGTTGAGCGGGCCGTCGACCGTGCGCAGATGCGCGTGCAGGTCTTCGGAGTCCTTGTCGACGTACAGGAGCCCGGTGACGATCTGCCCCTTGGAGGCGTGATGCTGCAGGAAGCCGAGCGCCGCGGTGCGGTCGGTGAGCTCGTAGTCGGCGGCGAGCTTGCGCAGCGTCAGCTTCGAGCCGTCGTGCTGCTCCACCACCTCGACGGTGCCGGGCTCGTATTCGACCTCGATCGGCATGCGCGACGTCATGAAGTCGAGCCGGTTGACCGCC
>Ga0265313_10003968_pt1 | contig 11624 bp, 12 predicted proteins | sample 4123metaG_FD_203122 | JGI IMG/M metagenome (GOLD analysis project Ga0265313, IMG submission 203122) | Rhizosphere microbial communities from Carex aquatilis grown in University of Washington, Seatle, WA, United States - 4-1-23 metaG | ecosystem: Host-associated > Plants > Roots > Rhizosphere >...
TTGTTTCCCGGGAGATTTGCGCCACCGACGCGGAAGTTCTTCAGGGTGAAAATCCCCTCCAGGCGATTCACGCGCACCTGTGCGGCTTTCATTTCTACAGCGGCGACGTGAAGCGGGCGCTGCGCGTCGAGCACTACTGCTCGCACGTCAACGAAGACATCTACCAGTGCGTCATCTACGACTCGGACAAGAAGAACGCCCGGCTGATCGGCGTCGAATATGTCATCAGCGAAGTGCTGTTCAAACAACTGCCCGCGGAGGAAAAAAAATTGTGGCACAGCCACCGCTACGAAGTCATGTCCGGGCAGCTCACCGCTCCCGGCCTGTCCGACGCGGTGGAAAAAACGTTGATGAAGGAGTTCGTCAGCACCTATGGCAAAACCTGGCACCTCTGGCAGGTGGATCGCGGCGACAAGCTGCCGCTCGGCCTCCCGAAACTCATGATGGGCTTCACCGCGGACGGTCAGGCCGATCCGAAAATGGTGGCTGATCGCGACCGCGATCAGGGCATCGATTCGTCAAAGGTGAAAGCGAAACGCGCCGACATTCCCACCCGGCCCGTCGCAGCAGGCGCGGACGGATGGCAGAAGACGCCCGCCTTTCAAATCAGCGACGACTTGCTGAAGGCAACCCACCCCGCCGCCAAACCCTAGCGGCCGACGTCGGCCGCGATCGGCATCTTTTATTTATGCGCAGATTGAGGTTTTATTTCCGTATCCCTTTCCGGCGCGCGCTTCTCGCCGCCACGCTCGGCAGTGTCGGCAGCACGCACGCGCAGCCAGCGCCCGACCCGGTCGCGCCAACTTCGAGCTATATGCCCGTCAAAATCGACGAACCGTTCAACACGATCGAGCAGCGGATGGAGCAGGCGAAATCCGGGATCAGGCAAGCGCATCAGGAATTCCTGAACGAACGCTATGACCTCGCGGATCGTCCGGCCGCAGGTGTCACGATGACCCGCGGGAAGCCGGTGCAACAAGGCGCGCGCGCCCGGCTCAAACCCGGCCTCACGTGGGAAACGCTGGCGGCGCTGTCGCCCGACGAGATTCGCGCGAGGGATCTTTTTCCGGAAGGTTTCCGCCCGCTGCCCCACCCGAATCATCCCGAGGGCGGCATGCTGTTTCCCCATTTCGTCATCGACGAAATCAAGCGGCAGGAGCAGCGCGATCTCACGCGGTTCGATCTCGATTTCGATTTGCCCGACCATTTTTTGCCGGAGTTTCCCGCGCCGATTTTTCTGACGACACGCTCCGACCTCGGCGATGTGTCGCGGGGCCAAGTGGTGACGCTCGACAATTATTTCGCGCTGTTCAACGGCCTGCTGAACCCCAAACAGCTCGAGGGTCTGCGCCTCCTGCTCACGCCGTTTCCGCAGCAGCAGTTCAACGCCACGGACGACCGCCGCTCCGTCCGCCCGAGTCGCGGCGTCGCGTGCTTCGACTGCCACTCGAATGGCCACACCGACGCCGCCACGCATCTCGCCGGCGACGCGCGGCCGCAGCCGTTCCGCCACCGCGTCGATACGCCGAGCCTGCGCGGCGTGAACATCCAGCAACTGTTCGGTTCGCAGCGCGCGATGAAAAGCGTCGAGGATTTCACGGAGTTTGAGCAGCGCGGCGCCTACTTCGACGGCGACCCGGTAATCGCGACGAAGAAAGGCGTGAACATCCTCGACCGCGGCAGCCAGGTGCAGGCGATGGCGGAGATGCAGGAGCTGTTCGATTTTCCGCCCGCGCCGAAACTGAACGTGTTCGGCAAACTCGATCCGAAAAAATCCACCGCCACCGAGCTGCGCGGGCAGGAGTTGTTTTTCGGCAAGGCGCAATGCGCGACATGCCACGCGCCGCCCTATTACACGGACAACTCGATGCATAATCTCCAGACTGGGCGTTTCTACGTCGCGCGCCTGGTCCGCGGTGCGATGACCACGGCCGACGGGCCGATCAAGACCTTCCCCTTGCGCGGCATCAAAGACTCGCCGCCCTATCTGCACGACGGACGATTGCTCACGCTCGCCGACACCGTCGAATTCTTCAACCTGATCCTCGAGACGCACCTCACCGCGGACGAGAAGACGGAACTCGAGGCGTTTCTCCGCGTGCTCTGATGCGGTGAAATCGGCGGAACCTTCGTTCCGGCGTCAGCTCGCCGCATCGGCCGACGCGACAACTGCCGCGCCGTCGCGGCTCACCGGGAACCCAGGATTGGTCTGACCGATGGTCGATTCCTGTCGCGCCGTTCGCGCGAGCCGCTCGAAGCGAGCCTTGATTCGATCAAGCTCTTCCTCGGACAATTCCTCGATGTCCAGCAGCGAATTGTGCGCCGCTTTGGTGGCGCGGATCAGTTCGTCGAGCTTCAACTGCACCGCTTCGCTCTCGCGGTTCTGCGCGTTGCGAATCAGGAAGATCATCAAAAACGTGATGATGCTGGCGGCCGTGTTGATCACGAGCAGCCATGCGTCGCCGAAGTGAAACACGGGGCCGGTCAGCGCCCAAATCACGATGATGCCGATCGCGATGGCGAACGCCATCGGATGCCCGCTCGAATGCACGACCGTGCGGGCAAATTTCTGAAAGCTGCCCAGCAACCGGGCGCTCACCCGCCGTTCCGTTTTCGGCTTGTCGGCGGTGCTCATCGCCGACCATGCGGCGGATGAAGGTAAATTCCCGCGCTCACTTCGCCGCGCGGCTCGCCGTGCCAGCGATCGCCATCCATCCACGGACCGTCATGAAACCACGGATCAGGCTGCGGGCCGTAATAGACATCGCTGCCCACGTAGCCGTCCGTGGCACAGCTGCTCAACGCAACCTGCAGGCCGGCGAGGAGGAACGAACCGAGAATAATTTTATAGATGGATTTCATGGGCGATTGGCGGGATTGGCGTTGTCTACATATTCCACCAAACCGACCGTGCCGCCGGTGGAATCGGCGATGATGGCAAAACGGCTTTCGTAGGCGGCGGCGCGCGGGGCCACCACCACTTCGCCGCCGAGCTTGACGGCGCGCACGACGGCTTCGTCGATGCTCGCGACCCGGACGACCCCGAGCCAGCCGGACTTCGCGTCCTCGCGATCGGGGAGCGGCGCCACGCCGGCGCGGGCGAGGCCGCCGTTGGAAAGCAGAAAATCGTTTTTCCGCTCGGTGCGGAGATCAGGCGCCACTGCGTAGGCGATCACCTGTTCGTAAAAGGCGGAGGCGGCCCGCGGCTTCTTGACGAAAAGTTCGAACCAGTTCCAGTCGCCGGGCAGCGGCTCGGCATCGGCCGAATCGCCCGAGGAGGATTGCAGCAGGCCGACAGTCGAGCCCTCGTTGTCCGCAACGATCGCCTGCGTGCCGCGATCGGGGAAGTCGCGGGCGTCGGCCCGCACTTGCCCGCCGGCCTTCGCCACGAGCTTCAGCGTCGCGGGGAGATCCGTGACGGCGATATAATCGATCCAGCGCGACGGCCGGTTCGTGTGCGCGTGGGAGCGCGGCACCAGTCCGGCGACGGGCCGGCCGCCATTGTTAAAGACCGTGTAGGTTTTGCCGTTTTCAGCAATAGTGCTGGCGGTCCAGCCGAACAGGCCGGTGTAAAACTTGGTCGCGGCCTCGGGATCGGTCGTGAACAGATCGGCCCAGACGAACTTGCCCGGGCGGTGCTCCGCGGTGGCGGGGCTGTTGAGCGGCTGAAACGACGCGGCGGCGCGGGCGGATGCAGGAAGTGCGATTCCAAGCAATGTGGTGACGGCGAGAACGGTGGCTAGTCGGTATGGGGAAGTCATGGGCATGGGATGAGACGGCAACACGGGAGACAAAGACAGCCATCCGTCTTTCCCGTTCGCCCTAAGATAGCCCGTGACGCGAAACAAGAATATGGGGTGTTACCCGCTCGCCGTCGCACGCAAAACAATCGGAAGCAGCCAGCCGTCAGCCCGCCGGCGCAACATTCGGCGCCACGGGAATACGCACCTCGACGTCCGTCCCGGCGCGGCGCGCGGATTTGACCGTGAGGGCACCGCCCACGGAGGTCGCCCGCTCGCGCATGCTGAGCAGTCCGAGGCCGCCTTTTCTTTTTCGGCCGGCTGGGTGGCGATCCGGGTCGAAGCCGACCCCGTCGTCGTTGACTGCCAACAGCACGAAGGCGCCTTTCTGTATCAGCGACACGCTCACGTGGCGGGCACGGGCGTGTTTCTCCACGTTTTTCAACGCCTCCTGAAGAATGCGATAAAGCGTCAGCTCGGTATCGGCGGGCAGCCGTGCGGTCAACTCCACGCAGGCCAGCTTGACCGACACGCCCGTGCGATCGGCGAACTCGGTGCTGGTGTCGCGCAGGACCTCGACCAGACCGAGGTGGTCCAACACGCTGGGTCGCAGATTGCGCGAGATGCGCTCCACTTCCTCGGCCGTCGTGCCGAGCAACTTCCGGAGTTTTATCGCCTCGCCCTTCGCCGGCCCGTCGCGCGCCGAGAGGCTGTCCGCCAGCGCCTGGCTGCGAAAAAGGATTCCGCAGAGCAACTGGGTGATGTTGTCGTGCAATTCGACCGCCACGCGCCCGCGCTCGGCCTCTTGCACCTGCACCACGCGGTGAGTCAGCGCCCGCAACAGTTCCTCGGTCCGCCGGGCCTCTGTCAGGTCCGTCACCACCATGCCGATGGTTGCGTGGTTGAGGCCGTGCTTCGCCAGCGGCCGAATGGAAATTTGCGCCGGCAGGCGCGAACCGTCGCCGGCATGGAGCAGCACTTGGATTTTGGAGCCGGACTTGGCCGCTCGTTTCATGAGCGGCCGGAGCGTGGCCCGGTCCTCGACCGAGAGAAAGCGGCGAAAGGAACTGCCGATCACCTGTTCCAGCGGGCACTTGACCATTCGCGCGAAGCACTGGTTGGCGTAAAGGATCATCTTGTCCGCCGTCAGTGTCAGCGCGCCTTCGTTCATGGATTCGATGAGCATGCGGTAGGCGTGCGCGGCGTCTTTCAGCGTGAACACTTGCGGACCCTGCTTCCCCGCGACCACGACCGCATCCACTTCGCCGCTGCGAATGGCGCGGACCGTCTCCTCGGCGTCGGCGAGGCGCGCGCGGAGCTCGGCGACTTCGTGGGCCGGCGCGGGGCGGGGCGGGCTGCCGTGGCGAGGTGTTTTCAAATCGCGATCTTAACCTTTTCGTCCGGGTCCAGTTCGCCGAACAGGCCGGCGGTGTTCGCCAGGTTACCGATGAACCGGCGCATCGGCGGTGGGAGTTCCTTGACGAGCGTCGGGGTGGCGACGATCTGGCGGTCGCGTGCGAGCTCGGGCTGTTGATAGACGTCGATCACTTCCAACTCGTAGTTGTCCTTCAGTTCCGCCTCGCACAATTGATAGACACGCCGGAGCGCCTGACGCGAACGGGCCGTGGCCCCGGCCACGTAGAGTCGCAGGAAATATTTGCCCTTGGGGCTGGACGCCAGGGCCTTTTCAAAGGCCCGGGTCGTGCGGCTGGTTTTGTTCGTTTTCAGGGTGTCCGCCTCGGTTAATCGGTCGCGCGCAAATCCAAGCCCACGAGCAGGTGATCGGTGTCGGAAAGATTGCCGATGATGGTTCGCACGGGCCGCGGCAACTTCCGCACCACCGTGGGAACGGCGAGGATCTGGTCGCCTTTCGCGAGTTGGGGCCGCTTCACCAAATCGATCACGGTGATGCGATACCGGCCCTTGAGGTGGTTCTCGCAGAGCTTCTTGAGGTTCGCGAACGCCGTCAACGATCTGGACGTCTCGCCGGTCACGTAGAGCCGCAATTGCCAGAGGTGCGCGGGCCAGCGAGGGGAGCCGTTGGGGTGCCGGCCCGCCGTTTTTGTTTTCATCAATTTCTCCTCCCATTTCTGCCGGGCTTGCCGGCTGGCATCTTGGCATCCGCGTGGCGCAGGCGGCCCAATTCGGATCGTTCGGTCGTAAGCATGCGTGTTTGCGTTCCAACCTGCTGGTCGATCCGCCGAAGTTCTTCGGCGCCGGCCTCGTGCTCCGAGCGCAGTCCGCCGATCTGTCTTTCGAGCGCGGCGCGTTTGCGCTCGAGCTCCCGCTTGCGGCGGGCCGCCTCTTGCTGGCCGGCCAGCGCCTCGGCTTTTTCGCGGGCGGTCTGGGCCGCGCGGGCCGAACCGGTCAGCACGCCGTTGGGACCGATGTAGGCGTCCACAAGGTCGATGCCCTGGTTCGAAATCAGGAACTCGCGGACCTGGTTCGAGTGCGCCATGCCGCGCGCCTTGAGCACGTAGAGCACGCGATTGCGTTCGCCGTTGCCTTCCAAGTCCTGCAACAACAGCCACGAATCCATGAGCGAAGACATCGCGGCTTCGCTTTGCTGCAACGCGTGGCCGCCCTGCGTCAGACTCGTGAAGAGCGTGGTGACCTGGCCGGCCTTCAAATAATCGACCAGCCGCGTCACCATCCCCCGGCATTCGGAGGCGGTGCCCGCGTCCATCAGGCTGGTGATCGGGTCGATGACGACGACGTGGGGCTTAAACCCGGCGATCTCCTTGAACATCGTGGCGAGATGCATTTCCAAGCCGTAAAGCGAGGGCCGCGCCGCGTGAAACCGCAGCAGGCCGCGCCGAACCAGCGGCTCCAGGCGCAACCCAATCGATTGCATGTTGCGGACGATTTGGTTGGGCGATTCCTCGAACGAGAAGAAGAGCGTGCGCTCCCCGCGCTGGCAGGCGGCATTGGCGAAGTTGGCGGCGACGATCGTCTTGCCCGTGCCGGGCGTGCCCGTGAGCAGAATGCTGCTGCCGCGAAAAAAACCCCGCCCGCCCAGCATCGCGTCGAGCCGGGGAACGCCGGTGGCAATCCGCTCGCTCGAGATCTTGTGGTTCAGCCCCACCGACGTGATCGGCAGCACGCTGATCCCGTCGTCGCCGATGAGAAAGGGAAATTCGTTGGTGCCGTGCAGCGCGCCGCGATATTTCACCACGCGCAGATGCCGCGTGGCGATCTGGTCATGGACCCGGTGATCGAGCAGGATGACGCAGTCGGACACGTATTCCTCCAGCCCGTGGCGCGTCAGTTGTTCGCGCCCGCGTTCCGCCGTGATGACGGCGGTCACGCCTTTGTCCTTGAGCCAGCGGAAGAGCCGGCGCAACTCGGCCCGCAGGATTGCCTCGTTGCGCAGGCCGGCGAAGAGCGCCTCCAGCGTGTCCAGCACCACGCGCTTGGCCCCGACGGAATCGATCGCGTGATTGAGCCGGACGAACAACCCTTCCAAGTCATATTCCCCGCTCTCGTGGATTTCGCTGGGTTCGATGTGAACGTAATCGACCACGATCTTTTTGCGCCGGACCAGACCCGCCAAATCGAATCCGAGCGACGCGACGTTGGCCTTCAATTCCGCCTCCGTCTCCTCGAACGACATCAACACGCCCGGCTCGCCGAACTGCGCCGCGCCGCGCACGAGGAATTCCACGGCGAACAGCGTCTTGCCGCAACCCGCGCCGCCGCACACCAGCGTCGGCCGCCCCCGCGGCAGCCCGCCGCCGGTGATTTCGTCGAGACCCTGAACACCGGTGGGACACTTGGGCAAACGAACCGCCGGGACGGCGAATTGGTGATCGTTATTCTTCATTCGAGGGAGGGCTTTCATCGATGCCGTAATAAAAAACGACAACGGAGCCTGCGACTATGGGGTCTTTACCCGCCGCGCACCGGCCACACCGCCAACCTGGGGCGCGATCGGGGGTTTGAGTTAAGCGAATTGGCCCTTCCCACGCGGGAAGAGCCAATGGGACCTGGCGACACAAAAATTATATTGAGTTAATAAATAATGAATCAGGGGCTGTTTTATTCAGTTCCAGTAGCCCTCGTAAAACTTATAGGCGTTGTCGTGCTGTTCCCAGCGGGGCGCCACCCACACCGAACCCGAGCTCGGCGGCAGTTCCCAATGGCCGGCCATCCATTCATACCGGTCGTCGCGCCACGTCCAATAGCCGGCGAGCCAGAGATGCTGGGGCGTGGGCCGGGCCAGCACGACCTCCTGCTGCAGCGCCGGCGGGGCCTGGGTCACGACGACGGTGCTCACCATCGGGGTCGCGGGCGAGCTCGTCACGTAGGCCGTGTTGCCGACGAGCACCGCGGGCGTGGCCACCGCCACGGGAGTTGTGGTGGTGGTCGTAGTCGTCACCGCGCGGTTCGGCGCGGGCGGGGGCGGGGCGGAGACCACGTGCGATTCGGGCTCGGAAGCGCAACCGGCAAAAAGAACAAAAGCGCCGCAGCAGGCGAACACGGGAGCAAGCCGCCAAGCCGCACGCGCGGAGGCCGAAGGGAACAGGATTGAGGTTAGTTTTTTCACGTCTTGAACATGCACCGACCGCGACTCTATTGCTATGGGGTCTTCAAGGTAGGGCTGGCAAAAAAAACGCCCGCTCGCTCGCCATCTTCTCAGTCGCGAAAGTTTTTTGTGGGATCGAATATGGTTCGGCCGCAGCGGAAGCGGGCGTCAGGCCACTGCCCGCCGGGCGGACTCCAAGCCTTCCCCCGCGATTTCCAAGGGTGCGAATTGACTGAGCTTGAGCCAGGCGCAGAGGCACTGCGCCATGTCCTGCAGCCCGTCGAGATTGCCGGGCTTTACCAGATACGAATTCGCCCCCAGGTGATACGCCCGCTCGATGTCCTCCGGCCGGCTCGAAGCGGTCAGAACGTAAACGTGCAGCCGCTCGAGCGCCGGTTGCCGGCGAATCCACTCGAGCACCTCGAAACCGTTTTTCCGCGGCATGTTCAAATCCAGCAGCATCACCGTGGGCAGCGGAAACTGCGCGCGATCGCCGTAGCGGCCGTCTCCCCGCAAATAGGCGATGGCCTCGTTGCCATCAAAGGCCCGCTGCAGCGGCTGCACAAAGCCCGCGCGTTCGAAGACGATGCGCATGAGCACGACGTCGTTTTCGCTGTCGTCCACAAGCAGGACAATGGGATCTTGAATCATAATGATTTTCCCCGCGGTCGCGCGATCAGGATGGCGCGGCCTTCGGCAACTCAACCCAGAATCGGCTGCCCCCGCCCGGGGCGGACTCCACGCCGGCGCGCCCGCCCATGCGCTCCACGCCTTTTTGCACGATGGCGAGCCCGATGCCCGTGCCGGCGTAGCCGGTCGGGTGCAGGCGCTGGAAGACTTGGAAGATTCGTTCCTGAAATTCCGCGGGAACCCCGATGCCGTTGTCTTCCACCCAAATTCGAACGATTCCCCCCGGCAGCTCCTCCGCGTAAAGTCGCACCCGCGGGGTCTTGCCCGAGACGAATTTTACCGCATTGCCGATCAGGTTCACCAGCACCTGGCGCAACGTGGTCGCGTGGGCGCGAACCGCGGGCCACGGCGAAATGGCTTTAACGCGCGCCTGGCTTTCGAGAATCTCCGTTTCGCAGCCGGCCAGCGCGCTTTTCACGACGGCCTCCAGTTCGACCGCCGCCAGCTCGATTTTCTGCTGGCTGACGTGGCTGAACGCGAGCAGGTCGGTCAGCAGGCGGTCCATCGTCTGCGCCGCCGTGTCGATGAAGTTGGCGTAGTCCTTCCCCTGCTCGTTCAAGTCTGCCGCGTGATCCTGGACGAGGAGCTGGGAAAAGCCCTGCATCGTGCGCAACGGCGCGCGCAAGTCGTGCGCGATGGAATAAACAAACGTTTCGAGCTGGGTGTTGCTGAGCCGGAGTTCCGTGGTGCGGAGCTGCACGGTGGCCTCCAATTCGGCGGCGTGCCGCGACAGTTGTTCCTTGGCCGCGCGCAGCGCGCACTCCGTCTTCTTTCGCGCCGTGATGTCCCGCACGTTGCACTGAATCACCCGCTGGTCGCCCTCCTGGTAAATATTGCTGACGAACTCGACATCGACGCGCCGCCCGTCCTTCGTCTGGAGTGGCAAATCGTCATAGCGGATGTAGCCGTCCGCCTGCAGCTCCCGGAAGGCGGCCTGGTTCGCCGCCTCGTCCTTGAGCAGACCGATCTCGAACAGTTCCTTGCCGATGAACTCCTCGTAGGCGTAACCGAGAAATTCCACCAGGAACGGATTCACATCGATGATCTGGCGCGTCTCCGGATCGACGAGGAGAATCCCGTCGCGCGCCGCCTCGAATAGCCGCCGGTAGCGCAGCTCCGAAAGGGAGAGATCGGCCGTAGTCATGAATGAATTCGTTCCCTAATTGTAGTCTTGGCGCGCCGACGATACACGGGGACGTTTATGATGGACAGTAGGTGTCCACCCCATGCGGCCCGGATATAGATGTTTGACGCGAACCGTTCAGCGGTCCGTGCGTTCGCGCTCCGCCTGCTCAATATACTTTCCCTGCACGGCGAGACCGTTGCACTTGGCGCGATGGTGCGCCGCCGCCTGCGCCGCCGCCACGCCGGCCGGAGCGCCCCGCCAGGTTTTCAACGCCGCGTCCTGCAGCGCGCGGCCGAAGGAAAAACTCAGCTTCCACGGTGCGCCGCCGACCCGGCAGATGGCGTTCAACCGCTCCGTCGCCGCCACGTCGCTTTGTCCGCCCGAAAGGAACACGATCCCCGGCACCGCCGCGGGCACCGCGCGCCGCAGGCAGCGGAGCGTCGCCTCGGCCACTTTTTCAACTTCAGCCGGCTGCGGACAGTCCTTGCCCGGCAGCACCATGCCGGTCTTGAGCAACATCGCCTCCAGCACGACGCGCTGATCGAAGAGCGCGGCAAACACGGCGTTCAGCGCAAGGCTCGTGACCTCCTCGCAGCGGGCGAGCGTGTGATCGCCGTCCATCAGAACCTCCGGCTCCACGACCGGCACCAGTCCGGCCTCCTGGCTCAACGCCGCAAAAAGCGCGAGCGCCCGCGCGTTGGTTTCGATGCCGACCGCCGTCGGCAGGCGTTCGCCGATGACGATCACCGCGCGCCATTTCGTGAAACGCGCGCCGAGTGCGCGATATTCGGCGAGCCGCTCGCGCAGCCCGTCGAGTCCCTGCGTGACTTTTTCGCCGGCGAAACCGGCCAGCGGCATCGTGCCCTTGTCCACCTTGATGCCCGGGACGATCGATTGCCGGGCGAGGACTTCCGGCATCGTAACGCCGCCGATTTTTTGGCGAATCGTCTCGTCGAACAGGATCACGCCGCCGATGAATTCGCCCAGGCCCGGAGTCGTGAACAACAGCTCGCGATACGCCCGGCGGTTTTCCTCGGTGCACGGAATATCGAGGGCCTTGAATCGTTTCTCGATGGTCGGGAAACTTTCGTCCGCGGCCAGAATCCCCTTGCCCGAAGTCAGCAGCGCTCCGGCCGTCGCCTCCAATGTCGTCGGAAAACTCACGGTTTGCGGGCGTCCGTCTTGTTGTCGGCCTGGGCGGCTCGCCGCGCTCGATCGCGCTCGGCTTCCACGGCGCCATCCTCGACGAGCTGCTCGGTTTCGCTTCGCCCCTCGTCGTCCTCGTCTTCGCTGGGAGACTCCTGTGCCTGGTGCCCGGTTGAACCGGGCACGGGATCCCAGCGTTTGCTTTCAGGCAGCGAGTCCAGGATCGCGTCCTGCCGATCGCCTTCCGACTCGCCCGTCAGCTCGCGCTTGGCCTGTTCATAGTCGAGCTGCGACACCTGCGGCGGGACGCGGCCGGCGATGACCGCCAGTTCGCGCGCGCGCGCGCGCAACCCCTCGCGCGTCACCGCGCCGGCGCCGGCGGGCTTTTTCGGCAAAG
>Ga0265313_10003973_pt1 | contig 11616 bp, 12 predicted proteins | sample 4123metaG_FD_203122 | JGI IMG/M metagenome (GOLD analysis project Ga0265313, IMG submission 203122) | Rhizosphere microbial communities from Carex aquatilis grown in University of Washington, Seatle, WA, United States - 4-1-23 metaG | ecosystem: Host-associated > Plants > Roots > Rhizosphere >...
GGTGCGCGCCCCCGGCGCGCACCTCGTGTGCCTCCGCGCTTCCTCGTTACAGCGCGCTCATGTACACCCGGTTGCTCCACGGTCCCGAACTGCCGTTGCCGAGTGTCGTGAACACGCGATACGTGAAGGGCACGCCCGGCGTCACGTTGTTGTCGACGAAGGTCAGTCCGTCGGGGGTGTCGTAGATCGACCCGTAGTCGCTGCCGTTGCCTCCGGTGGTCCAACGCCACAGCGAGTACTTCGCGACGCCTCCCGGCGCGGCGGTCCACGTGCACGTCACCTGGGTGGCGCCCGTGGCCGTGCACGACAGCTGGATCGACTGGGTCGGCGCGTCGCCGCCCGGCGGTTGCGTCGTCGGTGTCGTGGTCGTCGAGGTGGTCGACGGCGGCTCGTACACCGTGGTCGGTGTCTCCGTGGTCGGTGTCGTGTCAGTGGTCGGTGTCGTATCGGTGGTCGGTGTCGTAGGTGTCGTCTTCTCGACCGTGGTCGACGTCACGGGCGGTGCGTACACCGTCGCGGGTGACGTGACGGTCGTGATGGTCGACGTGGTATTCGCGTGATGTGGCGCCACGGCGCCCTTTCGAACGTGCGCCGCGTGAGGCACTGTGGCGACGGGGAACGCCGCGTTCGGCGTCGACTTCTTCGTGGTGGTGGTCGTGGTCGAGTGCACCACCGCGTGATTGCGATGATGCGCGTGGCCGGGTACCGAGAACGGCAGCACACCGGCCGCGCCCGCACCCGTCGTCGCCGCGGCGGCAACGCCCACACCGAGTGCGACCTTGCCCGCCACCCCCAATCCGGCGATGAAACCCTGGATCTTCATGTATGCCTTCCTCCACTTCGGCAGTCCGGCTTCCTGCGACGCAGGCCCGTTGACGTTGCTTGCTGCCGTCGCCGGCAGGTTGCCTTTTACGGTGGAGAGGCCTGCGGTCAGAACGGCCGCCATCGCTGGGGAAGGAGTCGGAACCGCTTCCACAACGCTGCGAACAGCGGACACGAACGACGAGAGCGCGTCGAGGTCGGCGCCGCGGGGATGTCCCGCGAGCGCAGCCTCGATCGCACCGTCGTCGACGGGTCGATGTTCGGGCATCTCGGAAGCGTTACCGTCGAAGAGGCTCATAGGGTTACGCCCTGGCGCGAAAAGATCTTGCGGGCCGACTCGAAGCCCCGGCGCTGGAGTTGCTTCACGGCGCCGGGGCTCTTGCCGAGGACGTCGGCGACCTGCTCGATGCTGAGCTCGCCGATGATGCGCAGCAGCACGACGGCTCGCTGATCCGGCGGGAGCTGGGCGCACACGGCCTCGACCTCCGCGACCTCGATCGACCCCATGGCCGCGTCCTCTGTCGAGCACGAGGGCACGGGCGCGTCGATGCCGCTGTCGATCGGCACGCAACTCGGCTCTCGTCCCCGCCGCCGGCGCTCGTCGACGAGCCGGCTGTGCGCGACGGTGAACACCCACGAGCGAAAGTTGGCTTCGGAGCCCTCGAACGCTTCGGTACGCCGGAACACGGCCAGCAGCACTTCGCAGGTCAAGTCGTCGACCTCACGGGCCCCGAGCATCCGCAAGTAGCCGGCGACCCCGGGCGCGAGCCACGCATAGAGCTCACCCCAGGCTGCGGGATCGTCGGCGCGGGCGCCGGCGAGGACCGCGGCGAAGTCGCCCTTGAACCGGGTCCTTCCCGCTCCGCCGCCGGATCGCATCTGCGACTATCGGCCCGACCCGACCTCGACTTCAGCCGGCCTCTTGCTCAGCCGGTGCGGCCGGCGTTCCCTGCGGCATCGAGCACCGCTCCGTGCGCTTCGTCGGCGGTGAGGCCGAAGAAGTGCTCGAGGTAGTCGACGATCTCGCCGTCGGTGTAGTGCGCGCTGTGGAGGCACTCCACGATGCGGCGAAGGTCCGAGTTCACGTTTGCATGATCGGCACGCGACTCGATCGCATGAACGCGTTCGGAGCGAACGTCTCCGTGTGTTGCGCCCGATCGAAGTTGCCCGTTGCGTGTCACGGCCCGCTGCCCTCGCCCCCTGGCGGCGGGCCGTGACCACAAAGGCGAAGTGATCCACAGTCCCCGCCGCTCGAAATCGTAGGGAGCCGCGGCGCGGGTTGGAACCGATCTGAAGCGAGTTCACCTGGGGTTTCCCACGCGTTCAGCGAGTGGCGATCAGTTCACGTCTTCCGTTTCGGATTTCCGAGGTCGGGTTCCGTACCCTCGACGCGTGCGGCCGCGACGTTTGCGTTTCACGCGAACGTCGCTCGCCCGTCGTCTTCCCGCCAAGTTCGTCGGAGACACTGTTGTCGCACCCCCCGAGTAGAAGGTTTCTCACCCCCCAATGCAGGAGACACCGATGCACCTCGTGCCCCCCAGCTTCGTTCTCGAACGACGCATCAACCAGCCGCTGCCACTCGTGAACCGCGCGGTGAGCACCGGCGCGCCGTTCGACGACACCACGACGGTCTCGCTCGGTCCCGATGCCGTCCTCAGCTTCGACGCGCCGCTCCGGCGCACGCTCGGCTCGTACGACCTCGCGTGGCGTGCCGACGCGCGTCTCCTGACCCGACGTGGTCGTCTCGTGGCCCGCGTCGCGGTGACGGTCGACGGTTGGTCGAGCACCGCGACGAGGCTGCAGCTCCGCCCGGCCGTGACCCATCCCGAACGTTGGAGCAACCGGCGGCTGCGGCAGTACTTCCGGCTCGCGCACCTCGCCGCCGACTACGCGGCGCGTGAGCTCAACGAACACGCCCGCGCGCCGCAGCTCCAGCCCGTGCCCGAGCTCGTCAAGGCGAGCTGAGCACGCGCACCGTGATCGGCGGCGGAATCGAGACGATGTCACCGATCTGGAAGAGCTTCGCCCGGTAGTCGCCCGTCGGGAGTGGTGGCATCTCGTTGTTCGGCAGACAGGCGGGTTCGTCGCGCCCGCCGCAACCGAGGTAGCTCGCTCGGATCGTGACCGGATACGTCGACTCGCCGGCCGGGAACGTGATCCTCTCCGCGCAGGTGTTGAAACCTCCCCCCGGCGCGACGTCGCGGCTCGTGAGCACGACCTCGAAGTAGCCGTGGCACTGGGTCCCGCGCACGGGAACGCCGGTGTCGTTCTCGACGACGACGTGACCGGTCATCGTCGATCCGGCCTTCATCGTCTGCGCCGGCAGCTCGACGCGTGCGCTGATCTTCGCTCGGTCGTACTGCGCGACCTGGTGCCCGTCGGCCGCGAGGAAGGTCAGCCGGCTGTCGTCGAGCTCGAGGTGGGTGGTTGCCGCGGGAAACGGCACACTCAGCGTGCATGCCACCTGCGTCGTCATGCCGCCGCGGAATTTGATCGCGCCGTGAGGACCGAGTTGGTAGGTGCCGCCGGAGCTGTCGTTGCAGCCGTCGGACGCACTCCAGGAGTAGTCGCCGAACCGAAGTGCGGGTGGCTCGATCAGCGGCGGTGAAGTGAGCGCGCCCGAGTAACCGGCGACCGAGACCGGTCGCCACGTGCCTATCAGGGCGTCGGACGCGGGCGACGGTGCCGGCGCGGTCGTCGTGGTGGTCGCGGGCGGGACCGTCGTCGTGACCCGGCTGTTCGTGCTGTCGACGCGCGTCACCGCGATGCCGACGGCCAGTGCCACCACGATCACTCCCGTCACCGCGCTCGCCGAGCGTTGGTAGCCACGGCGGCGGCGGAAGGACGCGCTCCGGGCCTGCACTCGTGCGAGCGCATCGTCGTCGGGTTCGACCGGGGTGAGATCGTCGAGGTCGGCGGGTTTCACAGCTGGTCCTCCTCGATCGTGAGCACGGCGCGCAGCGCGGCGCGTCCGCGCGAGGCGTTCGACTTGACGGTGCCGAGCGAACAGCCGATCACCTCGGCCACCTCGGCTTCCGACAGGTCGGCGAGGTAGCGCAGCACCACGACTTCGCGCTGGCGGCGCGGGAGCGCGTCGAGCGCCCGGTAGAGATCGGTGCGCTCGAGGCCGGGGTCGAGCGGCGCGGCGACGAACGCGGCTTCGTGCGCCGCGGCTCGCCGGGCCCGGCGCCAACGGTCGATCGCGACGTTGCTCGCGACGCGGACGACCCACGGCAGCGGGCTGCCGGCGCGTGAGAGCTTGGCCCAGTCGGCGCAGGCCCGCGCGCAGGCCTCCTGCGCGCAGTCGGCCGCGTCCTCGCGCGAGCCGAGCAGCCGGAAGGCCACCTTGTAGGCCGCGCGGAACAGCTGCGGGAACGCGTCGTCGAACCCGCCGTCGATCACGGCTTCGGACGCATCGCGGCGGGCTTCGGGTATCCCCATCACCCCTTCCACGTCGGGCCGCCCCGAAAAGTTCCGCGCGTTCGGGACTCTGATGCCGAAATGTGGTGGGCGCGCCGGCGTCAGACGGTGCGGAGCAGCTCGGTGGGGAGGGAGCCTTCGAACCAGAGGGTGGTCTCGACCCGCTTGGCGATGCGCCAGCCGTCGGGGGTGCGCACGAGGTCGTCGTCGTAGCGGCCGCCGACGTAGAAGAAGTGCAGCGGCCCCTCGCGGGTGGCCGCGCCCTGGGGATTCGTCACCATCGTGCGGGCGGTCGCACGGTCGCCGTCGAGCTGCACGTCGATGTTCGACATGAGGTGCTGCGTCACGGGAAACGCCGAGAGCATCTTCTCGAGCCACGACCGCACCTGCCGGTACGGGCCCTGCTTGCCGCCGGGGTTCGACGAGTAGTCGACCTCGGCGTCGTCGGTGAAGCAGGTGTCGAGCAGCGCCCAGTCCTTGGTGTCGATCGCCCAGCCGTACCGGACGATCACGTCGTGAATCTCGGCGCGGTCGGAGAGCTGCTGCGCGGTGAAGCTCACGGCGCTACGTCAGCGGCTTCGGCTCGGCGGCGTCGGGCTTGCAGTTGATCGCGAGCGTGAACTTGGTCGTGACCACCGGCTTGCCGGTGCGCTCGTTCTTCCACGTCACCTCGGTCACGTAGAACTCGAGCTTGCCGCCGCCCGACTTCTCCTTCTCGTACACGTCGGAGATCTCGCCGTCGCCCACGAGCGTGTCGCCCACGTGGGGCCACTCGCCGCCGTGGTACACGAACTCCTGCTCGCCGTGCAGGATCGCGCGACCCTTGCCGCGCAGCTTCTCGATCGGGAGGCCGGCCGCACCGCCCTCGCCGAGCGAACCCCAGTAGGGCATCACGAACGGGAAGGTGGGCGGCACGGGAGCGCCGTCGGCCGTGTACGCGGCGTCGGGGTCCATCAGCGCCTGCGCGAATACGCGGACGGGCCCGCGTTCGATCACGACCCGCTGGCTGCCGAGCTGGCGTCCCTTCAATTCGGTCAGTGCCACTTGTCCATCCTTCGCGCCGCTGTTCCGTCGTTCCGGTACCGTCGAGACCGAGCGGCAGGCTACCGAGTAGGTGGATCTCATGCCCAGTGGAGAGGGCGATTCGGAAACTGTGCTCGTCACGGGCGCGTCGGGCTTCATCGGCTCGGCCGTCGTGCGCGCGCTCGTGGCCGACGGCTTCGCGGTTCGAGCCCTGGTGGAGCCGCGCCGTGACGACGCCAACCTCGCCGGCCTCGACATCGAGCGCATCGAGGGCGACATCCGTGACCCCGGAACGCTCGACCGCGCCACCGCGGGCGCGTCCCTGGTGTTCCACCTCGCCGCGGTGTACCGGTTCTGGGCCGCCAGCCCCGACCTCTTCTACGACGTCAACATCGGCGGCACCCAGAACGTCATGCGGGCGATGGAAGCCGCGGGTTGCCGGCGGCTCGTGTACACGAGCACCGTCGGGACGATCGGCACCGCGCACGACGGTCACCTCGCGTCGGAGCGCACGCTCGTGAAGTTCGAACATCTCTTCGGGCACTACAAGCGGTCGAAGTACCTCGCCGAGCACGAGGTGCTGCGCGCGGGCGCCGCGGGGTTGCCGGTCGTGCTGGTGCACCCGACGTTCCCGGTGGGGGAGGGCGACTCCGCGCCGACCCCGACCGGTCGCACCATCTTGGAGTTCCTCAACGGTCGGATCCCCGCGTACGTCGACACCGCGCTCAACGTCGTGCACGTCGACGACGTCGCCCGCGGGCACGTGCTCGCGGCGCGCCTCGGCCGCCCCGGTCGGAGCTACGTGCTCGGCGGTGAGAACATGTCGCTGCAACAGATGCTCGCGACGCTCGCCGACGTGTGCGGCCTCAAGGCGCCGCGGGTCCGACTGTCGGCGCGGGCAGTGCTGCCGATCGTGCGGACCGCCGAGTGGTTCCAGGGCACGGTGTTGCGGAGCGAGCCGGTGCTGCCGTCGGAGCCGGTCCGCATGGCGACCACGCGTATGGAATACGACGACAGCCGGGCCCGGACCGAACTCGGCTACACGAGCATTCCCGCTCGTGAGGCGCTCACGCGTGCGGCAACATGGTACGTGGAACACGGCTTCGTCAAAGGTTCGCAAGTGGAGCGCATCCGCCGCGACGGCAGGCTCGACCTCGGGATCGATCTGCGCACCGCGCCGGCGATCGGGCCGACGGCCGGCGCCGCCCCGGATCCGCAGATTCGCCCGCGATGAGCGCCCGGCGCATTCCCGGCCGGCGGCGCAACGACACGCAGGCGCCCGCGGTCGAGATCGTCCCCGCGCCGAGCGACGCGGTCGAGCCGTTCGACGTCGGCGCGCTCCTCGAAGCGCGGGGCGGCGAGGCGTTCGCCCTGCACGAGCGGTACATGAACCCCCAGATGCCGAAGGTCCTCCGCACGATCGGCTTCGACGCCGATTACGTGCGCGCCGAAGGCGCGTATCTCTTCGACCGCGACGGCCGCCGCTACCTCGACTTCCTCGCGGGCTTCGGTGTGTTCGCACTCGGTCGGTGCAACCCCGGGATCGAGCAGGCGCTCCGCGACGCGATGGCGTTGTCGCTCCCGAACCTCGTGCAGATGGAGTGCCCGCCGCTCTCCGGTCTGCTCGCGGAGGCGCTCGTCGCACGCATGCCCACCGACTCCTACCGCTGCTTCTTCACGAACAGCGGCGCGGAGTCGGTGGAGACGGTGCTCAAGTACGTGCGTTGCGCGACCGGTCGTTCGCGCGTGCTCTTCGCCGATCATGCGTTCCACGGACTCACCACCGGCGCGCTCGCGCTCAACGGTGCGCACGAGTTCCGCGACCGCTTCGGCACGCTCCTGCCGGGTTGCGCGGCGGTGCCGTTCGGCGATCTCGACGCACTCGAACGCGAGCTCCGCGACGGCGACGTCGCGGCGTTCGTGGTCGAGCCGATCCAGGGCAAGGGCGTGTTCGTCGCGCCCGACGACTACTTGCGGGCCGCGGGCGAGCTGTGTCACCGCAACGGCGCGCTGCTCGCGATCGACGAGGTGCAGACCGGGCTCGGTCGCACGGGCACGTTCTTCGCGTTCGAGCAGTGGAACGTCGAGCCCGACCTCGTGACCGTCGCGAAGGCGCTCTCCGGTGGCTACGTACCGGTCGGCGCTGTGATCGCGAAGAGCGCCGTGGTCGAGAAGGTGTTCGACACGATGGACCGGGCCGTCGTGCACAGCTCCACGTTCGGCCAGAACGTGCTCGCCATGACCGCCGGGCTCGCCACCCTCCACGCGCTCGACGCGGAGTCGATCGTCGAGCACGCCAAATCCACGGGCGGGTCGCTCATCGCCGGGCTGCAGGCCCTGACCGATCGGCACGAGCTCATCCACGAGGTGCGCGGCCGGGGCCTGATGATCGGCATCGAATTCCGGCGGCCGAAGTCGATGCGACTCCGCGCCCAGTGGTCGCTCCTCGAGACGATGCGGAGCGGGCTGTTCACCCAGCTGGTCATCGTCCCGCTCTTTCGCGACCACGGGATCCTCTCGCAGGTGGCGGGCGACCACCAGAACGTCCTCAAGATCCTGCCCCCGCTCATCACCACGCGCGACCAGGCCGACACGTTCGTCGCCGCGCTCGACGACGTGCTCGGGAACCTCGAGAAGTCGCTCGGCCTGCTCTTCGGCGTCGGGCGCTCCCTGGCGATCCCCGCCCTCAAGGCGAGCCGCTGATCCCGGTCGGGTCCGGCGCCCCGGGGAGACGGCGGCCGGCGGCTTGACCAATCCTTGACGCAATACGTCTGGAACCCTGGCGTACGTGATTGTCATAGTGGTAGCAGAGAGAGCCCCTGCTTCCTCGGTTGGTTGCACGATCCGCCGCCCGCAGCGGCGGATCGTGGCGCGCTCAGCCCACCTCATTTCTGCCGTAGAACACCGCGGTTTTCGGTCGTATCGTCCTCCAGGGTCTCCCGCCGCACCGCTGCGGCATCTTTCGGGGGCTACAGAGCTGGCACGCCACGATCGCCGTTCCGGGGGGATGCGGAGGGTCGTGGCGTGCGCTCTGTGCGTGGGTATTTCCGCGGAGCAATCTTTGACCGACTGGCGACACACGCGCCGTCGCCGCTCGTCCTAGATTTCCTGGGAACGAAGCCCCCGCTTCGTTTGTCACGGCCCGCCGCGGAACCCCCCAATACCCCCGCGGTGGGTCGTGACGCGTCCGGTCGAGGGAAGGCGCCGCGCGTTACGACTGCGCGGCCTGCTCGCGGAGCTTGTGCTTCATGACCTTGCCCGTCGCGTTGCGGGGGAGCTCGCTCACGAACCACAGGCGACGCGGGCGCTTGTAGTCGGCGAGCCGCTCCGCGCAGAACGCCACGAGCGTGGCTTCGTCGAGCGCGACGCTCGGCTTGCACACGACGTACGCGCCGACGTCTTCGCCGAGCACCTGGTGCGGTACGCCGATCACGGCCGCTTCCTGCACGGCGGGGTGCTCGAGGATCACGGCTTCCACGTCGGTGGCGTAGATGTTGTTGCCGCCGCGGATGATCATGTCCTTGATGCGCCCCGAGATGTACACGAAGCCGTCGCCATCGAGATACGCGAGGTCGCCCGTGCGCAGCCAGCCGTCGTCGGTCCACGCCGCCGCGCTCGCGCCGTCGTCCTTGTAGTACTCGCGACGTTTGCCGGGAAGGCGCACCAGGAGCTCGCCGACGTCGTTCGGGGCGCGGAGCTCCTCGGTGTCGGGATCGACGACCTTCACTTCCATGGGCGGCATCGGCTTGCCGACCGACCCGACGCGCTTGGGCGCCTCGTCCTTCGGCATCGTGATGAACGCGGGCCCGGCTTCGGTGAGACCGTAGGAGTTGATCACCGAGGCCTGCGGCATGCGCTCCTGCAACTTCGTGAGCGTCGCGGGCGCAAGGGGCGCGCTGCCGATCGACACCGCGATCGGGGCGGAGAGGTCAGCCGTTTCGAAGCGCGGGCTCGCGGTGATCAACTCGGCCATCGCGGGCACGAGGAAGATCATCATCGGGCGGTCGCGCTCCACGACGTCGAACCAATGGTCGACGTCGAAGCGCGGCATGTACAAGCCGGTGAGCCCCATCTTCATCGGATTGAAGATGAAGCTCATGCCTGCGAACGTGAACAGCGGCGCGCCGTGCAGCCAGCCGCGGTTGGTCCACTGCGGCGCGGAGTTCGGAATCATCGCCACGTTGCGGTGGCGCACCAGAACGCCCTTCGGCAGTCCGGTCGTGCCCGACGTGTACATGATGTCGGCCATGTCGTCGGCGTCGACAGGTACCTGGAACTCGCTGCCGTCGGAGCTCGGCGGGATCTCGTCGTCCCATCCGAGCACGCCGTCGGCGGGGCCGTCGGCGCACACGATCGCGCGCAACGACGGGACCACGGCCTGCACGCTGCGCGCGTGCTCGAGGAGGTCGTTGCACGTGAAGATCACCGAGATCTCGGCGTGGCCGAGGATCGCGATCATCTCGGGAATCGACAAGCGGGTGTTCGCCGGGACCATCACGGCGCCGGCTTTGTGCACCGCCGCGTAGGCGACGATCCACCGGAGGCAGTACTCGTTCGGCAACGCGATCGCGACGCGGTCGCCCTTGGCGACACCGTTCGCGACGAGCCAACGCGCGGCCCGGTTCGACTGCTCGTCCCACTCGCGGAACGTCAGCGTGGTCTTCGCATCGAGGTCGACGTAGCCGGGTTCGTCGGGGAATCGCTGCGCCATGAAGCGCAGCTGGTCGACGAGCAGCGGCCCGTTCGGCTTGTCGTCGCTCACCGCGCCCTCACTGCCCGAAGCCCATGGGCGGGACCTTGCTGCGCCGGCCGGCGAAGAGCTCGTCCTTGCGCGCGATCAGCTCCTCCGGGGTCCATCGGCCCTCGCCCCGATCGAGGGTGTTCGCGAGGGTGAAGCCCTCCATGAGGTGCACGCGCGTGCCCCACACGACGAACACCTGGCCCGACACGTCGGCCGCGGCGTCGCTGGCGAGGAACACCACGAGGGGAGAGATGTTCTCGGGCTCCCATTCGGGGCCGCTCATGAAGTCGACGGCGCCCGCGACCGTCTCGGTCATGCGGGTGCGGGCCCGGGGGCACACGACGTTGGCGGTGACGCCGTACTTCTTCATCTCCCGCGCGAGCACGATCGTCATCGACACGATGCCGGCCTTCGCGGTCGCGTAGTTGATCTGGCCCGCCTGGCCGTAGAGCCCCGATTCGCTCGCGGTGTTGATGATCCGACCCGAGACGTCGGCTCCCGACTTGCCGAGCGATCGCCAGTGCTTCACCGCGTGGTGGCAGGTCGCGAGATGCCCCTTGAGATGCACTTCGATCACCGAGTCCCACTCGGACTCGGTGATGTTGAAGCTCATGGCGTCGCGGAGGATGCCGGCGTTGTTGACCACGATGTCGAGCCGGCCGAACTCGCCGACCGCCTGCTCGACGAGCCCCGCCGCGCCCGCCCACGTCGCGACGTTGTCGGCGTTGGCGAGGGCCTGACCCCCGTCGGCGACGATCTCGGCCACCACTTGCTGGGCCGGAGTGGTGTCGGCGCCCTCACCGGCGGTCGCCGTACCGAGATCGTTCACCACGACCCGCGCGCCCTCGGCCGCGAGCAGTCGTGCGTGCGCGCGCCCGATGCCCCTTCCGGCTCCGGTGACGACGGCAACCTTGCCGTCCAGCAGTCCCATGCGACCTCCTGCGGTGGCTCGCGGGAGTCTGGCCGTGAGCCTGGCTCAGGGTCAAAGCGTACGGCCGCGGTCGCGCCGGTCAGATCGCCGGCCGCGTCACGACCTCGCCCGGGTAGATGAGGCTCGGGTCGCCAGACCGGAGGGTGGCGCGATTCGCCGCCACGAGCCGTTGCCAATACGCGCCGACCACGCGTTGGTCGCGATCGGCACCGGGACCGGCGCGTGTCACTTCGTTGGACGCGATGCTCCAGAGGCTCTCTCCGGCGCGTACGACGTGACGCGTGGACACAGCGACGGCCACCGGTTGCGCGGGTACGGGCGCCCGCGCCGGCACCCCGGCGCGACTGCCGGCGTCGGGACTTCGGGCGGGAATCGGGCGCGGGCTGCGGACCACCGGGATCTCGGCCGGCGATCCGGTCGCGGGGATGCCGGCGAGCCGGCCCGACGGCCCGATCTGGACCGTGACGGGCGCCGGTGCGGCCGCGTAGGCGTACGTGGGCGCGAGCGCCCAGGTGCCGATCAGTGCGGTCTGGAGCGCCCGCCGGGCGACGGGTGGCGCCCAACCGGCGATGCGATGCGCGACACCGCGCCGGCCGCGGCTCAGCGCGGCCAGGCACGCGAGCGCGACCGCGCCCAGCCACGCCGCGCACACGACCGCGAAGAGCCACGCCGTCACGAG
>Ga0265313_10003975_pt1 | contig 11614 bp, 9 predicted proteins | sample 4123metaG_FD_203122 | JGI IMG/M metagenome (GOLD analysis project Ga0265313, IMG submission 203122) | Rhizosphere microbial communities from Carex aquatilis grown in University of Washington, Seatle, WA, United States - 4-1-23 metaG | ecosystem: Host-associated > Plants > Roots > Rhizosphere >...
ACGGTCACGTCCGGCTTTTTCGATCCAGACATTGGGAAATCGCGCGTCGTCCGCCCGGCGCAGGGCTTCTTCGACCACCTGAGCGGGCGTCACCGCGCCTTCGGCGTACGCGCGCCGGAGCGAAGACAAATCAAACGTCGCGGGCACGCTCATGTTTTGTAACTGCGGTCCGTGGCCGCGGCGAAAATTGCGGTAGGGACAGCGCGCTGCGCTGTCCCCGCCCGCGTCCAGCGGGCGGAATGATCGGGGCAAGCGCGAACGCCTTCGGCAAGTTCGTTTCCGTGCCTGAACGGCGCGGTGACGGCGCAGCGCGCCGTCCCTACCGGGTTTGACCTTCCGGTTGAAATAGCCAGACTCCGGCGCTCCTGGAGCACCGTCACGGCAACGATGTGACGCACGCTCTTCATGTCGTCGCCTCCGATTCGATGACGGCCAGCGCCTGGCCGGCAGCGACCATTTTGCCCGGAGTGACGACGATCCTTTTGACGATGCCGGCGATTGGTGCTTCGACGCCCACCTCCATTTTCATCGCCTCGACCACCACGACCTTCTGGCCGGCGGTAACGCGGTCGCCTTCCTTTGCCAGCACGGCCCAGATGTTGCCGGTGATGGGCGACGCGACGAGCTGGCCGTTGGGCGGCGCAATAATTTCGTCCGGCGCGGCGTCCGCGACCGGTTCGCTGACGGAGATGTTGGCCGAACCATCGGCGGCCCAGCGTTCGCGTTCCTCGGCAAAGGCCTTTTGTTGTTTCTGGCGGAAGGCGGCAATTTCGGTGTCATGGTCGCGCAGAAATTGCCGGTATTGGGCCAGGCTGAAGACCTCCTCGCGGATGTCGAGCTGTGCCCGGCCGCTCAAAAAATCCCGGCGGAACTCGAGCAACTCCTTTTCCGAGACTGGAAAGAACCGGATCTGGTCAAAGAACCGGAGCAACCACGGTTTGCCGGGCTGGAATTCGGCCGTGGTCCGGTGGGTGTTCCACACCTGCGCGGTGCGGCCGACGAGTTGATAACCGCCGGGGCCTTCCATGCCATAGATGCACAGGTAGACGCCGCCGATGCCGACGACATTTTCCACCGTGAACGTGCGGGCGGGATTGTACTTGGTCGTGACAAACCGATGTCGCGGGTCCACCGGCACGGCGCAGGGCGCCCCGAGATAAACGTCGCCAAGGCCGAGCACGAGATAGCTGGCGGAATAGACCGTGTCGCGCACCTCCTCGACACTATTCAGTCCGTTCATGCGGCGGATGAATTCGATGTTGCTCGGCAGCCACGGGGCCTGGGCGCGGACCGATTGCTGGTATTTCTCAATGGTCAGCCGGATACCGCTTTCGTCGTAAGCCAGCGGCATCCGCACAATGCGGGTGGGCACTTCGAGTTGTTCGACCGACGGCAGTTCGTGCTCCGCCCGGACCAGGATCTCGAGCAGTTTTTTGACCGGCAAAACCCGGCCGTCGAAATTGATCTGGAGCGAACGCACGCCGGGCGAAAGCTCGATGATGCCCTGGACCGGGTGCGCGTTGAACCATTCCATCAGGGTGTGAACGCGGAAGCGCAGCTCGAAATCCAGGACTAGCGGACCATATTCAACCAGCAGATATTTGTCGCCCGCCTGCCGGTATACCACGCCCGGACAGTTCGCCGACACCGGCAGACGGTGTAACACGGCTCCGCCTGGTACCGGGTCGGAAGATCTGGTCAGGACCGACGCTTTCCGGGTGAAAAAGGTGGAGTCATCTTCCAGCGTGGCGATGACATTATCCTGCCGTACTTCCGTTGCCAGCGCCTCGCCAAACGAAGTGCGCACAAATCGGATGGTATCACCCGGCCGCAGCTGGCCCACCTTCCAGAATTCAGCCTTGATGACGGTCACCGGGCAGACGAAACCGCCCAGGCTCGGCCCGTCTTTGGCCAGGATCACCGGCAGGTCGCCGGTAAAATTGATCGTGCCGATGGCGTATTCCGTGTCGTGGATGTTCGAGGGATGGAGCCCGGCGTCACCGCCGTCGGTGCGGGCAAATTCCGGTTTTGGCCCGACCAGCCGGATGCCGGTGCGGCTGGAGTTGTAGTGCACCTTCCAGTCCGTTGCGAAAAAGGTGGCCATGAATTCCTCGGTGAAGAAATCCGGGGCGGCGTGCGGGCCATAGAGCACCGCGATTTCCCAGTGCGCGCCATACGTGGGAACAATGGCGGGAGGCGCCGTGCGCAGCGCCACCAGGGGGTCGGCGGACCGATGGACGTGCAGCACGTCACCGTGGCGCAGGGTGCGGCCGGCGTGACCGCCGAACTTGCCGAGGCCGAACGTAGCCTTGCTCCCGAGATAATTGGGCACATCAAAGCCGCCATGCACCGCCAGATAAGCGCGGCAACCCGCGCCCTGAATGGCGCGCAGGCGCAGGACGCTGCCGGCGCGCACATGCAGACTTTGCCAGAAATTCATCGGGTTACCGTCGAGGTCCGCCGCCATCACCGCGCCGGTGAGCGCGATGGTGGCGTCGAGGTTGAATTTCAGGGTCGGCCCGCTGAGCGTGAGTTCGAGGCCTGCCGCAGTGGCCGGATTGCCCACGAGTTTGTTGGCGATGCGAAAAGCGTAATCATCCATCGGCCCCGACGGCGGCACGCCGATGGCCCAATACCGGATCCGACCCGGATAATCCTGAATGCTGCTTTGTGTCCCCGGTTCGATGACATCAATCGTGGCCGGCCGGTAAGGGAAGGTCGCCAGCCATTTGGTGTGGATGTCGCCCGTGGCAAATTCCGTGCTAGCCACCACCTGCCGCAGATATTCGAGATTGCACTCAATGCCCGCCAGCCGGGTTTCGGCCAGGGCCGATTGCAACGCCTTCACCGCGCGTTCACGGTTGTCCGCCTTGACGATGATTTTGGCGATCATCGGGTCGTAGAACGGCGGGATTTCCGAGCCGCGTTCAACCCAGGTTTCAATCCGGGCGCCGGCAGGAAAGACCGCCTCGCTGAGGACACCGGAGCTGGGCTGGAAATTTTTGTTCGGGTCCTCAGCATAGAGCCGGACCTGGATCGACGCCCCACGGGGGTCCGGCGGGAATCCGGCCAGATCCAGTTCGCCCGCCGCCTGTTTGACCATCCACTCCACCAGGTCAACCCCGGTGACTTCCTCGGTGACGCCGTGCTCGACCTGCAACCGCGTGTTCACCTCGAGGAAATAAAACTTCCGGTCCGCAACATCGAAAACGAACTCCACGGTCCCGGCCGATTGATAACCGGCGGCATGCGTGAGCCGCACGGCCGAGTCCAGCAACGACTGGCGGAGTTCCGCGGACAAACCCGGTGCGGGGGTTTCCTCGACGACCTTCTGGTTGCGCCGTTGTGCGGAACAATCGCGTTCGCCCAGCGCGACGACGTGGCCCCGGCCATCCCCGAAAATCTGCACCTCAATGTGCCGGGCCACGCCGACAAATTTTTCAAGGTAAACGCCGCTCTGCTTGAACGCGCTCGCGGCGAGGCGTTTCACCGATTCGTAGGCATCCCCGAGCGCGGCCTCGTCCGCGCACATGCGCATGCCGATGCCGCCGCCTCCGGCGGTGCTTTTGAGCATGACCGGATACCCAATCCGCGCCGCCTCGGCCTTCGCGTGTCCGAGGCTGTCGAGCAATTCGCTGCCGGGGAGCATCGCCACGCCGTTAGCCTGGGCGATGGCGCGGGCGGTGTGTTTCAACCCGAAGTCGCGCATCTGTTGCGGGGTGGGGCCGATGAAGACGAAACGTTTCCGGGCGCAGGCCTCGGCGAAATCGGCGTTCTCACTCAGGAAACCGTAACCGGGATGGATGGCCTGGGCGCCGGTCTGGCGGGCGGCGGCGAAGATCTTTTCAAAACTGAGATAACTTTCGGCTGCGGTCGTTCCGCCGATGCCCACCGCCTCGTCGGCCTGCATCACGTGCAGTGAATTCGCGTCGGCGTCCGAATAAACTGCCACGGACCCGATCCCCAGTTTTTTCAGGGTGCGAACGATCCGGCAGGCGATGGCGCCGCGGTTGGCGATGAGCACTTTTCTAAACATAAAGGGCAACGGGCATGCTTTTAACGGGCCAGGGAAACGATTTCCGATGGTAACGCCGTCTTGGCCGGTGGCGCCCCCATCGTTTCGGCAAACAACTGTCGTTCACGCTCCGCCATCCAGTGATTGATCTGCGACAAATCCGCGACCGGGATGCTGGTGAACGGCAGGCAATGCAGGTAGCCATCCGGCCCGAACTCCGGGGTCATGGTGCTGGCGGACATTCCCCGCGCCACCTGGCTGCGCCAGATCTGTGTCCACCAGCGTTCGTGGGCCTCCAGGGCCGCGCGATGTCCCGGCGCGGCCGGATGCGGCACTTGCGGACCCTGGTCGTAGCCGACGCGGGCATGGATGTGGAGGGCACGTTCGGCGCACAGTGCCAGCACCTCCGATTCCGTGTCAATGAGCCGCTCGCACACCACGCACCAGTGCGAAAAATCGCAGGTGAGCCTCAGCGCCGGGAGCTGTTGCAGAATGTCGCGGGTGGTCCAGGGATTGAACAGCGACCGGCTGCGATGGGTTTCAAAACTCGCCGGCACACCCAGCTGATCGGTCACGGCCATTGCTTCACCAAAAAAATCCACACTTTGCCCGATGCTCCAGGCATCGCAGCCGGCGATGATGGTCAGGAACAGCGGGTTGCAGTCCATGGCGGCCCCGGCCAGATCGCGCAGGGATTCGACATGTTCGGTCAACGTGGCCCGGCGTTTCGGAACGTAGCTGCCCGCCGTGCAAATTTCCGCGATGAACCCCAGTCCGGCGTGAGCCAGCTTCGTCCGGAATCTTTTGCGTTCGGCCGGACCGGCCGGCGCCGGGCCTTCGACGCCGGCGAAATCATGCTCACGGCACGCGGCAATCGCCTCATCCAGATTGCCGGTGTGGCCCCAGAGCGTTTTAAAAATGTGCAGTTCCATGGTTACCGTGGGTTGGGCACTTTCAAGCCGCGAGCGGCCACGCGGAAGCCAATGTTGTCCGCGCGCTGGTCCATGGGGCGCCAGTCCCGCCACGCACTGCGTAACAGGCGCGGCAGGTAATCCCAGGCCCCGCCCCGTACCACCCGGCGGTGGTCCCCGGTTTCAACCCAGGCCCGGCCATCGTCCGGCACGCCGAGATAATTGGGATGCCAGGTGTCCGCCACCCACTCGCCGACGTTGCCGTGAAAATCATAAAGCCCAAACGCGTTGGGCGGGTAATCCCCAACGCGCGTGCGGTTGCCCAGGCCGATGCGGATGCCGTTTTCGTCGTAAAGAAAATTCGCCTGCGCCGGTGAAATTTCATTACCGACGGCAAACGGCGCCCGCGAACCGGCGCGGCAGGCATATTCCCATTCGGCCTCACTGGGCAGCCGGTGCTCGTGACCGGTTTGTTCGGTCAACCACGCGCAAAATGCCGTCGCGTCGTGCCAGTTGACGCGGACAACAGGGAGGTCGGCCCCTTCGCCGGGTGCATGGTCGGGGCGAAAACGCCGGTATTCGCCAACGGTCACCGGAAAACCGCCCAGCGCCAGGCCCGGCGGAATGTGCACGCAATGTGCCGGGCGCTCGGTGTCGTTGGTGAATTTATCGCCGGCGTTTTCGCCCATCATGAATTCACCGGCCGGCAATTCGACCATCGGCGGAAAGCCGTCGGCATCGCGCCGGGTCGGAGACCGGCGTTCCAGTTGGTGGAGAGATTCAGACATCATCCACCCACCTCCCGTTCTTAATATTGGCCGGAGGCACCAGGTCATACTCCGTCCAGCCAGCCGTGAGTCCGCCGTCCACGGCGATATTTTGTCCGGTGATGTAAGCCGCTTCGTCGGAAGCGAGAAAATGGCAGAGAGCGGCAACTTCTTCCGGCTGCCCCAGCCGGCCCAATGGCGCCTGCCGTTCGATGAAGGAAATTTCAGGGTTGTTGACAATCCGGGTGACTGCCGGTGTAACCATCGTGCCCGGACTGATGGCGTTCACGGTGATGCGGCGCGGCGCCAGTTCAATGGCTCCGAGTTTCGTCAGATGTGCCACGGCCGCCTTGGACGCCGCGTAAGCGGTCCCGCGCGGAACCCCGATCAGGGCGACAAACGACGCGAGATTAATGACCCGTCCGCCGTCCGCCAGATGCCGGCCGGCGTATTTCAATCCAAAAGCCACACCGTTGACGTTGACGGCAAACGTTCTTTCCAACAACGGCCCGGTCACCTCATCAAAGCTCACGCCCAAAGGCTGGATGCCGGCGTTGTTGATCAGAATGTCCGGCGGTCCGAAACCGGCCCTGGCCCGGGCAAAAGCCGCTTCAAATTCCGATTCGACCGAGACATCCGTGAGTTGAAATTCGGCGCCGATTTCCGCCGCCACCGCCGCGCCGTCACGCCGCCGGTCGGCCACCAACACCCGCGCACCCTGTTCGCAAAATCTCCGGGCGATGGCCAGCCCGATGCCGGAACAGCCGCCGGTGACAATCGCTGACCGGCCGGCCAGCGAAAACGGTATGGGATGGGTGGGATTCAAGGGCGTTGGCTGGGGGCGGGTTCATAATCATCGGTCGGCCAGGCGTCGCGAATGCGCGCCGCGAGATAGCGGTGAAACAGCCAGACGGTCATTTCGAGATGGCTCAGCCGTCCCGGTTGCCAGCCGCTCGCGTAAAATCCGCGCTGCACCGCCGTGCAAACTTCCATGTCCTCGAGGTGAAAATCCACCAGTTGCTTCGCGGCGTTTTGGCGAAGTAATTCAAAATTTTCGAGGGCGGCGGTCGCCGGCGCCATCAGGGTGGTGGTCAGCAATTTAAGCCGGTCCGGTCCCAGCGGTTGCAGGCGGTACCAGATGACGCGGTCCGGGGCCGTCGCCAGCAGGAACGTCGGATGCAGGAGGAACAAGCCCCACTCGGATTTCTGCGCGGCGCTCAATCCCGGCAGCGGTGGCAATGCGGCGGAAAAATCGCCTTTGGCTTCAAAGGCCAGGTATGCTTCACGGACGGAATCCTTGTAGGGCAGGTGCGCGCGGACATAATGCCGCCGTTCCTGTTCGGTCCACGTGTCTCGGGCGGGCATCATCGGCTGGAGCGTCTGGTGGTGGATGCCGAGGTGATGGTAGCTTTCCATGAAATTTTCCACGAGCACCTTCCAGTTGAACGGACAATCCCACTCGCGCGCAATCACGAGCTTCAGTTCACCCAGCCGGAAGGCGGCCAGGTCCGCGGCCATGCCGGCGAGACCATCGGCCAACGGCGGCGCCTGACCGTCGAGGTTCACAAAGACAAAGCCCTGCCAGATTTCGCAGCGGAATGGTTTCAGAAAAAAGTCATCGCGACAAAAGCCCTCCGCCTCGTGCATTTCCGGACAGGCCTTGAGCTGGCCATCGAGTTCGAAGGTCCAGGCGTGATAAGGGCAGAGAAAAAGCCGCGTGCGGCCGCAATCCGTTTTGCCGTCGCGCTCCTCGGCCGGCGAATGGCCGGCATAGCCAAAACCCTCCGGCATGATGTCCATGGAACGATGCGGGCATACGCGCGACAGCACGCGGATGGCGTCGTCCTTGCCATGCACCACGATGAGCGGTTCGCCGAGCAGATCCACGTTTAGAAAATCGCCGGGGGCGGGGATCTGGGAAACGTGCGCCACGCACTGCCAGCCGGGCCGCAAGACGCGGTTTAGTTCCCAGGCAAAGAATTCCTCGCTGGTATAGGCCTGGGCGGGCAGGGTGGTGGCGCGGTTGAGCGGGCGCGCGGCGGTTTCGGTGACGCCGCGCTGGATTTCGGCGAGCGACAGCGGCGGTTGCGCGGTGCGGGTGCTGAGCTGCCGCGCAAAGGCCAGCGGCTCAAACGTCGGTTTCCATTCAAACGCGGTGGAACTCATGATGGCACCGGAGTTGAAGTGTTAAGAAAGCGTCCGAACTCCCGCCAGGTTTTGGACTGCGCCAGTCCTCCGGCGATTTTTGGGTTGTGACGAGATCGAAAGCGGCAGAGGGCTGCCGCAGTCCAGGACGCTATCGCGCCCAATGACAGGTGCTTCCGTTCCATGGTCTGGGCCGGTGTCCCGGGTGGGAGAGCGGGCCTTGCCGCCATGTCGAAATCCACTTCCTGCCGGGCTGGGGGATGTTTTTGGAAATAGCTCGCAATTTCATGTCCGCGCGCAAACCACACATTGCCTTTGCTGCGCATGGCGGTGACGAGGTCTTCGAGCAGGCGCACGCGCGACGGCCGGCCACTGAGCCACGGATGCAGGGTGAGCACGAAACAACAGCCGAAATCGTGCATCGCTTCGAACTCGCGCCACCACAGGTCAAAAACCTTTTCACAATTTTCCGGTACGACGCCCCAGGCCGGATCGGCGTTGAAGGCGAACTGTTCCCAGTCCTCGAGCATCCATTGGCCGGGAATTTCCACGAGACCGTTCTCATGGAAGTACGGCACGTCATCGCCCATCTCGCTGGCGCAATAGGCGAGGTCGTGTTGCGCCAGCAGGGCCGGCGTCCAGGGGTTGATTTCAAACCACGGCGCGCGGAATCCCACCGGTCGCGTGCCGGTCATGCGGGTCAGAATGTCAATGCTCCGCACCAGGATGGCTTCCTCCTCCGCCTCGTTCAGATACGCGAGTTTTTCGTGCAGGTAACCGTGCAAGCCGATTTCATGGCCGGCGGCGACGATGGCCCCTACCATGCGCGGATGTTGTTCCGCGATGTAGGCGGGAACAAAGAACGTCGCGGGCACTTTTAGATGATTCAGCAGGCCAAGCAAACGCGGCACGCCCACCCGCGGGCCGTAACTGCATTGGGACATCAAGGTGCGGCGGCGGGCGAGCAAGGGGTCCTCGGACAGCGCCGTGGTCTCGCCGTCCACGTCGAAGCAGAGCATGGCGGCGCAACGTTGTCCCTCCGGCCAGATGAATCGCGGTGGCGGAAGAAAGCGGGCGGCGGATGTTTCATGTTTATTCGACTTCATCGCCGGCCTCGGTCAGTTTGATCATGGGCAGTTTTTCCACCGATTCTTCAATGGGCGGGTGAATGTGATCCTCCAGGCGTTTCTTGAGCGCCAGAAATTCCGGGGTGATGAACTGGGCGGAACTGCGCGGGCGCGGCACGGGATTTTCGATGAATTCGGTGACGCGGCCGGGATTCGAGCCCATCACCAGGATGCGGTCGGCCAGATACGCCGCCTCGTCGAGGTCGTGGGTGATGAACAAAATGGTCGCATCCACCTTCTTCCAGATCTGGAGCAGGTACGCCTGCATCTGGCAGCGGGTCTGGGCGTCGAGCGCGGCGAACGGTTCGTCCATGATCAGGATGCGCGGGTTGTTGGCGAGGGCGCGGGCGATGGCGACGCGTTGTTTCATGCCGCCGGAAAGTTCGTGTGGATAAAGATTCTCGAACTTGGACAGGCCGACCATTTCGAGCCATTCGCGCGCTTCGGACTCGGCGATGCTGTCCGCCTGGCCCTGCATTTTCAGGCCGAACATCACGTTGCGCTTCACGGTCAACCACGGGAACAGCGTGTATCCCTGGAAGACCATTCCCCGGTCCGGTCCGGGCCCGGCCACGGCCTTGCCATCCAGCAGAATTTCGCCGCCGCTCGCTTCGTCCAGACCAGCGACGATGCGAATCAACGTGGATTTTCCACAACCGGAGGGTCCGACGACGCAAATGAATTCGCGCCGATGGATTTCGAGCGAGACGTGGTCAAACACGACCTGGGTGCTGCCGTTGGCGCCAAACGCCTTGCGCAGGTTGTGCACCTTTAAAATGACCGGCCGTTGGCGGATGCGCTGGAAGCGGGCCGCGACCGGCGCCGCCTGTTCGCGGTAATCGGGAAGTTTCAGTTCAGTGAGCGACATTTAATTGCCTTTCCGGGTTGGATGGCAGTTCCGGTTTGGGATTGAATGAGGGCCACAAGACCGGCTTTGGTTTTTTTGAACCCAGCAACGGGAACCAGGACCGTCGGAGCGCCCGTGAACCGGAGCTGGACCGGACCTTCCAGGGAAACAGGACGCGCGCCAGCCACGCGAGGAACATGTCGGTGGACAGGCCGATGATGCCGATCATCCCGATGGCGGCATAAACGTTGTCGAAATTCCGGTAACGCGCCTGTTGATTGATGAACAGGGTGATGCCCGACATCGTGCCGACCACTTCGGCAATAATCAGATAAGTCCACGCCCACCCGAGCAGGATGCGCATGTCCGTGTAAACATCCGTGATGGACGCCGGAATGACGACACGGCTCACGAGTTTCCATTTCGACGCGCCCAGCGTCTGCGCAGCTTCGAGGAGGGCGGGGTCCACCTTGCGCACGCTGTTGGCGATCACCAGCACCTGCTGGAAAAAAGTACCGATAAAAATGATGGAGATTTTGGGCGCATCCTCGATGCCGAGCACGGCCACGCACAGGGCGCCAAACGCCGGCGCCGGCAGGTACCGGAAGAATTCAATGAACGGTTCGATCAGTTTGGCAAAGAAACGGTAGGAGCCGGCAAGGATGCCCAGCGGCAGGCCCAGGAGGGATGAAAACAGAAAGCCCAGGAAGATCGTGCGGATGCTGTGTCCCAGGCTCTGGTACAGCCATGGTTCGTCCTGCAGACGCGGCGGCGTCTTGAACGCAGTGTAAAAGGCGCGGGCGACCTTATGCGGTGCGGGCAGATAAACCGGGTTGACCCGGTAGCCCTGCGGCAGGGGTAGCCCGGCCGCCCTGGCCTTGGCCGCTTCCTGGTAAAAATCCGCGCGCGGCACATCCATGTCCTCGCTGTAATAATCCACACTGCCCGGGTCGGTGACATGAACCAGGGGATGCCAGATCCACGGGACATAGCTCACGATGGACCAGATCACCAGTGGGATTACAAAGGAAAACGTGGTGAGCAGGAGCCGCCGCCGCCGCGGCAGCTCCTGTTTCAAACCGAGCCAGTCGTGATGCGCCATAACTCCCTAGTTCAGCCCCATGATGACGCTGGGCACCAGATAGTCCTTGGGCTTCTGCGATTCCTTATAAACGCCATTGTCGAGGTTGAACTTGTCGCTCAACTTCATGGAACCGTAAATCGACATCATGTCATCGCTCTTTTTCAGGCAGGCTTTCGCCTCAGGCAGGGTCAGGAAATGCGTGCCGGGAACGTTTTTGGCATAGTCCACCGGGTTGGCCCCCACCTTGGCGGCCATGATGTTGATGGCATCCTGGCGGGTGGCGGGATCCATCAGGTAGTTCACGCACTTATAGTAAATCGCGGTGATCTTGGCCCATTCCTCCTTGTGTTCGGCGAAGCTGGTGGGGCTGACGGCGATCACGTCAAAGATCAGTCCCTTGGCGTCGGCACTGGTGAACAGTTTTTTTGACCCGGGCACCTGCTGGAGCGCCTGGCCGGAAATCGGATACCAGGCGCCGATGGCCGAAACCTGCCCCGAAGCCAGGGTCTGCGGCGTTTTGTCGGTGGACGTGCCAACGAGGGTGACGTCGGATTGGCTCATGCCGTTGACTTTGAGCGCCTGTAGCAGGAGCTCGTGTTCCACCAGTGTCAGTTCAACTCCAACCTTTTTACCCTTCAAATCCTTGATGGAATTAACTCCCGGCGCGCCGACAATCATGTCGCTGCCCTCGCTGTAATCCACGAGGCAGACTATTTTA
>Ga0265313_10003976_pt1 | contig 11614 bp, 3 predicted proteins | sample 4123metaG_FD_203122 | JGI IMG/M metagenome (GOLD analysis project Ga0265313, IMG submission 203122) | Rhizosphere microbial communities from Carex aquatilis grown in University of Washington, Seatle, WA, United States - 4-1-23 metaG | ecosystem: Host-associated > Plants > Roots > Rhizosphere >...
TGCCTGGAACAAAAAGAGCCGGTCAGATCACTTTTCATGCTATGCATCGCTTGGGTCATGGGGTGACCGAAATGCTGCAACTGCAAACGGTACGGCTGTTCCAGGCATTATACCCAAAAATCGCAATCCTGTGCGGGCGCTTCGTTCGCCGGGCGATCATGCTGCTGCCCGCGCGGATGGCCTGACGCGTTGCTTGTATTGTAGCTGCAGCAGCACGCGAGCCATCCGCCTGACCTCGGCCCGCTTTTGTTTTGGCCTTGCCATGGAGTGAGTGATGACAAATGCTCTCCTTTTCCGCGCCAGCCGCCGGGCATTCATGGACCTTGCGATAGGCGGGCTCACCTTGGCTTCGGCCGCCGCCCCTATCCGCGCCTTCGCCCAGACGTCCAACCTGTCATCAATGAAGATCGCTACCATCGGCGCCGGCCACGAAGGCGGCGCGCTCGGCACGCTATTCGCCAAGATGGGCCATCCGGTGATGTTCTCTTCCCGGCATCCTGAAGAACTCAAGGACCTGATTGCTGCGGCGGGCCCCACCGCCCGCGCCGGCACGGTCGCCGAAGCCGTCGCGTTCGGCGAAGTCATTTTCCTGGTCGTGCCCTACACCGCCGTGGCGCAGATTGGACAGGATTTCGGCTCAGCCCTCGCCACCAAGCCGCTTGTCCTCGACGTGTCCAACCCAGCCCCGGCGCGCGACGGCCAGGATTTTGTGAATCAGGTCGCCAGCGAAGGCGGCCCTGGTCTCGTCACGGCGAAGCTGCTGAAGGGGGCCCGGGTTGTGCGGGCGTTCAATGCGCTCCACACCGCATCACTGGACAAGATCGCGCATCGGCCGGGCGATCTGGTTGGAGTTCCCATCGCCGGTAACGATCCAAATGCGATTGACCTTGCCAGCCGCCTGATCCGGGAAGTCGGCTTCGAGCCGGTACTCATCGGGGATTTGGCAAAAGGCAAGTATTTGGTCCCCGGAACTCCGCTTGCCGGCCAGCATACGGCGGCTGAGCTGCGTCAAATCGCGGCGACCTTGGGCTGAGCGATAGCCGAGCCGCTGCGGCCGATACGCGACTTGGTTAGACCAAACACGGGGCATTGCTTAACTTCCGGTCAAGCAGGCGGCTGGCTTCGCCAAGGAAGAAGCATATGAGGATGGCAAAGCGAGCAGGGAGTCAGCCATGCGAAAACCGGCCAGAAACAATCTCATGAGGTGCAACAGTCGCTTCATCGAGGGAGCAGGGTGGATGGGGCCCAATGCGGCGGTCCTGCTTGCTGGCCGGTCCGCTGCGTCACCCGTGCACACGCACGCTGAACCGAGGCGGGTAACTGCGAGACGATCCGTCCAGAGTGACGGGCGTGTCCTGGATGAGACCGATATGCCTTGATGGAACCTTTCGGGGCAATCGACGTTTCGTTGCGTGGCCGATAATTGTGGCTGACATCGTTAGAGGGCGGGCCAAAGGACGCCCGGCACGCCTTGCACATCCAATTTGACCGTCATATCGACCCGCCGATCCGGGCGGAGCTGTTCAGTGCGGAACGCCTGGAACAGCACGCGAAAAGCCTGGCGGAAGCGCAACCGGTGGGCCGGGCACCTCGCCGGAGAAAATCGCTCCGGCATCGTCTTTTCGACAATTCGAGGCGGCTGGTCGCCGACTTCCGTGCGCTGGCGAAAGCGGCGAATTCCCGCCAGCAGATTACCTCTGCGGGCGAGTGGTTTCTGGACAATTTCCACATCGCCGAAGAGCAGATCCGGGAAGTTCAGAAGGATCTGCCGGCGGATTATTACCGGGAGCTTCCCAAGCTGATCTCGGGCCCGCTGGTCGGGTATCCGCGCGTCTACGGCATCGCCTGGGCCTTGATCGCGCACACCGACGGCGCCTTCGATATCGAGCGGATGGAACGGTTTGTCCGTTCGTATCAGGAAGTCGAGCCCCTGAAAATCGGAGAATTATGGGCGATCGCCATTACCTTGCGTATCGTCCTCGTCGAAAATCTCAGACGCCTGACCGAAATTGTCGTTGCCCGCCTGACCGACGCCGAACTTGCGGAACAAATCGCGCAGCGGATCCTCGCCAGTGACGGCACAGCGCCGCGATCGCTCGAATCCGCCGTGGAAGGTCGAACACTTTCCCCCACTCTCATCGCGCATCTCGAACAGAGGCTGCGAAATCAGAACCTCGGCGCGGAACATATTCTTCATGAGATCGAGACCGAACTGAATAGCCTGGGTACGGACAGCGACACCGTCATCCACGACGAATATCAGCTTCAAGGCGCCGACGATATTTCCGTTCGCAACGTGATTACCGCCATGCGGCTGGTCTCGGCAATCGACTGGGCGGAGTTTGTCGAAAATGTGGGCCTGGTCGACAGGGTTCTGCGGCAGGATGCGGAGTTTGGCGCGATGGATTTCCCAACCCGGGACCGCTATCGCCGCGCCGTCGAAAAACTGGCACGCCGCGCGCCGCTGGACGAAATCGCCGTGGCGTCCGCCGCGCTGGAGGAAGCACGCAACGCATCGGACGCGCCGCCCAGGCAACGCGATCCGGGCTATTATCTCATCGGTAGCGGCGCCCGGAAGTTCGAAGAGAAGATCGGCTATGTGCCGTCCTTTTCCCAGAAATTCTGGCGGGGCGCAGTCGCGACAGGCCTCGCCGGATATGTCGGATTTGTCGTCCTTGTGATGGGCTGCATCATCGGCGCGGTCTTGACGCTGGAGGTTGGGCAGCCGATTGGGGACTTGGCAGCCAGTGCTCTGGTATTTCTCGCGCTACTGCCGGCGTCCGACCTCGCCATCGCGCTGGTCAATCGCATGGTCACCAAGCGATGGGGGCCCGCCTGCCTTCCGGCGCTGGCACTGAAAGATGGCGTGCCGGACGAATTGCGCACCTTGCTGGCGGTACCGGTGCTGCTGACCGGCGAGGCCGACATTGCGGAAATAATTTCCCGTCTCGAGGTCCACTATCTTTCCAACGACGATGCGCGCCTGCGCCTCGTCCTGTTATCGGACTGGACCGACAGCCCGTCCGAGACCGCCCCTTCCGACCAGCGCCTGCTGGAGTGCGCGCGCGAGGGCATCGCCGAATTGAATGCCCGTTACGCGAAGGGCGGCGCGCCGCTGTTTTTTCTCTTGCAACGAAGGCGGCGATGGAACGAGGCCCAGGGAAAATGGATGGGGTGGGAGCGCAAGCGAGGTAAGCTGCATGAGCTGAACCGCCTGTTGCGGGGCGCCGATGACACCAGCTTTCTGAAACCCGCCGCGGAATCGGAACGGCTGCCGGATGGCGTTCGCTATGTGATCACCCTGGACGCAGACACCAGGCTTCCGCGCGGCGCGGCCAAGCGCCTGATCGGGAAAATGGCCCATCCGCTGAATGTTCCCTATTTCGACGGAGCGGGGCACCGGGTCGTTCACGGGCACGGCATTCTGCAGCCGCGCGTCACCCCCTCGCTCCCCGTCGGCACGGAAAGCTCGCTGTTCCAGTGGGCCTTTTCCGGCCCCAATGGGCTGGACCCCTATGCCTTCGCGATCTCGGATGTCTATCAGGACCTTTTCGAGGAAGGCTCCTATGTCGGAAAAGGCATCTATGACGTCGACGCGTTCGAGCGGGCCTTGCATCAGAGAATTCCGGAAAACACCGTTCTCAGCCACGATTTGCTGGAAGGAATATTCGCCCGGGCGGCGCTGGCATCCGATGTCGAGGTCGTCGAGGAGTTTCCCTCCCGCTACGATGTCGAACTCGCCCGGCAGCATCGCTGGGTCCGGGGCGATTGGCAGTTGCTGCCCTGGATATTCCGCGCCGGCGGCGGCGGCGGCATGCCGGGCATCTCGGCGCTGGGCCGCTGGAAAATGTTCGACAATCTGCGGCGTTCGCTTTCCGCGCCGGCCCTGCTGCTCGCCCTGCTTTTTGGCTGGCAGTTGCCGCCGCGGGCTGCGTTGCTGTGGACGCTGTTCCTGGTGGTTACCCTGGCGCTGCCGCCTTTGTTGCCGATCCTGGCTGGAATGGTGCCCCGCCGCAGGGGAACGTCGTGGCGCGGACATGCCCGTGCCCTCGCACGCGATTCCCTTCTCGCGGCGGCGCAACTTGTCTTTCACATCGCATTCATGGCGCGCATTGCCTATCTGACGCTGGACGCGGTCCTGCGAACCGTCTTCCGCCTGTTCGTAAGCCGCAAGAATCTTTTGGAATGGGTGACCTTCGCACAGACCGCCTATAGCCGGCGCGGCACCTGGAAGGGTACCGCCTTCCAGCTTGCCGGCAGTTTGGCCTTTGCCGCAATTATCTTTGCCGCTGTCGGTGTCACGCAGCGCGGCAATCTCTGGCAGGCGGCGCCCTTTCTCTGTCTCTGGGCCCTGTCGCCCCTCATCGCGCGGACGGCAAGCCAGGCGCCGCGCGTCGAAGCGCATCTCGATATTTCGGAGAATGACCGGCAGGCGCTGCGCATCGCGGCGCGCCGCACCTGGAGCTTTTTCGAGAAATTCGTCACCGCCGAGGACAATTGCCTGCCGCCCGACAATTTCCAGGAAACGCCCAAGGGCGAGGTCGCCCATCGCACCTCGCCGACCAATATCGGGCTCTATCTCAATGCCATCCTCGCGGCCCGCGATTTCGGCTGGATCGGCACGGCGGAGGCGATTGACCGGCTGGAAGCGACACTCGCCGCCCTGCAAAAGCTGGAACGCTATCGCGGACATTTCCTGAACTGGTACGACACAAGGACATTGCGTTCCCTGGACCCCCGCTATGTCTCGACCGTCGACAGCGGCAATCTGGCGGGCAGCCTTCTGGTGGTAAAGCACGCGATTGGCGAAATGGCATCGGCGCTGAATATCCCGCGCTGTCTTCTGGGCGTCGCCGACGCGCTGGACGTGGCGAAGGAAGAGCTGGACACCGCGCGCGCGAGCTTGCACCCGCCGGACGCCACGCTGCCGGACCGGCTTGCGAAGTTCAGCGAAATTCTGAATGACCGGAGTGCGATCCAATCGGACACAGCGCTTCTCGCGCAACTGGAGCGGCAGGCCGCAGCGCTCGCGGACGGCGTGACAGGGCCTGTCATCCGGACGGCCCTGGATGCCGTTCTGCGCTGCGTTCAAAGCCATCGCCGCGATTCAGAATCCCCCCTGGCCGCAAACGCGGCGCGCCTCGCGCATATCGCAAGTCTGTGCGGCGAACTGGCTGGGCGGATGGAATTCAATTTTCTTTACGACAATGTCCGCCAGCTTCTGACCATCGGCTATCGGGTGGACGACCAGGCGCTCGACAACAACGCCTATGACCTGCTGGCCTCCGAGGCGCGGCTGGCAAGCTTCTTCGCCATCGCCAAGGGCGACGTCCCGACCCGCCACTGGTTTCACCTGGGCCGCACCCTGACGCCGCTGGGCCGCACCTCGGCGCTGCAATCCTGGTCCGGCTCCATGTTCGAATATCTGATGCCCTCGCTCGTCATGCATGAGCCGACCGGCAGCCTGATCGCCCTCAGCAACCGGGCGGCGGTGCAGCGCCAGATCGCCTATGCCACAGGGCTGGGAATTCCCTGGGGAATTTCCGAGTCGCAATATTATGCGCTGGATCGCGACCAGAATTATCAATATTCGGGCTTCGGCGTGCCCGATCTGGGCATCAAGCGCGGCCTTGGCGAGAACACCGTCATCGCGCCCTATGCCACCGGCCTGGCGGCGATGGTGGCGCCCGCCGCGGCGCGCAAAAACCTGGACCGGCTGACACAGCTCGGCGCGCGTGGCGCCTATGGCTGGTACGAGGCGATGGACTATACCAGGGCGCGGTTGCCCGAGGGCACGTCCCGCGTCGTGATCCAGACCTACATGGCCCATCACCAGGCGATGATGATTCTGGGCATCGCCAATGTCATCCATGACGGGGCCCTGCGGGAACGGTTTCACGCCGAGCCGATGGTCAAGGCGGCCGAGCTTCTGCTCCAGGAACGCATGCCACGCGATGTCGCCGTCGCGCGCCTGCCGCCGGAAATGCGGACCGGCGCGATCACTTTCTACGACCAGTCGACACGCGTGCCGCGCAGCTTCCTGACCCCGCACACCGGCATGCCGCGAACCCACCTGCTGTCGAACGGCAATTACAGCGTCATGGTCACCGCGGCGGGCGGCGGCTATAGCCGCTGGCGCGGCCTGGCCATCACCCGCTGGCGCGAGGATGTCACCCGTGACAATTGGGGCGCCTTCATATATCTGCGCGATCTGGGCAGCGGCCGAATCTGGTCGGCGGGTTACCAGCCGACCGCGCGCGAGGCTGACGACTATGAAGCGGCCTTCGCCGAGGACCGCGCCACGATCCGGAGGACCGACGGGGCGCTTTCGACGGTTCAGGAGATACTGGTCTCGCCGGAAGCCGATGTGGAGGTTCGCCGCATCTCGATCACCAACAGCGGCAGCCGCCTGCGCGAGATCGAAATCACCTCCTATGCCGAGCTGGCGCTCGCCCGGCCGCAGGACGATGACGCCCACCAGGCTTTTTCCAAACTGTTCGTCGAAACCGAGTATCTGCGGGAAACCGGCGCGCTGCTGGCGACGCGCAGGCCCCGCAGCCCATCCGAACCGCCGGTCTGGGCGGCGCATCTGAGCGTCGCGGAGGGCGGCACGACCGGCGACGTGCAATATGAGACGGATCGCGGAAAATTCCTGACCCGCAACAAGAATGCCCGCTCGGCCGCGGCGATCACCGAAGGCTGGCCGCTTTCGAACAGCGCGGGCGCCGTCCTTGATCCCGTCTTCAGTCTCCGCCGCACCATCCAGGTGGCTCGCGGCCAGACCGTGATAGTGACCTTCTGGACCATGGCGGCTGCCTCGCGGGAGGAGATTCTCGATCTGGTCGACCGCCACCATGACGCGGCAGCATTCGACCGCGCCGCGACCCTTGCCGCCACCAATGCGCAGACCCAGCTTCAATATCTCGGAATCGGCGGCGACGAAGCCCATCTGTTCCAATTGCTGGCCAATTACCTCATCTATCACGATGGCGGTTTGCGCGCCGCGCCGGAAATATTGGAACAGGGCGGGCGCCCGGCATCGGCGCTGTGGGGCGCGGGCATTTCCGGCGATCTTCCCATCGCCCTGGTCCGCCTCAGCCAGGACAGCGAGTTGACATTCGCGGCGCAGATGATGCGCGCACACGGATATTGGCGGCAGAAGCGCCTGCCCGTGGACCTGGTGATATTGAACGAGCGGGCGGCATCCTATGCGCAGGATTTGCAGAAATCCCTGGAATCGATCGTGCATACCGTTCCATCGACTCCGGAGAGCGAGGCCCTGGGAAAGGTATTCCTGCTGCGCGCCGACCTGATCGGAGCGGAAGCCCGGGATGCGTTGCGGGCCGCTGCCCGCCTGGACCTCAGCGCCAAGCGCGGTACGCTGGCCGATCAGCTCGGCGCGCTTGCCGCCACCGACAAGCCGGGAAAGAAACCGAAATTCTACCGCCCGGATGATGACACCGCGCCCGCCCCCGGCGTCGATCCATCCGGCCTGCGCTTTTTCAACGGCTTTGGCGGCTTCAGCCAGGACGGCCGCGAATATGTCATTCTTCTCAAGGACGGCCTCAAGACCCCTGCCCCCTGGATCAACGTCATCGCCAATCGCAATTTCGGATTTCAGGTCGCCGCGGAAGGCGCCGGCTTCTGCTGGGCAGGCAACAGCCAGCAGAACCAGATCACCGCCTGGTCCAACGATCCGGTTTCCAACGAACCGGGCGAAGTGGTTTACCTCAAGGATCTGGACAGTGGCGAGATCTGGTGCCCGACCGCCGAGCCGGTTACCGACCGCAACGCCCGCTATGTCGTCCGCCACGGCCAGGGCTATTCCAAATTCCACTATTCCGGGCGGGGGCTCGTCGCCGAGCTGATTCAGTTCGTGCCGCTCGACGATACCGTCAAGATCGGGCGCCTGAAGATCAGGAATGTCTCCGGGAAGTCGCGCCGGCTCGCGGTCACCAATTATGTGGAATGGGCGCTGGGGCCGTCGCGGGCACCCGGCGCGCCGCATATCGTCACGGAGCTGGATGCGCAGTCGAACATCCTGTTCGCGCGCAATCCCCACAGCCCGGACTTTGCCGGCAGAATCGCATTCCTGGACATGGGCGGGCGGCAGACGGGCTGGACCGGCGACCGCCGTGAGTTTCTTGGCCGCAATGGCGACCATGGCAGTCCGGCGGCGTTGCTATCGGACGAACCGCTCTCCGGGCGATTGGGCGGGGGATTGGATTCCTGCGGCGCCCAGCAGACCGAAATTTTCCTGGCGCGTGGGGAAGAGATAGAAATCGTCCTGCTGCTGGGGCAGGCAGGCGACCGTGACGCCGCGCGTGCGCTGGTCGGGAAGTACCGCGCGGCCGCGCTCGACCAGGTCATGGCCGAGGTCGCAGCGTTCTGGGACCGGACTTTGCAGACAATCCAGATCAAAACGCCGGATGTCTCCATGGACCTTCTGGTCAACCGCTGGCTGCTCTATCAGACCCTGTCCTGCCGGATGTGGGGACGCGCCGGTTTCTATCAGGTGTCGGGCGCCTATGGCTTCCGCGACCAGCTGCAGGATTCCATGGCCCTGTGCGCCTCCCAGCCCGCGCTGGTCCGCGAGCATCTGCTGCGCGCCACGGGTCGCCAGTTTCCGGAAGGCGATGTGCAGCATTGGTGGCTGCCGGAGAATGGCAGGGGCATCCGCACCCGCATTTCCGATGATAAGGCTTGGCTGGGCTATGTCACCGCCCATTATGTCGAGACGACCGGCGATGCCGGTGTGCTGGACGAGATGGTTCCGTTCCTGCACGGCCCCGTCCTGCAAGAGGGAGAACATGACGCGTTCTTCCTTCCCGAAGCCGGCGAAAGCGCCAGCCTTTACGAACATTGCGCCCGCGCGCTGGATGCCAGCCTCGGCGTCGGCAGCCATGGGCTCCCTTTGATGGGCACCGGCGACTGGAATGACGGCATGAACCGGGTCGGCGAGCAGGGCAAGGGCGAGAGCGTCTGGCTGGGCTGGTTCCTGCATGAAACCCTGGCGCGCTTCATCCAGCACGCCGAACGCCGGCGCGATACCCCGCGCGTGGCGCAATGGCTTTTGCATATGACGGCCCTGGCCCAGGCGCTGGAAGACACCGGCTGGGATGGGGCCTGGTACCGCCGCGCCTATTTCGACGACGGCTTTGCCCTGGGTTCCGCCTCCAACCGCGAATGCCGCATCGATGCCATCGCCCAGTCCTGGGCCGTCATCTCGAAGGTGGCGTCGCCGGACCGGGCGCAACGCGCCATGGATGCGGTCGATAAATATCTGGTACGCACCGAGGACGGATTGATGACCCTGTTCACCCCGCCCTTCGTGGCGACCAGCCATGATCCCGGCTACATCAAGGGCTATCCCGCCGGCATCCGCGAGAATGGCGGCCAATACACCCATGGCGTGCTGTGGAGCATTCTGGCCTATGCCCTGATGGGCAATGGCGACCGGGCGGGCGAACTCTTCGCCATGCTCAATCCGATAAACCATGCCCGCACCCGGACCGCCGCGCAGCGCTATCGCGTCGAACCCTATGTCGCCTGCGGCGATGTCTATTCCATGCCGCCGAATGTCGGGCGCGGCGGCTGGACCTGGTATTCCGGATCGGCGGCCTGGATGTACCGGGTGGCGACGGAATATATCCTCGGCATCCGGTTCCGCGGCGATACCCTGGTGATCGATCCGGTCATTCCCCGCAACTGGCCGCAATTCGAAGCCACCGTCCGGCACGGCAATTCCACCTACGAAATCCTGGTCGATAATCCGGCACGCTGCTGCAAGGGGGTGATCAGCGTGACCCTGGATGGCGCCCCTCTGAAAACAGCGGTGATTGCGCTGGTGGATGACGGGAATGTGCATCGGGTCCGCATCACGCTGGGCGTCCCGGCCACCGAGAGAGGCGATTCCCATTGACCGACGATCCGCGTGCCGGAACCCTGGTTCCGTCCTCCGAGGTGCTGGACCTCGCGAAATTGACCAAGGCCTTTTTCGACCGCAAGCCCGACGTTGCGGTGGCCGCCCAGCGCGTGGCGTTCGGCACCTCCGGGCATCGCGGTTCGGCGTTCGACACGACTTTCAACGAAGATCATATTGTCGCCATCACCCAGGCCATCTGCCGCTATCGCGCCACGCAGGGCATCAATGGCCCGCTCTATGTCGGCCGGGATACGCATGCTTTGTCGGAGCCGGCATCTCAGGTGGCGCTCGAGGTACTGGCGGCGAACGGGGTTGCCGCGATGATCGATGCGGACGGCGGCTTTACGCCTACCCCGGTCATCTCGCATGCGATCCTGCGCTACAACAGAAGCCGGACGCAGGGATTGGCCGACGGCATCGTGATTACGCCTTCCCACAATCCGCCGCAGGATGGCGGGTTCAAGTACAACCCGCCGGAAGGTGGGCCTGCCGCCACGGACGTGACGGCATGGATAGAAGCGCTGGCCAACAAATTGCTGGAAGGCGGTCTGCGCGACGTCAAACGCCTCGGCAAAATTGGGAGGTCGACGCCGAACATTTCGTCTTTCAACTATGTGGACCATTATATTTCCGACCTCGGCAACGTCGTCGATCTTGAAGCGGTGCGCGGGGCCGGGGTGAGGATCGGGGTCGATCCGCTGGGTGGCGCCGCAACGCAATATTGGGAGCCGATCGCGGCCATGTATGGTCTCGATCTGACCGTGACGGACGCAACAATCGATCCCACTTTCAAGACCGTGCCGCGCGACTGGGACGGCAAGATCCGGATGGACTGCTCATCGCGTTTCCCGATGGCGCGGCTGCTGGCCCGGAAGGACGAATTCGATGTCGCGTTCGCCAACGACACGGACGCGGATCGTCACGGCATCGTCACCCATGCGGGACTGATGCCCCCGAACGACTATCTGGCGGCCTGCGCCTTTTATCTCGGTCGCGAGCGCAGCAGTTTCACGGGCCGCAACATCGGCAAGACCGTGGTCAGCAGCGCCATGATCGATCGGGTTGCGACGGCGCTGAAGAAAAAGACGTTCGAGGTTCCGGTGGGCTTCAAATGGTTTGTCGTCGGACTGCTGGACGGCAGCCTCTATTTCTCGGGAGAGGAAAGCGCCGGCTCCTCGTTCCTGCGGCGGGACGGCAAGGTGTGGACGACCGACAAGGACGGCCTCATCGCGGGCCTTCTGGCCGCCGAGATCACGGCCAAGTCGGGGGCCGATCCGAACATCCTGTTCGCTGAACTCACCCGGACCTTGGGGAAGACCTGGTATGCGCGCATCGATCAGCCCGCCGATGCGGCGTTGCGGGCGCGGCTGTCGAAGATCACGCCCGACAGCGTGCGTGCAACGGCCCTCGGCGGCGATGCCATCGCCTCCAAGATCGTGACGGCGCCCGGCAATGGTGCAGCGATCGGCGGTATCAAGCTTTCCACCGCGAATGGCTGGATCGCCGCCCGGCCGTCGGGCACGGAAGACATCTACAAAATCTATGCGGAAAGTTTTGTGAGTAAAGCGCATCTGGCACAGCTTCAGGCCGATGCCGGGACGATCCTGGGCTCGCTCTAGCCCGGCGCAGGGCATAATGCGGCCGGCGCTCGGGCACTACAGAAGTTCCCGGCTTCGGTCTCCTAAATAG
>Ga0265313_10003977_pt1 | contig 11611 bp, 15 predicted proteins | sample 4123metaG_FD_203122 | JGI IMG/M metagenome (GOLD analysis project Ga0265313, IMG submission 203122) | Rhizosphere microbial communities from Carex aquatilis grown in University of Washington, Seatle, WA, United States - 4-1-23 metaG | ecosystem: Host-associated > Plants > Roots > Rhizosphere >...
TATTGCGATGACTCACGTTTGCGAAAACCGTCCGCTCTACGACGCGCCGCTCGACGAGGCCGAGCGGCACGAAAGGATGCGCGCCGACGCACGCCACATGCGCGTGGAGGACCGCTTCATCTGCGACACGTTGCGCCTTGCCCGCCTCTGTCCGCGCGCGGCCTGCCGCAGGGCCGATCGTTGCCGCGGTCGGTATCCACGGCTCTGTCTCGATACGCGCGGGGAAGCCGCGCCGCCGGAGGCACACGACTTCGCCGAACGGCTCGCCGACGCGCGCGCAAGCGGAGAGCGCCGCGAGGACATCGAGGCGGCGTTTCCGGATTCGGCGCTCGCCTTGCGATGCTGGGCCGCCGCGCTCGCGGCGCGGCGTCGGAATTAAATCAGCGCGTGCCGACCGTCAGCCCGCTCTCACCAATACCAGCGGCGATAGCCCCAATACGGCCCCCAGTACGGGCCGGCATACGGGCCGTAATAATACGGCCTCGGCGCGACGTAGGCGCCAGGCCCAGGCACCCGCACATAGCCGGGCGGCGCGGGGCCGCGCACGACCTCGCCGTCATCCTCATAGGCGTAAGGCGTGCCGGGCGGGCCGCGGCGCACCGCGCGGGCCGGCGCGCGGCCCGTGGTGTCGAGCGAGGTCGCGATCGAGAAGCCGCTCTTGTCGCCGAACGTGACGGCGCACCAGCCGTCATTGCATTCGCCGACCTCGATGCGGCTGCCGGCCGGGATCTTGGCGACGATGTCGCCGGACGTGTTGGGATCCTTGCGCAAGTTCACGGTGGAGGTCGCGACGCCGGGCTTGGCGTCTGCCGCCGCCACGGAGATGAGCACGATGGCGCCGGCGCAGAGAAGGCGCGGGAGGGTCATGGCAATCCCCTTCAATCCTTTGGCTGGTTGTCCCCCGAGGTCCGTGAAAAAAGTCCAAAACCATGGCGGCGCGATGGCAAATCATCTTTCTTTCCCCTCTCCCCGCAGGGGAGAGGGTGGCTGAGCGGGCGCAAGTCCGCGAAGCCGGGAGAGGGTTCTTTTTCTTCGAGGCGCCGCCCGGCAAGGCCCTCTCCCGCCCTCGCTGTGCTCGGGCACCCTCTCCCGGAAGCGGAAGAGGGGAAAGAAAGAGAGGGCAGTCGGCGTGCGCCTTCACATCGCCGCCGGCGCGACGGTCGCCTCGCCCTGCCCGCTGCGTTTGAGAGCATCGGCCACGAAACCGGACGCCTTCATCTCCTCGACGAATGTGCGCAGATAGGTGGCGCCGGCGAGTTTGCCCTTGGCGGTGCCCATGGCTTGGCGGATCTCCATGAAGCGCTCATTGATCAGCCGCACGTCGGGGTGGGAAGCGATGAACTTCTGCAGCGCTTGCTTCACGCCGCCGGCGGCGTCGAGGCGCTGGTCGAGGAAGGTCTGGGCGCCGTCCGTGCTGCGCACGAGCGTCGCGTTCTTGAGCGAGCGGGTGAGGAACAGGTCGTAGGCCGAGGCCTGGTTGACGCCGATGCGGATGCCGGGCTGGTCGACGTCGGCTGGCGTCTTCAGCGCCGAGCCCTTGGGCACGATGTAGCAGCCCTCGATGATCACGTACGGCGCCGTGAACTTGATCTCGGCGGCGCGCACCGGCTCGATCGCCAGGAACACGATGTCGACCTTGCCGGCCTTCATCGCCTCGAACGCCTTGCCGGCGGCGTCGAACGCGGTCAGCTCCACCGGCACGCCGAGGCGCTTTCCGAGCTCGCGCGCGAGCTCCGGCGTGACCCCGCTCATGTTGTCGGGCGTGCCCTGCGCCAGCACGATGTTGCCGAGATTGATCGAGGCGCGCAGCTTGCCGGTCGGGGCGAGGTCCTTCAACACGTCGGCGGAAACGGTCATGGTGCTTCTCTCTGTCTGGGCCAAGCTCGGCGCGGCGGTAAGGCTTCCGGCAAGACTGATCATGACGGCGAAAGCGGCCTTGACCATATGTTCCTCCCCGCGGCGATTTTGTCAGGAATCGCTAGCGCGTTACGGCGGGGCGGCGCAAGCGGGTATCGGGCGGTATCGAATTGACAGAGGCGCGCAGGGATTTTTGCCGCTACACTGCGCCGGGGTGCGCCGCAGCAACGAGACGGGGAATGCCTGAAATCATGATGCCTGAACTCATGCCGTTGATGCGCCTCGCCGCGGTGCTGGCGACGCTGATGCTCGCGGCCTGCGCGACCACCGGAAGCAACCCGCAGCCGATGCCGGTCGCGCGCACGCCCGAGCAGGTCAAGGGCGACTGCTGGATGAAATACGAGAGCGACCCAAAGCTGAACCTCGACAAGCGCGCCGCGCTGGTCGACCAGTGCATCGCCGAGCGCGGCAAGACACAGGCGCCGATCAATTAGCGCTGCGCATGATCTTATCGGAAAACCGGTTTCCACTTTTCGGGATCATGCGCTGACTGACGCTTGCGTCGTCGGGTGGGGCCTTACTCCGTCACGTCCGCCACGATGACGCCGGTCGCGGGATCGACCAGATAGGCGCGCCCGTTGAGATAGGCGTAGCTGTAGGGCTGCGCCGCCGGCACGCGGTAACCCACCTCCTGCGGCACGGCGTAAAGCGGCACGTTCGCCGGCAGCACCGAGCCGACCGGGTAGGCATAGCCCGCGTCATAGCGCGGCGCGGTCACGACCGTATCGTCGTCCTCGCCCTGCGCGACGACCGGCGCGCCATAATACGGCGCCGGCGCGACGACCAGGGGCGCCGGCAGCACCTCGCGCTCCACGATCGTCTGGTAGACGACGTGGCGCTCGGCCGGGGAGAGCGCAAGCGTGGCGACCGGCCGGCGCACGATCGTGCGCGTCACGACCTCGCGCTGCGGCGCGCGCGCCCGCGTCAGCTTGGCGGACTTGCGCGCCGGAGTGGTCCGGGTCGTCAATTGCGCCGGCCGCGTCACGACGCGACGCACCACCTCGCGCGTGGTCACGGCATCGACCGCATCCGGCGGCGTCTCGACCACGACCGGCGGCGCGCCATAAGGCACGGCCTCGGTTCCGACCGGACGGCGCGTCACGATTGTTCCGTTCGGCGTCTGCGTCACGATGGTCTCGACCGGTTCCTGGGTCACCGACCGGCTGACGACTTGCGCGTTCGCGCTGCTCGAGGCCAACGCGGCCGCGCCCAACGCCAAAAGACTTACTGCTCGCATGGCAGCCTCCGATCACAAGGTTTTCGCGTGATCAGGAAACGCAATGCACAACGCGGTGTTCCGGCGGTTCCGTCCCGTCCGCGTGATCATTTCGCGGCGGAACTGTGATGCGGCGCCGTCAGGCCGCCTCCGCCTGCTCCGCCGTCATCGCGTCGCCCGCGACCGTGGTGCGGCGCATGTCGCGCGGCTGGCTCTCGTCGAAGCGGCGCACGCGATGCATGGTCTGGCGGTTGTCCCACATCACCAGATCATGCTGGCGCCAGCGGTGGATGTAGACGTTCTCGCGCTGCGTCGCGTGCTCGGCGAGGTCGCGCAGGAGGTCGCGCGATTCCGGCATGAGCCAGCCGACGATGGTGCCGGCATGGGACGAGAGATAGAGCGACTTCCGGCCCGTCACCGGATGCGTGCGCACGAGCCGCTGGCGCACCGGCTTCATCATCGCGCGCTCCTCGTCGGTCAGTTCGGTGAAGCCCATCGAGCCGCGCGAATAGATCAGCGAATGCTCGCACACGAGATCCTCGATCGTCGCGCGGGTCTTGTCGTCGAGCGAATCATAGGCGGCGCGCATGTCGGCGAATTCGGTGTTGCCGCCCTCGGCGGCAACCGTGCGCGCGGACAGGATCGAATACTTCGCGGGCTTGGCGCGGAACGATGAATCCGAGTGCCACAACCGGTTGCCGAGATTGAACATGCGGCGGCGGTCGTCGCGCGCGAGCGGCTTGCCGTCCTTGTCGAGGTTGGAGACGTCGACCATGCCCTGCTTCAGGCGGTATTCGTGGTCCTTGGTGATGTTGCCACCCTTGGCGTTCTCGATCTCGCCGAAGTTGCGCGAGAACGCCATCTGCTGATCGTCGGTGATCCCCTGGTCGCGGAACACCAGCACGGCGTAACGGTCCATGCCGGCTTCGATCGCCGCGACCTCGGCCGCGCTAAGCGGTCTGGTCAGGTCGACGCCGGACACCTCGCCGGCGAACACGGGATGGATCTGGCGGATCGAGATCATCGGCGGCCTCCGTGGCGACGTCTTCACGCATCGCGCACGGCGGATTCTAGGCCAATCGGCTGTGTGGGCAAGGCCCGGCTGCGGCGGTCAGAAGGTGTAGCCGATCCGCGCGCCGTAATTGTTCAAGCCCTGGTTCCGGGCGCAATTGGTCAGGCCGAGCCCGGAGCCATTGGAGTCATGGTCGAACGTCGCCATCACGCTCCAATGCGAATCGAAGCGGTAGCCGAAGGAGCCGCCGACATGAAACAGCGGGTTGCACCCGAGCGCCGACTGGGTCGGGCTGCCGGTGAGCGAGCCGTCCGTCACGGCGCCGTCGAGGAAGCCCTCGACGAAGAAGCGGTCGAACACCGGAATGGTCCACAGCAAGCCCGCATAGGCGACATTGGTGCGGCCGCCGGTGTTGTAATTGACGCCGCCATGCAGCCGCGGGATGAGATAGGACCACCAGCCGATCGGCGCGAAGAACTGCGGCAGGACGAGCTCGCCGTTCACGTCGTAGGTGCCGCGTTCGACACTGCCGACGCCATGCGCGAAGCCACCGAAGCGGACCTCCCAGCGGGTCGGATCGAACAGGCTCGGAACGACGACGGGGGCGACGGCCGGCGGAACCGCCGACATGGGCGGCGGAATGTCGGCCGCGCGGGCAAATGCCGCGCCGAAGATCAGAACAAAAAGTGAAAGGACGCCTACACGAAAACGCACGTCGCCGCCCTTCCCCAATCCGTTGCGCGCAGCAGCAATCTTCCCCGCCGGACCTTGGACCGGACCCTACGATTCCGTCAACTGGCGGGCGTGGACAATTTGCTCGCGCGATGCATGACGGCCACAGCCGATCGCGGAGCCCTAGCCGGGATGAAGCGAAGCGAAATCCGGGTCTTGCGCACGGTCCGACCCGCATGTCGCTTGCGCTCATGCGGGCTACGGACTGGCGTTAACCCTGCGCCTATGTCTGCGAGCGCAGCTTGTCCTTGGCCTGAAAATAATGCCGCGCGTAGGCGACGAGCTGCGCGTCGTCCGGGTGATCGACGGTCTCGACGCCGACGATGACGCTCATCAGCTTGGGATCATGGTGATGGATGTGCTTGACCAGCTCGGTCTTGGCGTTGGCCGGTCCGGTGATCAGCACCTCGCCCGCATCCGCGATCGCCTCGGCGACGGCGTGCAGGAAGTGCTGGTCTTCGGCCGCGTGCCCGCTGCCGATCGAGTTCGCCTTGTGATGGATGTGCTTGGTCGGATTGTCCGGCCGCACGACCAGCCGCTCCACATCGCTCGGGCTGAAATGAAACACCCGCGCCTCGCGGTGATCGATCCAGACGACCGCATGATAATGGTGGGTGGTCATGGAAGCGTCCTTTCCGGGATCGATGCAACGTTCGGAGCCGCGAAGGCGCCCCTCGGCGAGACACCGTATATGAGGTCCGGCCTGAACATCGGCAATGGAGCGGGGCGGCGCTCAAGCCGGCAGCGGCCGCAGGGCGGGCAAAGCTTGTCCCCGCGAAGCCGGGGACGAGGCGTGCCCGACCATATTTGACGCGGCGGGCCACGGCGCCGTGCGCCTCGCCTTCGTGATACGCTTCAACGCAAGACGAATCGGCGCTAACCGACTCCACTTTCGAGTTGAGGTACGTGCGCACGCGCGGTATCGCGCGGTGGGCGCAGCCCGGTGGGTGATGTGGCTTTTTTGCACTAGCGAAGCGGCAGGTTCGCGGGGACACTGCGGCTTCCGGCGGGGGGTGATCCCGATGCGACGATGGGTCATTGCGGGCGCGGGGGCGCTGGTGCTGGCGGCGGTCGGTCCTGCGACCGCCGCCGACATCCCGGTGGCTCCGATCGTCAAGGCCCCGGTCGCGGCGCCGCCCCCGACCCAAAGCTGGTACGGCTTCTACATCGGCATCCATGGCGGCTATGGCTGGGGGCGCGAGGCTGTCACGGCGACGCCGGACGCGTTTTACGGACCATTGCTCGCGCTCGCGGGCTTGCCTCTGAGCGCGGCCGGTGACCCGAAGGGCGCGATCGGCGGCGTGCAATGGGGCTCGAACTGGCAGTTCGACCGCATCGTGCTCGGCACCGAGTCCGACTTCTCCTACAGCGACATCAAGTCGACGCAGAACTTGGCCGGCGTCGTCTTCGGCCTGCCGTTCAACGCCGCGGTCGAGCAGAGGCTGAAATGGCTCGCTACGACACGCGTGCGCGGCGGCGTGCTGATGACCGACAACGTGCTGCTTTACGCGACCGGCGGTCTCGCGAGCGGGCGGGTCGAATCGTCCACGATCTCGACGATCGGGCCTCCGGGTAGCTGCGCCCTTCCCGGCCCCTGCCCGGCCGGCTCGGCGCAGAAGGACAGATACGGCTGGGTCGCTGGCGGCGGCATCGAAATGAGCGAGGGTCCCTGGCAGTTCCGGGCCGAATATCTGCATTACGATCTCGGCACGCTGACCTACAACGTGTTCGATCCGGCCCTGCCGGGCTCGCTCATTGTCAACCAGGTGCGCTTCAACGGCGACATCGTGCGCGGCGCGATCAGCTACCGCTTCAACTGGACGCCGTGGGAGTTGATCTTCGGGCGGAGCTAGCCCGGCGCCGCGAATTGTCCAAAAAACCCAGCGTTTTCATGCCGCTACGTTAAGCACCTTTGCAAGACGTTCTTGTGCGGGCCCACTTTCGCCGCGAGATTGGCGTCAAGCCGTCAAATTGACGTGCGGCAATTCCCGTGCCCGGAAGGGCATCCGTAGAGTCTGCGATAACGGGGACAATCATCATGACCGCAGTACGCTCTGGACGTATCGACGAAGCGCCGCTCGCACCGAGCGAGTTCGAAGGGGAAATCCGCGAATTCATCCGCCGCGACGTCGCGCATCTGCGCCGGCCGCAGCCCGAGGGGCCGGCGGGCGATGCCGTCAACAGCATCACGTCCTTGCTCGATCGCGTGTCGGGTTCATCGGTGTCGGAGATCGACAATCTGATCGTCGATCTGCGCAAGGTGCGCGACTTCCTGCAGACCGAGGGCGAGCGGGTGCAGCGCGAGATCACCAGTTACGCGCAGCTCAGCCAAGTCGCCATGACCTCGGTGAAGATCATCGCCGAGAGCATGTCGCAGTGGAAGGCGCAGGTCACGCCCGAACGGACCTGAGCGGCGCCTACGGCTTCGAGGGCGGCGGCGACGCGGCGGTCGACGGCGTGAGAAGGTCCTTCGGCAGGTTGCGCGCGTCGCGCCGCATCTCGAGGCAGGTCAGCAGCTCCACATAGCTCGCGGTGCCGCCCATCGTGGCGGTCTGCGTGCAGATGCTGTGGTCGGCCGCGTTGAACGCGCCCCACTCCTTCTGCAGCGTGGCCCGCGCCTCGTCCTCGGATTTCATGCAGGCCGCGGCGTCGCGCTGCAGGGCGTTGCCGGCCGGAATATCGCGGCAGGTCGGCTCCACGTTGAGTACCGGGACCGCCTGCGCGGCAGCCGGCGTCAGCGCGGCACCGAGCAGCGGCGCGCCGATCAGGCAGGAATACAGAATTCGCATGAGCATGGGTGCAAGCCTTTCTGCCCCCGGCGGCCATTCTCGCTCCCAAAGCCTAAACCGCCAAGGAACTTTTGGTTTCCGAGGGCCGAGCCGGCCCATCATGCAAAAACGGATGGCGTGGCGGAGGTCAGCGCAGGACCGGCTGGGCGGAAGCAGCCATCACGGGAAGGCGGGCATCGAGGCTGATGCGCCCATCCAGGTGCTGCTTGACCACCAGCGCGGCGGTCAGCATCACGGCGGCGGTCACGCCACCCAACAGGAACCCCAGGATTCCAAGGCTGCGACGGTCCGCCATGAAACGCTCCCCTACCCTTCGCCTGTCTCTTAGTCGGCCGAGGGTTAACTTTGGTTCAACAAACTCGCTCGTGTTGTCGACAACCGGGGGTGTGCGGTCTAGGGTTCGGATCGAGGAGGCAAGGTGGAGTGCGGCGGCTCCCTGTCGTGGGAGACCGTTATGTTGCGTCATGGCCTTGCTTTTACGATCGTCGCGCTCGTGGGCGCGCTGCTGACGATGCCGGAATCGAGCCTCGCTCGCGGGGCGGGCTTCCGTCCGGCGTTCACGGGTGGGCCTTTCCGCATTGTTTTGCCGAGGGGGCGGCCAAATTTGGCTGGCCGGCCAGGCCCTCATCGGGTCGGCAAGACGCCAAGCCCCTCGATCGGTGCCTCGCATCCTGTCCCGCCGGCTACCGGCCCGGAACACCCGACCGCAGGCGTGGTTGCGGATGGCACCCATCATTTCCGGTTCCTCCGTTACCGCCGCTTCGGCAATTCGCTCTCTCCAGTGACAGTCGGAACTGACTCATCCTTTTATGGGACGCCTTACGACCCGTCCGACGACGTCCCGGTCTATGCGCCGCCCGCGCTCCTTGGCGCCGACGATCCGTTCGGCCCCGCGAACACACTCTCGCGGCAGGTTCAGGCTCCGGGCCAGCCGCGCGGCTGCCGCGCCGAGCACGTGATCGTGCCCTCGGCGACCGGCGCGGGCGAGGGGAATGTGACGATCGTGCGCTGCTGAAACCGCAAGGCCGCTTACCAGAGCCTTGAAAAGACCACACGAAGCTGCCATGTGTCTGGCGTCGACCCGATTCGGGTCGCGGCAGGGCCGCCTGTACGAAGACCAATCAATCGGTTTCGGCCCGCCCTTTCATTCTTCCTCACATCGACAGCCCAGACCAGGCGGGGTGTCTTCAAAGACCCCGCGCCATGCGCACGGCTCTATGCCGGCGTGTGCCGCTGAATAGGATTATGCTTTGACCTCTTTCAACGATTTCGGCCTCGCAGAGCCGATCACGCGTGCCCTTACCCAAGAGAAGTACGTCACCCCCACCCCCATCCAGATCGACGCCATCCCGCTCGTCCTCGCCGGCCGCGACGTTGTGGGCATCGCCCAGACCGGCACCGGCAAGACTGCGGCCTTCGCGCTGCCGATTCTCAACCGGCTCGCCGCAAACCGGAAACCGCTGGAGAAGAAGAGCCCGCGCGTCCTGGTGCTCTCACCGACGCGCGAACTGTCGGGGCAGATCCTCGAGAGCTTCCGGACTTACGGCCGTCACATGCGCATTCAGTCCGCGCTCGTCATCGGCGGCGTGCCGATGGGACGGCAGGTGCGCGACCTGATGCTCGGGCTCGACGTGCTGGTCGCGACGCCCGGGCGGCTGCTCGACCTGATGAAGCAGAACGGCGTCCGCCTCAACCAGGTCGAAGTGCTGGTGCTCGACGAAGCCGATCGCATGCTCGACATGGGCTTCATCCACGACATCCGCACGATCGTCGCGAAGCTTCCCAAGGAGCGGCAGACTCTTCTCTTCTCTGCCACGATGCCGCGCGAGATCGCCGATCTCGCCGCGCACATGCTGCGCGATCCGGCCCGCGTCGCGGTGACGCCGGTTGCCTCGACGGCCGAGCGGGTCGAGCAGCGCATCATCCTCATCGACCGGTCCGCCAAGCCCGCCCTGCTGGTCGAGACGCTCAAGACCGAGCCGATCGAGCGCACATTGGTCTTCACGCGCACCAAGCACGGCGCCGACAAGGTCGTGCGCGGTCTCCACAATGCCGGCCTCTCCGCCGAGGCGATCCACGGCAACAAGTCGCAGAACCAACGCGAGCGCGTGCTCGCGGCGTTCCGCACCGGCAAGGTGCGCACCCTGGTCGCGACCGACATCGCGGCGCGCGGCATCGACGTCGATGGCATCAGCCATGTCATCAACTACGACCTGCCGAACATCCCGGAAAGCTACGTGCACCGCATCGGCCGTACCGCGCGCGCTGGCGCCGCCGGCGTCGCGATCTCGTTCTGCGACAATGACGAGGTCGCGTTCCTGCGCGACATCGAGAAGCTGATCGGCCTCGCCATTGCGCGGACGGATCGGCGGACGTCGCGCCCGGCGCAGCCCGAGCAGCACCGCCGGCCGCCACAGCAGGCCCAGCAGCGCAACGGCCGCAACGGGCACAATGGACACGGCAAGCGCCGCCCTGGCCAGCAGCAGCGGCGCGATCGAGACGGCCATCCCGCGCAGCATCAGCAACGGCGCGACCAGCCGCGTCGCGAGCAACAGGCAACATCCGCGGCGTCGCATGACAACATCGGAGCCGTCGCGTTCATGAAGCGCGCGCCGCGCCCGGCGGCTGCGCCGCATGACACGGGCCGCACGGCACGCTAGTTTCACGAAACAGGCTGAAGGACCAACATATGGCGAAAGAAGAGCTGCTCGAATTCGACGGCCTCGTCACCGAGGTACTGCCGGACGGAAATTTCCGCGTCAAACTCGACAATGACCACGAGGTGCTCGCCTACACGGCCGGCAAGATGCGCAAGTTCCGCATCCGCACCGGCGTCGGCGACCGCGTGGTGGTCGAGATGTCGCCTTACGATCTGCAGCGCGGGCGCATCAGCTTCCGCCATCGCGGCGATCGCCCGACCGTTCCGTCCTCCGGACCGCGCCGCGGCCCGTTCCGCAAGCACTAAGGCATGATCCCGAAAAGTGGACACCGGTTTTCGGAGAAGATCATGCCCAAACAAAAGAAAAAGCGACGAGTCTGATTCAACTGCGTTGAACCAGACTCCAGCGTCAGGAAAACTCGACGCCCAACCGGTTCTCGCCGCGCCAGATCGCGCGACACTTGCGGCGCACATGGCCCGGCTCGAGCGCGAGCTCGAAGTTTTCGGGTATGCCGACGAGGCTCGCCACGACGAGCAGCGCGCCGTGGTCGGTGAGATTGCGCACCGTGCAATCGACGATGGACGAGTGCAGGTTAAAGATGATCTTGCCGGACCTGAGCGTCCGGGCGCGCGGATGTCGTCGTCGCTCCTCCATGAGGAACCTCCGGTCGTCGCCCGCACGCGAAATGTGCGCCTGAGAACACTTTCGTACTGTTAACGGTCGCCGGACGCGGACGATTTTATCGATCGACGCCAACAAAGCGTTGGCCGCTCGCTCGCAAGGCCCGGCATGGGATTCAAGCGACGTTAACCGCGGCCACCCGTGGCGCGGAGCCTCAACTGCCGCGCCGCTCGACGAAAGCCGTGCTGATGAACGACAGCACCGGCTCGCCGTTCTGGTTCGTCCCGGTATTGCGGACGTGGATCAAGCCCCATCCAGGTCGGCTCTGCGAGACGCGCGCTTCAATCACCTCGGACGCGTAGCTGATCGTGTCGCCGACATAGACCGGCTTTTGCCATTTGAGATCGCGGAATCCAGGCGAGGGACCGAGCGTTGCGTTCGGCTCGCCGCGTGCCACGCGCTCAGCGTCCTCGCGTTGACCACAGAGAATGCGCAGCCGCATCCACATCGCGACCGTGTGCCAGCCGGACGCGCACAGCGCGCCGAAATGCGAGGCCGCGGCGGCCGCCTCGTCCGTATGGAAGGGTTGCGGATCGTATAGCGTCGCGAACGCCTTGATCTCCTCGGCCGTGAACGTGTGATTGCCGAGCGCCATCCGGTCGCC
>Ga0265313_10003979_pt1 | contig 11607 bp, 9 predicted proteins | sample 4123metaG_FD_203122 | JGI IMG/M metagenome (GOLD analysis project Ga0265313, IMG submission 203122) | Rhizosphere microbial communities from Carex aquatilis grown in University of Washington, Seatle, WA, United States - 4-1-23 metaG | ecosystem: Host-associated > Plants > Roots > Rhizosphere >...
GTCGGAATGTGGGCAATGACATACCAGGCGCCCATGAACCGCGGGATATCCACGGCCGGCACCGTCGCGAGCGTTTCATGCTTCATGGTCGAGCATCCCGTACCCAGCAGCGCAACTGCAGCTATGGCAATCAGCTGCAGGAAGGATCTGGAGCCTGCAATTAACATAGGCTCACTATAGTGGCAAAGGTTCTCGAAGATCAGTTCGCTTCCGAACACAGGGGAGTGCGGGACGTAGCAGGATCACCCCGTCGACTTGTCGGCTCCGGGCCGACGCGGCAATGCGGTCGCGCTCAATAGCCGATCGTGAACCGCTTGCGGACGAATCGATGCTGCTCGGCCTCGTCCACTGCTGCCACGGCAAGGTCCGCGATGTTCACGGCGTTCTTGCCACTTGCATCCTTGACCAGGCTGGAAGTGGAGGTGCGGTACTTGCCCGTGCGCTTGAGGACCAGCTTGCCATCCCGGGACCAGCCGTCGATGGACATGGGGGGTGTCAGCACGGTCCAGCGGATGTTGCTGGCGCGGTAGGTCTGCAGCGCGACCAGGTGCCCGAAGAACATGCCATAGGCCGCGCTGCCGGGCTGCGCCGGGAACGGCAGATGGGCCAGCATCGCTTCCTTGGTCTCATACATGGTCGTCGCGCCGCCAATCTGGATCACGTACGGGCTCTGTGCGACGCCGGCGAAGGCATGGGTGGCGATCTGCGCGGCCTGCGCAATCACGCTGTTCTCCGGCAGATTGTCCTTGCCGCTGCCGGACACGGAGATGATCACCGCATCGGCGCCTTGCGTGACGGACTTGAAGGACGCCAGGTCGGTCACATCGCCCGCGACCGCGCTGAAGTTCTTGTCCTTGACCTTGAGCTTGGAGGGATCTCGGGACACGCCGATCACGGTGTCGCCGCGGCTCAACGCTTCGCTGACGATGACCCCGCCAATCTCACCGCTGGCGCCATAGACGACGATCTTCTCGGCGTGCGCGGTTGGCGCCGCGAATGCGACGCACCAGACCATCGCCATCGCCAGACCCTGCAGATTCAAGCTTCTGGAATTCATTTGCGGCTACCCCCGACGTTCCCGTGTTTCCGATGTGTCAACCGGTGTGTCGATGATTATCCGCGAATGCTACGGGACGGGCCAGCTGCGTCTGGTGGTACCGCTGGTCGCGGGAAGCCACTCACGGTAAGGTAACCGGCCTGAGACTCAAGTCTGTGGAGACCATATGGGCAGAAGACTGATCAGTTCCGGCTCGAAGTTCGAGGAGCAGATCGGGTATTCCCGTGCCGTCGTGGATGGCGAATGGATATTCGTATCGGGAACTACCGGCTTTGACTACGCAACGATGTCGATTTCGAGCGACGTGGCCGAGCAGGCAGATCAGTGCCTCAAGAATATCGAGTCGGCCCTCCGGCAGGCGGAGTCGAGCCTGAAGGATGTGGTCCGCGTGACCTATGTGCTGCCAGACGGAACGGATTTTGAGCGATGCTGGCCGGTGCTGCGCCAGTACTTCGGTGACGTCCGTCCGGCGGCGATGATGATCTGCGCCGGATTGGCGGATCCGCGCATGAAGATCGAGATAGAGGTGACCGCCCGCACAGCGCGGGCATGAGGAGCAATCATGAGAGCCGTTCGCCTCTATGAATATGGTGGCCCCGAGAAGCTGATCTACGAGGAAGACGTCCCCGACCCCGTGCTCGGCGACAGCACGGTGCTGGTCGAGGCGGTGGCCGCGAGCGTCAACCCGATCGACTGGAAGGTGCGCTCAGGGGCACGGCAGAAGGATTTTCCGCTCCAGTTGCCAGCGATCCTCGGCAAGGACGTCAGCGGGATCGTCCGCGCCGTGGGCAGGGACGTGCGCAGCTTCCAGCCCGGCGATCGCGTGATGGCGTACACCGACGCGACCTACGCCGAGCTCGTGCTGGTGGAGGGCGCAGTGCTGACGCACGTACCCGAAGGAGTGAACCTGATCGACGCGGCTGCGATTCCGCTGGTGGTGCTGACCGGCGAGCAGCTGGTGAAGCTCGCGGCGAAGGTGCAGCCCGGGCAGACCGTCCTGGTCAGTGGAGCGCTCGGCAGCGTCGGCCGCGCGGCCGTGCATAGCGCGAAGAAGCTTGGTGCACACGTGATCGCCGGTGTACGTGCCCGCCAGCTGGCGGAGGTCCGGCAGCTCGGCGCAGCAGAATCAGTCGCCCTCGATGACGACGCGGCACTCGCAAGGTTGCCGCCGCTCGATGCGGTGGCCGATACCGTCGGCGGTGCAACCGCCGCCAAGCTGCTTCACAGAGTCAGGCAGGGCGGCAGCTTCGGCTTCGCGTCCGTACTGCCCGAGGGTGCGGCCGCGAGCCATCCGACCGTAACCGTCACGCGTGTGTTTGCCCGTCCTGATGCGTCAAAGGTCCGGGAATTCGCGGACGATATTCGTGACCACAAGTTCGTGCTGCCGATCAGCCGCCGGCTGCCGCTGCGCGAGGCGGGAGCGGCGCAGCTGCTGGTGGAGCGCGGCGGCGCCGCCGGCAAGATCATCCTGCTGGCCCCCCGGAGCGAATGATCACGGCGACGTCAGTGCCCATCGGCATTCGCTTCTCCGGCTATTTCGGCAACGAATCCCCGCGAATTGCTTTACATAATCTTTCGGTGCGCTAGCGCGCATTCATTGCGTATGTCAATGTTGACCGAAGACAGGCCGCAGCATGCACTGTCAGGGGAAGGACATGCGCTCAATTCGATGGTCGCTGATCGCGACGATCGCCGCACTCGCGGCGATGACACCCGCACACGCGCAAAGCACCTACTACTGGGCGGTCGGGTCCGGTTGCTACATCACCGCGACGGCGGACTACGACTCGTTTCTCAGTCCCTGCTGGAATAACAGCGGATCCACCGCAGCCCCCATCTCCGGGTACGGGCCGCCCACCGCCGGCTCCGATGTGTATCTCGTGAGCGGCGTCGCCAGCCTCAACCTGGGGATCAGCTCACTCGGCGCACCGGCCACGCTCCACAACCTCGTTATCGACGACGTGTTGCAGGGAACGATGGGCCTGGACGCGGGCGTGCCGATTTCAGTCACAGGGACCGAGACGGTCGGTCTCAATGGCAGCGGCTACCTCTATATGACCGCCGGCGCGCACGCGGCGACCACCCTGATCGTCGGCGCGAATGCCGGCTCCAACGGCAACATTCAGGTCCACGGCGGCAGTCTCTCGGCCGGTACGCTCACCGTTGGCGCGAGCGGCTATGCAACAATGTCTCAGGATCAATCCAACGCACCCTCCAGCGTCAGCGTCACCGGCTCGCTCATCCTCGGCTCCGGCGCGGGCATCTTTGGAAACTACTATCTGAGCGGTGGCACCCTGAACGCCGGCCAGGAGGTGCTGGCCCAGTCCGGCAACGGCTACGTTTTTCAGAGCGGTGGGACCCACACCGTTGGTTCACTGCGACTGGCGCAGAACGCCGGCTCGCAGGGACAGTTCAGCTTCGTCGGCGGAACGCTCACCGTGAACGGCGACGTCGCGGGGGGCGCCGGCACGAGCCTGCTGGAGATTGACGCCGCCGGTGCCTCATTCAACGGCAACATCTCCGGACTCACGAACTTGGAGGTGGGCTCAGGCGTAGGCAGCAACGGCGCCTTCGCGATGAGTGGCTCACAGTCAGCCGCCGCACAGGTCGAGCTTGTCGGTAATCAGGGCACCGGACTGTGGGTACAGACTGGGGGGACCAACAGCGCCGGTACGCTTGCCCTGGGCGAGAACGCGGGCGGGACCGGCATTTACAATCTCAGTGGCGGCATGATCAGCGCCGACTTTCTGCAAGTCGGCGTCAACGGCACCGGCACCCTCAACCAGTACGCCGGAAGCTCGGTCAGCGCCAATACCGAGCTCGACTTGGGCCTCTTCAGCGGTTCCAGCGGTACCTACAACCTGCATGGCGGCACGCTGAGCGCACCGTTCGAACTGATCGGTCAGAGTGCGCCGATGGCCGCGCCGGCTCTGTTCGTCCAGAACGGCGGTACCAACACCGCCGGCAGGATGCAGCTGGGGGATCTCGGCATCTATCAGCTCGTCGGCGGCCAACTCGCGGTGAACAACGATCTCGTCGGCGGCGAGCTCGAGATCGGTGGTGGCTCGCTCAGCGTCGGAGGGATCCTTTCCGTCCGCACACTGCTGCTCGATGCCGGCAGCTCGTATACCACCAGCACGGAACTCGATGTATTGAGCAGCGTGCAGCCGAGTGTCATCGCTGGCGCACTCACCGTCGACATTACCGGCGCATTCAATATCTACGGCTCCGCCGGCCTGTCCGGCACGGGCAGCCTCACCAACAACGGCACGCTCAGCATCGGCTCTGCCGGGTCATCGAACCCCGCGCAGCTCGCGGTCAACGACAGCGCGCAGCTCGTGAACAATGGGTACCTGCAGCTCACTGGGGCCGGTTCCATCCTCGTGCACGGGGGGGCGTTCACCAATGCCGCGAATGGCAATATGGTCATGACCGTGCAATCGACTCCACAGGTGTCCGTGGACGGCAGCGGGTCATTCGTCAACCAGGGCATGGTCTCCCAGTTCAGTGGCGATGTCGGCGTCGCCGTCACGAATCCGAACCTCACGCCCTCAATCACGAACCAGGGCACCTGGACGGTGTACGCACCGGCGACACTCACCGTGCAATCCGGCCTGTTCACCAACGCGGCGGGTGCCACGTTCAACAACGCCGGCGGCGCCGTCCACGTCCTGGCAGCGGGTCAAGTGGTCAGCGACGGCACCTTTACCAATTCAGGGACAGTGACGATCGATGCGGGCGCGAGCTTCTCCGGCGCGGGCACCTACACCCAGACGGCCGGTCTCACCAAGGTCTACGGCACGCTCTCGATGCCCACGATCTACAACCAGGGGGGCAGCTTCGGCGGCTCGGGAACCGTCAACGGCTCGCTGCTCGATCCGCTCGATGTGCCGGTGAACTTCTACAACCAGGGCGGCATGATTGCGCCGGGCGACCCCACGCGGCTCACCATCGATGGCAATCTCTATTTCAGCAGCGGCGTGCTCGACGTCAAGATCGCCGGCGTCAACAACCTGGACCAGCTCGATGTCACCGGGATTACCGACATCACCGGAGGCACGCTGGAACTGGATTTCATGGACGGGTTCGCGCCGCAGAAGGGCGACGTGTACGAATTCCTGCTGGGCAACAACATCGGGCCAGCGCTGTTCGCGAGCGTGATCGTCACCGGCCTGCAGCCCGGCTTCCAATACGACCTCACGGCCGGAACCGATGGCAGCATCGACCTTACGGCGATCAACGATGGCGTTGCGGCCGTGCCGCTCCCGTCCTCGGTGTGGCTGCTCTGCTCAGGCGTCCTGCTGCTGCTGTTCATGGGCCGCCGGGAAAGCGCCCGAGTGAGGCTATCCATGATCACCATCACGTCCCTGATGCTTGGCGGCTCCCTTGCCGCTCACGCCGCGAAGCCGTGCGAAGAACTCAAGAGCGAGATCGCCGCGAAACTCGACGCCAAGGGCGTCAAGAACTATTCGCTGGATATCGTGACCAACGACCAGGTAGCGGACAAGAAAGTCGTCGGCAGCTGTGAAGGTGGCACGAAGAAGATCGTCTACGGGCGCAGCTGAGCAGTTAGGAACGCAGAGGGCTGCAGGCCATCATCTGGCCATTCACCTTCAGCGCACGCACCCCGTAGTACGAACCATCCTCCACATCAGGAAGCTTGAGTCCGACTTCGAAGACGCAATCCAATCCGACGGTGGCGGCGCGCATCGGGAAATAATCTCCCGCCGGCTCAGATCGTCAGCTTCTCCTCACTCAGCGGAAGCTTGCGCACGCGCTGACCACTGGCCGCGAAGATCGCATTGCAGAATGCCGGGATCGCGGACGGGTAGGGCGGCTCGCCGATTCCCGTCGGCGGGAAATCCGAGGGGACGAACACCACATCGATCTGCGGGATCTTGCGATTGCGCAGCAGCCGGTAATCCTGGAAATTGCTCTGTACGACGCGGCCCTTGTCGAGCGTGATCTGCTGACCCAGCGCCGCCGAGACCGCATCGAGCACCCCGCCTTGCATCTGGTTCACCGCATTGGTCGGGTTGATGATGTGCTTGCCGACATCGGCGGCGACCCAGCACCGCTCAGGTGTGATGACGCCATTGGCATCGACGCTGACCTGGTGCACCTGGGCGACATAGCCGAGATGGCTCCAGTACCAGCCGAAGCCCATGCCGGTGCCCTTCGGCAGCCGGCTGCGGTCCTTCCAACCCGACATGTCGCGCACGCGCTCGATCACCGCGATCATGCGGCTGGCCATGAAGCCCGGCGCGAAGGCATTGCCGCCGACCTTGCCAGCGCCTTCGCCCGGCAGCGGATTCTTGAGCAGTGTCAGATTGAACTCGATGGTGTCCAGGCCCGCGGCGTGTGCCACCTCGTCGAGGAACGACTGGAACACAAAGGCATGCACGTTGTCCCCGGGCGCGCGCAGCGGCCCCACCGGCATGTTGAATGAGATCCGGGAGGTGCGCAGCGCATAGTTCGGCACGAAGCCCGCCGGAAAGCAGTCCAGAGCCGGTACCGCCGTGTTGTTGAAGTACTTGGTGCGTGCGAAGCCGACGTAGTGATTGCGCCAGGCGATGAGTTTGCCGTGTTCATCGACCGCCGCCGTCAGGTTGTGAAAGCCGCCGGGCCGGTAGAAATCGTGCTGGATGTCATCTTCGCGCGACCACAGCACCTTCACCGGTGCACCGATCTGCTTGGATATCACCGCCGCCTCGATCATGTAGTCGTTCATGAGGCGCCGGCCGAACCCGCCGCCGGCGCGGATCATGTGGATCAGGACATTCTCCGGTGGAATGCCCAGCGCCTTGACGACGCCGTCGCGGCCCGGAGCGGGGTTCTGCGTCGGCGCCCAGATCTCGACCTTCCCGTCCTTGAACGAGGCCGTGCAGTTCATCGGCTCGAGCGTCGCATGAGAAATGAACGCGTACGAGTAGGCTGCGGTCACGACTTTCGCGGCATGCTCGATCGCATCATCCGGGTTGCCATCGACGCGCAGGTCGCTCTCCGGCTTCTGCTTGGCCAGCTCCGCGGCGCGGGCATTGAAGCCGGCGGTGGAGTCGCTGGCGTGAGGACCCTCGTCCCAATCGATGACGAGCTTCTGACGCGCCCGCTGCGCCCGCCACCACGAATCCGCCACAATGGCGACGCCGTGATGCAGGCCATCATCGGCCGGGCCGCGGGTCGGACCTTCGAGCACGCGTGGGCTGCCTTCCAGCACCAGCACGTGACTCACGCCCGGCAACGCCTTGATCTCATCGATGTTCGCGCTCTTCACCCTGGCGTCGAACACGGGTCCCTTCTGGAACACCGCGTACAGCATGCCCGGGACCTTGACATCGATCCCGAAGGGCTGCGCGCCCACGACGATGCGCGCCTTGTCCGGATCGAGCACGGAGGTGCCAATGATCTTGAACTGCGACTCATCCTTGAGCGTGACCTTGGTGAGGTCAGGGACCGGCAGCCGCGCGGCCCGTTCGGCCAGCGCCCCATAGCTCAACGTACGGCGCGTGGGTCCGTGGGTCACCACGCTGTCCTCGGCGCTGCAATCGGAGGCCTTGACCTTCCAGGTTGCCGCGGCGGCCTCGATGAGCATCTGGCGGCCGGCGGCTCCGGCCCTGCGCAGCGGCATCCAGTTGGTGGGCGTCGACATGCTGCCGCCAGCGCCCTGGCGACCCATCGGGCCGCCCAGGTAGTCGGCCATCTCGATCACGACATCCTTCCATGCCACGCCGAGTTCCTCGGCAAAGACCATCGGCAGCGCGGTCTTGATCCCCTGGCCGAGCTCCGGATTGGGCGCGAGAATCGTGACCGTACCGGAGGGCGCAATGCGCGCATAGATCGTGAGCTGATGTCCGGTATCGGCGGCGCCAAGGCCCGGTGTCGCGCGCGCCCACACAGGAATGGTCGCTGCGAGCAGCAGTCCGCCGCCCACGGCGCTGCTCGCCACCAGAAACGAGCGCCGCGACAGCACGCTGCCGTCGGCGCGGTCCTTAGGGTTCGTGAGATCTGTGTTCATGGCGCTCAACCCTCCAGCTGGCTGGCGACCTGCTTGATCGCCGCGCGTATGCGTACGTAGGTGGCGCAGCGGCACAGATTGCCGGACATCGCGTTATCGATGTCGGTCTCCGTGGGGTTGCGGGTTCTCTCGAGCAGCGCCGTCGCCGCCATGATCTGTCCGGCCTGGCAGTAGCCGCACTGCGGGACATCGACGGTGAGCCAGGCCTGCTGCACCATCTTGCCGATCCGGCTCGCACCGACGCCCTCGATGGTCGTGATGTTCAGGCCGTCGGCGTGTTGGACGGGCAGCTGGCAGGAGCGCGTCGGCTTGCCATCCACGTGCACGGTGCAGGCGCCGCACTGCGCGACCCCGCAACCGAATTTCGTGCCCGTCATGTTCAGCGTATCGCGCAGCACCCACAACAGCGGCGTGTCGCCTTCGACGTCCACGGTACGCTCGATGCCATTCACTTGAAACTTGTAGCTCATCGTGATCTCCAGCCGTTTTGGTCCCCGGCGTTCAGATTGGGCTCAGCGCATGCGCAACAGATCGAGTTCCTCGTAGCGCACCGGATCGGTGTTGGCGCGCAATGCGGCGACTTGATCCGCGCTCACCGCTGCGGCGTCATTACCCCAGGACGTTCTGACGAAACTCAGCAGTTCGGCGACGTGCTCGTCGTTCAATGCGGCTCGGAACGGGATCATCCGATAGGCATCCGGTGTGCCGTGAACGACGACCGGGGAGGATCCATTGAGCACGATATTGATCAGCGACACCGAATTCGGATCAAGCACCGCCGGGTTGCCGGCGAGTGGCGGAATGTAGGGCGCAGCACCCTTGCCGTCGCGCCCATGGCAGCCGGCGCAATTCTGGACATACTCCAGCGAGCCCGGCGCAGTGAGCTGGGATGCGCTCAAGGCTGCCTCAGTCGCCGGATTGTAGCTCCAGTGCGACGGCGTGTCGGGATGGGCCGGCGAGAGCGACTTCAAGTAGTGCGCGATCGCCGCGTTGTCCTCATCGCTCAAATACTGGGTGCTGTAGTTGATCGCATCGATCATGGACCCGAAGGCGGTGCCACCGGCGTTGTGACCGGTCTTGAGATACTCGGTGAGTTCGGCCTCCGACCAGCGACCCAGGCCTGAGGTGTCATCGCCGCGCAGGTTGACCGCCGACCAATTATCGAGCGGTGCGCCCGAGAGATAGGCCTGATCGGCTTGCGTGAGCGCCTTTTCCTGGAATACCAAGCCGCGCGGCGTGTGGCAGGCCCCGCAATGACCCAAGCCCTGTACCAGATAGGCGCCGCGGTTCCACTGTGCGTCGTGATCGGGAACGCTCGCGTAGGGCGCCTTGTCGAGAAACACCGCGTTCCAGATCGCCAGCGGCCAGCGGATGTTGAGCGGCCAGCGCATACCCGTGGGTCGGTTCGCCTGGCGCACCGGTGCCACGGCCCGCATGAAATAGGCATAGAGAGCGGCCACATCCGCATCCGCGAGCTTCGCGTAGGACGGATACGGCATCGACGGGTACAGGTAATGTCCGTCGCGGGCGACCCCGCGCCGCAGTGCGCGGTCAAAATCCTGCAACGAATATTGGCCGATTCCCGTCTCGGGATCGGGAGTGACATTGGTCGTGTAGACGGTGCCGAGTGGGGTACCCATCCCGCGCCCGCCGGCAAACGCGCCACCACCAGGGACCGTGTGACAGGCGACGCAGTCGGCAGCATGCGCGAGATACTCGCCGCGGCTGATCTCCTGCGCGCTCGTCGCCATCTCCGGCGCGGCCGCGCTGGGCTCGGCCAGCGGTTCGATCGCCAGGGCCAGCAGCCCCAACGCCACGCTGTTGCGAACGACCTTCAGCATGTTCTGGTCTCGCCGCCCCCTTCGCCTGCAAGGCGCCTCATCATAAGTCATGCGAACCGCATCGCAAGGCCTATATAAAGGAAAGCGACCCGGGGGCGCCGAAAAGCCTGCAATCTATTGATTGTTATGTGCTTTTCAATAACTAAACCGCGCCGGCGCGCAGCGAACCCGGCTTAGGGCCGCCGGGCCATATCGAGTCAAACGCGTATTAGGCGGTACGTCGACGAGACGACAGCGCGAGGCCACCGAGCCCCGCCAACATCAGCCAGACGCTGGCTGGCAGCGGCACCGGGTTAGCGCCAATGCTGGCGTTGAAGACGATCTGGGAACCGATCGCCGATCCGGCGGCGAACGAGACCAAGACCGAGTCGGTAATCGTCCACGTGCCGATATTCGTGACATTAAAGAGCGTCAATGGGCCAGCGAAAGCCGACGGAGCAACGAAGGGCCCATAGGTCCCCACCGTCGTGCCATTGGACGTGTAACTGTTGGCCAGCGTACTGCCGGACGCAACACCGGCACTGAAACTGCCCGTCGTCTGCTCATAAGCGGTGAAGCTGGTGCCGAACACGCTCGTCGGCAAGGTATTGAACAGGTAATTCTCAAGCACCGTCAACGTGTCGGCCTGCGATACCGCCGTCGGACTGCCAGTGCTATTCCCTTCGAAGGTGGCCGCAAAGGAGCCGTAGGTTACGATCCCGGTAGTTTGAGTCTCAGTGCCTACCCGGCTGCCCGTTAACTGCACTATATCGCCGTTCGGAAGGTCGACGTTGATATTGCTTAACCCGCTTGAACCACCGCCGGCTGCTTGCGCCGAGTCGGCGGGGCAGGACCCGACGTCACAGGTACCGTTGACACTGAGTCCGTATGGGGTGGCCTGCGCGACCTGCACCATCCCGGCGGCGGTAGCGCATGCGATTGTCAGAAAAAACCTACGCATCGTGCGCTTCCTGCTCTGAAATTACTGGCGGCTCGACTGAATTACAGAGTGCATGCTGCGCGCAAGGAAATCAACAACACTTTGGGCCTCCGCGCGATCCCGGAACGAATATTTTCGCGCACGGCAGAGGCTTCCATTCCGCTTCAACTTGCCGACGCGGTGGCCGTTAGCGCTAGGCGCGCAAGCGCACGGTAGAAGACACGAATCCCTGATACCGCAGTTCTCCGCTGTCGTAGCAGGGTGTCTTATGTAAACTCTCGATCGGCACCGTTCGCTATCAGCGATCGATAACGCGGCGCTTCATGATATCGATCCGCCTTGGCATGATGGGGTTGGCTACTTGATGAATCGGCGACACCGGAGCGAGCACCATTGAGGCGGCGAGAACTGTGAGGGCTGAGGCGGCGGCGGGGTCATCGCCGGCGCGGCTGCCTGATTGAGCCCGCTGTTGATTTCATTGCGCTGTGTCTCATGGCGCAGGGTGGCAGTGCCGGCATCGACCGAGGATTCCTGTGCTAAGCGCCTCGACACGTCGGGCTTGTGATCGGCGTCGGCATCGGCTTCCCGGATCTTGGTGCGGGCCGCCTCCAGATCGGTGCTGGCGAACTGCTGCGCGTCGCTCTGTTCCGCCTGCTGAATCAGTGTATGGGCTTGGGTCAAGTCGGCCACGGGCCGGGGAGTGCTCTCGCACCCGGCAGCGAGGACAATCGCCGCGGCGGCTGCAGCGCGAAGATAGGGACTCAGCAATATGGCG
>Ga0265313_10003980_pt1 | contig 11605 bp, 7 predicted proteins | sample 4123metaG_FD_203122 | JGI IMG/M metagenome (GOLD analysis project Ga0265313, IMG submission 203122) | Rhizosphere microbial communities from Carex aquatilis grown in University of Washington, Seatle, WA, United States - 4-1-23 metaG | ecosystem: Host-associated > Plants > Roots > Rhizosphere >...
TACGTCTGCGGCAAAATGCCCCTGCTGCAGCAAGAATGAATTGCGAGCGAGATAGCCGGTCCAGACATTCGCTAGCTCTGCCCAGGTTTCATTGCGATTGAACCACTGTCCGCAAGGTCCGAGCGTCAGGCCCGGCGCCTTGTCGATAAGCGGCTGATGCGCCGATTCGTGAATCACAAAGCGGTTGATGCCGTTGAGGAATTCCTGGTCGGCTGTTGGCTTGAGCGTTGCTGGAGACCACGCCCACGCCGTTGAAGAATCACACGAGGTCATGGATTCAGCGGCGGCAATATTCTGCCCATAAATGTGCGCCACAGATGCTGACTCGCGGTCATCCGCGTTATAGCCAAAGGTAGGGTTGTTAATTCCTGGTTTCTGCACCCACATCGCGCTCATGGGAATGTCGTCGAGCTTCTTCACTTCCATGCCATCGGCAATGAACGCGCGGCCCGACTCGTGCGACTCGCCGTAGTGACCCATTCCACGCTCCTTCAGCGACGCCTGCACTTGGCCGTAGTGCTCGTCGGCAGTAAGATCGGCGATGGTCTTGCGCAGATCCCAGAGAAACCTGTCGCTGGCTTGCGCGCTCTCCACAATCCGTCCAGTCAGCACCGGCATCCAGGGACGCGGATCATAACCGCGGCGCTTGGTGAACTGGTCGATCATGTTGTCCGTCCAGTTCTGCGCACCCGCTTCCCAGCTATCGGTAATAACGTAACGGATACCGCGCTTTCCCAACATGTCGGCTCCCACAGTGTCCCGATAACTGTCGAGATAGCCATTCATGTAGTTCTTTACGAAGCCTGCATTCAGCTTGTCGACCTCGAGGCCGGTGGCTTCTTTTGTGGCAGGGTGGTTCGTGATCCCGAGCAAGGAGTAGCCGAAGCGCAGCACAACCCAGCGGCCATCCGGAGGTGTCCAGCCGAGTGTGCCGTCCGCGCGCATTTTGCTGGTTAGATCAATCACGTCGCTCTTTTTGATTTCATCCTGCGGAGTGCTGTCGGGCGTGGCTAGGCTGTAGGCGTCCCATATCGGGTTGAACGCGGCCTTCTCTTCAAAGCGGTTCACGCGCGCCCCGGGATGAAGTACAAGTTCAGCGATGAAGTGGTCCGTTTGCGGTTTCGGAGTCGGCATTCCCAAATCTGCAAATGGATTGGGCGGCGTCGGCTGAGTTTTAAAGGTCACGCGAAAATACTTGGCCGTGACCGGCGCGAACGACAGTGTGTGCTCGGTAGAACCTCCCTTGGGAACTTCGAGGACGACGTGAAAGTTCTGTCCATCGTCACTCGCTTCAAGCGCCTTGCCGCTCTCGCCGCCAGGAGGAAGGAAAGCATCGAATGGCCCCTTCTTGCCCGCCACGATCGTAAGCGCACGAATGGTTTGCGGTTGGGCGAATTCGTACTGGATCCAAGCCTTCGCGCCGATTTCCTTCTCCATCGGCAACGCGACCGATTTCACCAGGTCGCCGTCACTCAAAAGCGCAGCATCAACTGTGCCGCCACTAAACGTGATCTTCGGCTGTAACCGCTCCAGAGGCACGTCCGTCGCTGCTTCCTTGTAGGCGATCACAGCGGAGTCCGCGTAATACTCCGGTGCTTTGAAACTTGTGCCCACCATGTCGCCGAGATCTTCGATAGGCAGATTCTGAAACGCGCCCGTATTGGACGGCGGGTGAGCGAGCATTCCCGTAAAGGGTTTCCCCCCTTCAACTCTGGTCTCGCTCCATACGTACTTTTTCATCGCTTCTTTTGCCGGAACCCACGGGCCACCGGTTTCGCTCCAACCCGGTGAGCCGGCGATGGCCTCCTCAAGGCCAAGTTGGTTGGCTTCGGTCGTGGCATATTTGAAAGCGTCCTTCCAGTCCGGAGTCATGTAGACGAGCCGCTTCTCCACAAGCTGGGGCGTGAAGAGCGCCGCGTCGAAGTTCTGGAACCCGCCAAGCCCGGCGCGGTGCATCCATTCGAGATCGAGTTTGATGCCTTCTTTTGTGATGTTGCCGTTCATCCAATGCCACCACACGCGTGGTTTGGCGCTTTCCGGCGGGTTCTCAAAACCGCTCTTCAGGGCATCTGTTGTTCCCTGCGCCGAAACCAGCGAAACAACACCCAAAAACAGAGCCGCGCACATCCACTCTCGATTTCGCATCCACACCGACATCCATTTCTTGAGCATTTGAGGTCTCCCTTCCGGGGCGATTCAGTGGCATGCGCAAAGATCGAGCCCCCAGCAGCTCTCCTGCAGGGGCGCTCACTTCATCATTTGCTGAATGCCAGGTGGCATTTACGCACAAGCCGCCCAACGCAGCAGAGTCTATTTACGGCTCTACATCATGTCAATCAGGAAATAATTGACCTATCGGAATGACGTTCGTCCACGGTTTAGAAATACTGCGCCTTCGACGCCTTATGGCCCACACGCCAGAAACTGCCTTCGGATCCGTTCCTTGCGATTCGAGATCCGCTAAAGCAGACCGGCCCATGCGCTACAACAAAAGATGCAGCTTTATCACTGATATACGTACCCACTGTCACATGCTTGAATCTATATTTCGCCGCTAAATTGAGGTGGAGTTTCCTTGCCTCCTCGCCGAACGCATCTCACCGCGCTCGATAGATACACAAAGGAAAACGCTAGCTGGAGAAAAATTAGATGGTGAGCTGGTTCAAGGGATCAACCCTCCGGATGCTCTTTTACTGAATCGATAATCCCTCAACTCCGCGTCATCCTTCAGCCTCGTAGTGTCACCGTCATTGGAGTCCTCGACGGCTCGCGATAGCTCGTCGATCAAATTGGCATTGCCGTAGGGATCGTCCATCACCTGGCGACTTACGAGGTTAAGGAAAAAGCATGAGTCAGATGCTGGCGACCCCCACAAAGAAAGGCATTCTTGCCGAATACGTAACTCCACCTAAGCGCATCAGCTTTCTTTTCCCCAAACGTTCTTTAGCGATGGTTTTGGCACTCGGGTTACTGCCGTGGCTTGGGGTGATCTCCTTCACTGCCGGCTCCTTCGCCGCCATTCACTTTGTCTGCTATGCGATTCTAATTTTCGCGATCGGTTACAGCGCCGTCAGTTTGTTTTTACCCGTGTCGAGACGGCCCGAGATGATTGTCTTCGCTCCAGCCCTCGGTATTCTTACGATCTCGGCCCTCAGTGCCCTCTGGCTCCGGCTTGGACTTTCCATCGTCTGGATTCCTGCCCTCTGGCTCGTCTTCTTCTTGCCCGGCGCATGGAATCTATGGGTCGATCGGGCACTCTGGGGCAAGACCACCATCGCCTACCCATCGACTCTCATACTTCTTTCCACGCTGATCTGCCTTGTTTTTTTCCTGCCCTCGGCGCGTCGCGATGCTGTCCTTCAACACGATGGAAGCTTCAATTGGATGTATACCGATACGCAGCAATTCCACGCCGTCGCCGCGAGCATCAATGGTGCAACAAGCCCTCCAAGAAACCCGGGCACCGTGACTGTCGAGCTTTTCTACCACTTTGGCCCGTATGTGCCGGCCGCTGCCATGTCCCGGTTCACCGGCCTCGGTTTGGGTGACGCTGTCGCCCGGGTCACTCGGGCCGCTTCCCTATGGGCGCTGGTCTTCTCAGTTTTCGGCGCGGGCACGTTGTTGTCCCTCAAGGCCACTGGCCTGAGATTTGGAGGTCCCGCAACCGTCTTCGGACTCTTCTTCTACGGTGCGCTCCTTGCTCTCTTCACGGACGAAGGAGGCAGTTCAAGCCGGATCGGTGGAGCGATCCTCTTCACCATCCCCGCCATCCGTGTCATTTGTGATGGCGGGCCATTCAGCCATCTGATCCTCGGTCATTCCGTGCTTCACGGTATGTCGGCCATCACCGCAATCATGGGCCTTTGCCTGGTGCAGTGCGAGCGTCGAGTGCACCTCTCCGGGCGCGATCTCCTCCTGCTCGCTCTTCCCTCTTTCGTGGTCCCCGTAAACTCCTTCGCTGCGTTGTACTGCCTGGGCCTTGTGTTCATTCTCCTATTCTGGACACGGCTCGCGGCACTGCGGTCCTGGCTGTGGACCGCGGTGATGTTCATCCTCTTTGCTTCCACGTGGGCATTGATGGGCTACACCCGCGCGCCAGATGCGGGCGGTGCCGCGCTCAAAGCGAACTTGGGTTCGCAGTGGTGGACCATTGCCGTCTGGTTGTCCGTCGGTCTTGGATTTCGCATCTTCGCCTTCCGTTGGGTTTCGCGGCCATGGCGCAATCCTCTCGCAGCCTTGGTTCTGGCAACCTTCCTTTTCCTTTTCTCGTTTTCTACGCTCCTCCATCTCAAAGATGACAACGAGCGTTACGGGCTCTACTTTTTGCAATGCATGTTCAGCATCTTTGCCTTCTCCAGACTCACGCCCACATGGTGGCGCTCTTTCGACCGGTCCGAATTGATCATGGACTGGCTCAGGTTGGCAAAAAACGCGGCGCTGCTCTTGTCCGCTTTCGGAGTCTTAATTGGCATCTCCATCTTGTTCACGCATCAACACACCGGCATCCCGTCCTTTCGACTGAGAGTGCTTCTGTGCTTTCTAATGGCCCTTGCGATGGCTGGCCTGTTGAGCCTGATGACCCAAAAGCGCGCCATTGCAAGATCCTCCTCGGCGATCCTGACGGCAGTCTTGCTCGTCGGCTTCTCGGCATGGATGACGCCATGGATCGATTTCGGGCTCGGGCGAAAAAAGATGGACGTCTCACTCACGTCCGGCGAGGTTCGAGGCTTGCAGAGACTTCACGATCTCTCACGCCGCGACGATCGCTTTGCGACCAACAAACATGCGGTCGAAACCATCCCCATACGCAACCAGAGATCCTACGGCTATACCGCATTCTCTGAGCGTCCCGTGCTCCTTGAAGGATATTTGTCGCGCGGCGAGACCTACTACGCTTGGTTCAGCACCCTGCTCCAGAACAACGATTTGATATTCACAACCACTAACCCTGAAACGGTGCACACGATCGCCAGGACCTACAACGTGCATTGGCTTGTCGCGCGTCCCGGTACTGACATTGCGCTGCCCAGACCTCTGCCCTTCTGGCTGGTCGAACAACAGAACTGCGGCGACTTGAGAATCTACCGCGTCGACTGACGAAAGGCTGAGCGAGGCCCTACGAGCTGCTCTTGCCGGGCACCCACTCGGCACGGAGTGTCTCATTCACCATACTAAAATGAATGACTTGCGTCCGTAGCTAAAGAAAGGGCATGCCGCGCAACTCTATTTCGCCGGTGCCGCCTCTGCCTCGTCACCAGAGTCCTCCACCAACACCGCCGAACCCGCAACCAGATCAAAGCTCACCGGATCTTTTCCTGCCGGGCGAAATGTCGCCCGCAAAGGCTCTCTCTGCCAATCTGGAATGCCGCACGCGGGATCCGTCTGGCTTCCCGCATCATAGGCTTCTAGCTTTTTCGCCAGCACCGGTTTGCGCGCTGCCAATTGCGCCACTACCGCGTAGAGACTCTTTCCACTCGACGTCACGCCACAGTACGCGCCGTAATCGCGGAACCAGCTCACCAGGCTCACGCCCGGATCGTAATCCGGCAGCTTCAACGCCGCGATGTGGCCTGACACGCGATCCACTAGCAGCCAAGGCCCCCGCTGCCAAACCCAGTGATTTCCCCCCGGCCCCTGTTTCTCGCCAGGCAATTCATCGTTGAAACGCAGCACGCGCCGCACCACAAAGCTGCGATCGGTCACATCATGCGCATCGCCGGTCGTCCACTCCCTTCACCAGCCCGTCCACCACCAGCGGACGAATTCTCAACGCATTCTCCCCTGTCGTCGCCCCTGCAGGATCGCCAACTTTTGAATAAGGAACGCGCTTCGCCGCGCCAAGACCAACAACATGCACTTTGCGTGGTGTTGCATTTACATACTGTGTTACCGCAACCAAAACCGTGGCCACCACGGCAATATTTACCAACCGCTTTATACCTTGCATGCCCCGTTGACTCCTTTGCCCGATAACCTCTTCTGGCTATTTCACTCCGTTGCAAAGGGGAAGAACTACGACTCTCGCTATAGATAATTTGATTCCGTCTTACTTCGCCGCCTCCACCGCTCTTGCCACTCTGAACGCCGTCCCCTCGTTCAGGTGCGCAGCCAGCACTTGCATGCCAACTGGTAGACCTGCCTTCGTCACGCCGCAAGGCACTGTCACACCGCAAATGCCCGCGAGGCTCGCCGTCACTGTGTAAATATCCGCAAGGTACATAGCCAGCGGATCGCCCGTCTTCTCACCGATCTTGAATGCTGGCGTTGGCGCCGTTGGCGTCACAATCGCATCCACCTCGTCAAAGGCTCGCAGGAACTCTTCTGCCAGCAATCGCCGCACCTGCTGCGCCTTCAAGTAGTAGGCATCGTAATAGCCCGCGCTCAGCGCATAGGTTCCCAGCAGAATCCGCCGCTTCACCTCCGCGCCAAATCCCTCGTCGCGCGAGTGGCTGTACATCGCCGACAGCGTCTCCGACGACGCCGACCGATATCCATAACGAACGCCGTCAAACCGTGCCAGGTTTGCACTCGCTTCCGCTGTTGCCACCAGGTAATACACTGGAATGGCAAACCGCGTGTGCGGCAGCGATACCGGCTTCACCGTGCATCCCGCTGCCTTCAACGCGTGAATGCCATTCTCGATGTTCGCGCGTACTTCTGGCTCGAGCCCTTCGCCGAAGTATTCCGCCGGAACGCCGATACGCAGCCCTTCAACTGGCTTGTCGCTCTCCACCGCGTAATCCGGCACAGCGGCTGGCGAACTCGTCGCGTCATGGATGTCATTACCTGCAATTACGCCAAGCATCGTCGCCGCGTCTCGCACATTTGCGGCAAAGGGACCCACCCGATCCAGTGATGAAGCAAACGCAATCAGACCGTACCGCGAAACGCGCCCGTAAGTCGGCAAGACGCCCACCACCCCGCAAAAGCTCGCCGGCTGGCGAATCGATCCGCCTGTATCTGTTCCCAGTGTTGCCACCGCCATGTTCGCCGCCACCGCCGCCGCCGAACCGCCACTCGAGCCACCCGGAACACGCTCCGTGTCCATCGGATTCCGCACCGGTCCGTATGCCGAATTCTCGTTCGACGAGCCCATGGCAAACTCGTCGCAATTCAGTTTGCCCAGCAGCACCGCGCCCGCAGCTTCCAGCTTCGTCACCGCAGTTGCGTCATAAGGCGGGCGATAGCCCTTCAGAATCTTCGAGCCCGCCGTCGATGGCGCGCCCTTCATCACCAGAACATCCTTGACGCCCACCGGAATTCCCGCGAGCGGCCCCAGCGAATCCCCCCTCTTCGCCGCAGCGTCCACCTTCGCAGCCTGCTCCATCGCTCGCTCTTTGGTCAGGCTGAGATACACATTGAGGCGCGGATTCACTTGCGCGATGCGTTCGTAGTAGGTTGACGCAAGGTCGACAGCTTTCACGCTGCCCGCGGCAATCCCCTCGCGCAACTCGGCCAGAGTTTTGGGCTTCTCAACGTAGTTTTCAGGTGCCTTTGTTTCGCTGGGCAATCGGGCCTTCCTCTAAGTCTTCTTGAATTGGGCCTCGCAGCCCCTTCCCGTCGATCGTTTGTCGCTGCTTCTCTTCTGCGCAACTACCTCTCAATCACCTTCGGCACCTTAAAGAACACCTGGTCCGTTTCCGGCGCCTGTGGCATCACAACCGCGCGGTCCAGCGATGGAAGCACCGCATCTTGCCTCAGCGGAGCCGCTCCGCCTGCGCCCTCAAGCTCACTCACCTGCGCCAGTGGAACCACCCCTTTCGTGTCCAGTTGGTTCAACTCGGCCACATGATCGAGAATGGCATTCAAATCGTGAAGCATTGCGCCCGATTCTTCCGGAGTCAGCTCCAGATGCGCCAGTTCGGCCACCCGCGCCACTTCTTCTACGGTCACTTTGGCAGTCATTCCCGGTTATTCCCCATTCTCTTCTATCGCTGATTCAGGCTCGCGTGATGTCGTTTCCAACTCGCAATGTGTGCAAGCTCCGAAAGTAAAGTATAGCCGGTCAACGAATGCGCTCCGCCTCTGCACCGCCATTCGGCACGGACTCCACCGACTATCCACCTCCTCTCACTAGTCCACGGTCAACGACACGGTAACTTTGTGCGATATACCGTTTGCCGATGCACTTACCAAAACAGAATATGTCCCCGGAGATGTCGTCGTGCCGCCTCCGCCCGGTGGAGACGACCCACCACCACCTCCGCCCCCTCCAGAGCAGCTCGTAAATCCCATCGCCAGCATCAGCAGAACCAGCGGCAAAAGCGCCTTCCGCCTTCGACCCCATGCCGCCGGCAACAGCAATACTCCCAATGCCACCGGCAACACGCGCCACTCGCCTGGTCCGCCTGTAGCCGCCGCTGAATTCGACTGCCCTGTCGCGATCTGAATCGTAACGCTCCCGGTGGAGTTTGCCGCCACGGTTTCGCTTGCCGGATTAAACGCGCAGGATGCGTGCGCGGGCAGCGTCGCACATTGAAACGTAAACGTGCCCGATGAACCACTCAGCGGCGAGAGAATCATCGTGTACCGCGCAGTCTGCCCGCTCGACACCGTTTGGTTCGACTCTCCCGAGAGCGCCATCGTGAAATCTGCGCCCATCCCTGACAGTGGAACCGTCGCGGTTGCCGCCATCGCACCACTCGCAAAGGTTAGGCTCCCCGTTTGCTGTCCTGCACTCGCAGGTGCGAAAGCCACCACTGCTGTGCAACTGTCTCCCACGGGCAACGCGCCGCCGCAGGTCGAGCTAGCCAATTGAAATCCGCTTGTAACACTCACCGCGAGATCGGTAAGCGCCGTCGCATTCACATTCTTCACCGTGACCGTTTGTGCGCTGCTGATGGAGCCTACGCCTGTCTGCGGAAAACTCAGCAAGGCGGGTTGCACTTTCAGCAGCCCCGCTGCTCCGCCCATCCCGCTCAACGCCATCGACGCAGAAGTTGCAAAAGCTTGGGAACTGACGGTGAGCGACCCCGCCGCGGTTCCATTCGTGTTCGGAGTAAAGATCACTCCCGTTGAACAGCTCGCACCCGCACCGAGACTGGCGCCGCACGTATTCTGCGTCAGGCTGAAAGGATTTGCGACTGTCAGCGTAAGCCCCGTCGCAGTGATCGTGCTCGTGTTCGTTATTGTCGCCATCTGTGCCGCGCTCGTCTGGCCCAAGGTCGCTACCGAGAACGTCATCTGAAATGGACTTATGTTGATTCCCGCCCCGCCAAGCCCGATTCCATTCAGTGGCACCTGCACTGGCGTAACACCTAGCGGAAGACGTCACCGCCAACACAGCCGTTTGGCCTCCCACAGTCACCGGTGTAAAAACCACCTGCACCGTACAACTGCTTCCCGCACTCAGCGTAGCTCCGCAGGTCGTTGTGGCCGTCGCGAAGCTTCCGCTCGCGACACCGGTAATTTGAAAGCCCACGTTTGCCATCGGTACGCCGCCCGCATTGCTTACCGTCAGCGTCAAGGGCGCACTCGCCGTTGCAACCATTTGCGATGCAAAGCTCAACTGGGTTGGACTCACGCCGATGACTGCAGGCTGCGCACCCGTACCCGATAGCGCCACCATTTGCGATTGCTGCGCGTCGGCAACTGTCAGCTTTCCCGTCTGGCTTCCTGCCTGCGTTGGCGCGAAAATCACGCTGATCGAGCAACTCGAGTGCCCTCCCAGCGCTGTCCCGCAATTATTCGATGTTTGAAATCCTGCACTCACCGATACTGCGATTGCCGTTAGCGAAAGATCGCCGTCATTCGTCAACACAACGTTTTGCGCAGCCGAAAGCTGCCCCATCGCTGTTGCTGGAAAACTCAGCGCAGTCGGTGCCAGGGCATCTGTCGCTACGGAAGCGCCCGTCCCGCTCAGGGCAACCGTTTGCGTCCCAGTTCCGAGCACAACCGCCAGAGTTCCATTCGCCGATCCCGCCTGCGTTGGTTGAAACTTCACCGTCAACTGGCAATCGGAGTTGGCTGCCAACAAACTGCCGCATGCATTGCTCGCGAGCATGAACGGTGCAGTCGCGCCCACGCTTGATAGCGCAACCGCAGTGCCTCCGCTGTTCTCTACCGTCACCTGCAGCGCGTCTGAAGTGCTGCCCACAGCCACCTGGCCAAAGTTCACTGAACCCGGCGAAAGATTCACCACGCCCGCCGTAGCGCCAGTTCCGTTCAATGTCATTGTGAATTGCCCGCTCGCTACATTTGCATTGATCGTCAATTGTCCGGCACGATCTCCTGTCTGCGACGGCGCGAACGTCACCTGAATCGCGCAGCTTGCGCCTGCGCTCACGCTTGCATTTGCGCAGTTGTCTGTCTCAGTGAAATCTCCGCTTACCGCAATTGCGGTCGGCAATAGTGCAATGCCTCCCGTGTTAATCAGCGTCACAGTCTGCACACCGCTCGCTGTTCCCACCGGCTGCGTCGCAAACGTCAGATTTGGGCTCGAAACCGATGCCGTCGTCAGTTGTGTTCCCGCGGTCCATAGCGGAATCTGCCAGACTCCGCGCCCATACGTTGCGGCCACCAGCACGCTCATCGACGCGCTCGGCGGAGCGGCACTCAACTGCACCACCGGCGCATGCGGCAAGCCCGTTCCGAACGACGACCAGCAATTCGACGCCGCCAGGCCGCAAGTTGAAATCTGCCGCGTGGCATAGACACCGTTGTCTGTGGCAAGATACGCCGTATTGGCATCCATTGGATCGATGACGATGCTGTTTGCTGGCGAACTCGGCAAATTCGATGTGATTACCACCCAATGAGCACCGCCGTCAGTTGAGCGATAGGCCACGCGCACTGCATGGAGCGGATCGGCAAATCCAGCGATCGTTACATACACCGTATTCCCTCTGGTGTCGTGCGGATCGATGAAGATGCTTGATACATCGAGTCCGTAGTAGTTCAGCTGTCGCTGGTCATTGGTCGCCGGGTTCAGCGTCAGATCGTTCCACGTCGGATTCGAAGTGCTACCGGGCAAGAACGTCGCGCTCAGCACGTGGCCGGCAAGAATCGACCCGCCATCCGTCGCGCCATACATGCCCACGTAGATGATCTCACCACCTCCCTCAAGAGGCAGCGCCGCCAATGTGCGAATGAGCGCGTCCCCGCTGCAATACGTATTGCCAGCAACCTTATCGAGTATTGTACTAATGGCATTTGCGCTGCTCTAGGTGCTGCCGTCTGCAGGTCCACGCCAAACCCGGCACGTTCCTATCAGCAATTGCGTCGGGTCTAGCGGATCCACGATAAAGGGCGCCGGCAGCACCATCGTGTTCCCGTCCCCGCTTACATCCGCATTGGTCACCTCAGCCGACGCGCCAAACTCCGATGGTGTGCAGGCATCCGCCGAAGAACACAGATGAATCGAAACCCCCGCCTCATTGTTCACGTACCAGTTCGCCGCATTCGTCGGGTCAATCGCCACCGGGCCGCCTTCGCCTCCCAGAATCACAGGCCAATCCACGGTTGGACCTGCTGTGCTCTTCACACCCGCGGTGCCGTTCACGCCAAGCCCAGTCAACATCGTGTACGGCGACGTCGTCACCTCCGACATGCTTACCACTTCCGCCAGCGAACCCAATCCGCCATTCAAGTTCTGAAAATGCGAAGC
>Ga0265313_10003981_pt1 | contig 11603 bp, 12 predicted proteins | sample 4123metaG_FD_203122 | JGI IMG/M metagenome (GOLD analysis project Ga0265313, IMG submission 203122) | Rhizosphere microbial communities from Carex aquatilis grown in University of Washington, Seatle, WA, United States - 4-1-23 metaG | ecosystem: Host-associated > Plants > Roots > Rhizosphere >...
CGCGGCAGCGCGACTATTCGCCGGAACCAGGAATAAACTGTCAATAGGTATTCATCCTATTCATACTTGACCCACCGTACCCGATCAAGTTAACTCCCGGAACGCCATGGAACTGGCTGTCGGGGGGAGGGTAACTGCCGGATATGGTCGGATTTGCCGTCCCTCTAAAGGATCGCCCGACGTCTCCGGAGGCCGGGCTTTGATGCGCCGGTCCGAGGTTCCCACGCCGGCGCTGGTCGTCGACATCGACATCCTTGATCGCAATATCGCCTTGATGCGCGACAGCGCCGCGGCGCTGGGGGTGAAGCTGCGCCCCCATGCAAAGGCGCACAAATGCGTCGAGATCGCCCAGCGGATCATGGCCGAGGGCGCGGCCGGGGTTTCCTGCGCCACCATCAACGAGGCCGAAGCGATGGCGCTCGGCGGGATCGGCGGCATTCTGGTCACCGCACCGCTCACCTCCGACAATGCGCTGGAGCGCCTCGGCCGGCTGCTTCTGCGCGGCGCCGATATCGCGGTGGTGGCCGATCATCCGGCTTCCGTCGCCCAGCTCTCACGTTTGGCCGGGGCAGCCGGGTGGCCGTTGAAAGCCCTCGTCGATGTCGACGTCGGCATGGGCCGGACCGGCTGCCTGGAAATCGCCGACGCGGTCGCGCTCGCACAGCAGATTGCCGCGGCGCCGACCCTGAGCTATGCCGGCATGCAGGCCTATTGGGGCAATCTTCAGCATGTCACGCCCTTTGCCGAGCGCTCGCGGCTCATTGGCATCCAGGCCGACCGGGTACGGGCGGTCGTCGCCGCGCTCACCTCGGCCGGCCTGCCGCCGGCGATCGTCAGTGGCGGCGGCACGGGCAGCCATCGCATCGACGCCGCGACCGGCCTGTTCACGGAAATCCAGCCGGGCTCCTATCTGTTCATGGATTCCTGCTACGGGGCGATCAGTATTTCGGAAAACGACAACCCCTTCGCCCCCTCCCTGTTCGTGGCCGCGAGCGTGGTGTCGGCGAACAAGCCGGGAAGGGCGGTGGTGAACGCCGGCTGGAAGGCCTTCGCCGCCGATAGCGGCAAGCCCCAAGCGGTTCGCGGCGCGCCGCCCGGCGCCAGCTTCCGCTTCATGGGCGACGAACATGGTGCGCTCGATTTCGAGGGAGACCGCGGGCCCGCACTGGGCGCGACCGTGGAGTTTCTCACCTCCCATTGCGATCCGACCGTCAATCTCTATGGCGCCTTTCACGTGGTGCGCGGGGACGAGGTCATCGATATCTGGCCCATCAGGGCGCGCTATTAGGGAGATCACGCGATGAAGAAGGCGTTTCCAATCGATCATGCGGTGCCGATTTCGAAGGCGATCAGGGCCGGCGATTTCGTCTACACCTCGGCCTTCGGCGCGTGGATTTTCAATCCGCTCGATATCACCTACGACGAAGCGGGCAACATCCTCGACGACGGCACCGGCAACCACACCATGCCCTTCGAGGAGCAGGTTCACAAAACCTTCGATTTCATCAAGGCAGCGCTGGCCGTGGCGGATTGCACGCTCGACGACGTCATCAGCAGCGAATGCTGGTTGACCGATCCCCGCGATTTCGTCCGCTTCAACGCGATCTACAAGACCTATTTCAAGGTCGACCCGCCGGTTCGCACGATCTTTCCCATGCGCTTCATGTTCCCTTGCAAGGTCGAGATGAAAGTGGTCGCCTATAAGCCACTGACGGCTTGATTTCTGTGCGCGCCAATCTCTACCAGGTCGTCACCTTCGCGACCGACCCGCTGCGCGGCAATCCCGCCTTCGTGCTGAGCGGGGCGGGCGGCGCGTCCGACCGGGCCTTGGCGACCACATGCAGGATTTTGCGAGCCGACGTGGTCGCGGTGGTCGGCGAATCCTCCGGCGCTGACACCCCGCTGCGGTTCTTCACCGCCGAAGGCCCTCATGGCGGGGCCGGTCATGCGACCCTGGCGGCCGCCCATGTCGCGCTTCGCGACGGCGTTGACACCGCAAAGGGTCCTCTTCGGCAGGCGGTCACTTTTCATCTGCCAAATGGCGACAGCCGGGAGGCCCGCGTCGAGGGCGAGCGCATCTGCATCGACTTCCCGACCATGCCGGAAACCCGCGTCGATCGCATTGCAGACATGGAGGCGGCGCTCGGCGCCCGCCCACGGGAGACCTGGGTGGCCCCGTTCGGCTACGTCGCGATCTTCGAAGATGCCGCGGTCATCGCCAAAATACAGCCGGACTTGGCGCGGGTGTCAGACTTCGATCGCACAGCGGTCATTGCCACTGCGCCGGGCGGCGAGGCGGCCGACATCGTCATCCGCGTCTTCGCGCCCAAGGTCGGCCTGCCGGAGGATCCGGTTTGCGGCACCGCGCATCGCATCATCGTTCCCTATTGGGCGGAGAAAATGGGCAAAACCAAGATTCATAGCCGTCAGCTTTCCCCCCGCGGCGGCGACCTGTGGTGCGAGGACAAAGGCGACACCGTAGTCATCGCCGGCGAAGCGAGCCTGATCATCGACGGCACCATCCGGTTGCCCGACTGATGCGCCACAATTTCCTGCAGCCTGCCGAGACGGGACCGCTGGTCGTGTTGGAGCACGGCTCCTATGTCCTGACCGTCGCACCCGGATTCGGCGCGCGGATGGTGACCTTCCGCCATGGCGGGCGGGATCTGCTGCGGCCGACCCCGGACTCCGTCATCGCCAAGCCGCTGGTCTACGGATTCGCCGGCTTTCCGCTGATGCCCTATTCGGGGCCGCTGTTCGGACGCGACTTCCCCTATGGCGGATTCAATTTCGGCGGCGTCAGATACCCGCTCGGCCGGAACATCCGTGAAGAGCCGACGATGACCCATGGCGAGGCCTTCGTCAGGGCATTCGGAATTCGCCGGCAAGGCAAGGCAGCCCTTGATCTCGAGATGATCCACAATCCCACGCCGGGCACGTTTCCCTTCCGCTTCCGCGGCGAGGTGGGCTACGCCCTGTCCGATGCCGGGCTGTCGATACGCCTTCGCGTCACCTCGCTGGATCACCGGCCGATGCCGGCGGGGCTGGGCATCCATCCTTATTTCCCCAAGCCGGCGGGAGCGCGCCTGAAGTTCTTTTCCATCGGAGTCTGGCCGCCGGACGCACCGGAAGCGCTCGAACTCGGCTGTCAGCCCTTGACGGAAGAATTGGACTTCGCGGCAGGCCCCGACGTCTCGAAAATGGTGATCGACCGGCTGTTCGAAGGCTGGGACGGGCATGCCGAGGTGATCGCTCCTGATGGCCATCGCACGGTCATCGAGGCGGACGGCGTGCTCGACAAGATGCAGATCTACAGCGCCTGGGACTATCCTTACGTCTGCGTCGAGCCGGTGAGCAACACCAACGACGGCTTCAACCGCATGGAAGCTGGCGTGCCCAGCCATGGCGTGCGCGTACTCGAACCCAACCGCGCCATCGAAGGCACGGTCAGGATCTCTGTCGGATAAATCGCCGGCTGGTTACAGCTCGGCGTTGACGATGAAGCCGGCATCCACGAGCAGGGCCGCCGAAGTCACATAGCTCGCGTCGTCCGACAGCAGGAATGAGACGACGGAGGCGATCTCCGACGGTTTGCCGATACGCCCGAGTGCAATGCGCTCGAGATAGTATTTCAGCACATCCGGTTGCTCGAACAGTCCGGCGGCCATGGGCGTGTCGATGGCGCCGGGCTCGATGGCATTGACGCGGATGCCATGCTTGCCCAGCACCGAGCCCAACGCCTTGGCCAGCATGCTGATGGCGCCCTTGGTGCCGCAATAGGCGACTTGGGTCGGGGCACCCACATGGGCCGAGATCGAGCTGGTCATGACGATCGCCCCGCCATGGCCTTCCGCCACCATCTGGCGTGCGCCTTCGGTGCAGACCACCCAGGTCCCGCGCACATTGGTCTCGAAGAGTTTGTTGAATTCCTCGATGGGCGTGTTGTCCCAGGTCATGAACGGGTTGATGCCGGCGTTCGAGACGACGTAGTCGAGGCGCCCGCCACGCTTGGCGGCCGTGGCGACCATCGCCTTGACCTGATCGGGATCGCGCATGTCGGCGGCGACGTCGAACGCCTCGCCGCCGGCCGCCTTGACCATGGCCAGCGTCTCCTCGGCGCTGAGATCGGGCAGGCGGTTGACGCAGACGAGCGCGCCTTCGGAAGCGAGCCTGACGGAAATGGCCTGGCCCTGGCCCTGGGTCGCACCGGTGACAATCGCCACCTTGCCGGCAAAACGGCGTTCCATAAGTCTCTCCTTCGTCGAATAGGCTAAATCAGAACATGGCGATCGGGTTCCACGGGCAGCCCGTGGCACCCGGCAGGCGCAGCGGCAGGCCGACCACCAGAAACTCCCAGCGCTTCTCCTCGAGACAGGCCTGGTGAACTTCCTCGAGCTGCAAACTGTCGGAGACCAGCATGCCCATGGATGTCAGCTGGAGCGGATGGATGGGGTAGGGCACTCCTTCGACATTGCTCGGCACCGTCTCGCCGTCGCCATCGGGCAGGAAGGCCGCGATCTTGCGTTCATGCATCCAGGGCACCGTATCGACATGGAGACCCGCCTTGCCCTGGCCGCCCGGCGGATAGTCGTTGCTCCACGCGCCGAGAGCCAGCCGACGCGCATGATGGCCGGTACGGAAAACCAGAATGTCGCCTTCGCCGAGGCGAACGCCCTGCGCTTTCTCGATCTCCTCAAGCTCGGCACGGGTGACCGCCTCGCCAGGCTCAAGCCATTTGACCTTGCGGTAATGAGCGGCATCCAGCATCACGCCGCGGCCGACGATGCCCTTGTTGTAGGCGGCGATGCTCCCCCATTCCGAGCCGCGCGAGGTGAGGAGCGAGGCCGGCTTCCCATTGTAGAGCTTGCCCTTCCAGGCGACGTGGTTCAGCGCATCGACATGGGTATGGGCATCGCCGTGGCTGGCCATGCCGAGGTAGCACATGCCGAAGGAAAGGCCGCTCTCGCTGATCGGTATGTCGTGCATCAGGGACATGAGATGCACGGCCGGGTTCGGGTTGTCGGGTCCGGCTTGCTTGTTGATCGGGATCGCCATCGAGACGCAGCGGCCTTTGTGCACCAGCCTGGCCGCCGCGGCGATCTTGTCCGGCGTGATGTAGTTGAGCGTACCGAGTTCGTCGTCCGGTCCCCATTTGCCCCAATTCTTGACCTTCTCGAACATCGCCTCGAAGGCGGCGAGGGTCACCGGGGCGGGTGCGGTCAGTTGTCTGGTCATGGGGAGCCTCCGCTGGATCGGGCGCAATCCGGGGTTCTCGCCCCGGAAGCCGGGGGCGAAACTCGAGTTCCGGAGCCCCTTTTCATGCATGCCGCAGTAGCTGTCCTGACAGCCAGAGCGTCGGCGCGAATCTGCGGAACCAGGGGGTAAGATGTCAATAGGTTTCGAGGGTTGACCCAGTGCAATGCGTCGATCCGGCCCGGGAGGGAAGCGGGAGCGACCATTCCGCGGCGCCCGGCATGCGAGGCGGGCGCCGTTGACAGCGCCGGACCGCCTGCCTATGTTCCGCCCTCCGCGAAAAGCCCGGCCAAGGATCGGATCATGAAAGTCGTCAACTCGCTGAAATCGGCGAAACTTCGCCACAAGGACAGCCGGATGGTCCGGCGCAAGGGCCGGGTCTATATCATCAACAAGACCAAGCCGCGCTTTAAGGCCCGCCAGGGCTGATCGCTGAGGCTGTCCGCCCTCTCCTCGTCGTGATGTCGCATTCCCGGGGCCATTGACCCTGGGTTGACCCTTCGCCAGAGTCCCGGTCATGCGCATGCCGGAGCCCGACCAGGCCGCCATCGCCAGGCGCGCCGAGATCGCCCTGGCCCTCAGGCGCATTCTGCCCGCCGAGAGCGTCATCGAGGATGGCGAAGCCAGGCGCGCCTATGAATCCGACGGCCTGACGGCCTATCGCCAGCCGCCTCTGGTGGTGGCGTTGCCTTCCACCACGGCCGAGGTCGCGGCCGTGCTGCGCTATTGCCACGAGAACCGCCTGAAGGTGGTGCCCAGAGGCGCCGGCACCTCGCTCTCGGGCGGGGCCTTGCCGCTGGCCGACGGGGTGCTCCTGGGGATGGCGAAGTTCAATCGGGTGCTCGACGTGGACATCGCCAACCGCGCGGCAGTGGTCCAGCCCGGGGTCACCAACCTCGCCATCAGTCAGGCGGTGGCGCCGGCCGGCTTCTACTACGCCCCCGATCCCTCGAGCCAGATCGCCTGCACCATCGGCGGCAACGTGGCGGAGAACTCGGGCGGCGTGCATTGCCTGAAATACGGCATGACCGGGAACAATCTGCTGGGCCTCGAGATGGTCCTGATAAACGGCGAGGTGGTGCGCCTCGGCGGCCGGCATCTCGATGCGGGCGGCTATGATCTGATGGGCGTGGTGACCGGCTCTGAAGGCCTGCTGGGCGTGGTGACGGAGGTCACGGTGCGCATCCTTCGCCGGCCCAGCACCCAGCGGGCCCTGCTCCTCGGTTTTGCCAGTTGCGAGGACGCCGGGGAATGCGTCGCCAAGGTGATTGCCGCCGGCATCATTCCGGCGGGCATGGAAATGATGGACAAGCCGGCGATCCATGCGGCGGAGGATTTCGTCGCCGCCGGCTATCCGAGGGACGCCGAGGCGCTGCTGATCGTGGAGCTGGACGGGCCGGTGGTGGAAGTGGACGAGCTGATCGCCCGGGTGGAACAGATCGCCAAGGCCTGCGGCTCCACCTCCGAGCGGGTGAGCCGCGATGAGGCCGAGCGCCAGCGATTCTGGGCCGGCCGCAAGGCGGCCTTCCCTGCCGTGGGCCGCATCTCTCCCGACTATTACTGCATGGACGGCACGATCCCGCGCCGACGCCTGCCGGAAGTGCTGGCCAAAATGCAGGCGATGTCCCGGGCCTGCGGGCTCAGGGTCGCCAACGTCTTCCATGCCGGCGACGGCAACCTTCATCCGCTCATCCTCTATGACGCCAACAAGCCGGGCGAGCTGGAGACGGCCGAAGCCTTCGGCGCAGATATCCTGAGGCTCTGCGTCGCCGTGGGCGGCGTGCTGACGGGCGAGCATGGCGTCGGTGTGGAGAAGCGCGACCTCATGGGCGAGATGTTCAACGAGACCGATCTTGCCCAGCAGGAGCGCCTGAAATGCGCCTTCGATTCCGAGGGCCTGCTCAACCCAGGCAAGATGTTCCCCGTGCTCCATCGTTGCGCGGAGCTGGGGCGCATGCATGTGAGCGCGGGAAAGCTTCCTTTTCCAGAGCTGCCGCGCTTCTGATGCTCACACCTCTGGAACCCGCCACAGCCGAGGAGCTGGCGGCGGCGGTCGCCGCCGCCGAGGGACCTCTGGAACTGCGCGGCCATGGCAGCAAGCGCGATTTCGGCCGGCCGGTCCAGGCTTCCCAGCTCCTCGATCTCTCGCGGCTTTCTGGCGTCACGCTCTATGAGCCCGATGAACTGGTCTTGAGCGCCGGCGCCGGGACGCCGGTGGCGGAGATCGAGAGGCTGCTGACCGCCAACGGCCAGATACTGGCCTTCGAGCCGCCGGATCTGGGGCCGTTGTTCGGTCAGGAGGCCGGTCGGGGAACGCTGGGCGGCATGATCGCCTGCAACCTCGCCGGGCCGCGGCGGATCAAGGCCGGAGCGCTCAGGGACTATCTCCTCGGCGCCACGGCGGTGAACGGCCGGGGCGAGATCTTCAAGACCGGCGGGCGGGTGATGAAGAACGTCACGGGCTATGATCTCTGCAAGCTGCTGGCGGGCAGCTTCGGCACCCTGGCGGCCATCGCCTCGGCGACCCTGAAGGTGCTGCCGGCGCCCGAGGCGGTCCGCACGCTGATGGTGCGCGGGCTCGGGGATCCGGCGGCCATGCTGCTCATGAGCCGGGCCATGGTGAGCGCGGAGGATGTCTCGGGCGCGGCTCACCTGCCCGAGGCGGCGGCGCGTTGCCTGCCCCATGCCGATGTCGGCACGGCGGTCACCCTGCTGCGCCTGGAAGGCACCCCGCGCTCGGTCGCCCAGCGCCTTGCCATGCTGGCCAAAGAGCTGGAATCGCCATCGGAGGAACTTGGCGAAATCGAATCGACCGTGCTCTGGCGGGGCTTGCGCAACCTGCTGCCGTTTCGCGGCGACCATGGGGCGGCGATCTGGCGGCTTTCCGTGCCGCCCACGGCGGGCGCCGACGTGCTGAGAGCCTGCGGGCCGGTCGAGCGCTGTTTCTACGACTGGGGCGGCGGGCTCATCTGGCTCACAACCGCCGCCGAGGGCGACGCGGGCGCCGCGCGCATTCGCGCGGCGCTCTCCGCCAGCGGCGGCCATGCGACCCTGGTCCGCGCGCCGATCGCGATCCGGGCATCGGCCGAGGTCTTCCAGCCGCAAGAACCGGCGCTGGCGGCACTGACCCGCCGGGTCAAGGAGAGCTTCGATCCGCTAGGCCGATTCAATCCCGGCCGCATGTACGCGGGAGCGTGAGGTGCAGACGAATTTCACCCTCGCCCAATTGGCCGATGCCGACACGGCCCAGTCGGAGAAGATTCTGCGGACCTGCGTCCATTGCGGCTTCTGTACCGCGACCTGTCCCACATATCTGCTGACGGGCGACGAACTCGACGGCCCGCGCGGGCGCATCTATCTGATCAAGGACATGCTTGAAGGCGGAAGGGCGGCCTCGGCGACCGTGGCCAAGCATATCGACCGCTGTCTTTCCTGCCTCGCCTGCATGACCACCTGTCCTTCGGGCGTGCACTACATGCATCTGGTGGATCACGCCCGCAAGCATATCGCCCAAACCTTCCGGCGCCCCGTGGGCGACCGGTTCTTACGCAAGCTGCTCGCGGTTCTGCTGCCGCGGCCAGCGCTGTTTCGTGGAGCGCTGCGCCTGGCGCGTCTTGCGCGTCCCTTCGCCCGGTCGATGCCGGGGCGCCTGGGCGCGATGACCAGGCTTGCCCCGGCGGCGCTGCCCGCATCATCGCCCGTCGACCGGCCCCAGGTCTTCCCGGCCGAAGGGGCGAGGCAGAAGCGCGTGGCGCTGCTCAGCGGCTGCGTCCAGACCGTGCTGCGTCCGGGAATCAACGAGGCGACCATCCGGCTGCTTAACCGTCATGGCGTGGAGGTCGTGGTCGCGGCGGGGGCGGGATGCTGCGGGGCGCTCACCCATCACCTGGGCGAGGAGGCGCCGGCGCTGGCCTCGGCCAAGCGCAACATCGGCGCCTGGTGGCGCGAAATCGAGGGCCAAGGTCTCGACGCCATCGTCATCAACGCCTCGGGTTGCGGGACGATGGTCAAGGACTATGGCTTTCTCTTGCGCGAGGACCGGGACTGGGCGGTGAAGGCGGCCAAGGTCGCTGGCCTTGCCAAGGACATCACCGAGATCCTGGACGAGATCGGCCTGCGGCCGACGTCGAGCGACGGCCCCCGGCGGGTCGCCTATCACTCGGCCTGCTCGATGCAGCATGGCCAGAGGCTCGACGCCCTGCCGCGCCGCCTCATCGCGTCCGCCGGCTTCGAGCTGTGCGAGATTCCCGAAGGCCATCTGTGCTGCGGCTCGGCCGGCAGCTACAGCATCCTCGAGCCTGGTTTCGCCGGGCAGCTGAAGACGCGCAAGCTCGCCAACATCGCGCGGGCCAAGGCCGAGGTCATGGTCGCGGGCAACATCGGCTGCCTGGAACATCTGGCGGGCGGACTCGATTTGCCGATGATCCACACGGCCGAGCTGTTGGACTGGGCGACCGGCGGGCCGAAGCCGGCTGCGCTCACGAGTGCCGCCGGCTAGAGCATATTTCGTTCAGATTGAATCGAAACATGCTCTAGATTCCTTGGTTTGGTCGCATTTTCTGCGCCGAACCGGTGCCCACTCCCGCCTACGCCAAGGCTTCGGCGGGTCTGGTGTCGGTCCTCCGAAGCAGCGCAGCTGCGTAGGAGGATCGGCGGAAAATGCTCTAGTAAGTTCGATTTTCAGACGTCGTCGACCAGCTCCCAACTCTGGGCGCTGGCGCCGGCAAGCGCCCGGACCCGTTCCTCGTCCCTCGCCAGCTCGGCGGCCGCGCCTTCGTGGATGACGCGTCCGTCGTCGAGGACATAGGCGCGATCGGCGATCTCGACGGCGGCGCGGACGTTCTGCTCTACCAGCAGGACCGACATGCCGGCATTGCGCATCGCGACGATGACCTTGAACACTTCCTGGACGATCAGCGGCGCCAGGCCTTGGGACGGCTCATCGAGGAGGAGAAGCCTGGGGTTCAGCAGCAACGCGCGCCCGATGGCGAGCATTTCCTGCTCGCCGCCGGAGAGCTGGCGGCCCTTGTTCCGCCGCCGCTCCATGAGACGCGGGAACAGCTCGTAGACCCGCGCTATCGTCCAATGCCCCGGCCGGTCGACGGGCACCTTGAGATTCTCCTCGACCGTCAGGTTGCCGAAGATGCGTCGTCCTTCCGGGACATAGCCGACGCCGAGCGCGGCGATGGCGTAGGGCGGCCAGCGGGTTGTGGCCCGGCCGAAGATGCGGACCACGCCCTCCCGGGCATGGGTAAGACCGACTAGGCTCCGGAGCGTCGTCGTCTTGCCCGCGCCGTTGCGGCCGAGCAGGGTGACGAGCTCGCCCTCTGCCACGGCGAGGCTCACGCCATGGAGGATATGGCTCTTGCCGTAGAAACTGTGGATCGCCTCGACGTCCAGGACATTCATGCGGCTTTGCCCAGATAGGCCGCCTGCACGCGATCGTCGGCAGCGATGACCTCAGGCGTGCCCTCGGCCAGCATGGCGCCTTCGGCCAGGACCATGATCCGGTCGGCGAGATGGAAGACGACGCGCATGTCATGCTCGATCAATACGATGGCGAGCTTCTGGATCTTGTGCAGGCGCCGGATCAGCCGGGTGATGTCGTAGGTTTCCTGATCGCCCATGCCGGCGGTCGGCTCATCGAGCAGCAGCAGGCGGGGCTTGAGGGCGAGCGCCATCATGATCTCGGTCGCCCGCTGATCGCCATGGGGCAGCTCGCCCACCAGCCGGTCGGCTTTGTCGGCGAGCCCGCCCATATCCATGAGTTCGAAGACTCGCGCGGCCATCTCCCCGTCGTCGGCGCGCGAAAGCCAGGGGCGAAGGCGGAAGCCGGCTGCGACTTCGACGGGAATGCGAAGGTTCTCGCGCACGCTGAGCTCTGGAAAGATCTCGGTGATCTGGAACGTCCGCGCGATGCCGTTGGCGACGCGCCGATGCGCCGAAAGCTTCGTGATCTCCTTGCCGTCCAGCAGGATGCGCCCGGCGCTGGGCGGAAAGAAGCCGCTGATCAGATTGAAAAACGTGGTCTTGCCGGCCCCGTTCGGGCCGATCACGGCTCGCAGCTCGCCCGGCTCGACGGTCAGCGACACATCGCGCACGGCGACCAGGCTGCCGAAACTGCGCGAGACGTTCTGGACCTGGAGCAGGGTCACGACGCCACCTTGCGCCGGATGATGCCGAGCACGCCGCGCGGGAAGAACAGCACCACGACCACGAAAAAGAGCCCGATGAAGGACATCCAGTTCTCGGTCTGGCTGGAAACGTAGTCCTGCAGCACGACGAAGATGGCGGCGCCGATGAGCGGCCCCCAGAAGGAGCGCATGCCCCCCAGCACCGCCATGATGACG
>Ga0265313_10003982_pt1 | contig 11601 bp, 9 predicted proteins | sample 4123metaG_FD_203122 | JGI IMG/M metagenome (GOLD analysis project Ga0265313, IMG submission 203122) | Rhizosphere microbial communities from Carex aquatilis grown in University of Washington, Seatle, WA, United States - 4-1-23 metaG | ecosystem: Host-associated > Plants > Roots > Rhizosphere >...
GCGCGGAACGGTCCCAGCCGACGCCGCTTGGCCAGAGCGAGGGCGGCGGCGAGGTCGGTTTCGTCGCTGCTTTCGGCGCCGGTTTCGCGCTTGAGCGCCTCGAGCGCCGCGTCGATCAGCGGCGACGCCACCCCACGCGTCATGAGATCGCGGCGAATGACATAGAGCGACCCGCCGCGGCGGGACAGGCTGCCGGCGCGAAACTCGGCGTAGCGCGCATCGTCGAGTAGGCCCGATTTGGTCATGCGGCGGAGCACCGTCTCGATCATGGCGTCGCCGGCGGCAACGTCGCTCCGCTTCTCATCGCCCTCGCTCATCCGCGCCGCGCGACGAATGCGACGGCGCAGCACGCGGCGCAGCCCCGCCACCGAACTGGAATAGCGTTCGAGATAGCGAAGCGCTGCCTGTTCCAGGCCGTTTTCGTCCAGCTTGGCGCCCCCGGCGCGGCTCTTGCCCATCGCGCCAGCATAGCGCAGATTGCGGGCGCAATGACCCGGATCGACATCAATCCGCCGATGCCCCGCCAGCTCGGCGCCTTCAACTGGCTGGGCCTGTGGACGCTCATCTCGAAAGAGGTGCGCCGTTTCATGAAGGTCTATCTGCAGACGATTCTGGCGCCGGTCGTGACCACGCTGATGTTCCTGGCGATCTTTCTTCTGTCGGTGGGCCGGTCGGTGGTGCAGATCCACGACATTCCCTTCGCCCAATTCCTGGCGCCCGGATTGATCATGATGGCGATGGTGCAGAACGCCTTCGCCAACACCTCCTCGTCGCTGATCATTTCGAAGGTGCAGGGCAATATCGTCGATGTGCTGATGCCGCCGCTGTCGCCGCTCGAACTCACCGTGGCCTTCGCGTTCGGCGGCGTGGCCCGCGGCGTCGTGGTGGGGATCGTGGTCGGCCTGACGGTGTGGCCCTTCGCGCCGATGTCGATCGCGCATCCGCTGCTGGTGATCTATTACGGCGTCGGCGCGTCGCTGATGATGTCGCTGCTCGGCATCATGGGGGCGATCTGGGCCGACAAATTCGACCATATGGCGGCGGTGACCAATTTCGTGATCCTGCCGCTGTCGTTCCTGTCGGGCACCTTCTACAGCATCGACCGGCTGCCCGAGGCGTTCAAAACCATCGCCTTCGTCAACCCGTTCTTCTACATGATCGACGGATTCCGCTGCGGTTTCATCGGCCGCGCCGACGGTTCGCTGGTCACCGGCGCCATCCTGGTCGCGGCGGTCGATCTGGTGCTGATCGGCATCACCTACCGCATGTTCAAGACGGGCTATAAGCTCAAGGCGTGAAATCTAAATCGGCTTACAGCACATGCGCAAAGGAATTCATCGGGGATATATTTCGGACGCCGATAAAGAACCGAGACGTGCTTGGGTATCCGAGGCGCCGGGCGAAATCGGCGAATGGTTATCCGAGGACGAATATCGCGAGAGCGGCTACTCGCCCAATTTCGAAAGTCTTCCTTTCAAAGTCGTTGAGCGAGTTGGGACCGTCCCAATCTCGGCTGATGATTTGCCAGAGGCGGATAGGATATTTTTGAAGCAATTGGGCAACAAACCCAAAGTCTGAGCGCCCTCCTCGGCGTTGACAGGCCTAGGGAAAGTGCCGATAGTCCCAGGCTTTCCGCGCGCGCCCCGGCCTTTTTTCCCCACCCCCAGGACGCCATCGGAGGGTAGCGATGACCCCGGCCGTAATGCCTGTCTATGCCCGCGCCGACCTCGCCTTCGAGCGGGGCGAAGGCGCCTACCTGTTCAGCACCGACGGCAAGCGCTACCTCGATTTCGGATCGGGCGTGGCGGTGACCGCGCTGGGCCATGCCCATCCGCGCCTGGTGGCCGCGTTGACCGCGCAGATTGGCAAGGTGTGGCACACCTCGAACCTATTCCGCGTGCCCGGGCAGGAACGCGTGGCGGCCAAGCTGGTCGCCAATAGCTTCGCCGACACGGTGTTCTTCTGCAATTCCGGCGCCGAGGCGATGGAAGGCGTGATCAAGCTCTCGCGCAAATATCAGCACGACACCGGCCATCCGGAGCGTTACCGGGTGATCACCGCCGAGGGCGCGTTCCACGGACGCACGCTAGCCACCATCGCCGCCGGCGGCCAGGCCAAGCACCTGCACGGGTTCGAGCCTGTCGTGGATGGATTCGACCAGGTGCCCTGGGGCAACCTCAACGAGCTGCGCGCCGCCATCACCGAGCGCACCGCCGCGATTCTGATCGAGCCGATCCAGGGCGAAGGCGGCATCCGGCCGGCCACGGTCGAGTATCTGAAGGGATTGCGCGCCACCGCCGACGAGTTCGGCCTGCTGCTGGCCTTCGACGAAGTGCAGACCGGCATGGGCCGGACCGGGAAGCTGTTCGCGCATGAATGGGCGGGCGTGAAACCCGACGTGATGGGCATCGCCAAAGGCCTGGGCGGCGGCTTCCCCGTCGGCGCGGTGCTGGCCACCGAGAAGGCCGCAGTCGGCATGGTGCCGGGCACCCATGGCAGCACCTTCGGCGGCAATCCGCTCGCCATGGCCGCGGCCGAGACGGTGATCGACGTGTTGCTCGAAGACGGGTTCCTCGACCATGTGCGCGAGACGGCAAAACTGCTGTGGCAGGAAACCGGCAAACTGGTCGCGGAGTTCCCTGGCGTCCTGGTCGAACGGCGCGGCAACGGCTTGCTGCTCGGGCTGAAATGCAAGCCGGCCAATACCGAGGTCAACAAGAAGCTGTTGGCCAACGGGCTGGTGACCGTGGTGGCCGGCGACAATGTCGTGCGGCTGCTGCCGCCGCTGATTATCGAGCCCGCGCATGTGACCGAAGCGATCGGCATCATGCGGAAGACATTCGCCGAAATTTCGGGCGCGGCATGACCATCCGCAACTTCATCGATCTCGACCGGTTCGATACCTCGACGCTGCGCCGGATTCTCGATCTCGGCATTGCGTGCAAACGGGGCGAGCAACCGTTCGGGCCGAGGCCGCTCGAAGGACGCATCCTGGCGATGATCTTCGAGAAGCCCTCGACCCGCACGCGCATCTCGTTCGAGGCCGCGATCCGGCAATTGGGCGGCGACGGGATTGTCCTCTCGCCCTCGGACACGCAACTCGGCCGCGGCGAGAGCATCGCCGACACGGCGCGGGTTCTGTCGCGCTATGTCCATGCCATCATGATCCGCACCGATCGCGCCACCAAGCTGACCGAGTTGGCGGCCCATGCCACGGTGCCCGTGATCAACGGCCTGACCGATACGTCCCATCCCTGCCAGATCATGGCCGACATCATGACCTTCGAGGAGCATCGCGGCCCGCTGGCGGGGCGGATCGTGGCCTGGATCGGCGATGGCAACAATGTCGCGACCAGTTGGATTCACGCCGCCGCTCATTTCGGCTTCGAGATGCGGCTGGCCTGCCCGGCCGAGCTGATGCCCACGCCGTCGGTGGTCGACGAGGCGCGCGGCCGGGGCGCGCGCATCCGCCTGACCACCGATCCGGTCGAGGCCATCACGGGAGCGGATTGTGTGCTGACCGATATCTGGACCTCGATGGGCTTTCGCGAGGAAAACCGCCAGGTTCTGCTCGCGCCCTATCAGGTCAACGAAGCGCTGATGGCGCGGGCCAAACCCGAGGCGGTGTTCATGCATTGCCTGCCGGCGCATCGCGGCGAGGAAGTGACGGCGGGTGTGATCGACGGTCCGCAATCGGTGGTTTGGGACGAAGCCGAGAATCGGCTGCATGTGCAGAAGGGCATATTGCTCTGGTGTCTACGCTAGACGCACGGCCGACCGACGGCGGCGATGTGATGCTGCCGTTTCTGCTGGATGCCGGGCTGGTGCGCGGCCGGCTGGTCAGGCTGGGACCGGCGCTCGACACGATTCTCCTGGGACACGACTACCCTCTCGATGTCGCCGAGCGGCTGGCCGAGACCATAACCGTGGCGGCGGCGCTGGCCGGCGCGCTCAAATATGACGGCGTGTTCACACTGCAAATCCAGGGCGACGGGCCGATCTCGCTGATGGTGGCGGATGTGACTTCGGCCGGTGACCTGCGCGCCTATGCGCGATTCGATGCCGAGCGGTTGGCCGCGGCGCCCGCGGGTGCGCCAGTGCCGCGCTGTTTCGGCAAGGGCTTCCTGGCCTTCACCGTGGATCAGGGACCCGACACCGATCGTTATCAGGGGATCGTCGAGCTGGAAGGCGACACACTGGCCGACAGCGCGCGGGCCTATTTCGAACGGTCCGAGCAACTCGACACTGAGATGGTCCTGGCGGTGCGCCCGCCCGGTCGGCATGGCGGCTGGCGCTCGGGAATGGTGACCATCCAGCGCATGCCGCTCGGGCCGCGCAGCCCGATCTTCACATCAGACGAAGCGGGCGAGGCGTGGAACCGTTCGATCATCCTGCTGAAGAGTCTGCGGACCGAAGAGCTGCTCGACCCCACGATCGCCCCGGCCCGGCTGCTGCATCGGCTCTACCACGCCGACGGGTTGGCCACCGATCCGGCCCGCGCATTGGCCGCGCGCTGTCGATGCTCGGCCGCGCGCGTCGGCGGGACGTTGCGCGCCTTCCCCCGCAACGAGATCGAAACGCTCAAAGACGAAAGTGGCGAAGTCGTGGTGACCTGCGAGTTCTGCAAAACGCGCTACCATTATTCCGCCACAGACCTCGAAGCATTATACATGAGCGTGTCGGACACGCCTTGACCGGTAACCCGCGGGTCGGCGACCGACCCCCGCCAAAATGGAGTCCATCCATGCGCCACCCAATCCTGAAATTCATGGTTGTGGCTGTGGGCCTGTCGCTGGCCGCCTGCGCCAGCGGTCCGCCGCCGTCGAGCGCACTGCCTCCGGTATCCTTCGCCGATCAGCCGCCCTTCGTGCTCGATATCGCGCGGATCGAGATCGTGACGAACTACGCGGCGCCCTCGGCCGCGCCGCATATCGAATTGACGATGCCGGTCAATCCGGAGAACGCGATCAGGCGCTGGGTGCAGGACCGCCTGCAGCCCCGGGGCACCGCCGGCACACTGCGGGTGATCATCAGTGACGCCAGCGCAACCGAAACGACACTACCCAAGGATCCGAACGCAACTGTGTTCAATGACGAGCCGCAGTCGAAGGTCGACATGTCGGTCGCCGTCGCGCTGCAACTTTTGGACGACCGGCAATTCGTCGTCGCTGAGGTCACGGGCAAGGCGTCGAGCGGCCAAACCCTGCGGTCCGGACTCAAGCTCAACGAGCACGACCGTCTTCTCTACGATATGGTGATCGCGCTGGTGAAGTCGATGGACGGCGAAATGTCGCCGCGTATCCGCACCGCGTTCCACAATCAATTGATGATTCAGTAGAGCGGGTTTAGCTGCGCCAGAACGACGGCGTGAACAGGACGAGCAGGACGAACATCTCCAGCCGTCCGAACAGCATGGCGGCGGCCAGCAGCCATTTGGCCGGCTCGGCCAAATCGGCAAAGCCGGTCATCGGGCCGACCGAAGCGGCCAGTCCCGGCCCGAGATTGGCCAGGGCCGACGCCGCGGTGGAGATCGCGGGGAAGAAATCGAGGCCGAGCGCCCCGAGCCCCATCGCCACGACGCCGAAAGCCAGCGCGTAGACGAAGAGATAGCCCAGCACCGATTCGGCCACCGGATCGCCGACTGATTCGAGCACGGCATGCGGGTGGAGCAGCCGGATCAATTGGATGCGCATCGTCGCGAACAGGATGCGGACGCGGAATACCTTGATGCCGCCGGCCGTCGAGCCGGCGCAGCCGCCGACGAAGGCAAGGAAGAACAGCATCGTCACCGGCAACCCGCCCCACAGCGTGTAGTCATAAGAGGCATAGCCCGTGCCGGTCATGATACTGGCCACCGCGAAGGCGGCATGGCGCAGCGCGGGCAGCGGCTTCAAATCGAGGTAGTAGCCGAGCCAAAGGGCGATCACGACCGTGGAGATGAGGAAGATGCCGAAATACCAGGGCAGTTGGTTGTTGGCGAGGGCCGTGCGCCAGCGCCGCTGCACTAATTGCAGATAGACGACGAAGGGCGCTCCGCCCATCAGCATGCCCAGGAGGATCACCCATTCGACCGCCGGCCGGTGCCAGGCGCCGATCGATCCGTCATCGGTGGAAAATCCGCCGCAAGAAATCGTGCTCATGGCGTGCAGCAGCGCGGGAAAGCGATGCATCCCGGCGATCCAGAGCAGCAGTGTCAGCAGCGCCGTCAGCCCGGCATAGAGTCCGGTCAGCGACGCCACCAACCGCGCTGTGCGCGGCATGGCGCGGTCGCCGCCGCCAGCCGACTCGAGACGGAATATCTGCATGCCGCCGATATTGAGAGTGGGCAACACGACAACGGCCATCGCCAGGAAGCCGATGCCGCCCAGCCATTGCAGCAGCGCCCGCCACATCAGGATGCCCGGCGGCAGAGTATCGAGTTCGCGCAGCACGGTGCCGCCGGTGGCGGTCGTGCCGCTGACCGCCTCGAACACCGCGTCGGCGGCCGACATATGGAGTCCGGCGAAGGCGAAGGGCAGCGCGGCGGCGAGACTGGCCGCGATCCAGGCGGTGGCGGTGAGGAGAAAAATCTGCCGCGTGCCAACCGAACGGCGCGGCGCGTGCCGGTTCGACGCCACCAGGGCCAGGCCGACGAACAGAGTCACCAGCGCGGCGCCGGCGAATACGCGCCAGTCGGAATGGCCGTGCATGACGTCGATGATGGCCGGAATCAGCATGGCCACCGCCAGAATGCTGAGCACGGTGCCGGTGACGAACAATGTCGGTCGGATGGAGGTCACCGCGGCCTCAACTGCGCCAGAAGGTGGGCGTGAACAGCACGATGACCGTGGCGAGTTCGAGCCGCCCGAGGATCATGCCGGCGATCAGTATCCATTTGGCCGCCACCGGCACTGCATGATAGCTGCCGGCCGGCCCGATCAGATGGCCCAGCCCTGGCCCGACATTGCCGAGCGCGGCCGCCGCGCCCGAGAGGCTGGTGGTGGCGTCGAGTCCGGTCACCGCCAGGGCCAGGGCTAACAGCGAAACACTGGTCAAATACAGCATGACGAAGCTCATGACCGAGCGCACCACGGGATCTGTGATCCGGCGCTTGTTCAACTCGATGGCGAACATGCCGTGCGGGTGCAGCAGCCGCTTGAGATGAATCGAGGCCGAGGCCAGCAGGACTTCGAAGCGGAATACCTTGATGCCGCCGGCCGCCGAGCCGGTGCAGCCGCCGATCAGGGCCATGACGAAAAACGCGACCTGCGCGAAGCCGCCCCAGGCATCGTAATCGCCCGAGTGGAATCCCGTGGTGGTGAGTATCGATACGGTATTGAAGATCGAGAGTCGCAGCGCCGGGCCCACCGCCATTCCCCTGGAGCCCCAATTCCACAGCGCGAGCAGCAGCGAGAAGGTGGCGATGAGAATCAGGAACCGGCGCACCTGGCTGTCGGCGAAGATGGTTGTCGGGCCGCGCCGCAACGGTTCGAGATAGAGCGAGAAGGTGATGGCCCCCGCGATCATGCCGACCACGGCGACCCAATGCGCGCCGTCGCCGAAATGGCCGAGCGACTGGTCCGAGGTCGAGAAGCCGCCTGTGGAAAGCGCACTCATGGCGTGGCATACGGACTCGAGCGCGTTCATGCCCGAGATGGCAAACGCAACTGCGAGCACGGCCGTGAACGCGGGATAGACGATCAGCAAGCCCCTGCCCTGTTGCGACAAGCGCGGGATGGTGGCCTCGCCGACCTCGGACGAGTCGAGACGGAACAGTTGCATGCCGCCGATGCGCAGCAGGGGAAGCACGGCCACCGCCGTCAGGATGATGCCGATGCCGCCCAGCCAATTGAGCAAGGCGCGCCACAGGAGTTGCGCGGCGGGCGCGCCGTCTAGGCCGGTGATGACGGTGGCGCCCGTGGTGGTGAGGCCGGAGACCGATTCGAACAGAGCATCGACGATGTGAAGATGCAGGCTGCCGAACATTAGAGGCAGGGACGCAAAGATACCGCCCAAGACCCAACTGGTCACGGTGGCGAAAAACGCCTCGCGGCTGTGCAGGCGCGACCGGCCGCCGCCGCTGCGGGCCGCCAGGATGAAGGTCGCCCCGGCGAATCCGGTCACCGCGATGGCCAGCAGGAATGCCGCGGATTCGCCGCCGCCGACCGCCCAATCGACCCCGAGAGGAACGATCATCGCCGCGGCCAGGATCAGCAGCACAAATCCGTTGACGACCAGAACCGGACGAAAGTCGAGCAGCACCGTTGGTCTCCAAGAAGTGCGGGACTATGGGCAAGCCCCCGCCGCCTGTAAAGCCCCGCGCCTTGCAGTTGTATCCCAGTTTGCCTCATATCCTTCGAGACGTATTTCGCCTCATCCTGAGGGCCCGCCCAGCGTGCTGGGCGGGTGTCTCGAAGGAGAGGCGAAATACCCTCAGGATGAGGCAAACTGGGATGGCGCTCAGACCGAGCCGCGATTGCGTCCGCTCCCCCCCTTGCCTATCATGCCGCGTCTCGCATTGTCCGGGCGAACTTATCCGATGCAACTCGATCTCGCCGCCTTCGAAGCGGCGCCACTGGCCCAAGACCCCTATCCCTATGCGATCGTGCCTGGCTTCCTGCCGGCGGCCGCGTTGGCCGAGGTTGCCCGCGATTTTCCGCGCCTCGACATGGCGGGCTCGTTTCCGCCCGACGCGCTCGATTACGGGCCGGGCTTCGCTGCGCTGATCGAGGCGATGGAAGGCGACGCTTTGCGCCGGGCGGTCGAGCAGAAATTCTCTCTCGACCTCGCCGGCCGGCCCAGCATGTGCACAGTGCGCTGCATGGCGCGCAGCCGCGACGGGCAGATTCACCGCGACGCCGATTTCAAAATCGTCACGCTGCTGCTCTATCTGAACGAGTCCTGGGCCACCGACGGCGGCCGGCTGCGCGTGCTACGCTCCAACGACAATCTCGAGGATTTCGCCGCCGAGATTCCGCCCGATGGCGGCACGCTGTTCGCGTTCCTGTGCACGCCGAACGCCTGGCACGGACACAAGCCTTTCGACGGGCCGCGCCGCAGCCTGCAACTCAACTATGTCAGCGACGAAGCGATGATGCGGCGCGAGTTGGCGCGGCATCGTTTCTCGGCGCGGATGAAGAAGGTGAAACGGATTTTCGGATTGGGCCGGGCGGCGTGAGGCGACTTAGAGGCGCACGAAGCTGCGCTTGAACAGATCGCCCTGCGGCAGCGGGTTGAAGTCGCGTACTTCGGGCGACGGCTTGCCGAACAAGAACCCCTGCACATAGTCACAGCCGCAATCGCGGCAGAAATCCAGCGCCTCTTTCGAATCGACCATCTCGGCGATGGTTTCCACCTTCATGCGCCGGCACAGTTCGGTGAGCGCCGAGAGGAAGGCACGGCCCTTGGTGGCCTTGCGCGCATTCTGGACCGCCGAGCCGTCGAGCTTGACGACGTCGACGTCGAGCACCGAGAGATATTGGAACGAGGCCGCGCCGGCGCCGAAATCGTCGAGGCAAACGTGATAGCCCTTGTCGCGCAGCTTATGGATGAACTTGTTGGCGCCTTCGAGATCGGTCATGCGCGAGCTCTCGGTGATCTCGAACATCAGCTTGCCCTGGGTCCACTCGTTCTCCTTGAGCATCTTCATCAGCGCGTCGACATAGGAATCCTTGCCGATCGAGAAGCCCGAGACATTGACCGCGACGCGGTATTTGTCGTTATTGCGCGGGAACTTCGACAGCCACTCCATCACCTTCTTCGCCATGGCGAAGTCGAAATCGTGGATCAGCCCGGTTTCCTCGGCGAAGGTGATGGTCTTGAACGGCGACTCGCCGGCGTTGCGGTCGAAGCGGCACAGCGCCTCGTAATGGTGGATTTCGCCGGTGTTGATATTGATGATCGGCTGGAGCGCCACGAAGAACTGCGCCTGCGAGACCACCTGGCGGAAGCGAGTCACCTCGTCCATCGCCTTGGCGACCATGGCGTTCATATTCGACGCCATGTCCTTGACGTTCAGCCCCTCGCCTTCGGAATCGCGGAATTTGGTCAGCGTGTAGAGCAGGCCCTTGGCGAGGTCCTCCTCGCTGATCGCGGCCGCGTCCATCTGCATGGTTGCCGATTCGACCTTGGCGCCTTTGCCCGAGGGATCGAATTGCTGGGTGATGGATTCGAGGGTCTTCATCACGCTGCCGACATCGGTGCCGGCCGAGTGCATGATGGAGAACTGATTCTGGCCGACCTGGGCCGCAGCGTCGCCGCCGACCGAACTGGCCTTCAGCACCTCGCCGACGCCCTGCATCAGTTTTTCGGCGGCGTCGGGCGCCAGGCGTTCCTTGAGGTCGTTGATGCCCTCGATCGACACGAGGGTCAGTTCGGCGCTCTCGCCGGCGGCGGCGAGTTGCTTCATGCGGTCGGCCGCCATCGCCGAGAAATGGGCGGCGTCGGCCAGAGCGGGTTCCTTGGTTTCCTCGGCGGCCGTGGCCGGCTTCGGCGGCGAACGGCGCATGCCGACATAGATCATGCCGTTCACGGGATCGAGGCAGTAGGCGACGATATTGACCCAGAACTGCGCGCCGCCCGGCCCGGCCACGCGGATGACGGTGTCGTTCAACCGCCCGGCGCGTTGCGTCTGCTTCAGCATCTGGCCGATCAGCGCCCCATCGGCCGGCGCGGCGAGATCGCGAAACGGCGTGCCCAGCAACTCGCTCGACTTCTTGCCGAAGAACGCCTGGGTGGCGCCGGCGGCATAGCGAATCTTGTATTCACGATCGATTTCGAACAGGAGATCGGCCCAACAGAAAGCGAGCGACACATAGCGGTCGCGATCGCTTTTCATGGCATCGAATTTGGCCTGATCTTCCATTCCGACAACTTCTCCACGACGCCCCTGAGGGCCATCGGATCGAACAAACACTGAGGAATTCGCAACGATGCCGCGACCGCCATTGCGGTCGGGCCGTGCGGCGCCTCCCCCTCAATTCGCCATTATACAGGGACGGTCGGGGCAGACTAGGCCGTATGCGCGCGACCCCACCATTCCGAAATGTGGATTTAATGCGCCGGTAATGACTAGGGCGAGCCGGTCGATCCCTCAGGTTTCGCGGGCGGCGCGGAAGCCCTGCGCGACGACATAGGTTTCCGCCGATTCCGCGCGGCTGGCGGCCGGCTTGGCATGGCGAACGGTGGCGAAATGCCTCTTCATGAGATCGAGCAGGGTTTTTTCCGTGCCGCCCTGAAACACTTTGGCGACGAAACATCCGCCCGGCGCCAGGATGGTCAGCGCGAAATCGAGCGCGGTTTCGGCCAGGCCGACGATGCGCAGATGATCGGTGGCGGCATGGCCGGTGGTCGGCGCCGCCATGTCGGAGAGCACGACATCGGCCGGTCCGCCCAGCGCCTCGGTGATGAGGCCGGGCGCTTCGGCGTCGAGAAAATCGCGGACGATGATGATGGCATGGGGGATGGCGGCATATTCCAGCACGTCGATGCCGACTACGCGGCCGCCGCGATGCGAGCCGGCCTTGATGCGCTCGGCCGCGACCTGGCTCCAGCCGCCCGGCGCGGCGCCGAGATCGACCACGCGTTGGCCGGGGGCGAGGAAATGGAAACGGTCGTCGAGCT
>Ga0265313_10003983_pt1 | contig 11595 bp, 7 predicted proteins | sample 4123metaG_FD_203122 | JGI IMG/M metagenome (GOLD analysis project Ga0265313, IMG submission 203122) | Rhizosphere microbial communities from Carex aquatilis grown in University of Washington, Seatle, WA, United States - 4-1-23 metaG | ecosystem: Host-associated > Plants > Roots > Rhizosphere >...
TGGGCAGGCTCATCAATGACGACAGCCTCTTCATGGGAGTCCAGGGCACGCTCAAGAAGGCCGACCGGGCCATGGACGGCCTGAACGACTCCGGGCCGATATCGGCCGTCGGCGTCCTTGCCAATTCGCTGTTCTAGCCTGCATCCATCACAAAACGGATGAAGATTGCGCAAGACCGTCTGGCGGCTTGAGACACCCCCTGCCTGCACTGTTCCTTTGTCTTTCTCTCGGTCCGCTCCCTGGCGGCGAGATCAGCCGGCTTGCGGAATCTCCCCGCTGACGAAAGCGGCAGCCCCGCGCATTTGTTCAATGCGGCTTCGGGTCAGGCGATTGGGGCGCCGCCGGGCCTGATGAAGGCCGAGGCGGGTAGGGCGCATAGCGGTAATCCTTGACCGTGAGGGTCCCTATCTCAACGCGGCCGTCGTCGGTGACCGGCAAGACCAGCATCCTCGGTCGAACCGTTTCCCTCCCGAAGAGCGGGCCGCCCGCCTTGACGAGCGCCGGAATCGCCTCGTCGATCGTGATGCCGACGGAAGGCAGGCTCATCTTGGCCTCCCACAGCATCACCTTCTTGTGGCTGTGCGCGTAGATTTTGAAATCGAAAGCCGTGAGCGCGACAAAGTAACGGTCCTCCTCGGCTGCCTGCATGACCTGCTCCCTTTCAAAGTCGAGGTCCAGATTCCGAAGGGTGTTCCCGCCGACAAGGGCCAGCATCTGGCTCTCGTTGAAGAACATGCGCTGGCCAGGATCGTCCGGTTCAAAGGTGCCGATCTGCGGATTCAGACTGCCCCATTGGATCAGGAGGATGAGCGAAGGAGCCGGTGCCGACTTCGAGATGACGAGGTAGCCCTGCCTGGCCAGTTCCACGGCCAGCAGATGGACGACCTCATTGGCGGGAGGGGGCTTCAGGCCCGCGGTAACCTGGCCCAGCTCCCGGAATCCCCGCACTAGGGGAAGGTAAAAGGCGGGCTTCGCGGGCGACGGGAGAGGGGTTTTCCTGCCATCGGGCGTCATGTCCACGACAATGTCGACCTGGGTTTGACGGGATGCCCCGTGGCCGGCCGGGGCGGCCAGGGCGCCCAGGAAAACTGCCGCGACTACTTGGAGTTTCACTTGGACGGGGTATCGCCGTAGTGCGCCCTGTGCGCCGCATAGGCCGCCGTGTCGGCCAGCATGGCCTCGATCGCGGCCGCCAGGGGCTCGACGCGCACCAAGCCGGAGAACACCGCCTTGTCGCCGATCGGATCCTCGATGACGAACGCGGGCCGCTGGGTGATCTGGAGAGCGTGAAACTCGGCGGTGCTTGCGTTGGCCCTCGCCGAAACCGCCGCCGATTCCGCATGGGCGAGGAGCTTCTTCGGATTGATCCTTCCGGCCTTCGCCGCGACGGCGACCGCCTCGCCGATGGCGCCTATCTTGCGGCCGTCCCGCACGGCCGCCTCGGTCAGCGCCAGGCGAACCGCGTCGCCGGAAGCGCCGAAGTCCCGGGCCGCTTCGGCCACGAGATTGGGGGCATGATAGCGGCCCTTGCGCGATGCCTCGAACCAGCCCGAGTTCAGCATGTAGCCCGAATGCATCGCCGTGCCTCCGCTCCTTCGGTAGAACCAGTCGCATTGGTCGCGGGACACCGGAAAGTCGCCGGGATTCATCAGGGCTATGCGCCAATCGAACTGGACGCGGCCTTCGTAGCGGCGCTTCAGCTCAGTCCAGGCGGGCTCCGCCCAATGGCACCAGGACGACAGGACTTCGAGGTAGTAGGTGATTTTCATTTCTTTGAATCGCCCTGCTGTTTGCCGCCGAACAGCTCCTTCAAGCCGTGTCCTGCGGCGGCGCCAAGGGTCGAGCCGATCTTGCCCGCGGCCTGGGTCGACGCCTGGACAATGCTTCCCGATATGCTGTGCATGACGGCGACGGCGAGCTGGCTTGAAGTGATCCCGCCCTCGCTTTTCCCCACGTCCGTGAGCTCGACCGGCGGCATGGGAAAGGTCACCGCGGCGGGGCCGACCCCCAGGGTGACCCGCCCGTCCGTGAGGAAGAAATGACGGATCTCGAACTTGATCGGCTTGCCGCTGCTTGTGGTCGCCTGATCCGCCTGGCCGCTGCCGGCGGTTGCGCGGAGATTCCGGAGCAGGTCGCCGATGTTGCTGGAAATGACGCGCGTCTCGTAGACAAACTCCGGCTTGTCGATCAGGACTTCGTTGACGACGATGTGGTCGCCGAACAGGGAGCCCGGCGCCACCTCGATGTGCACCTTGCCGAAGAAGAACGCTTTTTCCGACGCCCACCCGCGGGGATTGCCCACGAAAAGGCCGGTGAGGGTGCCGCTTCCGCTCAGGGGGGAAATGCGGGCCCCCGCGAGGGTGACCTTCGTTTGCGTCAACTTCGGACCGAACCGGTTCACGCCCTGAGCAACCATCGAGCCGAGGAAGAAACCGGCGCCAAAATAAAGGACGAGAGCCGCGACGGCGAGGACGGCGCCCGCGATCAGGAGCTTGGGCTTCATGGGAAGGAAGAACCTCAAATTACGAGCATGGGCGGAATCGGCAAGTGCAGAGACCGGCATTAGAATTTGACTTGTCACCTGCGCCTGCGGCCGGAGCCTGAAGGGGCGGCACCCATGGCATCCGATTATAACGAAGCGAGCATCAAGACCCTTTCCTCGACCGAGCACATCCGGATGCGGCCCGGAATGTACATCGGGCGCCTGGGCAGCGGCGCCCACGCCGAGGATGGAATCTATGTCCTGCTCAAGGAGACGATCGACAACTCCGTCGATGAATTCGCCATGGGGTGCGGCCGAAGGATCGACGTCGACCTGAACGACAGGAGCGTGCGCGTTCGCGACTACGGCCGCGGAATTCCGCTCGGAAAGCTTCTGGAATGCGTCTCGGTGATCAACACGGGCGCCAAGTACGACAGCGAGACATTCAAGAAGGCGGTGGGCCTGAACGGGGTTGGGCAGAAGGCCGTCAACGCGCTTTCGGCCGCTTACCGCGCCCAGGCCGTGAGGGAAGGCCAGGCGAAGGAGGTCGAGTTTGTCCGCGGCAAGCTGAAGAAGGACCACAGGATTGCCAAGAGCGGCGAACGCAACGGCACTCTCGTCGAGTTCACTCCCGACGAGCAGCTCTTCGGGCCGGATTTCCGGTTTCGGCGGGAGTTTGTCGAGGACATGCTCTGGACCTACGCCTTCCTGAACCGGGGCCTCACCCTCAACCTCAACGGCACCCCGTTCCGGTCCGAGAACGGCCTCCTGGACCTCCTCCGGAAGAATCTGAGCGGCGACATTCTCTACCCGATCATTCACCTGACCGGGGACGACATCGAGATCGCCCTGACCCACGGTTCCCACTACGGGGAGGAGTACTTTTCGTTCGTCAACGGGCAGCACACGACGATGGGCGGGACGCACCTTGCCGCATTCCGCGAGGCGCTGATCGAAACCCTCCGCAACTTCTACAAGAGGGAGTTCGACGCGGCCGACCTGCGGCAGTCGATCGTCGCCGCGGTCTCGATCCGGGTGATCGAGCCCGTGTTCGAGTCGCAGACCAAGACAAAGCTCGGTTCGTCCGACATGGGGCCGGAGGGTCCCTCGATCCGGGATTTCATCGGGAAGTTCGTCCAGCAAAGCCTGGACGCGCACCTGCACAAGAACCCCGCGACGGCGGAGGCCCTGCTTGCCAAGATTCAGGAGAGCGAGCACGAGCGCAAGGAGCTCGCCGGAATCCGAAGCCTCGCCCGCGAGCGGGGCAAGAAGGCCTCGCTCCACAACCGCAAGCTCAGGGACTGCCGGCTGCACCTGGGCGAAAAGGATGTCCGCTCGGATGCGAGCACGCTCTTCATCGTCGAGGGCGATTCAGCGTCGGGTTCGCTCACGGCCTGCCGCGACGTCCAGACCCAGGCGGTCTTCGCACTCAAGGGGAAGCCGCTCAACACCTACGGCCTCTCAAAGAAGGTCATCTACGAGAACGAGGAGTTTCACCTGCTCCAGTCGGCGCTCGACATAGAGGGGGGGCTCGACGGCCTGAGGTACGCAAGGGTCGTGATCGCGACCGACGCCGACGTCGACGGCATGCACATCCGCCTCCTGCTGATCTCGTTCTTCCTCCAGTTCTTCCCCGAACTCATCTCGGCCGGCCGGCTTTACGTCCTCGAGACACCGCTTTTCCGCGTGCGCAACAAGAAGGAGACCCGCTATTGCTACGCGGAAGGCGAAAAGCAGGCGGCCATGGCCGCCCTTGGCCAGGGCGTCGAGGTGACCCGCTTCAAGGGATTGGGCGAGATCTCGGCGGGCGAGTTCAAGGATTTCATCGGGGAGAACATCCGGCTCGAACCCGTTTCGCTGGCCCATCTCCACAACAGCGATGAGATGCTGTCGTTCTTCATGGGGAAGAACACCCCCGAGCGGCAGGAATTCATCATCGACAATCTCAAGGTCGAGAAAGACCTGATTGTGTCCCAATGAGGAACCGTTGCCACAACTCGGCCCGACCGAGCCGGCGCTGCGCGCGGCTCATCGGTACCTGTCAAAGGGCTCCGGGCCGATTGGATCGAGCGCGGCTCAGCAGTGCCCGTCCTCATATGGCGTCAATGGGACCGTAAACAAGATACATGGCCGCTTCAAAACCTAACGGAAAAAGGGCGGGCGCCCGCGCGCCCCAGTCGCCGCTGGCCGCAAGCTACCGCGACTGGTTTCTCGAGTATGCCAGCTACGTCATCCTCGACCGCGCGGTTCCCCAGATCGGCGACGGCCTCAAGCCGGTGCAGCGTCGCATTCTTCACACGCTTTGGGAGATGGACGACGGCCGTTTCCACAAGGTGGCCAATGTCGTCGGGGCCTGCATGCGCTACCACCCGCACGGCGACGCCTCGATCGGTGCGGCGCTGGTCGGAATGGGCCAGCGCGGATATCTCGTCGAGCCCCAGGGCAATTACGGCAACACCCTGACCGGCGACGAGGCGGCGGCCCCACGCTACATCGAGGCGCGCCTGACCGCGTTCGCGCGCGAGGTGATCTTCAATCCCAAGACCACGGTCTGGCAGGCGAGCTACGACGGTCGCGCCCGGGAGCCGGTCACGCTGCCGGCCAAGTTCCCGCTGGTCCTCCTGGACGGAGCCGAGGGGATCGCCGTGGGGCTTTCGACCAAGATTCTTCCGCATAATTTCAACGACCTGTGCCGGGCCGCTGTGAACCACCTCCAGGGAAAGCGGTTTCGCATCGTCCCGGATTTTCCCACCGGCGGAATCGCCGATTTTGCCGAGTACAACGATGGCGAGCGCGGCGGAAAGGTAAAGGTCCGCGCGAAGATCGAGGTCCGGAGCAAGGTGCTTCTCGCCATCACGGAGTTGCCCTTCGGCACGACAACCGAATCGGTGATCGACTCGATTCTCGCGGCCAACGCCAAGGGCAAAATCAAGGTCCGCCACGTCGACGACAACACGGCCGACGCGGTCGAGATCCTCGTGCACCTGCCGCAGGGGAGCGATCCCGGGCAGGTGATCCAGCAGCTCTGCGTCTTCACCGACTGCCAGGTGGCGATCTCTCCCGCGGCCTGCGTCATCGCGGATGACAGGCCGGAGTTTCTCGGAGTTTCCGAAATCCTGAAGCGAAGCGTCGACCGGACCGTGCACCTGCTCAAGCGCGAGCTCGAGATCCGGCTCTCCGAGCTCGAGCAGCAGTGGCACTGGGACTCACTCGAGCGGATCTTCATCGAGGAGCGGATCTACCGCCGGATCGAGAAATCGAGGACCTGGGAAAGCGTGCTGTCGGAAATCCGCGAGGGCCTGCGCCCCTTCGCGAAGGCCCTTCGGCGCCCCGTGACCGACGAGGACATCGCCCGGCTGACCGAGATCAGGATCAAGCGCATCTCGGCCTACAACCGCTTCCAGGCCGACGATGCGATGAGGAAGATCGAGGAGGAGATCAAGGAGGTGAAGCACCGGCTCAGGCACCTGACCGACCATGCGATCCGCTGGTTTGAGGGGCTCGCCGAGAAGTACGGCAAGGGCCGGAAGCGCCGGACGCAGTATGACGAGATCGAGCAGATCAGCGCGGCCGAGGTCGTTTCCGCCAACCAGCGCCTCTACGTGAACAAGGCTGAGGGCTTCATCGGGCTGAACTGGCGACAGCACGAGTTCGTCCAGGAGTGCACGATCCTGGACGACGTCCTGTGCATCATGGCCGACGGGTCGATGAAGGTGGCCCGCGTGGGCGACAAGGTCTTCATGGGCCGGGACATCATCCATTGCGCCGTCCTTCCGAAGGATGGCGACACGGCATTCTACGCGATGGTGTACCAGGACAAGGCGACCGGGAAGGGCTTCGCGAAGAAGTTCCAGATCGGCGGCGTCACCCGCGACAAGCTCTACCCCCTGCTCAAGTCCGACGGATCGCGGGTCGTCTATTTCGAGCGCTTCCCCACGGAGAAGGCCCTGCCGGCGGTCCTGCACATCTCTTTGGACGGACGCAGCCGGGCGCGGGTGCGGGAATTCGATTTTGAGATGACGGCCGTGTCCGTGAGCAACCGCTCGGCAAAGGGCCTGACCGTTACAAAATGGCCGATCAAGGAAGTGAAGCGGCTCGATCCGGCAGCCTGATTTGAGCGATCCAAGATCGGGCGACGCCGACTGCGCCCCCGGGGGGCCGGAATGACACTCCCAGGGCAAGGTAATTAGTGTTTGTCACGCGGGTTCTTCGCGTACGTTTGCAGTTGCCCGCGTTCCCAAGGGTCCATCACAGTTTCCCCCAGAAAATTCATGTATCTTCAGGCGCTCACCCTTCGCGGCTTCAAGTCATTCGCCGATCCAACGACCCTTCGCTTCGAACCCGGTGTCACCGCCATCGTCGGACCCAACGGCTGCGGCAAGTCGAATATCGCGGACGCCATCCGCTGGGTGCTCGGCGAACAGAGCGCGAAGGCCCTGCGCGGGGGAAAGATGCAGGACGTCATCTTCGAGGGGGTGGACACGCGCAAGCCGGCCCAGCTTTGCGAGGTCTCGCTCCTCCTGACCGATTGCGAGAAGCAGCTGGGCAGCGAGTTTCACCAGATCGAGATCATGCGCCGGGGCCACCGGGACGGCCAGGGCGAGTACTTCTTCAACGGCCAGCCCTGCCGGTTGAAGGACATCAGCAAGCTGTTCATGGACACCGGGGTGGGGCGCACGAGCTATTCGATCATGGCGCAGGGCCAGATCGACCAGATCCTGTCGTCCAAGCCTGACGAGCGGCGGGCCGTGTTCGAGGAGGCTGCGGGAATCACGAAGTACAAGAGCCTGAGGCGCGAAGCGATGGGCAAGCTCGCCCTCACCGAGCAAAACCTCGCCCGCGTGACCGACATTGTCGGCGAGGTAGGGCGCCAGATTGGGAGTCTCCGCCGCCAAGCTGCCAAAGCCATGCGCTACAAGCGGTTGAGCCATCGGCTGCGCCATTTGAGCCTCGCCTGGAGCGCGCGACAGCACGCGATCCTGTCGGCCGTGCTGAACGAACTCGAGGGGACGGTCGGCGGACTGAGGACCGCGGCTGCAGACCGGCGGGCGGGCCTTGAGGCGCAGCAAACAGGACTCGAATCCAAGAAGGCCCAGCGCAGCCGCCTGAACCAGCGCGTCCAGGACGCCCAGCAGGCGGCCTTTGACCTCCGCTCGGAGCGCGAGCAGGCGGAGAATGCGTCCAACCTGGCCCGGATAAAGAGGAACGGGCTCGAGGAGCGGATTTCCTCCTCCGCGGACAATCTCGGCGAACTCGAAATGCAGCTTCGCGAGGTGGCGACGCAGGTCGACACCGGAGCCCAGGACAAGCAGCTCCAGCTCAATCTTCTCGGCAGTTCGGACGCCGTCTTCCAGGATTGCAACCGGGAACTCGCGGTCGCGGACGCGCGCCTGAGCAAAATCGAGCAGGAGCTGCACCAGGCGAAGTTCGAACTGCTGCAGATCGAAAGCACTGTGGCGCGCCTGAGGACGGACTGCTCCGGGTACGAGGTCGAGCAGCGGACGAGCGTCCACCAGCACGACGTGCTGGGTCGCGACCTGGAGGGCGTGCGCGGCGAGCAGGCTGCGGCCGCGCGCGCAGTCGAGGAAATCGGAGCCCGCGCCGAGGCGGCGGTTGCCGAGAAATCCTGCGCCACGGAGGAAGCGGCGGCCGCCCAGCAGGCGCTTGCCGACACGACGGGGAAGTTCCGAGAGGCGCAGCGAAGACTCCAGGATATCGACCGGGTGCTCGCGCAGCGCAGCGCGCGGCTCAAGGTACTCCAGCAGCTTCAGGAGCGCTGGGAAGGATTTGGCGAGGGTGCCAAGGCCGTGCTGCAGGGCAGGCTCGCTTCCGCATTGGAGGGTCAGAAGGCGGTGCCGGTCCTCCAGGGGCTCGAGGTCGCTCCGGACTGCGGAAGGGCGGTGGAGGCCCTCTTGGGGACGGCGGCCGAGGCGATCCAGGTCGCCGACGTGGCCACGGCCCGGCGGATCCTGGCCAAGCTCGAGGCCGATCAGATCGGCTCGGCCATCCTTCGGATCGGCGAATTCACGGCGCGGGAGAGCGACGCAGCCGGGCGGCCCCCGGGCCTGGTCCCTGCGACGGCGGCGCTCGTAAATCCGGACCCGGCCCACCCGGTCGTGGCCCTGCTGGCCGCCTGCTACGTTGCCGACGACCTCGGGAACTTCCTCGAATTCTGGAAGGCCAATCCCGGCTTCAGCTTCCTGGCCGTGGCGACGCGCAAGGGCGAGGTCGTCGACAGGCGGGGCCTGGTCGCCGGCGGGCACTCCGGCTCCAAGAAGTACGCAAACAGCCTGGTTCAGCGCGAAATCGACGTTCGCGAGACCGTCAAGGCCATCGCCGACGACCAGAAGCAGCACGACCGGCAGAAGGCCCTTATCGACAAACTCAATTCGGCGCTCGCGGCGGCCGAAAAGGCGCTCGAAGGCGGCCGTGAGCGGGTCCTCGCCGCCACACAGAGCGCTGCCGCGGTGCAGGCCGAGCAGCGCAATGCGCAGCGCGCACGCGACGAGGTCGAGGCGCGTTTCCGCCGGATGGAGTCGGAGTTGGGCGGGCTCGAGAAGGCGCGCAACGAGGCGCAGGCCCGGTGGACAAAGGCGCAGGAAAAGCTGGCGGAGGCGGTCGCCGCCGACGCCTCCCAGCGCGGCCAGATCGGCCGCCTCGAAGCCGCGATCGCCGAGGCGCGGGCCGACAGGGATGCCAAGCGCGACTCGCTCGCGCAGGCGCGCCTCGAACTCGCCGAACGGCGCCAGAAAGTCGAGGTTCTCGACCGGGGCCTGGGCGAGATGGAGCGCCGGAGGCAGCAGCTTCTCGAGGTTTTGGAGCAGCGCCGTCACGAGATCGATGCCTGGACCGAGCAGGCGGCCTCGCTCGAAAAGGAGGCCTCGGTGCAGCGCGACCGGGCCGCTCAGATTTCAGATACGCTTCGGGTCGCCGAGGACCAGGTGGAGGCCATCCGGGGCGAGCTCGCGGCCATCGAGGCCGAGATCGACGCACTCGACGCCGCGCAGGCCCGCGTACGCGAGGAGGCTGAGGCCGCGCATGCGGAACTGAGCTCGCACGAGGTGAAGCTGGCCGAGAACCGGCAGCGCGCGCAGTTTCTCGCCGAGGAGGTGGCGCGCGAGTTTTCCGCGGCGATCGCAGGGTTGAACTGGAAACACCTTCTGTGGCACGCGGAGGACGAGCCCGAGGGCCTGAAGGAACTCGACCTGGACGAGGAGGAGGCGGCCCTGGCCGAGGGAAACCCGCCGCGCGAGGGTGAATCGGCGGAAGCCGAGGCGGCCCGGGCGCCGCGGACCCGCCGGCGCAGGGACAAGGCGCGCGGTGAGCCTTCGGAAGCCGACCTGGCCGCGCTCGAGGCCACCTCCTGGGACGAGATCAAGGCCCAAGTCGACGCCCTCCGCCAGCGGATCGGCGCCATGGGGGCCGTGAATCTGGTCGCGATCGAGGAGTACGTGGAGCTGAAGCAAAGGCACGATTTCCTCAAGGCCCAGAGCGACGACCTGACCAACGCGAAGGCCGAGCTTCTCAAGGCCATCGACGACATCAACCGCACGTCGCTCGAGCAGTTCTCGGTCACGTTCGAGCAGATCAAGAAGAACTTCGCCTACACGTTTGAGACGCTCTTCGGCGGGGGGCACGCCCGCCTCGAGCTCATCCAGGCCGAGGACATCCTAGAGAGCGGCATCGAGATCGTGGCCCAGCCGCCCGGGACAAAATTCAAGAGCATCAGCCTCCTTTCGGGCGGCCAGAAGACCCTGACCGCTGTCGCGCTCCTTTTCGCCCTGTACATGGTGAAGCCCTCGCCGTTCTGCCTCCTCGACGAACTCGACGCGCCGCTCGACGAGTCGAATATCGGCCGGTTCACCGACCTCCTCCGGAAGTTCATCAAGGAATCCCAGTTCATCATCATCACGCACAACAAGCGCACCGTGGCCGCGGCGAGCGTGATCTACGGCGTGACGATGGAGGAGCGCGGCGTCTCGAAGACCGTGTCCATGCGCTTCAATCAGGAGCGCGGGCAGGCCGAGGTCCACCCGCCGAACATTGTGGAATCCGTGACGGCCGTTCAGTCCGCCCTGCCTGCGCCGGCCTGATGCCGGCGGCGGAGTCATGAAGGCGCTTCTCATCGACGGGTTCAACCTCGCCTATCGCTGCTTTTTCGCGATACCCGAATTGTCGCGCAGCGACGGGTTTCCGACGAACGCCCTTCATGGCTGGGTCAAGTCGATCTGGAAACTGACCGACCAGGAGAAGCCCGACGCGGTGGCGGTCTTCTTTGACCTGGGCGGGTCGCAGGATCGGCTGGCGCTCCATCCGGAGTACAAGGCCAATCGCGAGGAGATGCCCGACGCGCTGGTGCGGCAGATTGCGCCAATCAAGGCGCTCACGAAGGCGATGGGCCTTAAATGCGTCGAGCAGAACGGGGTCGAAAGCGACGACCTGCTCGCCTCGGAGGCGCTGGCGCTTGCCCGCGTCGGTGGCGAGGTGCTCATCGTCAGCTCCGACAAGGATTTCGCCCAGATCGTCGGCGAGCGCATCCAGATTATGCTCCCGCCACCCACGGCAAACCCGAAACTCGGCTGGCGCCGGCTCGACGCGGCGGGGGTGACCGAGAAGTTCGGCGTTCCGCCCGCGAAGATTCCGGACTACCTGGCCCTGGTCGGGGACGTCTCCGACAATATCCCGGGAGTCCAGGGCGTCGGGCCCAAGACCGCCGCGAAATGGCTCGCCTCCTTCGCGGGGGTCGAGGAGGTGATCGCGCGAGCCGGGGAGCTGCAGCCGGAACGGTTTCGGCCCGTGGTCGCCGCCGCCGCGGACCGCCTGCGGCTCAACCTCAGGCTCACGACCCTGAACCTTTCAATCCCCGTCGTTCCATTGGAGAAGCCCACCCCGCAGCTCCTTGAGCTAACCCGCCTCCTTGAGGAGCTTGAGATGCGCTCGGCCCTGGCGGAAGCCCGCGAGCGCTACACCCAGCCGGAACTCTTCTAGGTTTCTATCCAGGAATGTGTTCAGATGACGGAAGAGGGTCGCCTAAGAGGGCATTTAGGGGAGTTGCTGGCCTCATTGACCGTCTCTGGGCCGCCTCGCACGGGGCGGCCGGTTTGACGGTCAGA
>Ga0265313_10003991_pt1 | contig 11566 bp, 15 predicted proteins | sample 4123metaG_FD_203122 | JGI IMG/M metagenome (GOLD analysis project Ga0265313, IMG submission 203122) | Rhizosphere microbial communities from Carex aquatilis grown in University of Washington, Seatle, WA, United States - 4-1-23 metaG | ecosystem: Host-associated > Plants > Roots > Rhizosphere >...
GCCTGTTTCCACGTTGAGGTCGATCAACTCCCTTGGGCTCCCTCGCGAGCGGTCGGGATCGATCTCGGCCTGAAAACGCTGGCAACGCTCTCGACCGGTCAGAAGATCGAAGCGCCTCGATATTATCGAAAGCTCGAGGAGAAGCTCGCGATCGCGCAGCGGGCTAACGATCGCGACCTCGTCAGGGCACTCAACGAAAGGATCAGAAACAAGCGGCACGATTACATGCACAAGTGGACGACGTGGATCGCTCGAACCTTTCGGGTGGTTCTCGTCGGTGACGTCTCCAGTTCGAAGCTTGTGAAGACGAAGATGGCGAAGTCCGTCTACGACGCGGGCTGGTTCGCCTTCAAACAGGCCCTCTGCTACAAAGCCAGCAGGCACGGGGGGATCTGTGACGAGGTGTCGGAGTTGTTCACGACCCAAATCTGTTCGGAGTGCGGTGCAAAACCAGCTTCGAGGCCGACAGGTAGCGCAGATCTTGGAATGAGGGATTGGGTATGTTCCGAATGTGGAGCGATCCACGACCGCGACGTGAACGCGGCCCGGAACCATCTCAATTTCGGGCTGAGTGCGCTGTCGAAAAGTCAGCTGAGGGTTCTAGCGAGCTCTCATCAGCCTCCTGTTGAGGAAAGCCGGGTTGCCTATGGGCGTTAACCGGATAAGCACGGAAGAGGCATCCGTCGCCACGCCAACTCGCGTCGCAACTCCAGGAGCTTCGCTCCCTGATACGGCGTGATGCGCCCGTCGAGAACAAGCTGCTGGATGGTCATCGGCGCCATCGCGCTGTCTCTTCGGCCGGTGGCAAACGCCCGTGTTTGTACCAGTGCCTCGCGCCAGGCGAGAGGCCGTAGATCGCTGCCACAAGGCCGAAGCCGATCAGGACTGTGACCCCGAGGTCACCGTGGGAGCCGTACGTGCCGCGCTCATTTTCCACGAAGGTAGTCTCACTCGATTTGCAGGAGGTGCGCAACTTCGATTACGTTCGTCCAACATGCTCGGCCCCTCCACGATCACCTCTCGCGCTATCCGGCTCTATCGCGATCGCTACTGCGAGGGCCGCCCGCTGCTCGAGGCGGATCGCGAGCTCCGGCCACAGCTCTCTCGCGCCAAGCTCGTCGAAAAGCGCCTGCCTGACACGATCTGGCGAACGGCGCGCGGGGTGCTGCTGGTCGTGGATCCGCGTGGGGTGGTGGTGAGCGTGCTGGCACAACAACGCTAGACAGCCTGCTGCCCTTTAGCCGCTGCAACGTGCCGTCGACGGGATTCGAACCCGCACTGATCCGATCTTGAATCGGAGGCCACTACCAAATTGGGCTACGACGACTGACGTGCCGACGAGTGGATTCGAACCACCACTGTACGCGGTCTGGACGCGTTCTCACTACCAGGTTGGAATACGTCGGCAAAAACGTGTCGCGAGGGGGATTCGAACCCCCACTGTCAGCCACCTCAAGGCTGTGCCACTACCAAGTTGGGCTACCGCGACAAATGCCGACGACGTGGTATGAGCACGCACTGAGGCGCTTTTTAAAAGCACCGCCTCTCATTGGGCTACGCCGGCTCAAGACATGCTGCGAGCTACGCTTGCCTTAGGCCGGCAAGCGTAGCGAGCGTAGTCGAGCGGGTAACCAGAAGAGGAACATCGAGGTCGTTCAACGTATAACGCGATCGTACGAGGGCGTCAAGCAATTAAACAGCGTGCGCCGAGCCTCTCGGGAAGGGACGTGATCCTTCCTTTATACGCTATCGGCGCTGTTGGATATTGCGGCCACGATATGTCGGCGTTTGCGCATGGCAATTAGGGCACAGGATACGTAGGTTGATCAGACGATTGTCTCTTTTATTTCCATTGATGTGATCCAATTCCAAGGGCATTGGCTCCCCAAGCCAATCGGCGAGCTTGCAGTTGGAGCACATAGCGGCAAACAAACCGGCCTTCAAAAGGCGGCTTTTCAAACGTGAACTGTTGACTAATCTGTCGTTAACAAGCAGCTCCTCAAGCGGAAGTGGCGGTGTGACAGCCGAGGTACTTCCCCGCCTCCAGCCCTTTCCATGAAAATGACTTGTGTCTAGTTTGGCACGTGCGATACGATCCTTTATATAAGAATAGTTACCTCCAGCCTGAGCCAAGCCTAATTTCCGCAAAACCTGAGCAATGTGGCTGGATGTCCTTACGGCTTCAGTAAGCTTAGCTAGAGCTTCTTTCCTTGTCTGTACTGTAATCGATTTTTGTCTTCTCCAGTCACGTTGCTTTTTAACACGAGCCTCATGGACCGCTTGGCATTGCTCGCATTTGCAGCCCTTACGATACCCAGCCCTGGTGCCATGCCAGGAATTGAAATCCATCACCACGGGCTCATGATAAAAGAAGCCTCTGACAACACAGATAACCCGATGAAAACGCTTCCAAAAAAGGAAAGCTTCCTTCGATGAGCGCTCTCTACTGGCCCGACTTCGATTGCACATCCGACTCACGCCGCATCGAGCACTCGTCGATGGAGCACTTCCACTGCGTGACCGATCGCGAGGCCGCGCTGACGTTTCTCAACGTGCTAGGTCTCTGGATCGACAAGGGCGAATATCAGAACTATGGCACGCGACACGGGGCAGGGCTTCGCTATGCGTGCATCCGTGGACCGGGTGGGCTCGTGCGGGGCGTGATGGACAAGGGGCGGCGGATCGCGTGACCTTGGCAGAGCCCCCGCTGGGCAACCTTGGTCGACGACCAAGGCTGCCCAGCGGGGGCTCTGCACAAAATTCGCCTCCCTTGGAGACCGCTGATAGCCTCGTCGCATGAGTGACAAAGTTGAACTCGTCGCAGCTGCCCAGGTCAACGCCGACGCTGGCGGCATCTCCTTCAAGTCGAACTACAAGTTCAAGACCGCCGCGAAGAACGGAACCGGTGCGTACGAGCTGACCCTCGACGACAAGCACGATGGCCACAAGCTCGTCATCCAGCTGACGGCCAACAACCTGACCGGTAGCGAGATCCAGGGATCGCCGGGGAGCTCGGGCGACACCCGGACCATCAACATCACCAACTTCAACCTGGCAGGTGATCCGGCCGACACGCCGTTCTACATCCTGGTCTACCGCATCCGCTGATCTCGGCGCATGAGCGTCGCCTGTCTGCTGGCTGACCTCGAGCCGCACACGCTCGGCGACGAGAACGAACAGGGCTGGACGGAGGACGTGTCGTGGGCATCCGCTCGCGGCATTCGGTTCTTGTGTTGGTCCGTACATGTACACCAAAAACACTCGAATACACAACACAGAAAAGTGATCTCGGGGGGATTCGAACCCCCGTACACGGCTTGAAAGGCCATGGTCCTCACCACTAGACGACGAGATCTTGTGGTGCCTCCGGCGCGAATCGAACGCGCCCTCACCAGGCTTCGGAGACCCGGGCCGCGAATCCACGCGCGGAGGCAGTACGACGACCAGCGCGCCTTCGGAGGGACTCGAACCCCCAACCTCCGAGTTAGGAACTCGGCGCCGCTTCCAATGCGGCTTCGAAGGCAAACGTGGCTCGCCAGGGAATCGAACCCCGCCACCTCGGTTTAGAAAACCAAGCGCTGCGATCCAGCAGGCGAACCATCCAAAAATTGGGCTTCATCACGATCGCGGTTACCTTCGGCAGGTAGGTCCGCCACATGCCGTACAAGGTCCAGCTGATCTACTTCCGTCCGACCGGGAAGTACCTCACGACCGCCGAGACCGTTCTCGCGCTCGACGAGCTCGTGGAGATCTGGGAAGAGATCAACGAGATGCGGCAGCTCGGCCGTTTGCCTGGACTTCGTCCGAACGCCGGTCGGGATTTGCTCATCGTCGTTGACGTACCCGATCATCCCAAGCGCGTGCTGCATCTCGTGACCCCACCCTTCATCGACGAGGATGACGTCACGCCTCCGCACATCTCGACGGAAGAGATGGTGCCGATCGTGCGCGTGCCACTGGCGGAGATGCCGCGTACGTCTACGCGGGACATCGTGAAGAACGCGGCTGAAGATCTGGAGGAGACCACGCCCGTCGACGTGCAGATCCCGAGGCGACCGCGCGAGGAGTAGTCGTCGGTATACTGCGCAGATGGCGAGATCCAAGCGGCGCGAGCCGCGCTACCTCAACGCGATCCGTTTCAAGATCGAGGTCGACATTGGCCCCGCGCTTTCAATGCGTATGAACATGAAAAACAGTGGCGATCGGTCCTTTCGACCTGTACGCCTCCTGGTAGCGCCCAAGCTGGTCAACAAATTCAGGTTGGAGGAGATCAGGATCCAGATTTCGGACGACCTGTGGCTCTCCAAGCCCGAGATCGAGGCCCGCATCGGGAAGGAAGGCGTGACCCTGGAAGGGCTGCCACGGCTCATGGCCAAGCAGCCAGTCGCCATCATCGTGACGAACATCAGCCCGAAGGCTGAGCTATTCGAGGGCTCGCTTCTCGGCGAATGACATGTGGAGGCCAGAGGGGGAGTCGAACCCAACCGATGCGCGTTTTGCAGACGCGAGCCTTACCGTTTGGCGATCTGGCCGTAGCTCGGGGCGAAGGACTTGAACCTTCAACCTTGCGTGTCAAAAACGCCTGCACCGCCAATTGTGCTAGCCCCGAATGTGTCGAGCCGCTACCGAGATTTGCACTCGGATTTCTGCTGTACCGGAGCAGCGTCCTACTGTTGGACGACAGCGGCCTGGTGGACTCTGGGGGTATCGCGCCCCGCTAACATGCACCGCTTGCAAGGCGGGAAGGCTGTCTTCAGCTAGAGCCCAAGTGCTGTTTAATTGCGGCCCGTACCGGTGCTGCCCCGGTTTCACTCGATCGACAATCGAGCCGCGATGCTGATCGCGTCACGAGCCAAAGCAAGCGCGTTGCCGCGCGCTCGCGGTATCAGTCCTCGCTGAGTGAGCCGGTCCAGTACAGGTAGTCCCGCCACGCATCCGGCACCGACTCCCGGCTGATCGGAATCACAAGCGTGGGCAGCGTCACCGGCTGCGTCGGCTGCTTCAGCAGCTTCATTCCCGCCTGGGCCGGTGTGCGGTTGGCCTTGCGCGCATTACACTCGCCAGGTCCGCCGCACGCGGTCACGATGTTCGTCCACGTCGTTTTACCGCCCTGCGATCGCGGAACCACGTGATCGTACGTGAGCTCGTGGATCGAGCGCCGCTTGCCGCAATACTGGCAGCGGTAGTCGTCACGGCCGTACACGTTGATCCTGGAAAATTTCGACGGCTTTTTGTGCCGACGGAACGCGTTCAGGAGCCTGATCACCGCCGGGATCTTGATCACGAGCGACGTCGAGTGAACGAAACCGTCGTGCTCGGAGATGACTTCGCATTTTCCCAGAAACAGCAGCGTGATGGCCTGCTTCCAGCCCACGATCTGCACGGGCTCGTACGACTGGGACAGGACGAGGGTCTGTTGGTGTGTCGGCTCCATGACGCGTGCTCCTTGATGATTATACGACGCCTATCTGAGTTGGATCTGACAGCCGGATCTCCTTTCGTCAGCTCGGCCGGGATCGAACCGGCGACCTCGCGGTCCCCGACCGCGCGCGATGCCTCTTCGCCACGAGCTGAAAATGGGGTGATCATCGGGGGTCGAACCCGAACTTGCAGAGCCACAATCTGCCGTGCAGAGCCGCTACACTATGACCACCATCAAGTACGCCCGCTGAGATTCGAACTCAGGTCACGCGCTTATAGGGCACGGGCCTTCGACCGCTAGGCGACGGGCGCATTGTGTGTCTCGTGAAGGAATCGGACCTTCGTCTGTCGCTTATCGGGCGACTGCACTAGCCGCTGTGCTAACGAGACAGGAAAAGTACCAGGCCCGAGAATCGAACTCGGCAAATAACGGTTTGTAGGACCGTCGCAGTCACCAGCTTGCTCGCCTGGCAAAACAGTCACAGTCAGGGTGAGTGGATTCGAACCACCGGCCTCCTCGTCCCGAACGAGGCACTCTACCAGGCTGAGCTACACCCTGTTGAAACAAACCGTGCACTTGTGTAAAGATCTTGCCGATGCAGCCTACGGATCGTCCAAGAAGCTGGCGAGGATGCACAATCACTTGGAACAACGCCGGGTATCCCATGGTCTGGTGGCCGTCACGCAAAGGTCCAAAGCGTTCACAATATATTCACCGCATCGTGATGTCTGAAAAGCTCGGCAGAGTGCTTCTAACCAACGAGCACGTTCATCACAAAAACGGTGACAGAGGTAACTGGAAACTTCGAAATCTTGAACTACTAACGGCAGCCGTTCACGCTAAACATCACCGCTCTAATGAGCACGAAGCTTGTCATTTTGACACCAGCTGTGACTTTTGCGGAAAGGTGATTTCTAGAGAGCTTAGCCAGAAGCGATACTACAAGACATTCTGTGACAATGTCTGTCGCGTTGCAGGAATGGACAAGATTAAATGGCCAGCGCCAGAAAGACTCAAGAAACTTGTTTGGAAGCTACCTGTGACGATAATCGCTGAGCAACTAGGTGTTAGCGACACGGCAGTCAAGAAGCGCTGCAAGCGTGAAGGAATCGAGACGCCTGGCCGCGGATACTGGACCAAAGAAACTATCCGTGCTGAACGGGAATGCGGGGTTCGACGTGCCCAACCTTCTCAGCCAACCGCGCCTCACGGGCAGCCTGGCCCGTACCGACGCGGATGTCGCTGTTCTTTGTGCCGTAGGGGACATCGCCTCAGACAAGCAAGCTGGAGAGAGAAACAGTGTCGCGACGGGCAGATTTGAACTGCACCCCGAACGGCTTATGAGACCGTCGCCCAGACCCGCTGGTCGTCGCGAAAGTAACATGGCGGGTCGTCGAGGGATCGCACCCCGCTGCTCGGATTTGGAACCCAAGCTGATCCTAGATCACGGCCCATTGGTGCCCCCGGCAGGGATTTAACCTGCGACCTCTCGATTCGTAGTCGAGCACTCTATACACTGAGCTACGGGGGCAGAAGCGTCGCTCGTGGGAGTTGAACCCGACGTTTCCCGCTTGAGAGGCGAGCGTCCTAGACCACTGGACGAGAGCGACATGCATGTGCGCGCAGCTGGAATCGAACCAGCGAGCTTTGGGGTGTCGTCCCAACGATCTGCCTCTGATCTATGCGCGCATTCGAGAGCGGGTGACGAGAATCGAACTCGCCTAAAAGATGTTTGGAAGACACCTGCCTCACCAGTCGAGCCTCACCCGCATAGGGTTCACGGCAGCAGCACCTGCGTCGAGCTGGGAACGCTCGTCGCCAATCACCTGAAGGAGCTGCTCGAGAACCGGACGAGGACCACCTCGGACTCGCACCGAGAACCGTCGCTTTAACAAAGCGCCGCTCTAACTTTGGAGCTAGTGGTCCAGATCGAGCCCGGGGCGAGAATTGAACTCGCGACATCTCGTTTACAAAACGAGCGCTCTGCCACTGAGCTATCCGGGCACTTCGAGCCCCTGGTCGGCCTCGAACCGACAGCCTCCAGTTTACGAAACTGGTGCTCGACCAATCGAGCTGCGGGGGCGTTTCGAGCAGGTAACGGAAATCGCATCCGTCTATTCGCGTTGGCAACGCGATGCCTCACTAGTCGGCCTTACCTGCAAGCTTCCCGGTCGTCTCAGCACCTGATATCGAGTGGTGCTTCATCGTTCCCAGCTCGCGACTGGAGGGCTCACGGGCGCCCTTGGTTGTGCCCTGGATCTTCGTCGAGGTGAGAGGAATTGAACCCCCATTCCACGGTCCCAAACCGCGCGTCCTGCCTTTAGACGACACCTCGATCTAACGTGCCCCCGGTCAGACTTGAACTGACAACCTGGCGGGTAAGAACCGCTTGCTCTGCATTGGAGCTACGGAGGCAAAAGGAGCGGGCACCAGGCTTGGATAACGCTCGGCCGACAGCTCGCGTACGACCGCGAACGAAAGGATGGCTAGCGCATGCCCGCATACGTGCCTCAGACCTGAGTCGAACAGGTTTCTCCGCGTTTTCAGCGCGGCGCTTGGACCACCCAAGCTGCCGAGGCATCTGTTGCGAGGCCGCTCCTCGAGCTGCGGCTCCTCGCGTCGTCGTCGTACTATTCGGTTGTCAGGTTGCCCCGTCCTCGCCGTGTCTTTGTGTCCCGCGGTGGGGAACGTCGATCACGCACGATGCAGTCGGCGCGGTTCGCGCTGAGAGGGTCGAACTCCCATTTCCAGGGTCAGAGCCTGGCGTTCTGCCAATTGAACGAAGCGCGAATAGTCGTAGGTCTGGAGAGACTCGAACTCTCACCTCGCTGGGTAAAAGCCAGGCACGCTGCCGTTACGCCACAGACCCAGAATTGGGTATGCGGTCGCGCGTTTGAGTCGCTTCTTCATCACGTGAGCGCGTTCAGAATCGAACTGAAGGGGATGCTTTCGCACCGCGTGGTCTACAGCCACGCCCGGAGCCACGCCGGTCTGCGCGCCCGAAAACAGAAGAAGCCTCCGAGGGACTTTCCCAAGGAGGCTCCAGATCGCTTCGGCTATCTTCTAGCCTGGGTCTATGCGTCTGGAGCCACTCCTTCGTTGGTCGTGGGGCACGGCTGGCGCTTGGTACCGACGAACCCGCCGGCAATGGCCATTTGCGCCCAATCGCGCTCGTGCCGCGCATACACGTGTCCCGCGAACGCTTTCGCGTTCCTGGCTCTCGACGTGGATGTAAACGAAATCAACATGTGGGCTCTACGAAGAGAATACTAGCGCGTCACTCTGACCTTTGTCAACGTTGTCGCCATGACGATCCCCGTGATCACTACCGCGCGCCTGGCGGGCGCGCACGGAGGTCATGATGATCAAGAGGCAAAAGAAGCACGACTGCGGCTGTAGCAGCCACCCGACGGGCAGGCCGAAAGTGTCACGAGGGCCGTGCTACGGCGACTGCCTTCGAGCTGCGGTCCGCGAGCGGATCTACGGCAAGCGCATCGAGCGCGCGTGGCTGGAAGTGCGCGAGCTCGACGACGTCGAGCTATGATCGCGAGCGGTGCTGCCACGCATGATCCGAACGCTTCCCGAAGCGGAGGTGATCAGTCGCTGGGCAGAGCTATACGCGGCCGGCAAGCATAAGGGATACGCGCCGCCAAAGCTCGATCAGTACCTGGGCCGAGATACGACATGGGTCGAGGTGGAGGTTCCGCACGATTTCTACAATGCAGACTGGAACACCGATGGTGCTAACCTCTCTCCAGCACAGATCAAGCGCGGCGAGGAATATGCGAAGCGCGGGGGACCTTACCCGCCTGGCATGGCCAGCTACAACGAGCGAAGCGCTCGCCACCGCATCAAGAAGATCTACGTGACGGACGGCAACCACCGCGCGTACGCCGCGTTCCTGCGCGGGAGTCCGAGCACCCGCTTCTACATGCCGCAGAATGACTGGGAGCGGTTCCGGCGTGTGATCGCGTCGTGACTACCAGAATGATCACGTCGACGTTACGACGGCCGGGCGGTGGCTTGCTGCCGATGAAGAGGCCGCGCGCGACCTCGTTGGCGCACTTCTCGAGCCAGCGGTCAGTCATGCGCGGGCACGTCGCGTCGTCAGCGAATCGCGAAATCCTCTAGCAAAGAGCACAGCACCGCCTATACCGAAGACGCTGAGCACGCTGAGGCTGACCCATTTCGCCTGGGTATCATTCACTTCAGGGGTCGACAGCTCGGCGACGATCACCGTGGGGCGGGTCTTGTCGATCGCGGCGACATAGCGGTAACTCGATCCGACACCCGCTCCAACACTCGCGTACCAGGCCCCAAGCTCTTCTGGGGTCGCGAAGGCAACCGCGTTCCAGCCAGATTTGTCCGCGAGCACGATGCCGAGGTAGTCGATCGGCGCACGCTGAGCGATCGCAGTGGCGGTGTCGCGGTATCTCATTGAGGTACTGGTCCCAGCGGGAAGATGTACGTGATGCAGCGCCCGTGGTTCACGAGGTCGAGGTCGAGCTGGACGCGCCAGCGTCGCTTCACGGTCTCGAAGGCTTCGAAGGCGGCGCGGGCTCGCGAGAGCGCGTCGCGCTTGACGGAGATCGAAGTGTCGGCAGGTACGGAGAAATCGACGCTGAACGGCTGCGTGATGTCCACGTTCGAGAGATCGACTCCCCCAAGCTGCATGGGTCTAGCCTAACAGATCATCCGGTAGCTCCGCGAGATCCTCGCGAACGCCCACGACCTCCTCGTTCTCTTCGACGTCCTCGAAAGCCGCGCGCTTCTTGGCCCAGATCGCACGCTGTGCCCGACCCACTCGATAGGCAGTCCAGCGACGGACGATCATGGCGCGGCGGGTACGGAATGTTTTCTTGGTCATGTGCATCAGCGCCCGCGGTTCGCCTCGATCTCGAGGTGCTTCAGCCACGCCTCGTGGAGGTTATCGCCAAGCTCCTTGGGGAAGTTGAGGTGCTGGTGACCGCTCGAGAAGCGCACGGACCAGTGGGCCTCCAGCTTGGAGCCGTCGTAACGCTCTTCGGGCGAGAACGCCATCTCTTCGATCGCCGAGAGTCGGATCGACCGCCGACACCCATTCTCCAAGGCGTAACGCCATAGCATGCTCGTCGCGTGCATCGTTTGAGTTTGGGACATGTGAAGAGCTTACACGGAACGTAGCTTCCGCAACTTGACGAGCACATTGTCAAGCGCCTTCACCGCGCCGAGATCTCGTCGCTGGTTATCGCCGACGTCCGCGCTGTTGCTGGCCTCGATCAAGATGTCGGCGGCGCGCTCGTAGCTGCTCTCGATCACCAGGAGTGATCCGTGAAGGATGGCCTCGGGGTAATCCTCGGCGTGCACCGGATCAGTGATGTAGATCTCGACCGCGCTACGCTGCGCCGACGTGAGAGGAATAGTCCACGTCACAGCGGCTCGTTCCATCCGTCCCCATCGATGGGCACGAGGCCCTCGTCAGTACGCTCGAAGCGACCCTGCACGTTGGACGGTCCGAATCTGTTTTTGCTGCACCGCAGAATGCACTCGCGTCCCTCCAGCGCAGGTCCCTGCTCTAGCTCGAGGACCACGTCGACGTCGTGCTCGATCGTCTTCGGACCTGCAATCGATCCGTCCGTGGTGACGTGACCGATGAGCCAGAGCGCTGTCCGCGATGTCTTGGCGTACTGGACCAGGCGGGCCGTGCACTCCTTGAGCTGAGCCGGCGTGCCGGCTCGACTTTCCACGTCCTCACACCGCATCTTCTGGATCGAATCGATGGCGATCGTCTGTGCGCGAATCCTGCGCGCGTGCTCGAAGATCTTGGAGAGGCGGCTCTCGACGATTCCGAAGACCCTGCTCGATGCGGCACCGACGCGACGGGCGGTGGCAGCAATCTGCTCGGTGGTTTCCTCGCCGGTGACGTAAAGACAGCGGTGCCCGAGGCCGTTGAGCATCTGAAGCGACAACGACGACTTTCCCGTGCCTGGAAGTGCTGCGAGCAGCACGACTGATGCCTCGACGAGTCCTCCTCCGAGCACGTGATCGAGCGGGGCTAGACCCGTTAAATCGCGCACGAACGTCGTCTCGGGAACATCGGAAAGTGGAATAGGAACGATCTCGCCGTCCTCTGCGGGGTCAGGATCACGCGCGATGACGAGTCGC
>Ga0265313_10003994_pt1 | contig 11559 bp, 11 predicted proteins | sample 4123metaG_FD_203122 | JGI IMG/M metagenome (GOLD analysis project Ga0265313, IMG submission 203122) | Rhizosphere microbial communities from Carex aquatilis grown in University of Washington, Seatle, WA, United States - 4-1-23 metaG | ecosystem: Host-associated > Plants > Roots > Rhizosphere >...
CTCAGGCTGGCTCCTCACTCCACTGTACCGTTTTCAGGGAGGAACTGATGGGATCGGTCCTCTGGCCGGGGTTGTGCTGGGCCCGGACGGCAGCCTCTATGGCACGACCGGAGAGGGAGGTAATGGAGCCTGCAATGGTGTCGGCTGCGGCACAGTCTACCAGCTGAGACCCTCGCCAACTCGGCCACGCACCCCTCTCGACCCGTGGAAGGAGACCGTGCTTTACCGGTTCTCGGGAGACGCAGATGGAGCACGTCCGGAGAGCGATCTCATATTTGACCAGGCCGGCAATCTCTATGGCACGACCTACCTCGGTGGCCAGTTCGGGATGTACTGTTCCACCGGATGCGGGGTCGCGTTCGAACTGGTGCCGTCGGGGGGCACCTGGACGGAAAGCGTTATCCACGCCTTTTTGGGGTACGACCAGGATGGCCAGTTCCCTACGAGCGGCATGACCTTCGACGCAGCCGGCAACTTGTATGGTACGACATTTCAGGGAGGAACGATTGGCAACGGCACGGTGTACGAACTGACACCGTCAGGGTCAGGATGGACGAGCACTGCACTGCATAATTTCGACCCTGAACAGACCTATGGCATAGATCCGATGGGCGGTGTCATCTTCGACAGCGCCGGCAATCTCTACGCAGCAACCTCGTCCGGCGCAGGGTCGGCTGACGATGCGCTGAGTGTCTTCCAGATGACGCTTTCGAGCGGCAAATGGACACTCCATCCTCTCTACACCATGGATCGATCGAGCGGTGGTTTCTACGGACCTTGGGGCAGACTGACCATGGATGCGGCCGGCAGTCTTTACGGCACCACTTACGCTTATGGCGTTTATGGGCTTGGATCTGTTTTCAAGCTGACCTATTCGAACGGCAGCTGGATCCCGACCGTGTTGCACGATTTCACGGGCGGGGCGGACGGGGGCTCTCCCCAGGCTGGCGTGACTCTCGACGCCAACGGAAACATATACGGCACGGCGTTCCGCGGCGGCTCCGGAGAGGGCTACGGCGTGGTGTGGGAGATCACGCCGTAACGCAATCGGCAGTGGTCAGCCGGCAGTTGTCGAGTCGGCCTATTCGCTTCGCCCTCCGGGCTGTGCAGATGGTCGCGGTATCAAAAAAATAAGCCTCCTGCGGTTGCGAACGGCAGGAGGCTTTAGTAGTTGCGATCAGGAGAAAAAGGAGGGCTGGGTTGCGGTGCCGGGGGCATGTACTACTACTAGCGGAGTAGAACCTCGCACATGCCCCTCACGAGCATCGCTCCCTGCTTGTTGAAATAGACGCGGACCGGGGAAAAGGGTTAGCAATCAGAGCGTGAACGTCGCTTCTGCTTGATGGCCAACGATTTCCCGCAGCACGCCGGCAAATTCCAGAAGTACCGCTAGCGGCTGTACTGGTTTTGTTTCTTCTCGGCGTGGCGCTCCAGGCCGAGTTGGATCAGGCGATCCATCAGCTCGGGATAGGAGATACCGGCCGCTGCCCACATCTTGGGATACATGCTGATGGAGGTGAAGCCGGGCATGGTGTTGATCTCGTTGACATACAACTTCTGGCTGCGCGGATCCATCAGCAAGTCCACGCGGGCGAGGCCGGCGCAATCCACTGCCTGAAAGGCCGCGATCGCCAGCCGCTGCACTTCCTTCTGCTTGGCCTTGCCGATCCGGGCGGGGATGATGGACTCGGACCCTTCCACCAGGTACTTCGCGCTATAGTCGTAGAACTCTTCGATAGGGACAATCTCGCCGGGCACCGATGCGATTGGATCGTCGTTGCCCAACACCGAGCACTCGATCTCGCGCGCCTTGCTCTTGGCGCCGCCGACACCCTGTTCGACGACCAGCTTGCGGTCATAGCGCGCAGCTTCGTCCATGGCAGCGGGGAGTTCGCCGGCGTCATGGACTTTGCTGATTCCAACGGAGGAGCCCAGATTCGCCGGCTTCACGAACACCGGATACTTGAGCGCGCGCTCGATTTGCTTGCGGACCTTCTTCGGTTCGTCGCGCCATGCGCTGCGCAGCACGGTCACGTGTTTGACAATCGGCAGCCCGGCATCGCGGAAGAGGCGCTTCATTACGTCCTTGTCCATGCCCGCGGCCGAGCCCAGCACGCCCGCGCCAACGTAGGCGATGTCGGCGAGCTCCAGCAGACCCTGGATGGTGCCGTCCTCGCCGAAGGTGCCATGCAGCACAGGGAAGATGATGTCCACATCGATGGGACTTTGTGCCGCATGCAGTTCGGCGGAGTGAGTCTCGAATGGCATCAGGGAAGAGTGGGTGGCGCCCGGCATCGGCGGAACGACCACGCCTTCACCCTTCGCGAGAACCGCCGCCGCGGAAGTTGCTTCGGGGTCTCCGGCGCGCAGGTGACGCGGCTCGTGGGTCTCGGGGACTTGGCCTTGCAGCAGGCGCTCGGCGTGCGCTGCCGTAACCCAGCGGCCTTCCCTGGTGATCCCGATGGGCACCACGTCGTACTTCTTCTTATCGATCGCATCGAGCACCGACGCTGCCGACAGCAATGAGACTTCGTGCTCGCCACTGCGCCCGCCGAACAGCACACCCACGCGGAGTTTCTTCATGAATTTGATCCTAACGCTTAGACGAAATCAGCGGTAGACCTCGCGACGATGGCCGAGCGCCAAGACCAACACGACCAGCCGCTGGTCCTCGATCCTACAGATCGCACGGTAGTCTCCGATACGATATCGCCACAGGCCCACCTTGTCGCCAGTGAGCGCCTTACCTAGTTGTCGAGGGTCTTCGAGCGTCAGCAAGCGTTGATGGAAGAAGCTGAGAATGCGTTTCTGGATTGGGCGATCTAACTCCCGAATCTGCTTCCGGGCGGTGAGCTGGAACTCAACGGTCCAAGCCAAGCTCACGTTCCAGCTCTTCCAGCGAGATCCTCGGCTCGTTGCGCTCCAGAGCAGCGATACCCAACAGATAGTCCTCGCGCTCTTCTAGATATTCACGGATAGCGAGCTTGGCGTAATAGCTCTTGCTCCGGCCAGTTTCCTTGGCTAGCCTGTCCAGTCGCTTTTCCAGGTCCGGTTCCAGCCGAATCCCCAACATAACTTTCTTCTCCACTCTCATGTTAAACATGTTTAACGTGTTTAACAAGCTCAACCGGTCTGAAGAAAGCCAATGACCCGGCAGGAGCGCAATTCAGGCAGCGATGGAAGCGCGAATCCGGCGGCCTGCGACGCGGCGGGGCTCATGCCACGCACCTCAGATCGTTCATGATCAGAGAATCTTCTTGCCGAAAGCTGACAGCGCCAGTTCAACCGCCAGTTCTGCCGTCTGGTTGCGCTCGTCGAGCACGGGATTTACCTCGACCATCTCGAAGCTCAGCATGCGGCCATGGTCGGCGATGATCTCCATTGCCAGGTGTCCCTCGCGGTAGGTCGCGCCACCCCAGACAGGAGTGCCGACGCCAGGCGCATCTTCGGGATCGATCCAGTCGAGGTCGAGCGAGACGTGATAGCCAACAGTGCCGCGTCCGGCCAGGCGGAGGGCCTCCTCCATCACCGTGCGCATGCCGCGCTCGTCGATGTCGCGCATGGTGAAGACATGCACGCCCGACTTGCGGATATTGTGGCGCTCGTGCTCGTCCACATCGCGGATGCCTACCAGCACGCAGTTTTGCGGCTGCACTTTGGGACTGAATCCGTAGAGATCGGTGAGCGGCGACTCGAACAGCCCCATGATCGCGCCCAGCGGCATGCCGTGCACGTTGCCGCTCGGCGAGCTGTCGGGCGTGTTGATATCGGTGTGGGCGTCGATCCACAACAGCCCGATGCGCTGACGTTTGCGGCGATAGAACTCGGCGACGCCCGACACCGTTCCCATGGCGATGGAATGATCGCCTCCCAGCACAATCGGAATCGCGTCGCCCTCCAGGGCCTTGACCACCAGTTCAGCCTCTTTGGTGCAGGTGTCGGTGATCTCCTTGAGATATTTCGCGTGAGGATCGCCTTCGGTCTTGGTCTCGGCCAGGGCGACAGGAACGTTGCCCACGTCCTTCACGTCGTAGCCGAGGGCTTCGAGCTTGGCTTCGAGTCCGGCGACGCGCATTGCCGACGGGCCCATGTCCACGCCGCGGCGCGACTGGCCAAGGTCGAGCGGCACGCCAATGATGCGGATGTGCTTGGTCTCGATGTTCTGTAGCGGTTTGGTGATCGGGCTGGTTGCCATTGTGATTGCCTTACGTTGAGCCGGTTTTCAGATATCAGCCTTTGGGTGGAGCAGCGTTTTCAGCGCTGCTCTTCAGATCGGTTTGGAGACGGCTTTAGAGACTGCTGAAAAACTCGGCAATGAAGATCTGCCGCCGGCTAAAAGCCGGCTCCGGATAAACTAAATAAACGAACTTATCGGCACGACTGAAGTCGTGCCCTGATACAAAACGTGCACAAGTCGAGTTTTTCAGCAGCCTGTTTAGCCGCTGAGGTAACGCGAAGTCATTTACCTCAGGCGCTAAAGCGCAAGCCATCCTCAGCATCGTCTACGCACGACTTCACAGGCTGCGGAAAAAATCGGCAATGAAGACCTGCCGCCGGCGGCTTCGCCGTCCAGAGCTAAAGCTCTGGCCTACCGAGCCGGCTCCGGATGACAAAAATAAACAACTTATCGGCACGGCTTCAGAGTATGTGTGAGAACCTCTGCCGCCCCTACGGGGCTCGGGTCGATTTCCTACTCTACCCAGGGCTCACGCCCTGGGCTAACACCAATTCCGCCCCTTCGGGGCTGATTTTCAGCCATTCAATCCACAGAGGCAAACGAAACATAGTCCTCACGCACGACTGAAGTCGTGCCCTGACACAATACACGTGCAAAGCAAGTTTTTCCGCAGCCTGCTCAGGCGCGCTCCACCCATCAAGCCAACAAAAGTCATTGCAGACCTTTCCAACCTGTCGTACCACAATGTGGTAGTACGATCCTTTCGGCTACGGATAGAGCCGGTGCAGTGTGCGCGCGAAGGGGATGGTTTCGCGCACGTGCTCCAGGCCGCAGATCCACGCCACCGCGCGTTCGATACCCATGCCGAACCCCGAGTGCGGCACGCTGCCGTACTTGCGCAGGTCGAGATACCACTTGAATGCCTCTTCCGGCAATTCATGTTCGCGAATGCGTCTGATCAGCAAATCGTACGACGCGGTACGCTGCGAGCCGCCGATGATCTCGCCATAACCTTCCGGCGCCAGCACGTCCACACACAGGGCGAGATCGGGCCGCTCGGGATCGGGCTCCATGTAGAACGCCTTGACTGCCGCCGGGTAGCGATGCACCATCACCGGGCGCTCGAACTGCGACGAGATGTAGGTCTCGTCGGGCGAGCCGAAGTCGCCGCCGTACTCGAACTTATTTTCGATCAGCCCCTTGGCATGAGCTTCCTGCAGCATCTTTACCGCCTCGTCATAGGCGATGCGCGGGAAGGGCGTGGCGATCTTCTCCAGTTTGCTGACGTCCCGGCCGATGACGCCCAGCTCCGGCCGCCGGCGTTCCAGCACGCGATTGACGATGAAGGTGATGAACTCTTCCGCCAGCACCATCAGGTCGTCGAGCGTGGCGTAGGCGACCTCGGGCTCGACCATCCAGAACTCGGTGAGGTGGCGGCGGGTCTTCGATTTCTCGGCGCGGAAAGTTGGCCCGAAGCTGTAGACCTTGCCCAGGGCCATCGCGGTGGCTTCGATGTAGAGCTGGCCCGACTGCGTGAGATAAGCCTGTTCGTCGAAGTAGTCGACGGGAAACAGCGTCGTGGTGCCTTCGCACGCGGCGGGGGTGAGGATGGGCGGATCGGTGAGGGTAAAGCCGCGCTCGTCGAAGAAATCGCGCGCGGCCTTGATGATCTCGGCGCGCACCCGCAACACCGCCGCCTGGCGGGGCGAGCGTATCCACAGGTGGCGATGCTCCATCAGGAAATCGACGCCGTGCTCTTTGGGAGTGATGGGATAAGGATCATCGGGGCTGACCTGTTGCAACACCTGCGCATCGGTCACGTCGAGCTCGTAGCCGCCAGGAGCGCGCTTGTCGGCGCGAACTTTGCCAGTGACGATCACGCTGGACTCCTGCGTCAGGTTCTTGATTGACTCGAACAACTCAGGCGGGACGGCGTTTTTCGCCACCACGCCCTGAATGGTCCCGCTGCCATCGCGAAAGATGGGGAAGAGCAGCTTGCCGCTCTCGCGCAGGTTGTAGAGCCAGCCGCGAAGGATGACCGTCTGGCCCTCGTGCTTACCAATTTCGCGGATAGTGGTGATTGGGGTTTCTGTGACAGCTGTATTTGCGGGTGCGTTCATGAATGCCTGGTTCGGTAGCCGGGTTAAAATACTATTAGGAGCTTACTATGGCGCTTGACTGGTCACAATGTTCCGCTGTCGAAAGCGTGCCCGGCAGGGTAAGCGGCGCGTGGGTTCTGCGGGGAACGCGCATGCCGGTATCCATCATCTTCGAAAACCTCGACTCGGGCATGACCGTCGAAGAAGTAATGGAACAGTTTGACGTCACCCGCGAACAAGTCCACGCGGTACTAGAATTCGTCACCCGTAGTCTTAGCCGCGAACCTGCACACGCCTCTTAGCCATGCTGGTGCTCTTCGATCATGGAACGCCGCGAGGGTTGGCAAGTTCGCTTGCCAGTCATCGCGTCCAAGAAGCAAAGGCACGAGGATGGGACAGACTGAGCAACGGCGCACTACTCGCCGAGGCGGAAAACGCCGGCTTCGAAGTATTCGTTACTCACGACAAGAACATTCGTTATCAGCAAAACCTTGAAAAGCGGAAAATTGCGATTGTTGTGCTGGGGAATCCCCTGTGGCCCATTTTGCGCCTGCATGCGGAACTGGTCCTCTCTGCGGTGAACGCGGCGACGCCGGGAAGCTATACCGAAGTAGACATTCCGGGCTGATTGGACCTTTCGTCGGTCGTCCGCCGGCGAAAATCAGCTAGCGGTGTCGCAAAGACAGAAGGCCCTTCCGAATCTCAAGATTCCTTTTCCAATTTGCGGAACGTTTCCGCCATCTTCTCCTGAATTTTCTCGCCTTCTACGAATTCGATCTCCAGCAGCAGCGGAAGCCCGTGGGGAGCGGCGCGCAACAGCGACATGGTTTCATTCCAATCGACACTGCCGGCGCCTGGCCAGAGATGGTTGTCCACGTCTTTCTTGTTGTCGTGCACGTGGGTGGAGCGGATGCGTTCCTTCAGCGTCTCGAAGGCCTGCGGCACGCCCGACATGATGTGCGCGTGGCCGACGTCGAAGCATATCCCGATGTCGTCGAAACGTCCGGCATGAAGGATTTCCAGCAGCTTCTCCGGGGTCGACAGCTCGTTGGGAATGTTTTCCACCAGCAGTTGCACTCCCAGGGGCTTGGCGAAGGCGTGCAGGTGTTCGAGCGAACTGATGGCAGCTTCCACCTTGTGCTCGTCCACGTCTTCGTGGCCGATGCCCACGTGCTGCACCAGGAACTGAAACGGCATCTGCTCGGCAACTTCAACGGCGCGCTTGATCTCGTCCATGGCCGCGATGCGATGGAGCTTTTCCAAGGCCGCGATGTTCACCGGCGGTTGGCCGGCGCGTCCCCACTCGTCGTCGGCATACATGGGGGAGTGCATGGAATGAAACACGATTCCGCTGCTACGGAACCAGTTGCCGATCTGGCGAATGTGCTGGCGGTCGGTGTAGTTGAAATGTCCGCGGGCGGCGAAAATCTCGATCGCCTCCGCGCCGCCGGCGACCAGTTGGTCGAGCAAGCCGGGATGAAGGCGCTCACGTTTGGCGTAGATCAGGGTGGACATTGCTTTGCGCATCAGAAGCCGACCGCCTTTCCGCCGTGGCGACCGTCGCTGGCCCCCAGACGCTCGCTCGTCTTTTCGTCAATGGCAATGCATTCTGCGTCGCCCCAATACTGCTCAGCCGAGCGGACCTCACCCGGCATCGCATCGATGGCCGCGTCAGCCGAGATCTTATGACCCATGTGTTCGAGTATGCGCACAGTATCGGGCGAGAAGCCGATCTTCTCCAGCTTGATTTCATCCGGCAGCCACTGATCGTGAAAACGCGGCGCGTTCACTGCCTGCTGAAGGTTGAGGCCATAATCCACCACGCCCATGAGGACGTTGGCGACGGTGGTGATGATGGTCGGGCCACCTTCGGCGCCCAGGACGAGGAAGAGCTTACCGTTCTTAAGCACGATGGTCGGCGTCATCGCCGACAGCGGACGCTTGCCTGGGCCGACTGCGTTCGCCGGTCCCTGGAGCAGCCCAAAGATGTTGGGAACGCCCTGCTTGGAGGCGAAGTCGTCCATCTCATCGTTGAGCAGAAACCCCAGCCCTTCTGCCGTCACTTTCGAGCCAAACGATTCGTTGAGCGTCGTAGTGACGGAGACCGCGTTGCCTTCCGAATCGACCACAGAGTAGTGCGTGGTATGGTTCGGCTCGAGCAGCCTTTTCGGCTGAGGGTGCGCGCGGGCATAGCTGTCCAATTGGGAAAATACCGCCGGACGCCGCACTTCACTGCTGGGGGTGGCGCGGCGCAGGCTGATGGACTCACGCCAGGCGTTGGCGTAGCGCTTGTCGATCAATTGCGCTACCGGGATCTTGGAGAAATCGGGATCGCCGAGAAATTCCGCGCGATCGAAGAACGCCCGCTGGTAGGCCTCGGCGGTAAGATGCATGGCCTGGGCCGAGTCGGCACCCTGCTTTCCGAGGTCATAGCCTTCGAGGATGTTGAGGATTTCGACCAAGGCGATGCCGCCGGACGACGGCGGCGGCGCGCTGATGATGTCGTATCCGCGGTAGGTGCCGCGAATCGGCTGGCGCTCTTTCACTTCATATTGCGCCAGATCTTCGGCGGTGATCAGGCCTCCGGCCTTCCGGATGGAGGCGGCAAGTTCGCGCGCCAGCGCGCCGTGGTAGAAGTCGTCAGGATTTTCGGCGATGCGCTCCAGCGTCCGGGCCAGCTCGGGCTGCTTGAAAACTTCGCCCGCTCGATAGTAGTTACCATCGCGCTGGAAGATGCGGCGTGATTCGGGAAACTGCGCCAGGCCAGGATCGTGCAGCGACTTTGCTTCTTCGTAACTGATGGTGTAGCCGTCGCGCGCCAGGCGGATTGCGGGCTCCATGACCTGCTTCAGCGAAAGCTTGCCCCAATGCTGCTGCGCGTAGGCCAGCCCCGCCACCGAGCCGGGAACGCCGATGGCCTTGTAACCGGTTAAGCTCAGATCGGGCACAACATTGCCCTGGCTGTCGAGATACATGTTGGCCGTCGCTCTGGCTGGCGCCTTCTCCCGGTAATCGAGGAAGTGGACTTCGCCATCGGGCCGGCGGAAGAGCATGAATCCGCCGCCGCCGAGGTTGCCGGCTTCGGGGAGAACAACGGCCAGCACGAATCCCACAGCGACAGCGGCGTCCACCGCATTGCCGCCTTTTTGCATGACTTCAACGCCCGCCTGCGAAGCCTCGGGACGCAAGGTGGCGACCATGGCCTGCGCGCCATGCACCGGGCGCACCGCGTTGGCGCCTGTGGCCTGAACGCAGAGCGCAAAGGCTAGTACCACCAGTAACAGTTGGCGTCGCAATTTCATAGGGTGCAGGCGGCAGGGTACTGGTTGCCGGTCCGCTCAAGCGCACTCCAGACAAGAGCTTACGGCAACTGTGCGTGCAAGCTTCGAGGCTAGCCCACGGCGTCTGCGAGAGTCAAATGGGGCGGCGTGCAGGTAGCGCAATGAAGCGTTGCGTAACTGCGCCACCTTCCCGCTTGTAACCCGAGACCTAATCGTTATATATCTAGTTAACTTGGTTGCGGCGATGCAAAGCTCCATCTTCACCGTTGACGTGGAAGACTGGTTCCATATTCTGGACGTTCCGTGCACCCCTGGAATCGCGGAATGGGGGGCGTTGCCCTCGCACGTGGAGAAGAATTTCACCCGCCTGCTGGATATCTTCAGCGAAAAGAATGTGCAAGTTACCTGCTTCTTCCTGGGCTGGATCGCAGAGCGGTTCCCGCACCTGGTGAAAGAGGCGGCGGCCCGTGGGCATGAGGTGGCGTCGCACGGTTATGGGCACAGCCTGGTTTACGAGCAGAGCCGCGAGGACTTTTACGAAGATGTCCGCCGCGCCCGTCTGCTGCTTGAGGATATTGCCGGTGAGCCGGTGGTGGGATATCGCGCCCCCGGGTTCTCCACGACCGAGCAGACTCCGTGGTTTTTCGATGCGCTGGCGGAAGCCGGCTATCAATATGATTCCTCGGTATTTCCCGCGCCGCGCGGGCACGGCGGCATACGCGAAGCCCGCCGCGATCCGCACCGGGTCAACGATGGGTTAGTGGAGTTCCCGATCACGGTGGCCGATCTGATGGGCAAGCCAATCTGTTTCTTCGGCGGCGGATATTTGCGGCTGTTTCCCTATTGGCTGATTCGCCGCATGTCGAAGCAGGTATTGGCTGAAGGTCGTCCTGTGGTGTTCTATATTCATCCGCGAGAGATCGAACCGCAGCATCCGCGGCTGCCCATGAGCCGCACGCGGCGATTCAAGTCCTACGTGAATCTGGAGACCACGGAGACCAAGGTGCGACGTATCCTTCAGGATTTTCCGGTGACCACGTTCAAAGCGGTCGCCAGCAAGTATCCGCAACTGGTAAATACTCATGTCGCTTGACCGCACACAAACTTTCTTCCATCAATACGCCAACGACTTCGACGCGATCTACGGCAACCAGAACGGGCTGATCGATAGCGTCGTCAACAAACTGTTTCGCAAGAGCATGCGGCTGCGCTTCGAGAAGACCATCGAAGGCTGCACTCCTATCGAGGGCAAGAGTGTGCTCGACATCGGGTGCGGGCCGGGCCACTACTCCATCACCCTGGCCCAGCGCGGCGCGGGGCGGGTGGTCGGAATCGATTTCGCGGAAGGCATGCTGAAGCTGGCATCCGAACATGCGCAGAAGATCGGTGTCGGCGATCGCTGCAAGTTCATGGTGGCCGACTTCTACCAGTACCCGCCGGAGGAGATATTCGACTACGTCGTCGTCATGGGCTTCATGGACTACATGCCTGATGCGGAAAAAGTGGTGGCGAAGGTCCTGTCGCTTACGCGCAATAAGGCCTTCTTCTCATTTCCGGTGGCTGGCGGGATCCTGGGTTGGCAGCGCAAGCTGCGCTACCAGAAGCGCTGCGATCTGTTTCTTTATAGCGAGGAACAACTGAAGCAAATCTTCTCGCACTTCCCGGAGGTGACGGCGACCATCGAGCCCATCAGCCGGGATTTCTTCGTCACCCTGACGAGGAACGGGAAGAAGAGCTAAAGACCACCTGATCCTGTCGAGGACCTGTGTTGAAAGGGCATGGCTTTAGCCATGCCGAAAATCCTGTCGGTCACGATCGGGAGCGCGAGAGCGATTCCAGTCCCGCACCGCGGGACAGCTCAGGACAGCCCAGCGCGTAGCGCTGGGTCAGCATTGTTTGGTCTCCGAGCCCCTTCAGGGGCGGCACTAGTCCTCACAGAGACTCTTCAGACCTGTGCCCGGCGGCCCAGTTTGATTCGGGCTTCAGCTCGTGTATCGCGGAC
>Ga0265313_10003997_pt1 | contig 11546 bp, 9 predicted proteins | sample 4123metaG_FD_203122 | JGI IMG/M metagenome (GOLD analysis project Ga0265313, IMG submission 203122) | Rhizosphere microbial communities from Carex aquatilis grown in University of Washington, Seatle, WA, United States - 4-1-23 metaG | ecosystem: Host-associated > Plants > Roots > Rhizosphere >...
TGCGGCCGCCTTCTTTTATGACAGCGGCCGCGCCGCTCGCAGCGACAAGGAGACCACCGCGCTCTTTCGCGAGCTCTATCACTTTCAAAAGGCCGTCGCCGAAGTGGTCGACATCCTCGGGGGAGTCTTTCCCGAAGTGGGCGCTCTCGATGACGACCAGACGCTCTCCTACCTGCACAGCACGATTTCCACCAATCGCCACCCGGTGCGCGCGCCCGAGACGCCCATGTACCTCGATGCGCTCTTGCCCGATATGCCGTTTCAGCCGGGCGATGTGCCGATGCTCGGCGACCACTTTCTTTGCACCTGCACGGTCTCCGGCTTTCCGTCCTCCACGCTCCCGGGCCTGCTGGATGCCCTCAATCATCTGGAGGTCGAGTACCGCTGGGTCACCCGGTACCTCTGCCTCGACAAGACCGAAGCCAAGTCGCTTATCGAAAAATACCGAAAGCAGTGGTGGAAAAAGCGCAAGGGCCTCTGGACGATGATCAAGGAGGAGGCGGCCAAACAGGAATCCGCCCTCATCGACAGCGCTGCGGCGAACAAGGCGGCCGATGCGGACCAGGCGCTGCAGGAGCTTGGCGATGACCTCGCGTCGTTCGGGTACCTGACGACGACGGTCACGGTCTGGGACCTCGATCTCGAGCAAGCGCGCCGAAAAAGCCAGCGCGTCAAAGAGGTCATCCAGTCGCGCGGCTTTACGGTGCGCGACGAGACACTCAATTCGACGCACGCCTGGCTCGGAAGTCTCCCCGGTCACGTCTACGCGAACGTCCGCCGCCCCCTCGTAAGCTCCCTGAACCTCGCCCACCTGATGCCGCTCTCGTCAGTCTGGGCGGGGGACGCCGTCAACCGGCACCTCGAGAGCGTATGCGGTGTCGGAACGCCGCACCTGTCGTGCAGCACCACGGGCTCGACGCCGTTTCGGTTGCATCTCGCGGTGGGCGACGTCGGCCACACGCTCGTCATCGGCCCCACGGGCGCCGGAAAATCGACGCTGCTCGGCATGCTGGGCCTCGGGTGGCTGAAGTACCCGCGCGGCCAGGTCATCGTCTTCGACAAGGATCGGAGTGCGCGGGCCGCGACCCTCGCGGTGGGCGGCGCGTGCTACGAGCCGGGCAACGAGCGCGCCCCCGTCGCCTTTCAGCCGCTCGCCCACATCGATCAGGGCCCCGAGCGCGTCTGGGCTGCGCAGTTCGTGGCGACGCTCCTCGCCGCGCAATCGGTCGCGGTCGATCACGCGATCCAGTCCGCCGTCGACGACACGCTTGTCGACCTCGCGGGAGCACCACGCAGGGAGCGCACGCTCTCACTTTTGGCGAGCCTGCTCGGATCGCGTCAGCGCCTGCTTCGCGATGCCCTTCGGCCCTACACGCTCGAGGGCAACTTCGGGCAGATCTTCGACGCCGACCACGACGACGTCGCGAGCTCCTTCTGGACCATGATCGAGATGGGCCACCTCATGGGCATGGGGCCTGCCGTCATCATCCCGGCGCTCGAATACCTGTTTCACCGGGTGGAGGGGCAGTTCGACGGAAGGCCGACGCTCATGATCGTCGACGAGGCGTGGCTCTTTCTCGGTCACCCCGTCTTCGCCTCCAGGCTGCAGGCGTGGCTCAAGACGCTTCGCAAGAAGAACGTCTACGTCGTCTTCGCGACGCAGGAGGTCGCCGACGCGACGAGCAAGCCCGAGCTTCTGTCGACGATTCTCTCGGCCTGCCACACCAAGATTTTCCTTCCCGACGAGGAAGCGCTGACGCCCGCGATGTCGGCGGCGTACCACTCGGTGGGCCTCACATCGGCAGAAATCGAGATTCTCGCCAAAGCCCAAAAGAAGCGCGACTACTACTATCGCTCGGTCAAGGGGCGGCGGCTTTTCCAGCTGGGTCTCGGGCCGGCGGCGCTCGCGTTCGTGGGCGCCTCGAGCGAAGCCGATCAGCGGTTTCTCGACGAGCTCGTTGCGACGCGCCCGCCGAGTGAGTTCGCGGCGGCGATGCTCGAGCGACGCGGCGTCACCTGGGCGGCGCGCGAGCTCGGGCGCGCGGTCGACGCGGGCCGTCAGGACGCTGACACGATTCGGGTCCCCGACCTCGCCGAGAGAGTCGACACCGTCCGCGTGGCCCCGCCGGACGACGACGACGCGCCCACCCTCCCCCTCGCGGGCGCCGCCGCGGCCGCGCCGTCGTCTCCGCGCATACGCGAGGTCCGGCCTCGCCAAAGCGGGAGCGACTCATGAATACGCCCACCCGCAGGCGCGTTCTTTCCGTGGTGCTGGCGTCCGCCGTGCTCGCCGGACAGATGACCGCCTCCGAGCCGGCGGAGGCCGATCTTTTCGGCGGCGATCTACCCCTTCTCGCGGCCATCCTGACTCAATCCATCGCGATGGTCGTCCAGATGACCTCGATGCTCACGCAGATTGCCTACCAGGTGAAGATGCTCGAGACGATGATCCAGCGCCTCGATCATCCGTCGTTCGCCTCGATTGTCTCGTTCATCAATACCGCTCGCTACACCTTCAATTCGCTCACCTGGGGGGTGAAGTCGATGGGGTACACGCTCTCGCGCATCGACAGCGAGTTTACGCAGCTCTTTCCCGGCGATCCGCCACCTCCGGGAACGACCGCCGCGCAGCACCGCCAAGCGTACCAGGCCTGGCACCAAGAGGTCGTCGGCGCCGCGCAGGTCGCCGCGCGCCAGCAGACCAGTCTCGAGACGCTCGAGCAGCACGCGGCCAAAACCCAAGACCTTCTCAGTCAATCCGATGCCGCCGGCGGACAGGTTGCCGCGCAGCTGCAGGTCATCGCGCAGCTCATCGGTATCACGAATACCGAGCTCCTCGTCCTCAATCAGACGTTTTCCACGACGGGACGCGTGCTGACGAACATGGCCGCCGTGGGCGCCTCCGAACGGCAGCTCTCGCTGACCAAGCAAGACGACGCGCGCGCCAATTACACGGACAAGGGGGCGCCCGTCGTCGTTCCCCACACCTTGCCCTGAGACCGCCGTGCAATTCAATTCGCTCACCCTCACCCTGCAGAACTTCATTGCCGCGTTCTCCGGCGGCTATAGCCGCCTGCAAGGCGCGGCCAATGGCCTTCTTGCCATTCTCGTCGGCATCGAGGTCGTGCTGCTCGGGCTCTGGACCGCGCTCGGCGGCGGCGAACACGTCGCCGGCATCTTCAAGAAGATTCTGCACATTGGCGGATGGGTGTGGGTTGTTCAGGCGTATCCGACCCTCTGCAAGACATTCCTCGAATCGCTCGTGCAGGCGGGCCTCTTGGCCGGAGGGGGCGGCGACGTGAGTCTGCTCATGGACCCCTCGCGCCTTGCTGGATATGGCCTCGACGCCACCGAGCCTTTGACCCGCAAGCTCGCCGACCTCGGAATGACCGATCTCGCGGACCTCTTCGTCTTCGAGTTTGCCTATATCGCCATCATGGCCTGCTTTCTCATCATGGCCATTCACGTCTTTCTCGCGGTCCTCGAATACTATCTATTCGCGGCTCTCGTCGGAATTTTCTTGCCATTCGGTCTCCTCGCACCGACCAAGTTTCTCGCGGAGAAGGCCGTGGGGGCCGTCGTCTCGGCTTCGGTGAAGCTCATGGTGCTTGCGTTTCTGCTCGCGGTCGTCGACCCCGTGCTCGCGCAGATCCGATTCGCGGGCCCCGAGATCACGTTCAACGAGCTCTGGTCGGTCTTTCTGACCGTCTGCGCGCTCATGCTGCTTTGCTGGAAGGCGCCCAGTCTCGCGGCGGCCCTTCTCGGCGGATCTCCGCACCTCGGCGCGGGCGACGTTCTTCAAGCGGCCACGACCCCGATCGCGGCGGCGGCGGCGGTCGGCGCCCTGGCCGGTCGCGCGTCGTCGGGCGGAGGCGGAGATCGCGCGGGCGCTTCCGGCTCGAGTCCCGCGGGCGGCGCCTTTCGCGGCGGAGGAGCCTCGGTCCTGGCCGGCCCGTCTGGGGGCGCTGGCGGCCCACGGGGCGGTTCGGAAAGCGCCCCGTCTGGATCGGCTGGCGAGAACGCCGGTGGACCGGTCGCTACGCAGGACGGGGTGAGCGCGGCGCCGGGCGCCAGCGCCTCGCTCGTGCAGAGCGCGATGGGCAAGGCCGCATCAGCGCCCGCTGCTTCCGGCAGCTCTGCTTCGCTCTCCTCGAGCCCCTCGGGCAGTTCTCCGGTCTCTGAGACGGCCGCGCGTTCGGCGACGAGCGCCGAAGAAGCGGCCCCCGCCGCGAGCCGCCCCTCCGCGTCCCCAACGCCTGCGCCAGCCGATCGCCAGGCGCTCGCCCGGACTACGCCCACCGGCCTCGGCGCCGGTGCGCTCGGTTCCCCCAATCCCGCCGCAAGGACGACCTGACCGATGCCCACCCAGTGGAAACCCGACAGCCCCATGGACGCTCCGTATCGGCGCGCGCGCCAAGAGTGGGATACCCGAATGGGAAGCTCTATTGCGCAAGCGAAGAATTGGCGCCTCGCGTGCTTCGGGAGCCTCGGCGTCGTCGGCCTTTCGACCCTAGGCCTGGTGTACCTCGGCGCGCTGCCCAAGGCTGTGCCCCACATCATCGAGATCGACAAGCTCGGTGCGGCGAGCTACCGCGGGCCGGTCGGCCAGACCGGCTACGTCCCGCCCGACGCCGTCATCACCTATCACCTGCGCCGGTTTCTGTCCGATACGCGCGAGATCTCGTCGGACTTCGCGGTCCTCAAACGAAACTGGCTCGACGCCTACACGCTCGTCACTCCGCGCGGGGGCAACATGCTGACGGCGTACGTCCAAGCGCCCGAGCACGATCCGTTTCGAAGAGCGCAAGACGAGCGCGTGACGGTCGAATTTCTCTCGGCCGTGCGCGTCTCGGGCGACACCTGGCAGGTCGATTGGCGCGAGTCGAGCTGGGACAAGAACGGCAGCCCCGCGGGGGCGCCCGTCACCTGGCGCGCCATGCTGCGGACGCTCTTGCAGTTGCCCAAAACCGCGGAGGCCATGAGCCGCAATCCCATTGGTCTCTACATCGATGAACTTCACTGGGACAAGGTCGGAGGCTGAGTCAACCGCATGCTTCGCATCACGCCAGTTTCGATGACGATGACGATGGCGGGCCTCACGGCCCTGGGAGCGAGCGGCTGTGCGGCGCGCCAGGCGCAACCGACTACCACCTACGTGCGGGCGCAAGCCGCTCCCGAGCCCGCCCCCGCCGCTCCGGTCGCAAAGGTGGCCGTGCTCGAGCCCACGGCGCCCATCCCCGACCAGAAAAGGCCCATGCCATCCGCGCACGGCGCGGCGTCGGTCGCGAGCCCCAAACGCCCGATGCCGCCTCCCTTGCAGGTCGTCTCCGACGCCAACAGGAAGGCGTCTCAAGCGCCAGATGCCGCGGGCTACTTCAATGCGATCGTTCAATACAACTACGAGCCGGGCACCCTCTACCAGGTATTTGCCGCTCCGATGCGCATTACCGATATCGCCCTCGAGCCCGGCGAGCGCATTCTCGGTCAACCCGCCTCGGGCGACGTCGTGCGATGGATTCTCGCCATCGGAAAATCGATGGCGAGCGGCGTCGAGCAGTCGCACATCTATCTCAAGCCGACGCGGCCCGAACTCGAGACCAATCTCGCCATCAACACCGACCGACGCTCCTACCTGCTTGAGCTCCGGAGCTACGCCGACACGTACATGGCGGCGGTCGTGTGGCGCTACCCCGAAGACGAACTCGCGCGCGTCGGGGCTCAGGCCTCCGAGCTCGCCGCGGCGCAGAAAAACGCATCCCCCGTCGTGGGCATCGAGGCGCTCAACTTCAATTACACGATTCAACCCGTCAAGGGCGCGCCGGCGTGGACGCCGATTCAGTGCTTCGACGACGGTCGGAAGACTTTCGTTCGCTTCCCGCCCGCCATGCTGGTCCGGGAAGCCCCCGCTCTCTTTGTTCTTCGAGACCACGAAACGGAGCTCGTCAATTACCGCGTGAAAGGCGACACCTATGTCATCGACAGACTCATCGACTCCGCAGAGCTCCGCGTCGGCCAGCAGGAGCAAGAGATCGTACGAATCCTGCGCGGATCCGCCGCGCCCCCCAAGGCGCCTGCGCAGCCGTACGGCTGGTGACCGAGGGCGGCTATCGGCCGCGCAGCGGCGCGATCTCGAGCGGCTCTTTGTGAGGACGTCCGGCGGCCGCCGGACTCTCTTAGCTCACGTCACGACCATCTCGACGGTCACCCGCCTCTGGCGCCTGCACTGCCTGCAGCAAATGGGCCTTCTCCTCTACGAAGAGATTCCCCATTTCTATTCTCGCTTTGGCGTCCTCGGCTGGCACTGCCGCCTCACGACCTACGCGAAGGACGCGATCGAGCGCGGGCTCGCGCGAGAGGACCCATGACCGCGGCCGCGCCCGAGCTCTCCCCCGCGTCCGGGCCACTTCGCGACGTCGATCCGCATGCGCCCAAGCTTTCGCCCGATGACCCCCGCCTCCGTGTCGCGCGCCCTGCCGCACGTACGCTCCGCGCGGGGCCCCTGGTCGCCGTCGCCACGGGCCTTCTCTGCGCCGTCATGATCGCGGTCGCTCTCGCGATGCGGCCGCCTCGCGCGGCGAGTTCCGATCACCCCGAGCCGAGCGCGGCGCCGGCGCCGCCCGTCGTACCCGATAGCATCCGGAGCGCCCCGTCCGCGGCAGGACCGGGTGCGACGCACCCCGATCGGAAGCTGGCCGCTACCGAAATGCATGCCGCGAACCCGGGCGCCCTGTCGCCCGAAGAGAGGAGGCTCGAGCTCGATCGGGAGCGCGAGCTCCAAGCCCGGAGCGCGGGCGTGCTCTTCCCCGCCGCGCCCGGCGAGCTTCCGAACCCCGCCGAGCCGGGGCGCCCCGCAGCGCCCGAGGCTCCGTTGCCGGCCGCAAACGGCGCGGGCCGCCTCCCTTCGGCGTCCGAGTCCGACCCCAATTTGCAAGACCGAAAGAACGCGTTTGTCGAGTCCCTTGGGTCCAAGACCAGCGACGTGCTCTCGGCGGCCGTGGAGCATCCGCGCAGCCCCTACGAAGTGAAAGCGGGCACCGTCATCCCGGCCCTGCTCATCACGGGCATCAATAGCGACTTGCCGGGGCCGGTGATTGGTCAGGTCCGGGAACACGTCTACGACACGGTCACCGGCAACTATTTGCTCATCCCGCAGGGCTCGCGCCTTCTCGCCCAATACGACTCGATGGTCGCCTGGGGACAGGAGCGGGTTCTGGTCTGCTGGAATCGTCTCATCTTCCCGAATGGCGACTCCATCAATCTCCAGTGCATGCCGGCTGCGGACCTCAAGGGCGCGGCGGGCCTGACCGACGAGGTCGACGAGCACTGGCTGCGAATCATTAAAGGAGCGGCCGTCGCTTCGCTTCTGGCCGCCACGGCGACGGCAGCCGCCGGAAATACGGACACCTTCCAACCGACCGTCACGCAAACCTGGGCCCGCAATGCGGCCGGCGACATCAATCAGGTCGGCCAACAGCTGACGCGCCGCAATCTGATGGTTCAGCCGACCATCACCGTGCGGCCCGGCTACTCGGTCAACGTCATCGTGACCAAGGACATGATCGTGCCGCCCTATCCGAATGCGGCGCTCGGGGCTGCGCGATGAGCCGCCCGATGACCGCCCGCGAGATCTCGCGCCTGTCCGTCGCGATCTTCGGAGCCACGGCGTTCGCGTCGGCGCTCGCGTGCCTGCTCGCCTCGCGCCTCGTCGTGAACGTGACACCGAGCCTGCCGCTCGGCCTTTATTGGCTGTCGCCCGGCGAGGCGCCCGCACCAGGAACGCTCGTGGCGTTTCCAGTTCCCGCAGGCGTCCGCGATCTCGTCCGCGAGCGCCGCTACCTGCCGCCGGGGGCCTTCTTGGTCAAGCCGGTCGTGGCGACACCGGGAGACCACGTCTGTGTAGAGGCGGGCGAGCTCACGGTCAACGGCGAGGCCCTTGGCACGATCCGGACTACGGACTCAGCCGGCCGGGCGCTGCCTCATTACGAGGGCTGCGGGCAGGTGCCCGAAGGGCGGCTCTTCGTTGCTTCGCACTACGCCAAGAGCTTCGACTCGCGCACGTTTGGCCCCATCGCTGCGAGCGACGTTCGAGGAAGGGTGACGCCGCTATGGACGTACTGACGACCATCCTCACCTGCAGCCTCTATCTCGCCGACGACGATCTCGTGCGCGCGATCGCCACGTCCACGAGCGAGAGCAATCCCTACTTCGTGATCGATACCTCCGTCGACTGGACGCAGGTCGACCCGCCGTCCACGCCCAAGAGCACGGCCGAGGCTGTCGCGCGCGTGAGCGACATCCTCTCCAAAGGCGGACGGCCGCTCCTCGGCCTTCTCGAGGTGCCTCCCGGCTGGATGAGCGCGTTCGGACGAGACCTCGGCGCGGCGTTCGATCCGTGCACGAACATCGCGGTCGGCACGGCGATGCTCTCCGAGTTCGACTTCGAATGCTCGGCGGAGGGCGCGAAAAAGACCGCTCGCTCGCGCGCTGCGGCCCCCAGCCCGAGCGGCGCACGATCGGCCGCGCGCCGCCGCTGCGTTCTCGGAAAATACGAGACCGCCATCGGCTCGCCCGACTTCGCCCTGACCACGACCCTCGAACTCCGGTCCCAGCGCACAGCGCATCCTTCCGTCGAAGCCTCCCCGATCTTTGCCCCCACGCGCGCGCCAAGCTGGGGCCCGGACGAACTCTTCGTCTCTCCGTCTCCTTCGCTACCCATCGCGCAGCCTTCCGATCCGTAATTCGTCTCTTCCGCACTTCTCTAGTTTTTCGACTTCTTACCAATCCTCTGAGTGTGCCCCCGGCCGCCGGCAATTCTGCCGCGCGGTTCTCGGCGGGGGTGCGTCGACCGAGATCTGCCCTTTTTCCCTGCCAACCAAGGACTTCCGCCATGAATCGACACGACCCGTTCGTCTTTTCACAAACTCGCAGCCCCTGGCCCATCGCCCTCTCCGCGGCGACTCTTTTCCTCACTGAATGCGACAATCAGCCTTTTCCGATTCTCTGTTTGAACGACGCCTCCTCGGACGGTGCGAGCGTCGCTTGCCCGACGCCCGATGGCGCGACCACCGACGCGCCACCCGACGCGAGTTCGGCGGCGCTCGACAGCCAGGAGGAGGCCGATGGGGATGCGGAATCGTCCGGCGACGCGTCGGCCGCTCCGACAGACTGTGGCCTCGATGCGCAGGCGGCTCTCGGCGCAGAAGCGGACACCTCGCTCGACGGATCACCCGTCGCGATTTCCGAAGCGGCGCTGGGCTTCGCCGACAGCGCGCCCGATGCCGCGGCCGAGGACGCGGCGCCTTCGGTCGCGTGCGACCCAACCGCCGACCCCAAGGACGCGCCCTGCGCTCTCGACGAGTCGTACGGAGTCTTCGTCGCGAGCTCGGGAACGGACGATGGCGCCGGCAGCAAAGCCGACCCCCTTCGCACGCTCGCGCAGGGCATCGCCCTGGCGAAACGCTCGGGCCGATCCCGCGTTTTTGTCTGCCAGGGCCGCTACAACGAGTCGGTTTCGCTCGGCGGCGCGCCGGGCGACATCAGTCTCTACGGCGGCCTCGATTGCATCCAAGGGTGGCTCTGGACGGGCGGTCCCGTGCAAGTCACCGCCCAGGGCCCGCTCAGCGCCTTGCGCGTCGATGCGACCAGCACGCCCGTCGCGATCGAGGATATGTCCTTCACCGCGCCCGACGCCGTGGGCCAGGACAGCTCGGGCGCCGGCCTTTCGAGCATCGCGGCGTCGCTCTCGGACGCCGCGGTCACGCTTCGCCGCGTCACGCTCATCGCGGGCAAGGGTGCCGATGGCGCCACGGGAGCCGATGGCCTTGGCGCCCCGAATTATCCGGTGGACGAGGCCTCAGCGCCCGCGGGTCTCCCGTACATCTACGCGCCGCCTGCGCTCGGCGCGGGGGGCGTGAATACCTGCCTTCTTTCGTCCGGCACATCGTCCGAGGGCGGCGCGGGAGGAAACCCCGGCGACGGCGTAATGATGGCCGGATATCCGGGAAGCCCCGGAAGCGCGGTGCCCGCAGCCGTCCTGGCGAGCGCGTCCTCCCTCTACGACGGCGCCGGCGGCCTCGCGTCGTCTCTCGGTTGCGGCGTGGGCGACCCCGGCGCCAACGGCAGCCCAGGACCTGCTGGCCAGATGGCCATGAGCTTCGGCGCGCTCACGCCGGCGAGCTGGAACCCGAGCCCGGGAGGGCTTGGCGGATTCGGCCAGCCCGGTCAGGGCGGCGGCGGCGGCGCGGGCGAACCATACTTTCCCTTTGGCGCCACCTTCGGTGGAGGAGGCGGCGGCGCAGGCGGCTGCGGAGGCGCGGGCGGCGCGGGCGGCCTCGGCGGCGGGGCGAGCTTCGCCCTCGTCAGCATCCAGAGTTCCGTAACGCTCTTCGCCTCGACCCTCATCACATCGGCCGGCGGACAAGGCGGACAAGGCGGCGCCGGACAGCCGGGACAAGCCGGCGGCCTCGGGGCACAGGGCGCCTGCGGCGGCGGCGCAGGCGGAAACGGAGCCGGGGGTTCGGGCGGCGGCGGCGGAACCGGCGGCATCTCCGTCGCGATTGCGTACCAAGGGACCGTTCCGGTCTACGACACCAATACCCGCATCACGGTCGGCGCCCCGGGCACCGAAGGACCCGGCGGCGCTCCGGGGCCTCACGCGGCTACCGCCGGACAGCTCGGTCTCGATGGTGCCCCGGGCACCTATGGACGCGGCGGCCTCGCGACGCTCGTTCTTGGACTCTGAGCCGACCGATGCGACTTTTCATCGCGGAGAAGCCCAGCCTCGCGCGCGCCATCGCGCAGGCCCTGCCAGAGCCCCATCACCGGGCCAAGACCCACATCACGTGCGGCGGCGGCAACGTCGTCGCCTGGTGCGCGGGACATATCCTCGAGACCGCGCCGCCCGAAGCGTACGGCGCGCACTACAAGTCGTGGCGGATGGGCGACTTGCCCATCACGCCGCGCGAATGGAAGCACGCCGTCTCGAGGCCCGAGCTCCTCCACGCCATCCGAGGTTTGCTCCAAGGCGCCTCGCGGGTCGTGCACGCAGGCGACCCGGATCGCGAGGGGCAGCTGCTCGTCGACGAGGTTCTCGACTTTCTCGGCTACCGGGGGCCCGTCGATCGCCTGCTCATTCGCGACCTCAGCCCCGACGCGGTCCGAACGCAGCTCGCCGCGCTTGAGCCCAATGCCAAGTACCGGCCGCTCTACGAATCGGCACTGGCCAGGCAGCGCGCCGACTGGCTCTACGGCATGAACATGACGCGCCTCTACACCCTGCTAGGCCGAGCGGCGGGATACGACGGCGTCCTTTCGGTTGGCCGCGTGCAAACGCCGGTCCTCGGATTGATTGTCGCGCGCGACCGCGCAATCGCCGAGTTCACGCCCGCGCCCTACTACGTGGTCGACGCTGCGATTCGGACGGAAGGAGGCGAGACCTTTCGCGCGGTCTGGGTCCCGGGACCCGCCGCCGAACCGCACCTGGACGAAGACAAGCGGCTCCTCGTGCGAGGGATCGCCGAGGCGGTTCGAGACCGCGTTCACGGCCG
>Ga0265313_10003998_pt1 | contig 11545 bp, 11 predicted proteins | sample 4123metaG_FD_203122 | JGI IMG/M metagenome (GOLD analysis project Ga0265313, IMG submission 203122) | Rhizosphere microbial communities from Carex aquatilis grown in University of Washington, Seatle, WA, United States - 4-1-23 metaG | ecosystem: Host-associated > Plants > Roots > Rhizosphere >...
GTACCGCGGAGAATCCCGCGCGGCGCGGTTACCTTGTTAATCTCCTTCCAGCTCAGCAGCGGGCCATTGCTCACCATGCGGCACTGCCACTCGCGGAGCTTCGCGACTTCATGAACCGGCTTCGCGGCCAGCCCGGTATAGGGGCAAGGGCTCTTGAGTTCGCGATACTTACTGCGGCGCGAACCGGAGAGGTCATTGGTGCAAGCTGGTCCGAAATCGACCTTGAACATAAGACGTGGACAGTACCACCGGCGCGCATGAAGGCCGGGGTTGAGCATCGCGTGCCGCTGTCAACTCGCGCCTGCACGATCGCTAGCAACGTCCGAGACGCGTCCGGCAATCCGGTTCTGCATCGATACATCTTTCCGGGAGGCAGGCCCGGAGAGCATCTCTCCAACATGTCGCTGCTAGCCGTTCTGAAACGGATGGGTCGCGAGGGTGTCACTACTCACGGCTTCCGTTCAGTCTTTCGAGACTGGGCAGCAGAAGCGGGGCGGCCACGCGAGCTTGCCGAGGCAGCCCTGGCGCACGTCGTCGGGAACAAAGTTGAAGCAGCATATCTGCGCACGACGCTCTTCGAGCGTCGGCGAGCGCTCATGGATGACTGGGCGAGAGCGTGCGGCTGATCAAGTGTCGGGCATCGCACGCCAAACCCAGCCGCGACAGCTTCGGGGCACGATTTTTGGGCGGGGCCAGACTGACCAGAAGCAGCGCTTACCCATGCCCATATCGCCGGTCTCAAACAACACTTGGGAGTGGGCGCTCGACGGCACGTTCGCGAACGTCCTGCACATCCCTACGCCTAACGCCGAGCCGGCGGGTGTCCCGCTCAGACGTTGATTGAACTTTTGTCGCTGGACTTCGCTAGGCGAAAAGGTATGTACGATGCCGGCGAGCGGCAGGATCTGACGATGGCAACGGCACGCAAGGTCGCGGGAGAGCGGCCTGAGCAAAGCGAAATCAACCGCGAGAGCTCCGACTTCGTTGATGCGCTCGCCCGTGGCCTCGATGTCATCCAAGCGTTCAGCGCCGATGCGCCGGAGATGACGCTGTCAGAAATCGCCAAGCGTACCGGACTCAGCCCGGCAACGGCGCGTCGCTCGCTGCTCACGTTGAAGGAACTCGGCTACGTCGGCATGAATGGCCGCAACTTCGTGCTGCGGCAGAAAGTGCTGTCGCTCGGCGCCGCCTTCCTCGACTCGATGAACTTAAGGGATGTCGCCGACGCGTACCTTCAAGAACTCGCCGAGATCTTTCATGACGCCGCTTCCATGACCGTCCTCGACGGCATGAACGTCATCTACATCGCGCACGTGCCGAGTCGGCGCGAGGTTCGTTTCCGCGTTGCCATCGGTACTCATCTTCCGGCGTACGCCACGTCAATGGGTCACGTGCTGCTCGCCGAGCTCGGCGGCGATGCGCAGGCTGAGTTCCTGTCGCACGCGCCCTTCCAGGCGTACACGTCGCGCACGACGACAAAGGCGAGCGAACTCCGCGCGATCTTCAAGGCGGCCAAGCGTGAGGGCTACGCCGCGGTGCAGGATCAACTCGAGTACGGCAGCGTCGCAGTGGCGGTCGCGGTTCGCGACAGCCGCGGACACGCTTTTGCCGCCATCAACTGTTCGGCTGAAACCTCGCGCATCGACATGAAGAGCATGGTCGCCACGCGGTTGCCGAAGCTGCAGACCGCTGCCGCACGCATTGGCGAGGCGGTCGCCCGCTACCCGGCGTTGCTGCATTCGATCGACGCGAGTTCCTGAGCCATCCACGGCTCGGCTCGCTGCGCTGCAACGATACCCGCGCATTCGCCAATCATTCGTTTTTCACCGTAATGCGCCGGCCGGCGTGGCGCGACCATGCGTGGAAAACCGCTGATCGCCGCCGTCTCGATTCAGAAAATGCGCTGGACGAACATTTGTTCGTTAGGAGGACGTAGAAGTTTGTGCTTATCTGCGCGCAACAAAGAAGAAGCCGGGCGATGGGAAACGCGCATCGATGGCGCTGCTTGAACTGAAAGGCGTGGCGAAGCACTTCGGAGCGATCGAGGCCCTCGCGGGTGTCGACCTCGCTTTTCAACCTGGCGAGATCGTCGGGCTGATGGGCGACAACGGCGCCGGCAAGTCGACGCTGGTGAAGATAATCGCTGGCAACTTTCCGCCTAGCGCCGGGGAGTTGTTTATGGACGGCAAGCCGGTTGTATTCGGCAAGCCGATCGAGGCGCGCCAGCAGGGCATCGAGGTCGTCTATCAGGACCTCGCGCTGTGCAACAATCTCAGCGCCTCGGCAAACGTCTTCCTGGCGCGCGAGGACAAGGTCCGGCTGTGGCCGTTCTGGCTGATGCGCGACCGCAAGATGTACGCGCGCGCCGCCGAACTGTTCAAGGAACTGAAATCGGAAACCCGTCCCGCCGATCTGGTGCGCCAGATGTCCGGCGGCCAGCGTCAGGCTGTCGCCATTGCGCGCACGCGGCTCTCGCGGGCGAAACTGCTGGTGCTCGACGAGCCGACGGCGGCGATCAGTGTCCGCCAGGTCGCGGAGGTGCTCGATCTCATCCGCCGCCTGCGCGATCAGGACATCGGCGTCGTCCTCATCAGTCACCGTATGCCGGATGTCTTCAGTGTCGCCGATCGCGTCGTGGTGCTGCGGCGGGGACGCAAGGTTGCCGACAAGCCGGTCAAAGCCACGTCGGCCGAAGAAGTCACGGGGCTGATCACCGGAGCGATCCATGTTGCCTGACGGCGCCGCCTCACAGAGCACGGCGGAGCAGCCGAGGCCGCTCGGCATCGAGCCGGCGATCCATCTGCGTTCGACGTCGCTGCTGCACCGCGTCCTTGGCGAGCAGGCGCTCTGGGTGACGGTCGCGGTACTGCTCATCGTCGCGTACATGAGCTTCCGCGAGCCGTACTTCGCGTCGCCGGAAAATTTCTACAACATCAGCCGCAACTTCGCGTTCATCGGCATCACCGCGCTGGGCATGACCGTCGTCATCATCAGCGGCGGCATCGATCTGTCGATCGGCTCGGCGGTCGGCCTGACGGCGGTCGCCGCCGGTGTGGTGCTGCAGGCCGGCCTTCCCTGGTACGTCGCGATCCTGGCGGCGCTGGGCTCCGGCGTCCTGGTCGGCGGCATCAACGGCGTCCTCATCGCCTACGTCCGCCTGCCGCCGTTCGTCGTCACGCTCGGCATGATGTCGGCGGCCCGCTCGGCCGCGGTCATCCTTTCCGGACAGCGCGTGGTCTCCAACTTCGGACCGGACGGCCCGATCTTCAAGGCGATCGGCGCCGGTGCGTTCCTCGGCGTCTCCAATCCCGTCTGGTTCCTGATCGTCCTGACGATCCTGCTCGCGCTCGTGCTTCGCTTCACGACCTGGGGGCGCTACGTGCGCGCCATCGGCGGCAACGAGCAGGCCGCGCGCATGACCGGCATCCCGGTCGATCGCATCAAGGTCCAGGTCTATGTCGTTGCCGCGTTGTCGGCGGCGCTGGTCGCAATCCTCACCATTGGCTGGACGGGCTCGGCGGTGAATTCACTGGGCACCGGCTACGAGCTCCGCGCCATCGCCTCCACCGTGATCGGCGGCGCCAATCTCCTCGGCGGCGAAGGCGGCGCGTTCGGCGCGCTGATCGGCTCGGTGCTGCTCGAAATCATCCGCAACGGCCTGCTCATGGCGGGCGTCGATTCAAACTGGCAGGGGCTCCTTGTCGGCGTGTTCATCGTTCTCTCGGTTTCGCTCGACCGCATACGCGGCGGCAAACGCGGGTGAACGGCGAAGGGACTGCATGCAGCTGGAAGTCAAACGTAACGTAAACTCTGGGAGGAATGAATGATGCAACGCTTCTTGGCCGCTGCCTTCGCCATCGGCGCTGGTATGGCCGTATGCGGATCGGCGAGCGCCGACACGCACTACACCTTCGCGCTGGTGCCGAAGTCGGTGAACGATATCTGGTTCGAGCAGGCCCACCTCGGCTGCCAGAAGGCCGAGCAGGAACTGAAGGGCGAGATCACCTGTCAGTACGTCGGCTCCAACGTCCAGGGCGGCGGTGACGAGCAAGCGCAGATCCTGCAGGATCTGATCACCAAGCACGTCGACGCCATCGCCGTGTCGCCGGGCAACGCCGAGGCCGCCGCCAACGCGCTGCAGGGCGCGGCGGGCGCCGGAATCCCGGTGCTGACCTGGAACTCGGACCTCTTGCCGAAGGACAAGGCCCTCCGCCTGGCCTACATCGGCACCAACAACCATGCGATCGGCGAGGAAATCGCCAAGATCATCATGAAGATCAAGCCGAAGGGCGGCACGATCTGTCTGCAGTCGGGTGGCGACGGTTCGGCCGCCGACCACAACGAGCGTCTGCAGGGCATCCGCGACACGCTGGCCGGCCAGCCGGCCGGCGATCCGGCCAACGCGCCGGGCACGCGCCTGACGGGCCAGAACGGCTGGACGGAAGTGGACGGTTGCCCGCTCTACTACAACGACGATCCGAACATCGCCGTGCAGCAGCTCGAGGATATCCTCGGCAAGTATCCGAACCTCGACTCGTTTGCCGGCACCGGCGGCGCGCCGCAGTTCCAGCCCGACGCGTATGACAAGGTGATGGTGCGCTACAAGGACAAGATCGCCTCGGGCGCTCTGGCCTACGTCGACACCAACACGCTACCGGAGAACATGGACGCCCTGCAGAAGGGCTACTCCAGCGGCCAGGTCGGCCAGCATCCGTTCGAGATGGGCTACAAGGTCATGTACTACCTGAAGGACATCAAGGACGGTAAGCCGGCGCCGACCGACCCGACCTACACCGGGCTCGACGTCTGCACGCCCGACAACATCGCAACCTGCATCGCGAAGTAATCGCGGGCTCACCGACAAGGACGGCCCCGCCGCATCGGCGGGGCCGTCTGCCAGCGGAGTTATCGTCTTGATCCGTTTCGCCCTGTTCGGCGCCGGCCGCATTGGCATCATGCACGCGGCCAATATTGCCGCCCATGCCGAAGCCCAGCTGACCAATGTCTACGACGTGCACCAGCCGAGCGCGGCCAAGGTCGTCGCTGCCTATGGCGGTCGCGTCACCGATACCGTCGCCGCCACGCTGGAAGGCGTCGACGCCGTACTCATCGCCTCGTCGACGCCAACCCACGTCGACCTGATGGTGGCGTCGGCGGCAGCCGGTAAAGCCATCCTGTGCGAGAAGCCGATCGATCTCGACATCGAGCGGGTCAACGGCGCCCGCACGGCGCTCGCCGACAGCGGCGTGCCGATCCAGCTTGCCTTCAACCGCCGCTACGACCCCTCGCATCGTGCCGTTCACGACGCCATCGTCGCCGGCGAGATCGGCCAGCTCGAACAGGTGGTGATCACCAGCCGCGACACGGGGCTGGCACCGCGCGCCTATATCGAAGTGTCGGGCGGCATCTACCGCGACATGATGATCCACGATTTCGATCTCGCCCGCTTCCTGCTTGATGGCGACGAGGTAGAGGAAGTCTTCGCCATAGGCAGCGTTCGCGTCGACCAGATGCTGACAGAGTTCGGCGACGTCGACACGGCGATGGTGGTCATGCGGTCGGCGAAGGGCACGCTCGTTCACATCAACAATTCGCGCCGCTCGGTCTACGGCCATGACCAGCGCGTCGAGGTGCTGGGTTCGAACGGCATGCTGCAGGCCGATCATCCGCGCTCCAACGCGATGGTCCGCTACAACCGCGATGCAACGACGGCGCGCGGTCTGTTGCCCTTCTCCTTCATCGAGCGATTCGCGCAGGCGTATGTGGATGAGCTCGACGAATTCATCCAGATGGTGAAGGGCAAGAAGTCGCCGACCGTCACTTACGAGGACGGACGCCGCGCCCTGCTGCTCGCCAATGCCGCGACGGCGTCGTTCCGGACAAAGCAGCCGGTCGCGGTGTCGTACGCGTAGCGGGAAGGGAGATCGATCGCCATGGCCAAGACCAAAGCTGCGCAAGCGAAAGCTCCGGGCGAAGCATCGTCGGTCGCCGACACCAACCCGTTCATCGAACGCGCCATCCGGGCGATGCATCCGGATGCCCCGGGCGCCGATCCCGAGCTGCAGCGCAAGATCGCCGTCATGATCAAGCACCTGCACGCGGCGGTCGACGAGCTGCAGCTCAAGGAGAGCGAGCTCCATGCGGTGCTCGATTTCCTGACGCGCGCCTGCAAGAACGACGACACCATGTTCATGTCGGATATGTTCGGCGTGTCGATGCGGGTGAACGACCTGACGTTCGCGGTCCCGAACGGAACCGCGCCGAACGTCATCGGGCCGCTCTACCGCGAGGATGCGCCTTTCATCTCCAACCCGGGCAGCATTATCGGCGACGATGAACCTGGCGACCACGTCGTGATCGCCGGGCGTGTTACCAGCGCCGAGACAGGGCGGCCGCTCCCCGGCGCCGTGCTCGACATCTGGCAGACGAACGCCATCGGCCGGTACGAGAACGAGGATCCGAACCAGCCGGATTACAACTTCCGCCGCCGCATCCGCACCGACGGGCAGGGCAATTACCAAGTCCACACCATCATCCCCGGCGCCTACGAGATTGGCAACCGCGAGACGCCGGCGAAGGACCTGTTCATCAAGCTCGGCCGCGGGCGCTTCCGCGCGCCACACATTCACCTGATGGTGGTCTGCGAAGGCTGCGCCGACCTGGTGACGATGATCTATTTCGAGGGCCGGCCGGAGAACGCCGACGACTGCATCTTCAGTTGCCGGCCGCAGAACATGGCGCGCATCGTCGATGGCGGCGACACGCGGCTGCCTAACGGCAGGCCGCTGAAGTCGCTGCGCTTCGATATCGCGCTTGGCGGACGGCATTGATGCCGCAGGCCGCTAGCGCCGCTTGACTTGCCGCCGCCTGCCGAGCCATATTCTCGCAGCGAAAAAGATTTCGTCCAACGCAAATTGGACAGGTTAGGGCAGGAGAGACAGGGAATGGCAAACAGCCGCAGTGACGTGCGGGGCATCGAGCACGTTGGCATCACGGTGCCCGATCTCGAAGCCGCCACCAAGTATTTCGCGGACGTGCTCGGCGCCGTGTTCGTCTACGACGTGCTGAAGAAGCCCGACCTCGGTCCGGAGCTCGAAGCGACGCTCGGCGTGCCGAAGGGTTCGGTCGTCAAGCAGGTCCGCCTCATCCGCCTTGGCGACGGCGCCAACCTCGAGCTGTTCGAATATTCGGTACCGGAGGGCCAGCGCCAGGCCAACCGGCCGTGCGATTTCGGGCTGCAGCACTTCGCCATCTGTGTCGACGATATCGAGGCCGTGGCCGCGCGGGTGACGAAGTTCGGCGGCAAGGTGCTGAACCGGATCATGGACCTGCCCGATCTCGATGGCGGCAAGAACAACCGGTTCGTCTACACGAACCTGCCCTGGGGCGGCACGATGGAACTGATCACGTTTCCGTCGCCGCAGAATTACACCGCGACCACCTCCGTCCGGAAATGGGTTCCCGACAAACAGAGCTGACCCCGCGGGCGCATCGCATGCTTCTCCCGGCGTGCGATGCGCCATTTTCCTTTCGCTTTCTTGACGAGTTGAGGTGATCGCGATGCGCAGGATCTCGATCGGCACGTCGGCATTCGCGCTGGGTCCGTACGAAAGTCACCCGGTCCTGTTCGACGAGCTGGTGCCGCGTCTGAGGACGCTGGGCTTTGGCGGCGTCGAACTCGCCTCGTTCGGGCCGCATCCCAACCCGAAAAGCCATCCCGACAAGAAGTCGCGCGACAGACTGAAGGCCACGATGGCGGAGAACGGCATGGCGTTCTCCGGCGTCTGCCCCGATTTCTGGTCGCTGCATCTTGCCGATGCCAGCGACGACGGCCGCGAGTACCTCGCCTCGTTCAAGCTCAATCTCGACTTCGCCGCCGATATCGGCAGCCCGATGATCCGAGTAGACGCGGTACATCCGCCGACCCTATTCGACACCGTGAAGAAGGATGTCGCCCGAAAGCGCATCGTCAGCATCTGGAAGCGCGCTGTCGCGATGGCCGGCGAGCGCGGCCTGGACGTCGTTTGGGAGTTCGAGCCCGGCTTTATCTTCAACCGGCCGTCAGACATCGTCGAACTCGCCAACGAGTTCAGCGAGCCGAACTTCGGCATTCTGTTCGACACCTGCCACGCGCACATGATCGCGGTGGTTGGCGCACGGCAGAGCGGCGGGCCGGTCGAAACTCTGCCCGGCGGGGTCGTCGAACTGGCCGAGAAGCTTCGCGGCCGCATCCGCACCGTCCACGTCGGCGATTCCGACGGAACCATCTATCAGGGCGGCACCAGCACGCACGTTCCCATCGGCGACGGCGTCATCGATTTCCCGACCGTGCTTCGCGAGCTTGCCCGCCACGGTGGCATGAAGCAGCAGTGGTGGACGCTTGATCTCTCCAACTGGGCGGACGCCTGGGGCGCCGCCGAAAGCTGCAAGGCCGAGCTTGACCGGATGGCCGCCGACGTTGGCTGAGCCGCGCGACGTCGAGCTCAGCGATGGCCGGCGCATGCCGCGGCTGGGCTTCGGCGTGTGGCAGATACCCGACGACGGCGTCGAGGCAGCCGTCGCTGCCGCGATCGGCGCCGGCAACCGGCTGATCGACACGGCCAGCCTCTATGCCAACGAGCGTGGCGTCGGTCGTGCCGTCCGCGCAGCCCCGCTGCCCCGCGACCAGTTGTTCGTCACCACCAAGCTCGGCAACGAGGACCACGGCTTCGACAAGGCACTGCGTGCCTACGACGCCAGCCTGGCCCGGCTCGGGCTCGACTACGTCGACCTTTATCTCATCCATTGGCCGCGTCCGCTCGCCGACCGCTACGTCGAAAGCTGGCGCGCCCTCGTCCGGCTGAAGGAAGAAGGTCGCGTGCGTTCAATCGGGGTGTCGAATTTCGAGCCGCATCACATCGAGCGCATCGTCAAGGCGACTGGCGTTTGGCCGGTGGTCAACCAGGTCGAGCTGCATCCGCGCTGGCAGCAGCGGGCGCTCCGCTCATTTCACGGCCGGCATGCCATCGTCACGCAATCGTGGAGTCCGCTCGGCCGCGGCCATCTCGACAACAGCCCGGTGCTGGCGCGGATTGCGGCCAAACATGGCAAGACGTGGGCGCAGGTCATCATCCGCTGGACGATCGATTGCGGCCTGACGACGTTGACGCGCACGGTCCGGCCCGAGCGCATGCGCGAGAACATCGACGTGTTCGACTTTCAGCTCGATGCCGACGACATCGCGGCGATCGCCGCACTGGACGCGGCAGATGGCCGCTTCGGCCCCGATCCGGAGACCTATCTTTCAGGGTGAGCGGCGGCGGCGTTGCTTGACACGGCAAGGCCGCTCACCCATATTCGATCTGCGAATAATTATTCGCGCAGCGCAATACGCCGCGGGTAAACGGCCTCCAAGGCCGAAAGACGAGATGGTCCGAACGGACCAGGGAGGAGTTCATGGCGGCGGACGGTAGCGCGCACGCGGCGAGCGGCATCGCCGTCCCGTATCCCGATCGGGTAATCGTGCGCGGCGAGGATCTCGCCGATCTGATCGGCAATGTCGGTTTCACGGAATACTTCCTGCTCCTGCTGCTCGGCCGGCGGCCGGCGCCGCAGCTGGTCAAGATCGTCGATGCCACGTTGGTCGCCATCGCCGAGCACGGCATGGTGCCGTCGGTCCTGGCAGCGCGGATGACGCTCGCCGCGGCGCCGACCGCGCTGCAGGGCGCTGTCTCCGCCGGTCTCCTCGGCTGTGGCGAGGTGATCCTCGGCGCTGCCGAAACCGCCGGACAGCTCCTCACCGAGATCGCAATCGCGGAAGGTGATCGCTCCCCCGTGGTCGCGCGCAAGCTCGGCGAGATGCGTGCCGCGCGCCAGCCGCTGCCGGGTTTCGGTCATCCGCTGCACAAGCCGGAAGACCCGCGCGCCTGGCGGCTCGTCGAATACAGCCGCGAGATCGGCGTCGCCGGTACCTACGTTGCGATCCTTGAAGAGATCCACCGGCAGCTCGCCACCGCCTACGGCCGCAAGCTGCCGCTCAACGTATCGGGCGCGATCGCGGCGGTTCTGCTCGATGCCGATTTTCCACTCGCCGCCCTGAAGGGCGTGCCGTTGATCGCACGCACGGCCGGGCTGGTCGCCCATCTGCTCGAGGAGCAGCAGCGGCCAATCGGCTTCAAGATCGCCAACGCCGGCGCGGCGATCGTCGCCTACGATGGTCCCGATCCGGAGGCCGCCGATCCTGTGCGGCCTGAAACGAGGGCGATGTGACGAAGGTTCTCGCCGGCTGCCGGGTCATCGATCACGGCACGTTCATCACCGGTCCATACGCCGCGATGCTGCTCGCCAACCTCGGTGCCGAGGTGATCAAGGTCGAGCGGCCCGGCATCGGCGATCCGTTCCGCGCCTTCAACGGCGGCCTCTACAGCGCGCAGTTCCAGGCGTTCAACGCCGGCAAGCAGAGCGTCGTCGTCGACCTCGACAAGACGGAAGACCGCGATCTGCTGATCGAAATGATCGGCAGCGCCGATGTCTATATCCAGAATTTTCGTCCCGGCGTCGCCGAGCGGCTGGGCGTCGGCCCGGACGAGATGCGGGCACGCAGCCCCGGTCTCGTCTATTGCGCCATCTCCGGTTTTGGCCGCGATGGCCCCTATGCCCAGCGCGCGACCTACGACACGGTGGCGCAGGCGATGTCCGGCTACCTCAGCATGTTCGTATCGCCTGACAATCCGCGCATCACTGGCCCGGCGGTCGCCGACGGCATCACCGGCCTATACGCCGCCTACGGCATTCTCGGCGCGCTGTACGAGCGCAACAACACGGGCAAGGGGCGCCTTGTCGAAGTGTCGATGATCGAGTCGATGATGCACTTCTCGATCGAACAGTACGCGCACTTCTTCGCCAGCGGCGTCGATCCGGGACCAGGCGATCGCTCGCGGCTGGCGCAGTCGTATGCGCTGACGTGTGCCGACGACAAGCTGATCGCGCTTCACCTTTCGTCGCCGGAAAAATTCTGGGACGGCCTGCTCGTGGCGATGGACCGTCCGGACCTCGGCGCCGATCCGCGCTTCGCCACCCGCATGGATCGGGTGCGCAACCAGGACGCCCTGCAGGACGCGCTCCGGCCGATTTTCAGGACGCGCACTCGCGCTGAGTGGCTGGAGCGGCTGGAAAAGGCCGATGTCCCTTACGCCCCGATCTTCACTCTGTCGGAGGTGCTGGCGGACCCGCACGTCAAGCACCTTGGCATCGAGCGCGTACTGGAGCACCCGACGCAGGGGCCGGTTCGCACGATCCGCCGCCCTGTCATCTACGATCGTGAGCGCGAAAAAATCGATATCGCGCCGCCGCCGGTTCTGGACGAGCAGGGCGCCAGCATCCGGCGCGCCTACGCCGTGTCGGCGGTGATGCGCAGCGCCAACCGCTCATGAGTGCGGGCACCACCCTGTTCGACAAGATCTGGGCGGCGCACCGCGTCATGGAGCGCGACGATGGCGCGACGCTCCTCTACGTCGACCAGCATTTCGTCCACGATATCTCCGCGCCGGCCTTCGAGTTTCTGCGC
>Ga0265313_10003999_pt1 | contig 11541 bp, 20 predicted proteins | sample 4123metaG_FD_203122 | JGI IMG/M metagenome (GOLD analysis project Ga0265313, IMG submission 203122) | Rhizosphere microbial communities from Carex aquatilis grown in University of Washington, Seatle, WA, United States - 4-1-23 metaG | ecosystem: Host-associated > Plants > Roots > Rhizosphere >...
GATGGTGACGCTATTGTAACTGGGCATCTACACATTCCGAGCCCGATTCGGAAGGGCTAACTATGCCTGTCTCAGCCGACCGCAAGGTCACAATCAACCGGGCTCCCGTCCTCACTCTATGGGCGGCCGTCGTGGCCGAACGGCTGGGATTTGACCATGCCGAGGCCTTGACGCTGGGCAGGGCGGTGGCGGGGCTCAATGCTTATGCCAAAGGCGTGAAGCTGGGCATCTATGAACCGGCACCGGCAACAGTGAAGAAGCGGCGGAAGGAGCTGGAGCCTGGCGCGCGGCTGACCGTCAGCTTGCTAAACCGGGCAGTGCCGGTCGCGCGCACGCCCGATGGGCTGCGGGCGCTGGCCAAGGAGAAGGCGATCGATCCGGCGTCTGTCGAGCGGTATCTGGCCGGAAAGTTCGGCGGCTCGCAGGATGAGGCCCGCCGGGCGATGGTCAATCTGGCGGCCGCCAAACCTCCGCACGAACTCGCGGTGCAGGCCTATGCCCTGTACGAGAAGTTCCGGCCGCAAATCCCGGCCGGCGTCAGCGGGTGGGGCGCCAAGGGGATGCTCGACCTTTCTGTGATCGAGGAATTGGCCCGGAAGCGGTGATTTCCGACCCCGACATCTACCGCACCTCAAGGGGATATCGGAACTTCCGCCCTATCCACGCCGGCCAAGGAACCGGTCCAGCGCCTCGATCTCCTCGCGATTGCCAGCGGCGTCGGCGGCCAGCCGCTCGTACAGCCGGGCGGCGCCCTGGTAAATCTCCGCGGCGCCCGGATCCGCTTCGGCAAAGCGGGCGATCTCCTCCATTTCGGCGACCCAGCGATACGCCTTGCCATACATATCGGGAAGGTTTTTGCTGAAACGTTCGAGGAGCGCCTCCTGGCTGAATTTCAGCTCGGCATGGAGTGCAGCGGCCACGCCAGCTCGGGTTGCCGCCAGGAACATGGCGGCGCCGAGCGCTGTCATGCCTTTTGTGATGCCGGCATAGGACATCTTGAGCGCCGAGGCTGCCCCAACTGGCCCGTCGAGCGCCACGATGTCGAGGCCAAACGCCCGGAGTTCGGCGAAGGCACCCTTTGCGGGTCCCGCGGCATAGAAGCGCGGGCCTGACGTGTTCGGCTTTGGCGGGCCGCCGATGATGCCGGCGTCGACAAAAGGCATGTTTGCCTGTGCGACTATCTCTGCGATTGCTGTAACTGTCTGCGGGCTGACTGCGTTGCAGTCCACGTAGACCGGTTTTCTCTCGGTTTGTGCCAACGCGCCCGACAACCGCTCGGCCAGGGCCACCGCGGCGCCAGGTGGTACGATCGACAGAACGAAGTCGACCTCCGCTAGGGCCGTCGCGTCCACTTGTACCAGCCCAGCCGCCTTGGCCCGTGCCACGGTGTCCGCGCTGCGCCCCTTGAGCACGGTAACGACCCGCGCACCCCGCTCTGTCAACCGCTGTCCGACTGCGGCGCCCATATTGCCAGGCGCGATGACCGCAACGATTGGCCGCATGACACTTCCTCCGACACTAGCGGAACAGACTATCGTGCGGTCCTGGGGCCAGCTAGACGCTGCGGCGGTCTTTAGTGGTGCCAGTAACTGAGGTCCAGCAATCCGATTGCCCTTGCCGCTGTACACACCATATTGGCGACATGGCAGACATCAGACGCCGGCTTGACGAGCTGGAGCAATTTCGGAAGCAAGCGAACGAAAAGCTGGCGCAGCGCCGGGGCGACGATCAGGCCGAAATAGACCGGCGCAGGCGTGACGGGCGCAGCAGGAAAGTGATCAACATCCGGAGGCTTGCCTCGCGCCCATTCCCAAAGCCGCAATCCGACGGCGACTAAGCGCGCCTGCGATCCTAGCCGTTCTGGCATCGGCGCTGAGCGTGGCCAACGAACGAAGACGAGGGCGCCGGGAACATCGAGGTCCGTCAATTGAGTGCGGAGCTTCACCACGCCCGGGGCATGTGATTAGGTAAGAAGCGTTCGCCTCTTCACTAGTAGGTGGCCCCGATGCGCAAACCCCGAAAGTCTTCCGGCCGCATGGCCAGCAAAGGATTTCCGAACCCGATTGACGTGCACGTCGGCCGGCGAATCCGCCAGCGGCGTACCCTCCTCGGCATGAGCCAAGAAAAGCTGGCCGAGGCGATCGGCCTCACCTTCCAGCAGGTGCAGAAATACGAGCGCGGCGGCAACCGCACCAGTGCCAGCCGACTCTTCGACCTGACGCGCGTTCTTGATGTTCCAATCTCCTATTTCTTCGATGAGATGGAGGCGGGCGTAGCCGATAAGTCTCCGAGCCAGCTCATGGGAGTTCCCGCGTCGAAGTTGCAGAAGGCCGCGGCCGAACCGGACCCACTGGTCAAGCGCGAGACCCTGGAGTTGGTGCGCGCCTACTACAAGATCGGTGAGCCTCGGGTGAGGAAGCGTTTGGCCGAGCTAATCAAGGTGCTGGCCAAGGCCGCCGGGTGACGATTCGATGATCGAGATGCTCCGGAATGCGGCGCTGTGGGTCGCCGCACGGATGATCCTGGTGACGCTGAGTTTGGCAGCAGCGCTGGCTGGCTGTTCCCAGGCTCCTTGCGAACGTGCCGGAAATTGCTATCAGCCGCCGACCACCTTTTATAGCGGTAGCTACTATGATTCTCGCGGCGGGTTTGTTTTCGTGGTTCCGGGCGGTAGGGGGCAATGACCGCATGGCCTCAAGTCTCTACTACTCCTCTGCCGCAGGCGACCCCTCGATAGGCCCGGCATAGGGCACCGATACCGCCCGCCGGCTCTCCCAGTTCGCCCGGTACTGCAATGCGAGCTGCGAATCCCGGATGATCAGCAGATTTTCAGCATTGTGGTTCTGCGCGGCGGCCGTGAAGTTGAACGAGCCGGTTATGACGGTCGCGCCATCCAGCACCATGACCTTGTTGTGCGCGATCGACACCTGGACGTCGACCCAGACCGGGATTCCAGCATTCGTCAGATACGTGGCGGCCGAATATCGCGAGCCTGATTTGCTGGCCTTGGCTGACGTCTTGTCGACGATCACCTCCACGTCGACGCCGCGGGCATGTGCGGCCTTGAGGGCCGACAGGATCGGCACCGAGGTGAAGCTGTAGGCCTGGACCAAGATCGAGGTTCTGGCCCGGCCGATTTCGCCGACGATCAGGCCAGTGCAATCTTGGCCCGGCGTGAAGCAAACTTGCCAAGCGGGCTGCTCGGCTCGGGCAATGGGCGCAGAAGCCGCCAGGAAGGCCGCCAGGAGCGTCGCGAGGGTGAAGGTTGGCTTGGGCATGGGTCCCGGTGCTCGATCCTATCATGACCCCAGAGCAGCCCATCGTCCTGTCCACCTTCGCCTCGCTGACCCGGTACGGCTACGAGATGAGCGTGCATTGCCGCCGGTGTGAGAGGTGGGTGACGATAGGCCTCGCGGCCTTCCCACCCGAGCTGTCCTGTGTCGGCCGGCGGTTTCGGTGTTCTTGCGGCGAGCGGTGCCGGCTGACTATCTCGAAGCCGCTGAGGGAGCAACCGCCGGTCGCCAACTAGGCGGCGACCTAGCCGCGGCGCGTGGCCTTCAATGCCGTGGCCGTCTTCAACGCCACCAAGGCGTCGGGGCAGTAGACGTCGGCGCCGACGCTGCGCGCCGACCGCGCATTGAGAGGGCCGCCGCCTACCAGCACCATGCAGTCCTTCCGGATGCCCATTTCCCCGAGGGCATCGATCACGAACTTTGTGGCGTCTTCAATCGCCGCGATGCCCAGCTCCGGCGCTATCATGGCCAGCCGATGACTGGAAGCTGGAGATCGCCGGAGCCGACCGCCGCACCTATGATTCCGACCGCGACGATGAGGAGCAGGGCGGGCCAGAGCACACGCCGGCCGAGCCTGCCGACAGAGGACTCCCGGCTGGCGAGCCAGGTCACGACGAATGAACGAGGGGGGTAGGGCGGCTCCCGCACGAGGCTGCGGAAGGGCAAGTCGGCGTCGTGACCGCCGAAGATGCGCACCAACAGGCGCACCGACTCCGTGCCCCGGTGCTCAAGCGCCCTTTCCCATCGGGCGTGAAAGTCTTCAATGTCCCTAGGCAAAAGAGCCCCCGTTCGTTGCCCAGCTTAGATGCGCAATGCGGAGAGGCGATTTAGAGGCGGTAATCTCGGGATGCCCATAAAATGCCACAACTGAAATTTACGTCAAGATTTTCTTATAAACCATTGTTACTAAAAGAAATATTTTGCGACCTTGCCGTGCTTCCACTGTCTCCCTTTCCGTGAAAGTGAGGCGCCGCATAGTAGGACAAAAATGGTCTCTGACCCTGACAACTCCCGCGCCGCCCAGCCGCTGATCGAGGAGCACCCCAATGGACGAAGCCGCCCAAGGAATCGCTTCGGCCGCCCTTACCCTACAATTCGTTCTGCTACAGGCGCTCAGCCGCAGGGGCGTCCTGTCTCGCGACGACGCCTTGGGCATTGTTGACCGCGACCTGGAAGCAGCGGCGAATGTCCCGAGCGCCGAGGAAGCCGACGATGTGGCCAAGATCACTCAAGGCTCTCTTATGGGAGTGCGTGAGAGGTTGGCCGCGATGCCGGTCCGGCAGTGATCGCCGACCTTGATATATATCGCGCCGCCAAGCTGCTGCTCGACCAGCACGGGGCTGACGCCGGCCTGCGGGCGGCCGAGAGAGGGCCGACGAATTGCTCGAGGCTGGCGATATGATCGGGGCGGCAACTTGGCGCAGGATCCTCAAGGCGATCGAGGAGCTGGGGCTAGGAAGGCGGGATGGCGAGCCGGTGAACTGAAATGCTGCCATGCGACCCCGCAATCGAGCTGGCGTCGCCATACAGACGTGAGAGGCCGGCTCCGCTACTCGGGGCCGCGCCGGCCGTCGCCAAGCACACCACAGTCAACTGAGGCGACGACGCGCCCACCCTATGACTGTCAGCGCGGCAGCGTGAAGCAATTGATCAGGGAGGGGTTTGCTTCGGGTGGCCCCAACGCTAATCCTGGCTTTTGCCTCTGGTACAGCAGTCCGCTGCCGCCCGAGCACGGATTGGAAATAGCACCAAAGCGACGACAAGCCCGAGCAACCCACCGATTAGCGTTTCCCAGGCGCGTGCCGCGAGCAATGGAATGGAGTGTTCACCGCCAGCAGCCAGAGTCACGATTAGTGTAAAGGCGAATGCGCCGCACGCGATGTCGTAGCGCTCTGGCAAGGCCATTGCGTAAGCAATCATTGCCACGGCAGCCCCCATCCAGACGACGATCGGCGCGTGGCTGGCGATCGGCAGAAAGGCCAATCCCAAGGGTACGCCGATGGCCGTACCTATGATCCGTTGCCGGACACGGTCGAGCGTCCCCGTCGTCGAGCTTCCGATTACATAGGTACAAGCGGTGATAGCCCAATACGCTTCGGTCAGTCCGATCATATGGTCAAGGACAACGATGATCGTCGCGGCTACTCCTGCCTGCAGTCCCATGCGGATTGCGATAGAGTGGCTGTAAACTTCGGCGAACGGCGGGGGCCGCTCTGCGGGGCCGCTAAGCATCCGGGGCACAATTGCAGCTAGGGTGGAAATTGCGCCAGCCATCAGCACTGTGTTCAGGTCGCCGGACCCCAAGCCGGCGCCAAGTGCATAGAGTTGGCCGATATAGACCTGGGACCCAAGCCCACTGCTGAGGATGCCAAAGCGTCGCATATATCCGACTAGAAAGGCGCCGCTCGCGAGCGTCAGCTCTGGGCCTGCGCGGCCAATCGGGGCCAGCAGTGGCGCCAGTTCGATGAAGCTCACCGCACCCAGCGTAGCTGCGACGCTCAAGAGCGCCAAATCGCGTGCCGACTTACGACGCGTTGCCTGACCCTCCGACACACTCGCCCACAGCGCGAAACCGCCGGCCAGTGCGCCTAGCGAGGCGGCGTCCGGCAGTCCCGCGGTGATGTCGTGCAATGCCCCCAGCATCGACGCGATGCCAAATGCTGTAACGAGACGCAGCCCCTTGATCCGGCGATGAACCCCAGGATCAATCCGATCGAGCCATCGAAAGGTGTTCGTCACCATCTTCTATCGTCGACCACCCGTGGCGCGCCGAGGACTGAGGCGGTCAGGAAGGCCGCCAGGAGCGCCCCAAGCGGCAAAATTGCCTTGGGCATGGTTCTCATGCCCCAAGCCTACCATGACCCTCGACGCGCCCATCGTCCTGTCCACCTTCGCCTCGCTGGCCCGCCACGCCTGCGAGATGAGCGTGCATTGCCGGGAGTGCGAGAGGTGGGCGACGATCGACGTCGCGGCCTTCCCGCCGGAGCTATCCTACGTCGGCCGTCAGTTCCGGTGCTCGTGTGGCGAGCGGTGTCGGCCGACTATCTCGAAGCCAATGCCCGCCGGCCATTGGGTGGTATCATAGCGACGGCTGCATGATGCCATCGCAGCCCGGGGCGTGCCCCCATGCCCCCGCCGCCGCCGGACCTGGGTAAGGGGAGAACCCCCGGCGGCGGTCGCGGTACTCCTGCGGCGAATGATGCAACCCGACCATTTCCAGGCGGACGTGGAGGGATCAACTATGGATGAAATCTCGCGCGGTATAGCGACGGCCGCGCTGTCGCTTCAATCAGTTCTGCTGCAGGCCCTGGTGCATAAGGGCGTCCTCACACCATCCGAAGCTCTGGGCGTGGCCGACGCGGCCCTGGCCGCGGCCCGTAGCGATCCGCGGGACGATGACGAGGCAGAAGTCGCCGAGGTGACGGTGACGTGTCTCGAGCACATCCGCGAGGGGCTAGTGGGGATGGCGTCTCAATGACCGATGACTTGGACCTGTACCGGGCCGCCAAGCTCCTGATGGACAGTGACGGCAAAGACGCGGCATTCGTCGCCGCCCGGCGCGAAGCTGAGCTGGCCGCCAAGGGCGACATTGAGGGCGTGGCAGCGTGGCGCGGGATCCGCCGGGCGATCGAGGAGTTGCAGAGGGGAAGGGAGCCGGGTGAGGCGTTGAATTGACGGATGGGCCGCAACGAGGCCCGGTCTACAGCAGGCTCTTCTGCCTTTCCGAATCTGAAAGAATGCAAAAGTCCCGCAGAACGAATTCATCCGCGAAATTTGGGCTCATCACCTGTATCGAACCAAGCTTCTGTCGCTTTGTGGGCCAAACTTAAGCCTCCCCCAGTGCCACCCGACCCGAAGGCAAGCGCCCCGAACTGCAAGAAGGTCAAGTGCTGCCCTACGTCCATTAGACGTTGGACCACAAAAGCGGAGAAACTTCCCAACACCATTGTCCCGATACGCATCAGGGCAGTCACGCCCCACGGATGAATCCTTCCATTCCAATTCAATAGCCCGATCACCAGTGCCGAAAGCAGCGCGCCAATGACAAGCTGAAAAATCACGAAGCCACGACCTATCCAAGAGTTCGCCACGAGCACGTGCCATGCGGTATCGGCGAAAGCGGCTACAGCTTCCACAGGCGGCAAAAATCGGACGCCGTCGGCCCAATAGCCGAGGTTGATTCGCATCGGCTCAGAATTCTTGCGGCCTAGAATCTCATCTACGTCTGTGGTGACGACCGGCGGCCCAGGTGGCCCCTCCAGCGCGGCGCCATAAACCCGCACAAGCAAGACAGGTTGAAAACTGGCGATCCCCTTAGTGGCTTGATCTTCGACCGAAGCAAGCTCCGGCCCATAGCCCACAGCGCTGCATCCAAAAGTGATCGCGCAAAAGATCGCGATAGCAACAACGGTGACTATCAGCAAAAGACACAAGGCGCTGAACAGTGCTTTCAAAATGCTGATCACAGTATGCTACCTAGTGACCGGCTAAGGGGCGGCAGCAGGGACACCTGCCCATTTAGTTTCGACGATTGTCCATTTCCGCCAGAGCAACTCCGCCTCATGCTGCTTTTTTCCGTTCACGGCGGAAACCATGGCGTCGGAGGTGAAGCACTGGCCCCCGTTGTTTACGACGCCGAGTGTGTGCGTGAGGTAGTTTCCATACGCAGTCTGAAACCTGCCATTGAGATCGTGATTGTCGGCCGCCGGTGCCGAGGTGATCACAGCGCTAAAGTAGGCGATATCGGGGTGGCCGCCGAAACAATAGGTATAGTGCGTCGTTGCTTGCGTCGCCGAACCGTTGCCAGTCGTGCCGCTCCAGCCTTGCGACGCGCAAACCAGCCCCAGCCCCAAGATCACGATCCGGAGTTGGTCGCCCATTTGCTGTTCCCCCTTTGCAGTAACCCGATCTCCTTGACGCCACCGTCCCAAGCATACCCCGTCTTATGCATGGGCGATGCAACTCTAGCCAGGTCTGTGCGGCGCGGATGACGCCAGCGACATGATCGGGCCTGCGACTTGGCGGCGGATCCCTAAGGCGATCAAGGAACTCGGGCGGGAAAGGCGAGCCGGTGAATTGAGCACCGCCCAACCCCGGCAGAGTTTTTCATTAGGACTCTCCAAGAACTCTGATTTTCAGATTGTCGCCCATCTCGGCTGAGCCCTCATGCCACTTTCCATTCCAGGCGATTTGCAACCGCCATGGCTTGCTGACGCCCTCGGCGGCACGGGCCTGAAGGGTAACCCAAATTTTTAGCGGTGGATCGATTCTGTGCTGGAAGTTATTGGGTACCAAAGCAAGCATGAATTCCAGCGGCTTCGACTCAAGCACGAAGAAGAAATTCGCTACCGCTTCGTCACCTGCCGCCCCGACCGTTCTGAGCAAAGGATAGAGTTGCTGGTGCTGCCAGATCAACGGCAGTGGACCCCTGCCCCTCACCTGAGGCTGCCCATCGGGGCCTTCGACCGACAAATCCATCAGCATGATCTGCACATCGTGAGCCACGCGGACACGCGCCGTGTTGCGCACGCGAACATAGTAGTAGCGCGCCTTCGCGCGTCGTTGCTGCCGCTCGCCGCTATCGTCAATCCAACTGCGGTCCTGGAAAGTCAGGTCACCCGAGCCGTCAACTAGCTCAAGACCGAGGCGGAGAGGAAAAAGCCTGGCTCGGATCCAATCGCCGAAAAGGGCGACCATCACCGCGGCCCAGGTTCCGGCCGCCGCTATCCCAGGAATGAGCAGTTTCACAGGGAGCCGCCCGCCACCTGAATTGTCACGGGACACCGTAGCACAGCGCCATTTCAAAGTGTGATAGCGGACGACCAGCGATGGGCTTACCTGAGAATTTCACCATGGGGCCCGCGAACGAGCTGGCGTCGCCGTACAGACGAAAGTGGCCATCTCGGCCACGTCGGGGCCGCGCCGGTCGCGGCAGAGCCCGCCAGGGACGGCTGCGGCGAGGTCGCGCCGCTCGAAATCGCCGGTTCATGCCGGCGATGACGACGCCGAGGTTCTCGAAGGCATCGCGCCAGCGGGCGAATCCGGCCGCTCCAGGTTCACTCGCTGGGATCTGGATTATTTCCACCGATGAACTGCGCCGGCTGGCTCCCGAGCCGCTCGGCGACGAAGTGCCGTGCGCCATCATCGATCCCGTAGACGTATTTTTCCGCCTGCGATGCGACAACGTTATTTACCCTAAACGTCAGCTCAGGAGGCGGCAGATCATCTAGCCACGGGTTCCACAGGTGCCGCTCGTTTTGATGGACCGCGACGAACAGTTTCCTAGGACCGATTGGCAGAAAGATATAGGCCTCCGGGCGCGCCAACCCGTTGCTCATCACCACGGGCCGATCTGACGTGAGGAACGTCGGCGAGTTTTGGGGCACCGTGGTGATGCTCCACGACATGCCATTGATGAATTGGCCCACGTTGGGCATGTCGATCATCGTTTGAACCAACTGAAATGAAGCGATGTCGATCGCAGTTGCGTCCATCCTGGCCTTAAACTCAGCAAAGGTGGGCGGGTCGGCTGGCCCCCGGAGGCGATCATAGTCGGCCTCCCGCTTCGCCAATTCCTGGCTATACAGACCCCGCAGATTGCGCCTCGCCCATTCGACCTTCTGCGGATTCCGTTGCATAAGGGACATGATGAACCGAGACCAGCCGCTTTTGGTTTCAACGGTGAACGCGCGCCCGTCACCTTTGAGCAGGAGTTGCAGCGCGTCCGACGCCAACTGGTCGGTTTTGCGCATGAACCTCTCCTCGACCGCGTTTCGGTGCTCGGGGGCTACACCGTCAACGGAGTAGAGGCGCATGGCGTAGCCGGTGCCCTTCGGGTGCGTCATCCTGGGCTTGACGATCCCGTGGTGACGGCTGAACTCGCACAACCGCCCATCCGCGCCCGACCACTGCCGGGTGTAGAAGCACGGAATATAGTGGTGCTTTTCTGCGGTGCCGCTGGACATGGCGTGGGGATATATCGGGCGGGGTCGGTTCGTCTATGGCGGCGGAAATCTCGCTATCAGCAACGGCGGTGTCGTCCGTGCCGCCCGTCGCGCCGGCAGTCGGATGCCCCGCGGCCGATCGGCTACGCCAGTGACATCGGTAGGCTCATCGGACAACTGCTCAACGAGTTGACGCCGATCTCCGAGGCGAAATACGCCGCTCCCGCGTATTCGTTCACCTACGATCGCACACGTCCGCCAGCAACCAATCGCGGCGCGGGGGTACAGGCAGGGAACAACACCGGCGCGCTATTAGTAAGTATCTGTTTTGTATGGGATATTCTGAATTAGCTGGCGGAGGGGATGAGATTCGAACTCACGATAGGGCTTTAGACCCTATAACGGTTTAGCAAACCGCCGCCTTCAGCCACTCGGCCACCCCTCCGCACGTGAGCAGCTTGCGCCACGGCGTATGCGCGCCCGGCTACATAGGCGGCGGCGACGGGAATGTCAAACATGCTGGATTGGACGGCGCCAGGCGGGGTAGCGGGCACGCTACCGCCTCGACCGGCACGAAACTGACACGCCCGGCGGGATGAGGCCGGGTCTAGTCTTGCACGAGTGAGAACCCAGAGTTCTCAGCCCACCAATCATCCACTGCAGCCCCGCCTTTGCTCCCAGCTCCCGGCGGGGTTTTTCTTTACCGGCCCGCGCTGGGCAGTCCGATGGATCACCCGTCCCTATTGACTGATTCCGGTTGCCCGGTCTCCTGCCTGGTCGGCGTCTTTCTTGCAGACGTAGGCACCGTCGGCGGTGTCGCCGTACGAGCGCTGACCCCTGAAATGGTAGATGCTCGAGGGGACAGTAAGCCAGACGACAACGTCATTGGGGCAGTGGACTCGCGCGTTCATTTCGGTGGTGAACAGCGGCGGATAGCCGCCGTCGGTTGCGGCGGCGGTGGCGATCGTCTCCGGCATCTCGGCAGCCAGGACAATGAGACAAAGGGTTATGAGGCGCATCGACCCTCCTGCGACCCTGCCGTGCGGGCAGATCCGAGGGGTGCGGCCTTACCGCACCAGGTAGCTCAACGTTCCGCCGAGCAGGATTATGATCAGAGCCATCACCAGATAGGCCTTCGAGGCCATAGCACTCACCTCGCGGAAGTGCCTGCTGACTAGCGATGTTGGCGGTCGTGCGGCAAAGCCCAACCGGAGGACCCGTGTTCGGGACATGTCAAAAATTTGCCGGCGGATAGCTTCGGCCTGGCCGGAGGCGGCGCGAACCTGAACGGCGGCCCGAGCGTT
>Ga0265313_10004000_pt1 | contig 11541 bp, 14 predicted proteins | sample 4123metaG_FD_203122 | JGI IMG/M metagenome (GOLD analysis project Ga0265313, IMG submission 203122) | Rhizosphere microbial communities from Carex aquatilis grown in University of Washington, Seatle, WA, United States - 4-1-23 metaG | ecosystem: Host-associated > Plants > Roots > Rhizosphere >...
CCGAGGCACCCACTGCTGATGCCGGATTGTCCTTTCCGCCGACGCTGCCGAACCCCGACGAGGCTCCAGCGGCCGGCGCAACGCAGCCAGCGGGCGAGGAGCCCGGCATGCCGCCGAAGTCTGAGCCTGCCGACGCCGGCTGGCGCGCGCCGCCGCCGTTTCCGCCGATGCGCGCTCCGCAGACCAGCTTTTTCGAGACCATGTGGCCGGCATCGAAGCCGCGCCAAGCCGAGTCTCCCATGGCGAGCGAACCGAAATCGGATTTCAGGTTCGAGCCAAGGCCGGAGCCAAAATCCGAATTCCATGTTGAGCCTCAGCCCGAAATTCAATCCGAGCCAGCAGAGCACGAACCACCGATCGTACCGGCGCACGAGCCGGAGGCGCCGAGGCCCGAATCGATCAGCGAAAAACGCGGAATCGCAGTCCTGAAAGCCGGCGTGGTGGATGGCATGGGCTATACGCTCTATGTCGACGGCTCGATCGAAGCGGAATTGCCCCAAGGCACGCTGCATTTTGCCTCGATCAACGAGCTGCGCGCCCATCTCGAAAAACATACGTAAGTTGAATCCAACTTGGCGCGCCGTGTTCAATAACGGCGCGGATTTCATCTTGGGCTAAACACGCCCACGATGATCTTTTTCTTGCCGGGTCGAATTTTCGCAAGTAACGTCCACGCACCGGCGCGAACGTGACTATTATTCGCGCCGTGACAATTTGCCGGTCAGAACAGGACGAACCCGATGGCCGACCCCGCCGACGGCAAATTCATCGAGCTGACCGCCGGAATCGTTTCCGCCTATGTGAGCAACAACGCGGTTGCCGCCGCCGATATCCCGGCGCTGATTTCACAGGTGCATTCTGCACTGACGCGGGTGTCGGGCTCGGCCAACGAGGCTCCCGGCGAACCGCTCAAGCCGGCCGTGTCGGTGAAAAAATCGATCACGCCCGAATACATCGTCTGTCTCGAGGACGGGAAAAAGTTCAAGTCGCTCAAGCGCCACCTGCGCACGCAGTACAACATGACGCCGGAGCAGTACCGCGACAAATGGAGCCTGAGCCCGGACTACCCGATGGTAGCGCCGAGCTACGCGGCCGCCCGCTCGCAGCTCGCCAAGCAGATGGGCCTCGGCCAGCAGCGCCGCCGCCGCGCGAAATAAGCGCTTTATTTTCCTGTGCCGAACTGAATATATTCCTTGCGCTCTGCGTCGCGATGGTCTAGGTAAAAAATCCTAGATAGGAGCAGCGGCCCAATGAGTGCAAAGCCCCGCCAAGCCAAGCTTCCCGACCAGCCGGAACCGACCGTCGACCGCTTTCGTGGCCAACATTTGTCGTTGGTCGATGAGCAGATCGAAACCGAATTCGGCCGCAGCCGCGTCACCGTCGACGAAAGCGAAAGCCCGCTGGCGTGGCTTGCGCGCCGGCGTGGCCGCGACGGCCGAGCGCTGATCGAGCCGCACCAATTGATGGCCGGCGAACGGTTGCGGGTCGAATTCACGCGCGCGCAACTGATGCCGCGCACCACCTCGAACTGGGCAAGCCCGATCTCGGCCGGCCGCCGCGGCGGCCGCGCCGGACTTTTCACCGAAACCGCGATCGCGGCGCGCCAGCGCGTGCGCCAGGCGCTCGACGGCGCCGGCCCCGAGTTTGCCGGCCTGCTGCTCGACGTCTGCTGCTTTCTCAAGCGTCTGGAGGATGTCGAGCGCGAGCGGCTGTGGCCGGCACGCTCCGCCAAGGTCGTGTTGCAACTGGCGCTCGACCGGCTCGCCCGGCATTACGGCTACGCCGCCGCCGCCCGCGGCCAATCGCACGCCGCCGTGCGCACCTGGCTTGCCGAGGATGCGAGCTTCAGGGTCGAGGTGTGACGGTCAGGCGGCGACCAGAGCCAATTTGGCCTCGGCACGCATACGGTCGATCATGGAACGCAGCCCGTTCGAGCGCTGCGGCGTCAGATGCTCGCGCAAGCCGACGCGGTCGAAGAACTCAAGCGCATCGGTCGAGATGATCTCGCGCGCGCTCTTGCCGGAATAGAGCGCAAACAAAATGGCAATCAGGCCGCGCACGATGTGAGCGTCGCTGTCGCCGTCGAATGTCAGGATCGGACCGGCCGCGCCGTCCGGCTTGACGTGCGTCACCAGCCACACCTGGCTGGCGCAGCCTTGCACCTTGTTGGCGTCGACATGGGCGTTCTCGGGCAAAGGCGGCAGCGTGCGGCCGAGCTCGATGACATAGCGATAGCGGTCATCCCAGTCGTCGAGCAGCGCGAAGTTCTCGTTGATGTCTTCGATCGTCGTCGCCATGACGCACATATATAGTGCCCGGCGCGCGAGGGCCAAAGAAAGATCGAAGCGGGCAAAGGCCCGCGAAATGCCGATGAAACCGGCTGTTAGGCCGAGGGCCGGGTGGCGCGGGCTTCGCGGCGCGGCGGCAGCGGAACCGGCGCATGCCAGGCCGGCGCGAGATCGGTCGGCGTCAGGGTGCCCTGCGCGGCGCCGCGCTCGGTCACTGTCACCATCTTGGCGCCCGGCTTGTCATCGGCGGCGGTCTTGGCCGCGTTGGCCTTGCGCTCGGCGATCTTGGTGGTGACGAAGTCGTAGATCGTGCGAGCGCCGGCTTCGGCCTTATGGCCGATCGCGACGGCGACCTTGCCGCCCGCAACGCAGGCGTCGGGCTGGCGGTCGCAGAAGCCGCGCATGTCGGAGACGGCGGCGCCGGCCGCGCTCATCGCCTGGGTCGGATCGATGGCGGCCTCGGACGAATCGTTCTTCGCGCCGCTGGGGAGCAGCACGCAAACGATGCCAAGCCAGAACGCCATCCGCAATAAGAAGAACATGACCCATCACCCGGGCGGTCGATCTGCCGCCTTTGAACTAAACTTAGCAGACAGTCTTGAAGCTGTCGTTGGCGCCGAAGCGCTAAATAGAGCCTGTTTTTCGTCAAATTTTATCAAATCCAATTCGAGTAAAATTTTATCTATCGGCAAGCGCCGTTTGGCGCGGCCGCGCCCTTGCGAGGGGGCATGGTTACCGCATCGGTAATTTCCACGATCCCGTCGCCCCCGCGGCGCCGCGCGCGCAACAGAAATTTCACCATGAGCGCCGAATACGCGCATGGAATTGCGAAATTGAGTGCCACGGCGGCGCGGCGGCGGCCCTTTAGCGTTCGCTTAAGCCGCACTGCTTAGATTTCCCACACGAAAAAGGGGCGCGTCAAAGACGCGGACAGGGACAGTGAGTTTCCTCACGCCGGTGTGGAACTACGTCGACGCGTTGGTGCATCCGTCCGCGCAGCGGGATGCGCTGACCGCTGCGCATCACCGCGCTTTCATTGCGCCCCGGCTGATCGGCAGCTTCACTGCGCTCGCAGCCTTTCCGGTCTATGTCGCATTGCGCGGGGCGCCCAGCGCGCTCGAGCTCGGCGTCTTCGCCTGGCTCACGATGCCGATCCTGATCGCCTATTACCTCTCGCGCACCGGCCGTTACGAAAGCGCGCATGTGCTCTCGTCTCTGGCGCTGACCGGACTCGTGACGGTGGTGGCCTGGTACACCGGCGGCATCGCCTCGTTCGCGGCGATCTGGCTGGTGGTGGTCCCGCTCGAGGCGGCGCTGTCGGCGTCACGCCGCGTGGTGGCGCTCGCTTCGACACTGGCGCTGGCCGCCGCGGGTCTCCTGCTGCTGATGAGCGCCAATGATTTGCTGCCGTCGCCGACGGCCGTCGCTAACGAGCATGGCGCGCTCGCCGCGCTCGGCATCATCTCGGCGTCGCTTTATGCGATCGGTCTTGCGCTCGGCGTCGAGCAACTCGCGCGCACCGGCGTCTGGCTACTTTATGCCGAAGAGGACCGCTATCATCTGCTGGCGCGCAACATGACCGACGTCATCGCGCGCCACGGCCGCAACGGCGCCGTGCTGTTTATTTCACCGGCGGCCGAACAGTTGTTCGGCGTGCCTGCCTCGGAGCTCAGCGGTCACGGCCTGTTCGACCGCGTGCACGTTGGCGACCGCCCCGCCTATCTGACCGGCCTTGCCGACGCGGCGACGCTGCGTGAGGACCGCTCGGTTGAATTCCGTATCCGCCGCGACGAAGGCCATGGCGGCGGCCAGTTCGTATGGGTTGAAATGCGCTGCCGTCCGCTCGACCGCGACGCCAAGAAGGGCTCGGGCGAATGTGAAGTGGTTGCCGTGCTGCGCGACGTCAGCGAGCGCAAGTCGCAGGAACGCGCCATCGAGATCGCCCGCGCTGAATCGGAGCGCGCCAACGCGGCCAAGAGCCGCTTCCTCGCCACCATGAGCCACGAGTTGCGCACGCCGCTCAATGCGATCATCGGCTTCTCCGAGATGTTGACCAACGAATCGCTCAACTTCGACGCCACGCGCCGCACCGAATACGCCAAGCTGATCAACGACTCCGGGTGCCATTTGCTGTCGGTTGTGAACGGCATCCTCGACATGTCGAAGATGGAGACCGGCAATTTCGAGATCGTGCCGGAGCCGCTCACTCCAGCGCCGGCGATCGTAAGCTGCTGCGACCTGCTGGCGCTCAAGGCGCGCGACGCCGGCGTCGACATCGTGACGCGCGTTGCGTCCGATCTGCCGGAAATCGTCGCCGACCGGCGCGCGCTCAGCCAGATCCTCATCAACCTCATTTCGAACGCCATCAAATTCACGCCGCGCGGCGGCGGTGTCACCGTCAGCGCCCAGCGCGACGGCGATAAACTGGCGGTCAGCGTCGAAGACACCGGCGTCGGCATCGGCGAGGCCGATTTGCAGCGCGTCGGCGAAGCCTTTTTCCAGGCGCGCGCCTCCTACGACCGGCGGCACGACGGCTCGGGCCTTGGCCTGTCGATCGTGAAGGGCCTGGTGCGCTTGCATAACGGCGACATGGATATTCGCAGCCGGCTAGGCGAGGGTACCCGCGTCACCGTCCGCCTGCCGCTGACCTCGGCCGGCGTGCGTCCCGCCGGCGATGTGGTTAAGCTCGTGATCGACCCTGTGACGGAGCCCACGGCCGTCGCGCAACTTCCGGTGAAGAAAAGTGCGTAGCCGACGTCGTCCCCAGACCCGCGAGCAAGGTGGCCGCATTGCGGTCGCGCTCGCGCACCATCCCCGTGAATTCGTCGGCATTGTGCTGGCGGCGCTGGCGACGCTTGCGATCTTCATCAATGCGCTGTTTCTCCAACATGGGCCGCATCCGGCGCCGATCTTCGGCACGCGGCATGTCACGGTGACGTCACGCCCCGCGCCCGAGGTCCGGCCGCAGGGCAACGATGCCGTGCGCGCCGCGCCGGCCCGCACCAACGATCCGATCGCCGATTTGTTGGCGCCGTCGCAGCGCGTGATGGCCGTGCAGCGGGCGCTTGCGGATTTCGGCTATGGCCAGGTCAGGCCGACCGGGGTCGCGGGTCCCGACACCAAGGCGGCGATCGAGAAGTTCGAGCGCGACCACCACCTGCCGGTGACCGGCCAGATTTCCGATCGATTGCTGCGTGATCTCGGCGCGATGACCGGCCGCGCTCTGGAATAAATGGCGGGCTGGCCGCGCATCATGTACTGAAGCGGCGATGCGTCTCAAATCCGGGATCTGGGTTTCTGCCTACTTGCGCCGCGGCATGGTCGAGGGCGTTCCCGTGGTGGTGCGCCGGCGCGGCGCGGAAGAGGCCGGAGCGATCTTCATCAAGGTCAGCCGGCTCGACGGCACCGCGACGCTCTACGGGCCGGCGCCGCAAACCGCCTTCGATGAGGCGCAGCCGGCCGACCGCTACTTCACCGCCGTGCTCGGTGGCGCAACGCCGGCGCCCGATGCCGATGTGGAAGCGCGGCTGACGCGCGAGATCCGCTACGATCCCGATGTGTGGATCGTCGAGGTCGAGGACCGCGCCGGGCGTCCCTTCCTCGACAATATCGTCACCTGATCAGCTACTGTTCTTGACGCGCGGGTCGCGCGCGCTGGTGCGAGGCGCGGCGCTGTGACGCGCCGGCGTCGCTGCGGCACGCGCGCTGCGTTGGGTGTCGTCGTGGTAGACCGTCGCGTGGACCGGCGTACGTTTGGCGCTCGTCTCGCGCCAGATCGCAGCCATTCGCTCGGCTGCCGCGGGCTCGATGTCGACATAGAGCTGCGACAGCTCGAACACGCGCTCGACCGATTGCCCGACCGTGGGGTTAAGGAACATCAGCACGCGCTGAAACACCGCGGCCGGCATGCCGAGCACCTTGGCGGCGATCAGTAATGGCTCGCCGGAATCGTCGCGCGTCACGCGCTCCGCGATCGCGCGGTTGATGCCGAGCGCGCGTTCCAGCATGCGGGCGAATTCGCCGGGGTTGCGTTGCAGCGCCGCTGTCTCCAACCGCCGGATCACCTCGCTGACCGCGGGCGCGGGCCGGCGCTGCACCGGCTGATCGAGTGCCGCGAGATTGGTGAGGATGAGCCGGCGCTCGCTCGCATTGGCGGCAAAGAACTCTTCCGACAAATCGAGATGGCGGGTGGCGGCCGGCGTTTCGGACTTGGCCGGGAGCGCTGTGGTGCCAGCTTCGGGCGCGAGCGCGATGAGGCGGCGCAGCACCGCGACCGGCGCGTTGGGGTAGGTCGACAGCCGCGCCGAAACCGCGCTGCGGGTGGCAGCATCGGCGGTCTCGATCAGCCGCAGCGCAAGCTCGACGTATTGCGCTTCTTCCTCGGCGCTGTGCGTGGGCTTCTGCACGAATAGATCGGTGAGAACGCGCAGCAGGATCGGCCGGATTTCGACGCCATCGCGGCACGCCAGATCAACGAGGGTGTCGAGGGGGGAATACGCAGGGGACTGGGTCATCGGATACGCCTTACAAACCGGGCTCAGATTAGTCGGTGCCCGTTAGCGGAGCGTTAACCTTGCGAGCCCTTTAATTGCAGATAGGCGCCGATCCAGCCCGCTTGTTGCGGGCTTCGGACCGGTCAAAGGGGCACTGAAATGGGCGAAGTCATCCGTTTTCCCGACGAGGCGGGATTTGCGCGCGGCGGTAAATACGTCGACGCCAATACCGAACCCGCGACGGTCATCATCCTGCCGGTGATCCGCATCGACCGCGATCCGGACGGATCGAACGGTCTCGAGCCGCAGGCCGGCGGCACCGGCCGCCGCCGCCGCCGCCGTCTCGCGCGCTGATCGCGTTTCGATTGCGCGCGATGCCGGGTTTGCCGCTCTTGCCGTTCCGCCGGCGTACCTGGCCTTCCACGTTGATGCTGCTCGGCGCGCTTTTGGCGCTCGCCGGATGCGGAACCCCCAACGGTGATTTCGGCGAAGTGCGCCCGCTGCTGGCGAGCGACATGACGCATGACTGGCTTGGACCCACGGCAGCGGCCCGCGCCGGTGTTGCGCCGTCGCTGTTCCAACTGACTGAGGATGAGCGCGCGCTGCGCGACCTTGCGTTTCCGCTGATCCAGCCGCCCTACGACCGGCAGCGCTGGGACAGCGTGCTGCGCGAATACGGCGCGGTCGGCGATTACCGTCCCGGGCCGTTCGACCGCACCGCCTATGCGGCGCATCTGCTCGGGTCGGATTTCCGCTCGCCGGATTCGCGCTACGCCACGCTCACCGACGACATCCGCAACGACATCACCCGCCTGCCGGCTTTCTTCGAGACCGCCTCGCGCGTCACCGACGTCGACGCCAAACGGCGCAAGAGCCTCGGCTTTATTTCCGAGATGAGCCCATACGAACGCGATAACGCGCTGCGCCGAATTCGTGAGAACGCACTCATCCTGGCATGGGTGCGCGACTCGCTCGGGAAGCGCATCTCGTCGTACCGGTTTGCGCTCGAGCGGCTGGTGATCTCGACGCCGTCCAACGAAGCGGCGCAGGTCGAGCACACACTCAACCATCTGCAGGTCGACAACGACCGCTATCGCATCCTGCCGCCGCCTTCCACCTCACGGATCGCGACGACCTACTGACCGCCCATTTTCGACAGGTCCTGCCGCTGGCAGCTCGCCGCGGCGAGCGCCGCGCGCGCTGCCGGGATCAGGCCCGGCTCCGGCGCCAGCGCGCGGATCGCGATCAGCCCGGTCGGCGTCGGCGACTCGACGATCAACCGGTCGGCGGCGGTGACGTCTTCTTCCTCGGGCATATCGTTGTGCTGCTGACTGGTCATCAGATCGAGTTCGATGACGCGGCGTCCCGCCGAGCGGTCATTGAGGGCGTAATAGGCGACATCAAAACGCGTATAGAACGAAACCGACGTATAGGCCGGTCCGACCGGCACGCGCAGCTTCAGTGGACCGGTCGACAAATCGTAGCGGCAGACCGCGCTGACGAAGGCCGGGTCCATGAACGGCATGGTCGCGCTCTCCGGGGTGGGCGAGGGCAACGGCACGACGGTGTTGACGGCGCTGGCGGCAAGTCGCGAGTAGGCATCGTGCGTGGCGGTGCGCGGCAGCGCCATCACGGTGGCGAGATGGACGATGCCGCCGAGCAGCGCGCCGCCGAGCAACAGCAGAAGCCAGCGGATCATGGGCAGCCTCGCGTCTTGATTGCCGGCATCGGTACCTCGCGGCTGGCGCGGGTGGCGACGCCGATCGCGGTATCGTAGAAGCGGAGCACCAGTGAATAGCGCTCGACGCCGCCGGTCGGCAGCCAGTTACCGGGGTTAGCGCGCGGCGCAACCGTGACGGCGAAGCTGCCGTCGGCATTGCGCACAACCTCCTCGCTGGTGAAGCCATAACGGCCGACCGAGTTGGCGACCAGCTCGCCGCCGACGTTGTAGAGCGTCATTGTCCAGAACCGCGCCGCCGGCGTGACGCCGCTGACCACCACGGAGCAGCGGCCGTCGAGGATGTGGCCGTTATCGTCCTTCTGCGCCGAAAACGACACGCCGTCGCCGAGCGCGACCGGGAGCTGCCCGGTGCGCGCGATGGTCGCGCGCGCGTACGGGTCGGCGTCGGCGGTGCCGCTTTTCGGCCAGGCGGTCCAGCTGCCGATCGACAGGGCGCCGAAGGCGGCGCCACGGCTCAACGCGAAGTAGGTCGCGCCAAGGCCGACCAGCGCGGCGACAACAAAGGCGAAAAGCGATCCGAAAAGCAGCCGCACAGTCAGCCCGCTGGGAAGGTCATTGATTCGAAGCGCAACGAGGTTACGCCGGTGGCGCGGCGGCGACTAATCAGTTTCGGCCGCCGAGGTCGAAGGATTTGCCTTCCAGCGCCGTCGCCATGGCGTCGGTCTTCTTCTGCTGCTGCTGTTGCTGCGCCTGCTTCTTCGGCACGGCGGAAACCGTCGAGGGCGGCGGTCCAAGGGCGTGGTTAGCGTCGTCCATCATGCGCTCAACCTGCGCCAGGATCTCGGCGCCGCGCTTGCTGAGGGTGATGGGCCGCGGCGGCGGCTGTTCCTCAGACTTCGACTTGCCTTCGGCGACGACCTCAGGCTGGCGCGGCGGAATGGTGACGCCCGGCAACTGCTTCAGCTCTATGCCCTGGTGGGCATATTCCATGATGCTGTGCCACGTCATGGCCGGCAGTGCGCCGCCGGTCATGCGGTTGGTCGAGGTGTAGTCGTCGTTGCCGAACCACAGGCCACAGACGAAGTTGCCGGTGTAGCCCATGAACCAGGCGTCGCGGTAATCGTTGGTGGTGCCGGTCTTGCCGGCGGCCGCAATGCCGTCGAGCCGCGCGCGGCGGCCGGTGCCGTTCTCGACCACGCTGTTCATCATCTTGATCATGTCGAGGGCGACCTTCTCGGTCAGCACACGGTGTGGCTTTGGACCGTCGCGGTCGAAGCGCCACACAACATTCGCGTCCCCGGTGCGCACCTCGAGAATGGTGTGCGGCTTCACGGCGATGCCGAGGTTGGGGAAGGTGGCGTAGGCGCCGGTGTGTTCGAACAGCGTGACCGCGTCGGCGCCGATCGGCAGCGACGGCGTGTCCGGCAGCGGCGTGGTGATGCCCATGTCCCGCGCGGTCTGCACGATGCGGGCGCGGCCGAGCTTGGGATTGCCGTCGCCGACGATCACTGACAACCGTACCGCGACGGTGTTGATCGAATGCGTCAGCGCGGTGATCAGGCTCATCGAACCGCCGAAGCCGCCGCCGTAATTGTGCGGGCACCAGTTGCCGATGCAGATCGGCCCATCGACGACGGTGGAGTTTGGCGTCATGCCGTGCTTGAGCGCGGTGGCATAGACGTATGGCTTGAACGACGAGCCGGGCTGGCGCATCGCGTCGGTCGCGCGATTGAACTGGCTCGCGCCGTAATCGCGGCCGCCGACGATGGCGCGCACGGCGCCATCGGTGTCGATCAACACGGCGGCTGCCTGCTTGGCGTGATATTCCTGGCCGTATTGCCGCAGCGAATTCTCGACCGCGTTTTCCGTCTGCCGCTGCAGGTTGTTGTCGAGCGCGGTGCGCACGACGAACACGCGCTCGCTCATCGATTTCGGGAACGTATCGACGAGCTTCTTCATCTCGTCGAAGGCGGTGTCGAGATAATAGTTCGGCGCTTCGTTGTCGCGGCGGTCGACCGGGGTTGCCGGATTGCGGCGGGCGCCGAACACCTGTCCCTCGGTCATAAAACCCGCGTCCACCAGGTTATCGAGCACGACGTTGGCACGCGCGCGGGCGGCCGGCAGGTTGACGTTCGGCGAAAATTTCGTCGGCGCCTTGAACAGGCCGGCAAGCATCGCGGCTTCCGGCAGGTCGACGTCGCGCGCCGACTTGTTGAAGTAATAGCGCGACGCGGCGTCGACGCCGAAGGCGCCGCCGCCCATGTAGGCGCGGTCGAGATAGAGCTTGAGGATCTCGTTCTTGGTCAGACGCGACTCGAGCCACATCGCCAGGAACGCTTCGTTGATCTTGCGCTCGATGGTGCGCTCGTTGCTCAAGAACAAATTTTTGGCGAGCTGCTGCGTGAGCGACGAGCCGCCCTGCACGACGCCGCCGGCCTTCGCGTTCGTCAGCAGCGCACGGAACGTGCCGCCGATATCGATGCCGAAATGCTCGTAGAAGCGCCGGTCCTCGGTGGCGAGCACCGCCTTGATCAGGTGGTCGGGGAACTGGTCGAGCGGCACCGAATCGTTGTGGCGGATGCCGCGGCTGCCCACCTCGGTGCCGTAGCGGTCGAGGAAGGTGACGGCGAGGTCGGACTTCTTGAGCCAGTCCTCGTCGGAGGTCTCCTGGAACGCCGGGATCGCAAGCGCCAGCAGCAGAATGAGCCCGCCGAGGCCGAGGGTGGCACCCTCCGAGAGCAGTTCCGCCAGCCAGCGCCGCCAGCCGGCGACGTGGAAGCGGTGCATGACGGTCGAGAAGCGCTCATAGCCCTCGCGCGCGCCCGAGCCCGAGCGGAACACGCTCGAGTCGACCCAGGCGTCGAGCCCGAGCATCAGCTTCTTGAGATTCGGCCGCCAGTCCTCGGGAAACAGGTCGCGCAAGGCTCAAATATCTCGTGTTGTAAGGCGCGCCCGCGGCGGCGCCGCCGGAGCCTCAAGGTTTACCCGAAGGGTCCTTAACGGCCAATGGCCGCAGGGGGTTAATGCACGGGACGGTGAATGGGAAATAAGGGGAAAAGGGGGCGGGATACGCGGTTCC
>Ga0265313_10004001_pt1 | contig 11535 bp, 9 predicted proteins | sample 4123metaG_FD_203122 | JGI IMG/M metagenome (GOLD analysis project Ga0265313, IMG submission 203122) | Rhizosphere microbial communities from Carex aquatilis grown in University of Washington, Seatle, WA, United States - 4-1-23 metaG | ecosystem: Host-associated > Plants > Roots > Rhizosphere >...
GACGAGCGCCGTCGCCGGGTGGGGCAGTATTCCGAACGCGGCAGAGATGGCGATGAGCGCCATCACGGAGACGGCGAAGCGGATCGTCTCGGAGAGAGTCACGGCCAGGGGGACCACCGACCGCGGAAACCCGACGTGCACCATCGCCACCTGTGCTGTCTGCAGCATGGTCATGCTGCGTCCCACCGACCGGCCGAAGAACTCGAACGCCAGGATCGAGGCGAGGACCAGGAGCGGGAAGTGCGGCACGTTGCGATGGAAGATGCGTACGAGCACCGTGTACACGCACATGAGGAGGAGCGGCTCGATGACCCACCACGATCGGCCGAGCTTCGTCCCGCGGCTTTCGACGGCCAGCGAGCTCGTCGCCATGTACCAGATGAGATGCCGGAAACGGACAAGATCGGAGAGATCCGTCGAGACGCGCCCGGAGAGCTTCGCGTCGCGGATTCGCTGCGGCGGGGTGTACTCGGCGACGCTCACAGCGCCCCACTGTACCCGCGCTTCGGCCCGTTCGACCGCTTCAGAACGGCTCGTGTCATGACCGATGCGGCGAGCGTTCCGGCCGCTCGCGCGGCTATCCCCGCATAGACGAGCCAGTTCATCGCGGGGCTCCGCTGCGGCGCGTAGTGGCTCCGATAGAAGCGGAACATGCCGTAGTGGAAAGCCCACACGAGCCGCGGCGAGCGCACGGACCCGCTCGTCCCGTGCTTGACGTGGAGCGCCTGTACCGACGGCTCGTACCACGTGAGCCACCCGGCCTGCCGCAGCCGGTAGCAGAGGTCGAGATCCTCCATGTACATCCAGTAGCCCTCGTCGAAGAGCCCGACCTCCTCGAGCGCCACCCGGCGGCAGAGCATGAACGCCCCGTTCACCGCGTCGACCGGGCCGGAGACGACGTTCGTCGCGCGGTACTGCGCGAGCGGCCCGCCGCGCAGCGTGCGGCCCACGCCGGCGAAGTGGCCGAGGGCTCCGAGTACGGTGGGGAACGACCGGCGGCCGGCGTGATCGAGCGAGCCGTCCTCGCGCACGAGCTCCGGCCCGACCATGCCGACGTCGGGGTGCTCCTCGAGCACGGCGACGAGCCGGTCGAGCGTCCCCGCGGCTAGCTCACAGTCGGGGTTGAAAAGGAGCACGTGCTCGTCGTGCCCGCGGCGGATGCCGAGGTTCGACGCCCGGCCGAAGCCGAGATTCGCATGCGGCTCGATCGTCGCGGCGTCGGGGAGCACCCCCCGCACGAGCGCCGCCGTTGCGGCGTCGCCGCCGTTGTCGACGACCACGACGTTGAGGCGCTGCGAACCGGGCTGGTCGCGCAGGGACTCGAGGCAGCGGCGGAGGCGGTCGTGCGCGTGGAAGGCGACGATGACGACGTCCACGCCGGCCAGACTAGCCCTGCGCGGCGGCCCGCGTGCGGAGCCGCAGGCGCCTTCTCAGTCTTCGGCCGAGCGTCCGCCGCGACCGCGGTGCCGCGCTGAGCAGCTCTCCCGGGTACCGCTCGCGCGGCACGTTACGCGCGGCGCGGAATCCGGCGACGCGCCCGCGGACGCCCGCCGCCGTCCGGTCGAGCGCCAGCTGACCTCCGCACACGACCGCGTCGTTCGCGAGCACGCGGAGCGCGCGGCCGGGGGAGCCGACCACGCTCCACTTGCGCAGGACGTAGCCCCGTCCCCAGCCCATGAGGTAGTTCTTCCGGCTCGAGCCGGAGCCGAGTGTCGCCGAGTGCTCGTGTGTTCCGACGGCCCGAGTCGCTAACGCGCAGCGGCCGCCGGCACGGACGAGCCGCAGCGTGAGGTCGACGTCCTCCCAGTAGGCGAATAGGTTCTCGTCGAAGCCGCCCACCTCCGCGAAGGCTGCGCGATCGAAGGCAGCAGCTCCGCCGCAGGGGCCGACCGGAGCGGGCGTCTCAGGCCCGATGGACGCGAGCGGCACGCCGTTCAGGTAGTCGAAGCCGAGGAGCGTGTCGCTGACCTCCACTCCGGCCGTGTCGATCGTGGTCTCGTCGTGCGCTTCGACGAGGACGCCCGCCGCCATGACGACGCCCTCGGCCGGGTCGAGAGCGCGCACGAGCTCGTCGAGGAAGCCGGGGTGGCAGACGCAGTCGTCGTTCACGAGCACGAGCACGTCCTCGCGGCTCATGGCCGCGGCGCGATTGACGGCGCGACCGAAGCCGACGTTCTCATTCAGGCGAAGGTGCTCGGCGAAATCGTGGCGCCCCACGATCTCCGCCACGTCGCCGGGCCCGGCGTTGTCGACGACGATCGTGCGCGCCCGCGCGGTCTGCTCGGCGAGCGAGTCGAGCACGCGCTCGAGCCGTCGCCCGCCGAGATGCGTCGGGACGACGACCGTTGCGGTTCTACGCGCGATGCCGGTTGCGCCAGGTGCGAACACCACCGGAACCGAGCAGTAAGAGCACGGTGCCGATGAGCAAGGCAAAGAGGATCGTCGGTCCTGAACCGAGGTCGAACGTCGAGCCGAGAGATGTCGCTCCGATCGCTGCGGCCGTCGGCTCCGCGTTGAGGCGCCGGGACTCGACGAGGTTGGGATTCGAGACGAGGTTCTTCAGGACCTTCTTGTCCTTGCCGGAGTGTGCGAGCGCACGCTTCGTCACATGCGAGACCGGTACCGGCGGAGCCGGCTGAACGTAAGTCGGCTGCGTGTTCCCACTGGGCGTTCCTTTATGGGAATGCTTGGGGGCCTTCCCGCCGGCGTTCGTCGGGCAATCGCTGTAGATACTGACGGCTGACCCGCTGTGGTCACAGGCAAGCGCGACGGAGGGTCCGACGAGCGCTGCGACAGCGCATACGCCGACGAGACCAAGCCCGCAGAACCCCCTCAACATGCGCGGTACTCTAGCGCACTGTGGCGCAAAGGCAAACCCTTTTCCACGCTGCGGTGGTCCGAAACATCTCCGCTCTGACCACCCGAAGCATCGCAGTCGGATTCGGGGTCGCAACCGCCGTCTTCGCGCTCTCCTACGCGAACGGCGGCTTCGATGGAACGACCCAAGCGTATGCCGGGATTGTGGCGTGGTGGATCCTTGGACTTGGCGCGGCGACCGGCCTCGCGTCGGCGCGGTTCGGCCTTGACCGGCTCACAATCGCCGCCGTAGGCCTGCTGGCGACCTTCGCAGTCTGGACGGTGCTCTCGATGCGTTGGGCGTCCGACGCCGGGCGGGCGCTCGCGCAGTTCGATCAGGTCTCCCTCTACGTGGCCGTGCTTGCGCTCGCCGTCGCGCTCGCACGAATCGTGCCGGCCCGCATCCTTGCGGGTGGAGCGGCGCTCGGCCTGACGGGAATCGCCTGCGTTGCCCTGGTGAGCCGGCTCTTTCCGAGCTCGTTCGGCATGAGCCCCGACACGTCGCTCCTCCCGGCGCTAGCCGCGCGCCTCAGCTTCCCGCTCGGATACTGGAACGGCCTCGCCATCGAGGTCGCGCTCGCCTACCCGCTCCTGCTGGCGGTCATGACGTCCCAGCGTTCGCGCGTCTTGTCCGCCCTGGCGGCGCTGCCGCTGCCGATCATCGCCGCCGACATGTACTTCGCGTCGTCTCGCGGCGCATTCGTCGCGGCGGGAATCGGCATGCTCGGCTATCTCGTGCTCACGCCGAGACGGTGGGCCGCGGTTGCTGCGATCGGCGTCGGCGGCGTCGGAGGTGTGGCGGCCGTCGCGACGCTCGTCCACAAGAAGGCCCTCGTCGACGGCTGCGGTTCCGGTGGCCGGTGCACGCCGGGTGTGATGAGCCCCGCGCTCGGCGTCGAGCAGGGGCACCGGGCAGCGCTCCTGATCGGAGCCGTCTGCGTTATCTCGGCTCTCCTCTGGCTCGGGCTCGCCGAGCTGGGACGCCGTCTTCCCTCGCCGCCCCGTGCCGCGGGTATTGCCGCGGTGGCGCTTGCCGTCGTCCTCGCGCTCGCCGTGTTGGTCGCCTCCCATCCGATTCGGAAGTTCGACGAGTTCAAGAAGGTCGCCGTCGCCGGGCAGACGGGCTCGACCGCCACGACGGCGCACCTGCTGGGCACCTCCGGCAGCGGCCGCTGGCAGTTCTGGGGCGCCGCTCTCAACGAGTTCCGCGCGCACCCGCTGAACGGCGGAGGCGCCGGCTCCTGGGAGGCGTGGTGGCTCCAACACGGATCCCTCCCCGTCTTCACCGCGAGCGCGCACTCCCTCTATCTCGAGGCGCTCGCCGAGCTCGGGATCATCGGGTTCCTGCTCCTCGGCGGTGCCGTTCTCGCGGCGGTCGCGGGCGCGATCCGCGCCGCCCGCGCCCTGCAAAGCGCAGAGGTCGCAGCCGCCGCGGCGTGTGGGATCGCCTTCTTCGTTGCCGCTGCGTACGACTGGGTCTGGCAACTGGCAGGGATTGCGATCGTCGGAGTCGGAATGCTTGGAGTCGCGCTCGGCTCCCGGCCCTCGACGCGTAAGCCCTCGCCAAGCCCGATCGGCGCTGCTCGGCCGGCGCTCGCCGTGGTTGCGGTGGGCGCCGTCATCGCGCAGTTCGTCGTGCTCGCCGCCGGCGTTCACCTCCGCAACAGCCAGGCGGCCGTGAACGCCAACGACGGCGCGCGCGCGCGTGCCCAGGCGCTTGCCGCGAAGGCGATCGAGCCGTGGGCCGCCGGCCCGTACCTCCAGGTCGGCCTCGTGTACGAGGCCGAGCATCAGTACCTCCTCGCTGCGGACTGGGTCGGCAGCGCTCTCACACGGGCGCCGCGCGACTGGAGCCTCTGGGCCACCGCCGCCCGCATCGAGACGGAGCTTGGTCATGTCGAACAGGCGAAGCGCGACCTCGCGGAGGCCCGACGGCTCAACCCCCACTCGCAGCTCATCCGCTGATCCCGGCAGCCGTGCGCATCCGGAGAAACCGTCCCCGCGTTAGCTCGACTCTCCGGCAGAGGGGGAACATGTCATGAGCGACGGCGAGGTCGTCGCCGGTCGGCCGGCCGACGATGCAGAGCTGCTGCTCGACCCCATGCGCGACGCCCAGCGTTACGGTCCCGAGCCTCTCCTGCGGCGGATGCTCGCCACCGCGGACATGCTGGCGGTCGTCCTCGCCGCGGTTGCGGCTGCGTTCTGGGACGGACGCAGGGGGCCTGCGCTCGTGTTCGTGCTCGCCGCTCCGATCTGGATCGTGGTCGCGAAGCTCGCCCGTCTGTATGACCGGGACCAGCAGACGATGCGCCATCTGACGGTCGACGAGGTGCCGTGGCTCCTCATGTGGGTGCTGATCAGCGTGACGCTCATCTCGCTCCTGCTCGCGCCGTTCCCCGCGCTGCAGGTGAGTCCCGCCGGCCGGGTGCTCCTCGGGGGAGCGACGTTCGCGTTTGCATTCGTCTTGCGCGCGGCGGCGCGTGGGCTCTGGCGGCGCGCGACGGAGCCACAACGAGTGCTCGTCGTCGGGTCGGGTCCGCTGGCCCAGGCCTTCGCTCGCAAGCTCGAGCTCTTCCCTGACATCCATGCAGAGATCAGGGGACAGATCGACAGCTGCGCCGAGCTGCATGGGCGCCTCGGTGGGATCGGCAAAGGGCTCGACCGCATCGTGGTCGCCTGCAGCGAGTTCAACGAGGACCTACTCGCAGAGCTTCTCCCGTTCTGCCGTCTTCGCGGCCTGCGGCTCACCGTGATTCCGCCGACGCGCGGAATGTTCGGCAGCGCGACGCATCTCGGGCGCATCGCAGACTTGCCGCTGCTCGACTACAACACCTGGGACATCTCGCGGTCGACCGTCGCCCTCAAGCGCGTCTTCGACGTTGTGGTCGCCGCGCTGGCGCTCGTCGTGACGCTGCCCGTCTTCCTCCTCGTGGCCGTCGCCGTGCTGGTCGACGGCGGCCTGCCCGTCACTTTCCGTCAGACACGAGCCGGTGAGAACGGGGCGCCGTTCGTGATGCTCAAGTTCCGGACGATGGTCCGGGATGCGGAAGAGAGGCTCAAGGAGATCGTCCCGTTCGAGCAGTTGGCAGACCCGATGTTCAAGCTCACGGCCGACCCGCGCGTGACTCGCGTCGGGGGGCTGCTGCGACGGACGAGTCTCGACGAGCTGCCCCAGCTCATCAACGTCCTCCGCGGTGAGATGTCTCTCGTCGGGCCTCGGCCGGAGCAGGTCGACCTCGTCGAGCGCTACCTGCCCGAGCACCAGTTCCGGCTGAAGGTTAAACCGGGGATCACCGGCCCGATGCAGGTCTACGGCCGCGGCCACCTGGAGTTCGGCGAGCGTCTCGCCGTCGAGCGCGAGTACATCGAGAACCTCACGCTCCTTCGCGACGTCCGAATTCTCCTGATGACGCTGCCGGCCGTCTTCGGCCGGCGGGGCGCGTTCTGATGTGGCGGCTTTTCTGTAAGGGCGTGGTAAAGCACTCGAACAGGTTTGTGAGGCTTCTGGTACAACGCCCGGCGTGAGGGTGATGGATTCTCTGCGGTCGCGCCGGAACACCGTCGCCGGGGGCACTGATGGAAGGGGCAAGGCAATGCGGTGGTTCGCGCTCTCCCTCGTTTGCGCAGTCGTTACCGGAGTCGCCGCGACCGCGGCCACTGCCCGCACGACGATCATCTCTCTGACAACGGGCTCGACGCCGCCACTGGCGACGGCGCTTTACGACCCGCTCTTCGTGACGTCGCAGCGGACGTCGGCGTTCGCGATGACCAGCGAAGCCGGCGCGACGTATGCGCGCATCGGCGTGTCGTGGAAGTCGATAGCGCCGCTGACCCTGCCCTCGAGCGGATTCGATCCGACCGACCCGGGGTCGCCGTATTACCGCTGGAGCTCCCTCGATGCGACCGTGTCGGCGGCGGTGGCGAATGGTGTCCAGCCGATCCTCGACGTCGTGGGGACGCCGACGTGGGCCTACCACGTCAACCCGGGTACATGGACCGGCGGGCAGCCGGACATCGACAAGCTTGGCAAGTTCGCGACCGCCCTCGCGACTCGTTACGACGGCTCAGGCCCCGCCCCCGCTGTTCATGCCTTCTCTGTTTACAACGAGATGAATTTCAACCGGAACTTCTTTCCGCAAGACCCGACCTACTACCGGTCGATGGTCAATGCGGTGGCGGACTCGGTGCATGCGGTGAACTCGCAGAACCTCGCGCTCGCCGGCGAGCTCGCTCCGTTCAAGCACGCGCCCTCCAAGACGGACAAGAACTCGGTGATCCCGCCGCTCACCTTCATGCAGAAGATGCTCTGCCTCTCGACCACAACGCCGGTGAAGCACACGTGCAGCGCGAAGGCCAAGTTCGACGTGTGGACGCATCATCCGTACTCGGACAAGGGCCCCTACGGCAAGGCGAGCGCCAACGGCGGAGTCGAGCTCGGCGACCTGCCGACGATGAACAAGCTGCTTCAGGCGGCCTATCAGGTCGGAGCCATCACCACCGAATCGGGGAAAGCTCCGCCGTTCTGGGTCACGGAGATCGGCTGGTCCTCGAACCCGCCGAACAAGCATGGCGTTCCGATCGGGCTCCTGACGCGCTGGGTAGGCGAGTCCTTCTACCAGCTGTGGAAATCCGGCGCCACCCTCGGGACCTGGTTCCTGCTCCAGGACGAGCCGAAGAGCACTCCGTTCCAGAGCGGCCTCTACACCAACTCGTCCTCCCTCTCCGGCGCGAAGGTGAAGCCGCTGCTCGCACCGTTCCGCATGCCGTTCGTCGCCTACATCAAGTCGGGTGGGAAGGTGCAGCTCTGGGGGCGCGACGCGACGAGCAACACGCAGGACGTGACGATCCAGATGAAGGTCGGCAGGAAGTGGAAGACCGTCGCAGCGATCACCTCCAACAACTACGGGATCTTCGAGGGGACCTTGTCCGTCCACGCGAAGTCCTCGTACTCGATGCGGGCTTCCGCGGGCGGCGTGACCTCGGCGACGTTCTCGCTCACGAAGCCGAGCAACGAGAACATGACCGTCACGCCCTTCCCGGCTGGCGGGTAAGACGCCGGTAGCGTTCCAGCAGTGGCGGGAACGAGGAGACACGCACGGCGGCGGATAGCTCTCCCTCTGATTTGCGTCGCCGCCGCCGGCATCGCCGCCACCGCGGCTACGGCCCGGACAGACGCTCGCTCGCTCCCCACGGCGACGACAGGCCCGACGGCACCAATCGACTCGGGGATCGCCGATCGGATCTTCACTAGCCCGCAACGGCGGACGGCGTTCGCGATGGTCGGCCAGGCCGGCGCGACGTACGCCCGCCTCGTCGTGTCGTGGGCTTCGATCGCGCCGAGAACGCTCCCCGCGAGCGGATTCGACCCCACCGATCCGACATCGCCCTATTACCACTGGAGCTCCGTGGACGCGAGCGTCTCGGCGGCGAACGCTGCCGGCATCACCCCGATCATTGACATCGTGGGGCCTCCGAGCTGGGCCTACGCCGTCGAGCCGGCAACATCGACGGGGGGGTCGCCAAAGATCGCCGCACTCCGCGCATTTGCGACCGCCATCGCGACTCATTACGACGGTTCCGGCTCTGCTCCCGCGGTTCATGCGTTCTCTGTCTGGAACGAGCCGAACTACACGAAGAATCTGTATCCGCAGAACCCGATCTATTACCGCACGATGGTGAATGCGGTCGCGGACGCCGTGCACAGCGTCGACCCGTCGAACCTCGTGCTCGCGGGCGAGCTCGCTCCGTTCCGGCACCTGCCGGGGAGGACGGACAAGAACCACGCGATCCCGCCCCTGACCTTCATGCGCACCATGCTTTGCCTCTCGGCGGGCGCAAACCCGCATCTCACGTGCCACACGCCGGCGAAGTTCGACGTCTGGACGCATCACCCGTACTCGAACACCGGCCCCTTCGGCAAGGCGGAGTCGAGCGGCGGCGTGGAGCTCGGGGACCTGCCGACGATGAACAACCTGCTTCAGCGGGCCTGGAAGCTCGGGGCCATATCCGCGGCGCAGCCCCCGCAGTTCTGGGTCACGGAGGTCGGGTGGTCCACGAACCCACCCAACAAGCATGGCGTTCCGATCGGCCTCGAGGCGCGCTGGGTGGCCGAGACGATGTATCAGATGTGGAAATCGGGCGCTACCGTCGGGATCTGGTACCTGCTCGTGGACCGTCCGAAGGGCACCCCGTTCCAGAGTGGACTCTATTTCCGGTCGGCCTCGCTCTCCACGGCGGTGGCGAAGCCGCTGCTCACGCCGTTCCGCTTCCCGTTCGTCGTCTACCTCAAGCCGAATGGACAGGTCCAGATGTGGGGGCGCGACGCGACGAGCGACATGCAGACCGTGACGATCCAGCGGGCGGGCGGCGCCAGCGGGCCGTGGGTGAAGGTGGCAACCATCACGTCGAATAGCTACGGGATCTTCCAGGCGACTCTGCCCATCGGAGTGACGGACCGGTCCTGGCTGCGGGCGGTCGCCCCCGGCTCGGGGAACTCGCGCCCGTTCGCGGTCTCGCCGCCCATCAACGAGAACCTCACCGTCATCCCGTTCCCGCCGAACTGACGCCGCTAGCGTTCCGGCCGTGATCGCGGCCGTCGTCGTCTTCTGGACATCGCTCGCCGCGCTCGCATGGACGCACGTGCTCTATCCCCTCGTGGCAGCGGTCGGAGCACGGCTCAACACGAAGCCCGTTGCCGTTGACGACGGCTACCTCCCGGCTGTTGCCGTGATTGTCGCGGCATACAACGAGGAGGACGCGATCGAGCGCCGCATCGCGAACCTCCGCGAGCTCGACTATCCGCAGGATCTCCTGGAGGTCGTCGTCAGCTCCGATGCGTCGACAGACCGCACGGAGGAGCTCGCGGCGGCGGCGGGAGCGCGGGTGATCCGCAACCCGCGCGGCGGCAAGGTCGCGGCGCAGGATGCGGCGGTGCGTGCGACCGAAGCGGAGGTCGTTGCCTTCTCCGACGCGAACGCGACGTGGGCGCCGGACGCGCTGCGGAAGCTCGTCCGCAACCTCGCCGACCCGAAGGTCGCGTACGTCTGCGGCCGGCTCCAGCTCGAGGCCGTCGGCGGCGGGAACCAGGAGGGCGTCTACTGGCGCTACGAGCTCCTGACGCGCGCGTCGGAGTCGCGGCTCGGCTCGGTCACCGGCGGCAACGGCTCGATCTACGCGCTGCGGCGCGCGGACTACGTCGAGGTCGACCCGCGCTTCGGTCACGACCTGTCGCTTCCGTACCTCATGCCGCAGCGCGGGCTGCGCGCCGTGTACGAGCCTGAGGCGCGCGCCTCCGAGCGGCCGACGCCGTCGAACGAGACGGAGTACCGCCGCAAAGTGCGGATGTTCGAGCACTGCTGGCTCATCGTCCTGCGCGGCCGGATGCTCCACGGCCAGCCGCTCGGGTACCGCGTCGCGCTCATCTCGCACCGGCATCTCCGCTACGCGAGCGGCGTGCTGCATCTCCTCTTGCTCGCGAGCTCGATCGCGCTCGTCGGCCACGGTGTGATCTACGCGGTGGCGCTCGGGCTCCAGCTCGGCTTGTTCGCCGCCTTCCTCGCGCGCGTCGGCATCGCCCGCTACTACGTCCTCGTCACGTGGGCGACGGTCGTCTCGCTCTGGAACTACCTGCGGCGCGGCGTTCCCGCCACGTGGACGCCGCCACGCGAAGAAAGCGTCGCATGAGACGTGTCCCGTCAGGACACGTCCGGTGTCTGACACCTCGAACCGGCCGGCACGGCCGTGTCCCGTCGAGCAACGCCGCACGGTTGACCGGCGTGATCGTCGGAAACGGACATGTCCGGTGTCTGACACCGGACGTGGCTCCTCGGGGCATGCCCTCGGCACCCAAGGTGGAGTTGTGAACCGCGCCGCCGACCTCGCGATCGGCGGCGCGGCTCTCGTCGTCGCCTCACCCGTGCTCGCGCTCGCGGCGCTTGCGATCAAGCTCGACGGCGGCGGCCCCGTGCTGTACCGGCAGACGCGCGTCGGCAGGGACGGGGTCGACTTCGAGCTCCTGAAGCTGCGGACGATGGTCGTGGGCGCCGAGAAGATGGGAGCGGGATTCGCCGTGAACGAGGGAGACTCGCGGATCACCCGCACGGGCCGGATCCTCCGGAAGCTCTCCCTCGACGAGCTGCCGCAGTTCTGGAACGTCGTCCGTGGCGAAATGAGCATCGTCGGCCCGCGGCCGACGCTTCGCTACCAGGTCGAGCGCTACACGCCGCGCCAGCTGCGCAGGCTCGAGGTGCGCCCGGGGATCACCGGCTGGGCGCAGATCAACGGGCGAGCAGCGCTGCCGTGGGACGAGCGGATCGAGCTCGACGTCTGGTACGTCGACCACCGCTCGCCGCGCGTCGACCTCAAGATCCTCGCGCGCACCCCGCTGGCGCTGTTCGGCGGCACATACAAAGGCGAGTCCGGCGGCTGGAAGAAGTGATCACTTGTCGTAGGCTGGCGGTTAGCGGAGTCGCGGTACCCGTAGTCGGGGTGAGTGTGTCTCTCGCTTGCGCGCGGTCGTGGTGGCCTTTCACGACGGGCGGCCAGGCGAGTACGCGCGCTCCTGAGCGGTTAACGGATGTTCCGACGACGCTCCCCGAGGGTGGAGTCGCGATCTACAACGTCGTGCTCAAGCCGGTGATGGTGGCCCCGGACAAGGCGATGACCGCGGCCGGCGCGATT